>Ga0335070_10004665_pt1 | contig 16054 bp, 11 predicted proteins | sample Lox_Sample_13_FD_206722 | JGI IMG/M metagenome (GOLD analysis project Ga0335070, IMG submission 206722) | Soil microbial communities from Loxahatchee National Wildlife Refuge, Florida, United States - Lox_Sample_1.3 | ecosystem: Environmental > Terrestrial > Soil > Wetlands | place: USA... | reverse complement strand
GCACCTGACCGAGTCCGTGTTAGTAACGCGCGAGTTCGGTCATTGCCTGGTAGATGTCGTCCGGCTGCGGCAGGATGACATCTTCCAGGATCGGCTGGTAGGCGACAAAGGTGTCTTTGGCGGCAACGCGTTTCACCGGCGCATCGAGTTTGTCGAAGAGCTGGTCGGCGATGCGGGCCGCGATCTCCGCGCCATAGCCCCAGCTCAGCATGTCTTCATGCACCACCAGCACGCGATTGGTCTTACCGATGGAGGCCGCGATAGTGTCCCAGTCGAAGGGGTTGAGAGTTCGCAGATCGATGACTTCGACTTTAAGCCCGTGGTCGCGCTCGACCCGCTGCGCCGCCTGTAACGAACGCGGTACGGTGGCACCGTAGGTGACAACCGTGAGATCGCTTCCCTGCTGGACGACTTTCGCCTTGCCGAACGGGACCATGAAGTCCGGCCCGGGGTAGGGCGCGCGTCCAAAGGTCTCGCGATAGAGCCGCTTGTGCTCGAGGAACATGACCGGATCGTCGCAGCGGATTGCCGTACGCAGCAGGCCATTGGCATCGAGCGCATTCGACGGGAAAACGACACGAATGCCGGGAATATGGGTGAAGATGCTTTCGCCACACTGCGAGTGGTAAACCGAGCCGCCAGTGAGATATCCGCCAATGGCGACGCGAAGGACCATCGGGCAGGAGAAGGCATTGTTGGAGCGCCAGCGGATGAGCGGCATCTCGTTGCGGAGTTGCTGCATGGCGGGCCAGATGTAATCGAAGAACTGGATTTCGACGACAGGCTTCAGCCCGCGCGTGCCCATGCCCACCGCGCGGCCGACGATGTTCGCTTCGGCGAGCGGCGAGTTGAAGACACGGTCGCTGCCAAAATCGGACTGCAGGCCGCCGGTCAACTTGAAGACGCCGCCCTTCCCCTTCACCTTCTTGTCGGCCAGGTATTGCTCACGCGAGCAATCGGCGACATCTTCGCCGAAAATCACGATGCGCGGATCGCGCCGCATCTCGTCGCGGAGGCAGGCGTTGATCAGGTCGGCCATCGTCTTCTCGCCCGCCAGCTTGCCTTTTTCGGGCCGGACGAAATCAGGGTGCGTGTCGAAGGCGTGCGAGGTCGGGTCGAGATCGGGCGAGTAGACGAACTTGGTAACCGAATCGGTAGGCGGAAATTTTGCCGCGACGGCCTGATCGCTGGCCTGCTGAACTTCTTCATCCACCTGCTTGCGAATGCGGTTGAGTTCGGCTTCGTCGAGAATGCCTTCGCGAATCAGGAACAACTCGAAGCGGGTGATGGGATCTCTCTGGACTTCGAGTTTGCGCTCGTCTTCCGGGCGATAGAGTTTCTCGTCGTCGGAAAGCGAATGCGAGTAGGGGCGGATGACGTGACCGTGCACGAAGGCCGGGCCGTGTCCTTCGCGGATGTACTCGACGGCACGGTTGATGGCGGCGTAGCTCTCAATGGGATCGCAGCCATCCACTTCCTCAAAGTGGAAGTTGGGAAAATTGCGTACCAGGTGCGAGATGTTGCCGCCCGCAGTCTGAACTTCCACCGGCACCGAGATGGCGTACTCGTTGTCTTCGCACAAGACCAGCAACGGAAGTTTGAGGTTGGCGGCGCTGTTCATCGCTTCCCAGAACTCGCCTTCGCTGGTGGCGCCGTCACCGGTGCTGACGTAGGTGACTTCGTCGCCATGGAACTGGACCTCTTTGAACTGGCGGTAGTCACCATCTGCTTTGTGGCCGGAGCCGGGATGGCGGGCGAAGTAACGGCCCGCTTCGGCGCAGCCGACCGCCTGCAGAAACTGGGTACCGGTTGGGGAAGACTGGGTGACGATGTTCAATTTCCGGCTGCCCCAGTGAGAAGGCATCTGGCGACCGCCAGAGTTGGGATCGTCGGCGGCGCCCACCGCTCCGAGCAGCATTTCGAGCGGCGTCATGCCGAGCGCAAGACAAAGCGCGCGGTCCCGGTAATAGGGATAGAACCAGTCGTAGCCGGGGCGCAGGGCCATTCCGGCGGCGACGAGCAGAGCTTCGTGTCCAGCGCCTGAAATCTGGAAGAAGATCTTTTGCTGCCGCTTCAGCAGGATCTCGCGATCGTCCACGCGGCGCGAGGTGTACATGAGGCGGTAGATCTGGATCAGCTGCTGCGAGGTGAGTCCCTCGTAGCTTTTCGCCGTGATCGGCTTTGGCTCAATTTTGGTTGTGGCCATCCACTGTCCTCTAGGTATTCGATGCGGCTGGGGGTACTACGAACTTCGTATTGTAAACGGGGATTGGCTTTCGTTGATACAACGGACTGTGCCGCACGTCACCGGGAGAGTGGTTACCGGGAGCGGGAGTGGACTGGCCAGGAGGACACTTGCGGATCCAGCGGGGAAAAGCAGAGATCCTTCGTCGGTGCTCGATTGCGATCCGGGCCTCGGCAGGGAGCAGCTGGAGGCCTGGGGACGCAGGCTCGCTACAAGACGCAGGCTCGCTACAATAAGTAATGATCAAGATTCATCGCGCGATTCCGGTCGAGCGGGTGCGATTGCTGATTTTCGACCTTGACGGGACCCTCATCGACTCCCGGCAGGACCTCTGCAATTCGGTGAACGCGACCCTGCGGCATTTCGCCCGTCCAGAGCTACCTTGCGAACTGATCTCGACCTACATTGGTGACGGCGCTCCCATGCTGGTGCGGCGGGCACTGGGCGATCCTGACGATCAGGGGTTCGTGGAACAGGCGTTGCTGTTTTTCCTGATGTACTACCGCGAGCACAAGCTGGACTCAACTTACGTGTACGACGGAATCCAGGAATCGCTGGCGGCGATCCGCGAGGCGCGCAATGGCGAAGTGAAGATGGCGGTGCTGAGCAACAAGCCGGTGAATCCTTCGCGGGCGATAGTGGAGGCGCTGGGGCTGGGCGAGTTCTTCTTCCAGATCTATGGCGGGAACAGCTTTTCGACCAAGAAGCCCGATCCGCAGGGGGCGCAGCAACTGGCGAAAGAAGCTATGGTCACGCCGGAGCAGGCGGTGATGATCGGCGATTCGGCCAACGACGTGACGACGGCGAAGAATGCCGGCATGTACAGCGTGGGGCTGAAGTACGGGTTGTCGCCAGCGACGCTGGAGAACGTTCCGCCGGATGTGCTGTTGGATCGCCCGGATGAGCTGGGGGAGCTATTCAGTAAGGTTGGCGAGAGAGAGTGGACGGAATGAAGGCAATTAGTAAATTGGTAAATGAGTAAATTGGTAAATTGCTTTGGCCATTCTGGCAGTTTTCATTTACTAATCTGCTAACTTACTCATTTATTAATTCAGCTAGATGGAATCTTTCTCTCCTAAAGAACTGCGTGCGTTGCGATCGCTGAAAACTCCACAGGGGATTCAGCGCTTTCTCGAAGAGCTTCCCTACCATCATGCGAAGACGGCGTGGTCGCCGCGACGAGTGTTGCGGGAGCGATCGGCACATTGCTTTGAAGGAGCGGTATTCGCGGCAGCGGCACTTCGGGTGAATGGATTCAAGCCGCTGATCTGGGATTTGGAGGGCATTCGCGACACCGATCACGTGTTGGCGATCTACCAGGTCGATCGGTATTGGGGTGCGATCGCCAAGTCGAACTTTGCGGGGTTGCGCTTCCGGGAGCCGGTGTATCGCTCACTGCGCGAACTGGCGATGAGCTATTTCGAGAGCTATTACAACCTGCTGGGCGAGCGCACACTTCGAGCCTTCTCGCGGCCAGTCGATCTCGCGCGTTTCGACCATCTCAACTGGATGACGACCGAGAAGCCGGTGTGGTTCATCGCAGAGCATTTGTGCGGGATTCCGCATACGCCGGTGATTTCCGAAAAACAGGCAGAGCGACTGACGCGGCTCGATAAGCGGGCGTTTGCGGCGGGGCTGACAGGGTACAGCCGGCATTGAGCGCACCATCGTTTTAATCCCACACGCGTTAATCATCACCTGCGTTGGTGACCCGAGTGCTTGCCTGATAAGTTGCCGCAAGCAATGCTCAGGAAGTGCAAGACCAGGCGCAGCTTCTCGGCGATGTAATCAAACTGATCAGCGGCAGCTGCTTTGTGATGTTCGGACTGGTGGCACTGGTGATCGCCACCATTCGACATCGGGCCAGTGGCGCCCGAGCCATTTTCCTGATCGGCGTATGGGCTATCTTCTACGGGTCCCAGGCATTCAACTACAACTCCCTTCTGCTGGGGCTCGAGCCACACTGGATGGTGGTGAGCGCCCAATACATGCGGGCGGCCACAACGTACCTGGTGCTGGTGGTGGGGCTGCTCACGTTTCGCGAACTGACGCGTGGGTTTGTCCGGCGAATCTTAGGAGCGATGGCCATTCTTGCAGCCATCCTGGCGGTGCTGGGTTTCGGCAGATTCATGCTCACTCGGCAAGAAAACTGGCTGCTGATCTACAACGAGCTTCTGGCGACTCTTTCTTTGCTGTTGTGGCTGCCGTTCCTGACTTCCCCGAAATTTGCAAGCAAGTACAGCGTTTTGCAAGACCGCGGGGTCCTGCTGCTGGGTTACACGATATTTGGTGTCGAAGCTCTCCTGGTTAATCTGCTGAGGCCCTTTGGTTATCAGTTACCCAGGGTTTTCGACGATCTCGGCTTCGGTGCTTTTATTCTTGCGATCGGTTACGTAGCCATGAAAGGCGTTTACGCGAGCGAGCGCCGCCTGGCGTCGCTCGATAGCGAACTGGCGGTAGCGCGCCAGTTGCAGTTCTCCATCCTTCCTGCCACGACGCCTGCTATTCGCAACCTGCGCATTGCTGCGGTCTACGAGCCGATGACGGCCGTGGCGGGGGACTTCTACGAGTTCCTTGTCATCGACGATTACCGGGCCGGGTTCCTGGTCGCGGATGTTTCCGGGCACGGTGTGCCGGCTGCGCTTATCGCTTCAATGATCAAGGTTGCCGTGCAATCGGTCATTGCTGATGCTGCCGATCCATCGAAGCTCCTAAGCCGGCTGGAAGTGATTCTGTCCAGCCAATTGCGCGGCCAATTCATCTCCGCCGCTTATCTCTACGTCGACGCCGAAAAGCACCTGGCGCGCTACTCCGCGGCAGGACACCCGCCGCTTCTCTGTTGGTGCGCAGCGTGCAATGCAACCGCTCATGTCGAGAGCAACGGGCCCTTATTCGGAACGCCTTGCGAACCGATTTTTCCCACGCGAGAAATTCCGTTCGCCAGCGGCGACCGGTTCGTGCTCTATACCGACGGTTTCGGTGAGCCGGAAAACATGGTGGGAGAAGCCTTTGCCGACCGTCGCGTCGCACAACTTCTTCACGACAACTCTTCGCGTTCGGCGGCGGAGTTGTCGTTGCTGCTTCTGAGCGAGATCCGTGCCTGGGCGGCAGGAATACCACAACAGGATGACATCACCTTTCTGCTCATCGATGCGTTATAGCCACCCATCGAAAACGGGGTTCCTGTTCAGGCTATAATCGAGAGATACCCACCCGCCGAAATTTGCTCCTGTGAGAGCTCGGAACAGATTTGTGGCGGGATGACGGTTCTCTCATGGACTTCAAGCTTCAATCTGACTACTCTCCTCGCGGCGACCAAGGCAACGCGATCGAGCAGCTCACGCGCGGCATTTACGACGGCGAAAAGCACCAGGTATTGCTGGGCGTCACCGGCTCGGGCAAGACGTACACGATGGCGAAGATCATCGAGCAGTCGAACCGCCCGGCGCTGATCCTCGCGCACAACAAGACGCTGGCGGCGCAACTCTACCACGAGTTCAAGCACTTCTTCCCGCAGAATGCAGTCGAGTACTTCGTATCGTATTACGACTATTACCAGCCGGAAGCGTATATTCCGGCGGGCGACATCTACATCGAGAAAGAAGCGACCATCAACGACGAACTCGACAAGCTGCGGCTGTCGGCGACGAAGTCACTGTTCGAGCGGCGCGACACGATCATCATTGCGTCGGTGTCGTGCATCTACGGCCTGGGATCGCCGGAAGCCTACTACGGCATGCTGCTGTTCCTGGAGAAGGGGCAGAAGATCAAGCGCGAAGACATCCTGCGCAAGCTGGTCGAGATCCTGTACGAACGCAGCGATGGCGAGTTGCGGCGGGGAACGTTTCGCGTGCGCGGCGATGTGATCGAGATTTATCCGTCGTATGAGGACTGCGCGTATCGCGTGGAGCTGTGGGGCGACCAGATCGAATCGCTCGCGCAGATCGATCCGCTGTTTGGGACGGTGAAGCAACGCTACGCGCGGCTGCCGATCTATCCGAAGTCGCACTTCGTGATGAAGCCGGAGACAAAAAACAATGCGGTCGAATCGATCTTAAAAGAACTCGAGTGGTGGGAGAACGAGCTGCAAGGCCAGGGACGACTGGTGGAGTCGCAGCGGGTGCACCAGCGGACGCGGTTTGACCTGGAAATGATCAAGTCGATGGGCTACTGCCACGGAATCGAGAACTACTCGCGGCATTTCACGGGAAGGCTGCCGGGTGAGCCGCCGCCAACGCTGCTCGATTATGTGCCGCGCGATTACCTGCTGTTCATCGATGAATCGCACCAGACGGTTCCGCAACTTCACGGCATGTGGCATGGCGATCGGTCGCGTAAGTCGACGCTGATCGAGTACGGGTTCCGGCTGCCATCGGCGTTAGACAATCGTCCGCTGACATTCGAGGAGTTCGAACATCGTGTGAACCAGGTGGTATATGTGTCGGCGACGCCGGGCCCGTATGAGCTGACGAAATCGGCGGGAGTGGTGGTGGAGCAGATTATTCGTCCGACGGGTTTGGTCGATCCGCAGACGGAGATTCGTCCGGTGAAAGGGCAAATTGACGACCTGTTGCATGAGATCCGCACACGAGTGGAGAAGGGCGAACGCGTGCTGGTGACGACCCTGACCAAACGTATGTCGGAAGACCTCGCTGAATACTACAGCGAAGTGGGCGTGCGCTGCCGCTACATGCACTCGGAAATCGAAACGCTGGAGCGAGTGAAGATCCTGCGTGATTTGCGTAAGGGCGAATTTGACGTGCTGATCGGGATCAACCTGCTGCGCGAGGGACTGGATCTGCCAGAAGTGTCGCTGGTGGCGATACTCGATGCGGACAAGGAAGGATTTTTGCGATCGTCGGGGTCGCTGATTCAGACGATCGGACGGTGCGCACGACATGTCGAGGGCCGCGCAATTCTTTATGCGGATCGCATGACCGACTCGATGAAGAAAGCGCTGGACGAAACCGATAGACGCCGCAGCGTACAGGTGGCGTACAACGAAGCGAACGGGATCACGCCGGAGTCGATCGTGCGCCCGGTGGATATGACTCTCGCGCATATTGTGGAAGCCGACTACGTTGAGGTGCCGCGAGACGGCGAGGTGCCGGACTTCAAGTCGCAGGAAGAACTGGATGCGTTCATCGCGCGGATGGAGACGGATATGCGTGAAGCCGCGAAACGGTTTGAGTTTGAAAAGGCTGCGAAGCTGCGGGATCAGATCAAGGAGCTGAGGACGAAGGAATTTTTGTTCGCGTAGAAATTGGCCCAGAAAGCGAAAGCCCCGGTAGCCATCCGGGGCTCGGCAATTCCAGTTGGTACGCCGTCTGAGACGATTACAGATTACGCCCAACGTCAACAAAGTCAAGTTACCCGAGGTCAGGTAGCCGTGCGGAGGGCAGCGGAGTTGAACCGCAGTGGCTGGCGAAGCCACCCGACCGTTGCTCAGACGGCGCCCAGTACCCACTGGGATTGCCCTCCAGGCGATGTCTGAGCACACAAAGACTAAAGGGAACAAATGAGAACAGCTTGTGATCTGACCACCGAAAGCAAAGAAACACGCTTGCCCGATTTCCCGGAACAGAACGCTTTGCACGTCCAGAACCAATCGTGAAAAGAGTTCTTGGGGGTATCATTCATTTTCGAGGTCCTCATGCCTATTCGCACCATCATTGAGCCGTTTCGTATCAAATCCGTCGAGCCCATTCGCTGGACCACGCGCGAGCAGCGCGCCGAACTCCTGCGCGCCGCGCACTACAACCTCTTTCTGCTGCCAGCCGACGACGTGCTGATCGACTTGCTGACCGACTCAGGCACCGGCGCGATGTCCACATATCAGTGGGGCGCGATCATGGAAGGCGACGAGAGCTATGCGGGCTCGAAGTCGTTCGTGCGCTTCCGCGATTCGGTGCAGGACATCTTCGGCTATCGGCACGTGATCCCAACCCACCAGGGACGCGCGGCGGAGCGCATTCTGTTCAACGTGATGTGCAAGCAGGGCGACGTGGTGCCGAACAACACGCACTTCGATACGACACGCGCAAACGTGGAATTCGTCGGCGCGGAAGCGTTGGATTTACCCATCGCGGAAACGAAGGACCCGTCGAAGTACCACCCGTTCAAAGGCAACATGGATGTTAGTGCTCTCGAACAGCTAATTGCTCGGGTTGGTCGCGAACGGATTCCGCTGGTGATGCTGACGATCACCAACAACTCCGGTGGCGGTCAGCCGGTGTCGATGGAAAACGCAAAAGCCGTAAGCACCGTCTGCAAGAAGCACGGTATTCCCTTGTATTTTGACGCGTGCCGATTTGCGGAGAACTCGTACTTCATCAAGTTGCGCGAGCGCGGATACGAGAAGAAGACCCCGAAGGAAATTGCGCAAGAGATGTTTGCGCTCGGTGACGGCTGCACCATGTCAGCGAAGAAAGACGGCATGGCGAATATCGGCGGATTCCTCTGCACCAACAACGACGTGCTCGCGGCGCAGGAGAAGAACCTGTTGATCCTGACCGAAGGCTATCCGACATACGGTGGACTCGCCGGCCGCGACCTTGAAGCTATTGCGGTAGGGCTGCAAGAGGCGTTACAGGAAGACTACTTGCGCTATCGCATTGTTTCGACCAGTTATCTGGGAGAGCATATTTCAAAGCAGGGCGTGCCAATCGTGCAGCCACCGGGTGGCCATGCGATCTACCTTGATGCGCGAGCTTTCCTTCCGCATGTTCCTCTCGATCAGTTCCCCGGAGTCGCGCTGGCTAACGAGTTGTACATCGAAGGCGGTATTCGGTGTGTAGAGATCGGGCGGTTGATGTTCGCCGATGCCGCGAAGTGGGATTTGGTCCGGCTGGCAATTCCGCGGCGGGTATACACGCAGAGCCATATCGATTACGTCATCGAAGTGATTCTGGAAGTGTGGGCGAAACGCAATCGGGTGAAGGGAGTGAAGCTGACGTCGGAAGCGCCGTTCCTGCGGCACTTCACGGCGCACCTGGAGCCGGTAGAGAGTGTGGCGGCTCCTGTCTAGAGCATCTCGCGCGATGGGGTGATCATGCGATCCCCGGAAAGAGAAGTAGGGCCCTCAGTCCGCCGGAAACAGCTTCTGGAATTCCCTTACCTGTGAGACGGCGAACACGGCGCAGATCACCAGCAGCGGCTCGAGCACGTGGCGATAGCGCTCCGGCGGATAAGTTAAATAGAAAACGGCGGGAAAGACGCACAAGACGCTGGCGACAACGAATGCGCCCTGGCGGCGTTTAACGAAGAGCCAGATCATGCCCACCAGAGCCACGGTTGAGAAAATTCGGCGGCCGATGGTGAGCAGCGTGTCGTCGAGGATGCCGTAGTAATCCCCGAAGTCCCACCAGAACAGCAGCACGCGACGTAAGCACAACTCAGCGAAGAATTTCGGATACTCGTGGACGAATTCCAGGGTGTCGTGTTTCTTCCAGGCAAAGTATCCCTGCTCGCCAAGAGTCAGGTATTGGTTGCGCTCGAACTGGTTGACTTCGGGATGGGTGATTTTCATTTCCAATCCGTCGCCCCAGATGGAGTTGCCGAAGCGCATCTCGGCCCAGAAATTGCCACGAATGAAAACGAACCTCCCGAAAGCACGATAGTTGCGTGCCAGCCAGGGTGTCACGACGAGCGCGAACAACAAGCAGCAGAGCGCGAAACGGCCGATCCAAGGCTCCCTGCGGCGATGAGCGTTCCAGGCGATGTAGCAGAGCATGAACGGGAGAACAGAAAGCTGCGTCGGATTGAGGAGGGCAGCCAAACCCCACGCGATTCCGAAAGCGATCCACTGCTTTCGGGTGGCGCTGCGGCCCATGCGGATGGCGATCAGAACGAACGTTGTGAGGACCAGTCCGGTAAGGGCCGCGTCCCAAATCCAGTCGATCGCCCAAACCATAAACTGCGGCACCAAGGCCCATAGCCATGTCGAATAGAGAGAGACACGGCGAGTGGTGAGTTCACGGCCGAGCAAATAGATTGGTACGCAGGTAAGAGCCGAGAAGGCACTGTTCAGCGCCAACATGACCAGAGCGGAGGCCGTGGAATACAGCCCGAAGATCTTGAAGACCGCGGCGATCAGGAGCGGGAAACCCGGTGCGACCCAAGTCGTGGGTCCGCTCCACTCCGGGAAAGGCGAACTGAATCCGTGACCCGTGACAAGGGAACGAGCCACGGCACCCATCTCTTCGCCGAAGTCGTAATGATTGGCGAGAGTAAAGCGATATTTGTGGGCGAGCACTACCCATCCGTAGCGAAGCGCGAACGCAACGGCAACTGCGAGCCAAACATGCCAGGGAGTGCGCACTTGGCCTAAGGCAGACCGGTCGAGCATTGGTTCGGCAATTTGCGCCTCGACTTCAGGTGTGAATACCTCGGGCATGAAGCGATTTTCGTCAGGTATGAGAAAGGGGTCAATAAGCGCGAGCAGCGAGGAGGGTTACGAAAGGGGCACCCAAGAGGGACGATCTCTACGCTTCAGCAACTAGGCGGGTTTACGCTTCGCCGAAGGCGAAAGGAAGTCTTGTACATCCTCGCCGTTAATCGAGATGATGGGCTTAGAGGAAACCGGCTGGGGCTCGTGCTCGTCTTCATCATCATGAAAGAGCGTACGGCTACCCGGCGCGATCGCACGAGATCCGGAATCGAGAGATTGCTGGTTCGTCACTCTGCGTCTGTCGGCCCGCTGTTCGCGATCAAGTCGCATATGAGCTTCGATGCGGGATAGGCAATCTTGGAGGTCAGCGGTAGTGACCGCCGTACTTCACGGTTCCGGTATCACAGGCGTATCCTCACTCTTTTCGGACCTAGCTGATGCTGCCATTCAAACTGGTTTATAGCGAAGGTTACTATCTGCCCATCGGGCAGCATGTGTTTCCGGGGCAGAAGTACCGGCTCGTCTACCAGCGACTGATTACCTCCGGGCTGGCGGAAGCTGCCGACTTTATTGAGCCCAAGCCGGCAACCGACAAGGACATCCTGCTGGTCCACACCAGCGAATACGTTTACAAGCTGCAATACGGAACGCTAACCGCCGCGGAAGAGCTGCAGATGGAAATCCCCTACTCCGAGGAGTTGGTCGATGCTTTCTGGCTCATGGCGGGCGGCTCGATCCTGGCAGCGGAGCGCGCGCTGCAGGATGGCATTGCCTTCAACATCGGAGGAGGATTCCACCATGCGTTCCCGAATCATGGGGAAGGATTTTGCATGATCCATGATGTTGCGGTGGCGATTCGTCGATTGCAGAAGGATGGACGCATCAAACGAGCAATGACGGTGGATTGCGATGTTCACCAGGGCAACGGAACTGCGGCGATCTTCGGGAACCGGCAAGCAGTGCAGCGACAGCTGCCGTCGTTTTATGGGCCAACAACCCCGCTCAAGCCAAAGGATGGACTGAATGGGCCGCCTGCAACAAACGGTTCCCAGGAAAACGACGTGTTCACGATTTCCCTGCACCAGCAATACAACTACCCAACGGTGAAGCCACCGTCCTCCATCGACGTCAATCTGCCCGATCACACTACCGACGAGCAGTACCTGGCGTGGCTGGACAATGCGTTGTCGAGCGGACTGCGGCAGTTCGAGCCGGAGTTGATCTGCTACATTGCAGGAGCCGATCCGTACAAAGAGGATCAGTTGGGTGGACTCGACCTTACGATTGACGGGTTGAAGCGCCGAGATGAGCTGGTATTCAAAGCGGCACGGGCAAAGAACATCCCCGTGATGGTAACTTACGCCGGCGGCTATGCGAGAAGAGTAGAGGACACGATTACAATTCACTGTAACTCGATCGCGGCAGCTAAAGAGATTTACCTGGACCGATTGGCCGAGGAAGAGAGTTCGCGAGTGATCGATGAACATCGCAGTTAATTCTGTCGGGCAACGTTTATGCGGAAGAACAGCATCGAGAATAGTGGATTTCTTTTTCCCGGGCGGCAAAACGAACAAAATTGTTTGAATCCTGCCACAGAGGTAGTCTGCTACTGAAGAGTCTAAGCTTAATTGCGAGGCAAAGTTCTTGCCAGGGGTAAACGCAAAGCATGGGGTTGAGCTTGGCCCCTCGGAGACTCTCAACTTGTCGCCGGAAGAGGCGCTGCTCCGCCTGGCAGCAATCGTCGAGTCGTCTGACGATGCGATCGTCAGCAAGGATCTCACCGGCATAGTTACGAGCTGGAATCGGGCTGCCGAAAGAATATTCGGCTACAAAGCTGAGGAAATGATCGGTCAATCCATTCTCACGATCATTCCGCCCGAACTACAGAGCGAGGAACCGGAAATCCTGGGCAAACTGCGGGCAGGCGAACGAATCGACCATTATGAAACCGAGAGAGTCACAAAGGACGGGCGACGGATCTGGGTGTCGCTGACGATATCGCCGGTAAAGGATTCGTCAGGAAGGATCATCGGTGCATCGAAGATCGCTCGTGATATCTCGGAACGCAAGAAAGTTCAGGAGACGCTGATTCAATCGGAAAAGCTAGCAGCAACTGGTCGAATGGCTGCCGCAATTGCCCACGAGATCAACAATCCCCTCGAGGCCGTAACGAACCTGGCGTATTTGCTTGCCAATGACGGGACCCTAAACGTAACGGCGCAATCGTACGCCAACCTGCTGTTGCAGGAGGTCGGACGGGCAAGCGATATTGCGAAGCAAAGCCTGGCGTTTTATCGCGATTCCGGAAAGCCAGGGCTTTTCGATGTCGCCGATTTAGTAGACAGCGTACTGAGCATCAACCGGCAAAAGCTGGTGCGACTTGGCATCGAGGTGGTGACGGATTACCGCAGTGTCGCTCCGGTATTTGGGTTCGCATCGGAGGTACGTCAGGTATTCGCCAATCTGCTGTTGAATGCCATAGACGCGTTGCCGGACGGAGGGAAGATCAGCGTTCGAGCCAGGGTAAGCCACAAGCATCCGAGCGGAGAGCCCGTTCTCAGCGTACTGTTTGCCGACACTGGCACGGGCATAAGTGCTGAAAACCGCAGCCGGCTATTCGAGCCCTTCTTCACGACGAAGAAGAATCATGGCAATGGACTGGGTTTGTGGGTGAGCCGGGGTATCTTAGAGAAGCACGGCGCCCGCATACGAGTGAAAAGCTGCACTCGCACTGGGCATTCGGGAACCGTCTTTCGTATTGTGCTACCGCTACGGCCAATCGAAGCGCGGCACCGAACCGTCGCTTAGATCAGTGACCCGCCGCCGCACCCGCTCCTGCCAGTTCGCGGACGATATCCCCCGTAAAGCCTTTCGCATCGCCAAATAGCATCAGGGTCTTGTCATAGTAGTAGAGTGGATTGTCGATGCCGGCGAATCCGGGGTTCATGCTGCGCTTGATGACCATCACTGTCCGCGCTTTGTCGACGTCGAGAATCGGCATTCCATAGATGGGGCTGGACTGATCGGTGCGCGCAGCAGGATTCGTAACGTCGTTGGCGCCGATGATAAGAGCCACATCCGTCTGCGGCAAGTCGCTATTGGCGTCGTCCATTTCCTTGAGCTTGTCGTAAGGGATGTCGGCCTCGGCGAGAAGGACGTTCATGTGGCCGGGCATGCGGCCGGCGACAGGATGGATCGCGAAAGTGACGTCGATTCCCTTCCTGGTGAGGACATCATAGAGTTCGCGGACTTTGTGTTGCGCCTGCGCTACGGCCATGCCGTATCCGGGAACGATGACCACGCGGTTGGCTGCGCCGAGAATGCCTGCAGCTTCTTCGGGCGTGGCGCTGCGATAAGTCTTCTCTTCCGCCCCGGCTGCTGACGCTGGTTGCACTTGCCCAAAGGCGCCGAAGAGCACGTTGGTGAAGGAGCGGTTCATCGCCTTCGACATGATGACGGAAAGGATGAAGCCAGACGATCCGTCGAGAGCGCCGGCGATGATGAGAAGCTTGCTGTTGAGGACGAAGCCCATGGCCGCAGCCGACAAGCCGGCGTAAGAGTTCAGCAGCGAGATGACGGTCGGCATGTCGGCGCCGCCGATCGGGATAATCATGAACACGCCGAAAGCCAGCGGGATCAGAATCATGAAGGGAAACAACGCCGTGCGGCTGGGATCGAGAACGAGCAGGACGGCAAGGATTACGGCCACGGCGAGCAGACCCAGATTGACGAAGTTCTGGCCCTTATAGGTGATGGGGCGTTGGGGCAGAACCTCTTGCAGCTTGCCCGCGGCCATCAAGCTGCCAGTGAAGGTCAGGGAGCCGATGATGACTTCGGCGGAGAGTACCGACATCTCAAACATCGAGAGATGTGGAGTGTTGAGATAGAAGTGCGCCGTTCCGACGAGAGTGACGCAGAGCGCGCCGAAGGCATGGCTGAGCGCGGTTCGCTGCGGGACCGCAGTCATCGCCACTTCGCCGAGCGGAACCCCGATGATGGCGCCGAGCACGAGCCCGACGACAATCCAGGTGTAGCTGAGAATGCCGTGATGCAGGAGGGTTCCGGCAATGCCGAGAATCATGCCGATTTCGCCGGCAAACAGGCCGCGACGGGCGGTCGCCGGAGAACTCATCCACTTTAGCGACAAAATGAACAGCGCCGACGCGATCAGGTACAGGATTTCGATCAGGGTGTTGTTGGCGATCATGTTATTTCTGTACCCGGCTGAGCTTGAACATCTTCAACATGCGGTCGGTGATGATGAACCCGCCCACGATGTTGCTGGTGGCGGCCACGATTGCGATGGTGCCCAGGATCTGGGCCAGGCGGCTATTCGAGTTGCCGGCCAGAACGATGGCGCCCACGACGGCGATCGCGTCTAACGCATTAGTTAGCGACATCAGCGGCGTGTGGAGCAACGGGGAGACCCGGCGGATGACTTCAAAACCGATGAATCCCGCCAGCATGAAAACGAAAAGAGCGTCGATGAGAGAAGGCATGGTTCGTCCTGTCCTTAGGCGCTTGCTGAAGCCAGTGCCGGCAGCTGAAAGAATTGCCGGACACGTTCGTTCACGATTTCGCCGCCTTGGGTCAGCAGCGTTTCGCGTGTAATTTCATCGTTCTCGCGAGGATTGAACTGGCCTTCCTTCACCAGGTGCGCGAGAAACGTCGCCAGGTTGCGAGCATACATCTGGCTGGCGTGGTACGGCACGGTACTCGCGAGGTTGATGCTGCCGATAACGGTCACCCCATTTACCACCGCGCGCTCACCTGGCCGGGTGACTTCACTATTGCCTCCGCGTTCCGCCGCGAGATCGACGATTACCGAACCCGGCTGCATGCGGTTCACCATCGCCTCAGTCACCAGCACCGGGGCTTTCTTTCCCGGCACCACTGCCGTGGTGATCACGACATCGCTTTCGGCGACTACGTTACCCAGCAACTCACGCTGTTTCTGGTAGAAGGACTCGTCCTGAGCCTTGGCATAGCCCCCGGCGTCCTGGGCATCTTTCGTTTCCAGCGGCAATTCGACGAAGCGGCCGCCGAGGCTTTGAATCTGTTCCTTAACAGCAGGGCGAAGATCGTACGCGGAGACTACTGCCCCGAGACGCCGGGCGGTAGCGATCGCCTGCAAGCCGGCCACACCGGCGCCGATTACCAGCACACGCGCTGGGGTAACGGTTCCGGCGGCGGTGGTCATCATCGGGAAGAGGCGCGGTACGGTTTCGGCGGCAATCAGTACTGCTTTGTAACCGCAAATGGTCGCCATGGAGGAAAGCGCGTCCATCGACTGCGCGCGCGTAATGCGAGGCATGAGTTCGACCGCGAATGAGGTGATTCCGGCGGCGGCAATTTCGCTTACGACTTCTTTGGAGCCGAGCGGCCGAAGAAAACCGATCAGGGTCTGGCCGCGGCGGTAA
>Ga0335070_10004664_pt1 | contig 16055 bp, 14 predicted proteins | sample Lox_Sample_13_FD_206722 | JGI IMG/M metagenome (GOLD analysis project Ga0335070, IMG submission 206722) | Soil microbial communities from Loxahatchee National Wildlife Refuge, Florida, United States - Lox_Sample_1.3 | ecosystem: Environmental > Terrestrial > Soil > Wetlands | place: USA... | reverse complement strand
AATCCGCTCACGGCAATCCTGGGATTCGCGGACCTGCTCATGGAAAATCCCGAACTGCCGGATTGGGCACGAAAAGATCTGCGTGTCATCCTGCAGGAGGCGCAACGCACGAAACAGATCGTGCAGAACCTACTCAGCTTCGCGCGGCAGATGCCCCCGCAGCGGCAGTCGCTTCATTTAAACACTATACTCAGCCGAACCATTCAATTGCGTTCCTATGATTTCTCCAGTCACGGGGTTCAAGTGATTGAAGACTTTCAAAGCGATCTCGCTCCTGTTAATGGCGACTCGCACCAGTTGCAACAGGTTTTTCTGAATATTCTTAACAACGCCTATGACGCGGTGCGCGAGACTGGTCGCCCCCCCCGCATCGAGGTCCGTACAGCCAGATTGCCCGGTGCCGTGGAAGTCTCATTCCGCGATAACGGGTCGGGGATCACTCATCCGGACCGCATTTTCGACCCATTCTTCACGACCAAAGAGGTAGGTAAGGGGACGGGGTTGGGGCTCAGCATTTGTTACGGAATTGTGCGTGAGCACGGCGGCGAGATCAGCTGCTACAACAACGAAGATCAACCCGGCGCGACTTTTGTGGTTCGCTTGCCGGCCGCCGTCGAAGCCTTGCCTCTTCCATCGTCCGCAGGAGCGCTCCCCGCATGACCGCACCCATGCCGAGCTTGCCGCAGTTGCCGGTGTTGCTGATCGAGGATGAGCCCTCGGTTATGGCTTATGTGCAAGCCGCCCTGGAACGGGGGGGATATCGCGTGATCCCCTGCGAATCCGGTGTCGCCGCCCTGCAGATTCTGGCATCCGGTGATTTCCTCGGGGTTGTGTCGGATATGCGTACGCCCGGCGGGATCAACGGTGCCGATGTTCATGCCTGGATTCTTCAGCATCGTCCCGAGCTGACTTCGCGCATCATCTTTATCACCGGCGATATCGCCAATGAAGAAACGGTCGAGACCCTGCGCAAAACCGGCGCTCCCTGCGTCGAGAAACCCTTTCGCGTGCAGCAGTTCATTAGCGTCGTAGAAAACACCCTGGGAAAAACTGGTGAGTGACGATTTCAAAATCAAGTTGCTGATCGTAGACGATGAGCAGAGTATTCGGCGGCTGTGTGTGACGGTCGGAGAGTCCCTCGGCTTTGCCTGCCGCGAGGCCGACAGCGGTGAGTCGGCATTGGCCGTGCTGGAGGGCGCGCCTGCGCACATGGTCTTAACTGACATGGTGATGCCGAGGATGTCGGGACTGCAGTTTCTCGAGACTGCGAAGAAACTATACCCGCGCACGGAAATTGCGGTGATGACCGGACATGGCTCCATAGAGACGGCTGTCCAGGCGATGAAACTCGGGGCCTATGACTACATCACCAAGCCGTTCTCACCTTTGGAGGAGTTACGTTTGTTCTTGCGGCGCATGGCCGAAAAGGTCTACCTGGTGGAAGAAAATCAATTCTTGCGCGAGCGGACGAAGGCCGAGACAGAGTTGCACGGCATCGTTGGTGGTTCGGCTAAGATCCAGGATGTCCTGCGGGTAATCTCGCGGCTCAAGGACACCCGCACGCCGGTACTGATAACGGGAGAAAGCGGAACCGGAAAGGAACTGGTTGCGCGTGCGATTCACTTCCGCGGCTCCTTTGCGACCCGGCCGTTTGTGGCAGTCGACTGCGGCTCGTTGGTCCCCACTTTGATCGAAAGTGAACTGTTCGGTTATGAAAAAGGAGCATTCACCGGCGCTATCAAAGCCAAGCATGGTTTGTTCGAAGCGGCCAATGGCGGAACCATCTTCCTCGACGAGGTTGGCGAACTGCCTCTCGAGATGCAGGCGAAACTATTGCGCGTATTACAAGAAAAAGAGGTGCGCCCGGTAGGAGGAAATGAATCGGTCAAGGTGGATGTGCGCGTGATCGCCGCGACCAATCGTGACCTGGAGGTGGCTTATCGCAACGGCACGTTTCGTAAGGACCTCTATTTCCGGTTAAATGTTGTCACCGTGCATTTGCCTGCTTTGCGCGAGCGTCGCTCCGATATTCCCATTCTGGTGCACTGGTTTCTGGATCAGTTCGCTCCGGGAGAACCCATCCAGGTGACCAGTGCTGCTATGAAATGCCTTCTGCAGTACGAGTGGCCAGGAAATGTGCGGGAACTGGAGAACTGCATTGAGAGGGCCATCGCTCTCGGTGACCGGCAAAGCATCGATGTTGGCGACTTGCCGCCGTCCATAGTGGAAGGATTTAGCGACGGTGAGTCCTCGGCCGAAACGGTGCCGGTTGGCCCAACCACGACTGATTTGGAAGACATAGAGCGAGCCACCATCCAACGCGTGTTCGAGCAGGTCAAGGGAGACAAAGCGATGGCTGGCAAGATGCTGGGAATCAGCCGTGCCACCTTGTATCGCAAGCTGAAGCGCTACAACATTAAGCCGTCATCCTCTGCACCGCCGAGTGCGTCGTTACAGTAGTAATCAGCCCATAGTTCCGCTCTAACGATCAACGTTGCCGTGCAACCCGGCATGTGAGATTCCGTTTCATTCTGAGATTCGCCGCGTTAGAAAGTTCTAAGCGTAGACGCGGCACTCGCCCAACTTTGCCTAGCAGAATGAGTGACTTACGCCGTAACAGGTGCTTCGAGCGGGGTTTGGCGTTGCTCGTGCATCTCTGAGGCTGAAGGTGTGCGATGAGGCTGTGTCGCGAAAGTGCGACTACACCGTCGCGCTAATCAGAGGTGCTAGTTGCCAGCCAGGGCCCCAGCAACCCAACTCGGGGAAAGCGTCGTGACCGGGCTGGCCAAGTGCTTTCCTGCGGCTTCGCCAGTTCGGCTTCCCGTTCAAGTCAAACGTGAGGGCGGCTTGCAACCCGCCGAGGAAAACACTGTCATCGAGTTTGGCACCGCGCGTGAGATCTTTTTTGCCTCGGCCCTGCCGCTTGAGTTCGCGGAGAAATTCCGGGTGCAGAATTCCGATCGTTCCCTTGACGTCGAAGTTCAGGTGGTGGCGGTGCAATATCACGAAGGTCGGCTGGCGGTGGCGGCAAGGTTTATGGGGGATGTGTCGAACTGGATATTAAAACCATGAACGCAAACTTATCCCCGGAAGAGTTGGCGGCCGAATGGCGGAACTGGCTCGTGCTCTACCGGGCCTATACGGGCATAGCTCGAGAGTTTTCTATTGAGAGCCAAGCTTGTCCGGAGAGCGCCGGCGAACAGCCCACTGACGCAGGGGTGCAGCAAGCGCGTCACTGGTTCGACGCTATGGACCAGCAGATTCATGTCTATCAGCTGCGCCAGTTTCTGCAAACATCGGCATCTGTCGACGATGAGATACTTCGTTTGCTGCTGGTACGTCATTTGGAGAAGCAGCCGCATAGCTCGGCAGACCGGGACAAAGTCGATTTCCTGCTTGTCCAATATTTCTCGCATCTGGCTCCAGTCCGACTGGAAGATGTCGAGTGTGATCTCGCCTACGTGGCACAGGCACTGGAAAATGTCGTAGGCGCTGTAAATTTCAGCATTCCGGACTGGCTTGCGCCCCTGGAGCAGGTGATTGAATCTGCGACCGCCTGCAGTTCGCTTAACGAATTGTTTCGTGGCCGCGTCCTGGAAGAAGGGCGCAAGCTCAAGGCCAACTCGGGGGAAGACTATTTCACGCCTATTGCTTTGGTCGCTTTTGCGCGCTTCAATTTCCTGATTCGGCGGATCTTCTTCCGTTTAATGCATGACGAGATCAACTGCATTCATGACGGTCTGCATGAGCTCGAGCGCAGAGGCACTCGCGTACTGGATTGTCGCCGCGCCCATTTCTCGCGCAACGAGCCTGTAGAGCGTCTGCGCATGATCTGCCATTCCTGGAAGGTTATGTTCCACGCCGAATATTCTTCCGGGCAGCCGCTCAAAATCCTGACTGACCTTCGAATGGTAGTGCAAGAAGCTTTGTCCCGCAGCGAGCGCGGCCCTTTGGGCAATAAGCCTGCTTCCGGGCAGCCGACCCAAGTTAATGCTGCTAAACCGGCAAGTGCTGCGGGCATGGCCACCAACGCTCCCGAATTTGAGATTGCCGCCACCTTGCTGCAACATCAAGAGGAATAGCGGGATGATGGAAACCAGTCCTCAGCCGGAAAGTCCGATCGAGACCGCAACCGTTCTGATCATCTCGGATGACGGTGAATTCGCGCGCACCATCACCAGTAGATGGCAATCCGAACGCACAGTCCCGCTTTTCACTTTGATGTCGGGAGACCTTTGCCCAGGCGTTGATCCAGCCTCATTCGAGTTCGCCATTGTCGGGGAAGTGCGGCCGGGGCTACTTCCCTCGGTGCTGACGATTGCCGAGGCCAGCGGCAGGCCGGTGATCTTCGTTGCCTCCGATGCACAGTCTGTGTACACCGTGCGCGAAACACACACGCGAACGCTTGTTTTGCGGCAGCACGAAGGCTGGACAGATGCGTTGATGCTGCTCGCCGGAGAAGTAGTGCGCGCACAACATGCGATGAAGCGAGTGCAGGCCGTGGAAGCAGCTATGGCACGGGAGAGAGCGCAAGCCACACTCGGACGTTACATGCTGGACCTGCGCCATAACTTAAGCGATGCACTCACTTCCATTCTTGGAAATTCCGAGCTACTTCTGGCCCAGCCGGGAACGTTATCGGCAGTTGCCCGCGAGCAGATCGAGACCATTCGGAACATGAGTGTGCGTATTCATGAGATTTTCCAGCGTTTCTCTTCGCTGGAAACGGAGTTGCGCTACGCGGATAAGCAAGCCGGAAATCACAAGGCGTACGCGGCTTCGGCCCGTGCGTGAGTGCAGGTAATGAGCAGGCGCTGTGAGCCCCTTCGTGAAACGCCGTCGAGAATTGTCCTCGATCACGAACTGAACCAGGTTCGTCTTCTCTTACAGGAGTACGCGGGAGTTCTGATTGATTGCCCAACAGAGGTGCTGGGCGTGGTGGTGGAGGAAGTCCTTATCTCGCATGGCTTCAGATCTGCGGCGGAGTTGATCGCCCGCATGCACGCGTCCCCGGTAGACTGCCAACTCCTACTGGAATCGGTCGTGCGCGGCGATACAGCATTCTTCCGTCCGGCAGGGCTTTTCACGATTTTTCAGAACGAAGTACTTGCTGATATGGCGCGGAGAAACGACGACGAGACATTACGCCCTTTGCGCATTTTCAGCGCCGGGTGCTCAACCGGCGAGGAGGCTTACTCGATCGCAATGTCAGTGTGTGAGGCATTTGCGTCGAAGCAGGGCAGTTGGAAGGTGCACATCGTAGCTGGCGACATCCGGCGGGACGCTCTCAAGTTCGCCGAACGTGGCCTTTATCCAGCTGGCGCGGTCTTACACCTTCCCGACCACCTTGTGGCCAGCTACTTCTCGCGCATCGGAGATCATCTGCTGGTGAAGCCGCGTTTACGTGACCTCGTGACCTTTACGCCGATGAATTTGACCGAGAACACTTTTATCGGACGCTTTCAGTGTATTTTCTGCGTAGATGTACTCCCGCAACTATCGGCTGCAGGCAAAGCAGCGGCATGGCAACGATTGCAGCTTGCACTTGAGCCCGGTGGCTACATTTATCTGGGCGAACATGAGCAGCTGCCTGGCGGCAGCTCACTCCTGCGACACAGTGCCGGCGTCTACCAGAGGCCCCTCGCAGCGGCGGCGGGTGCTGGGAAGTAGGGTGTCCGAGCGAAGCATGCAGTAACGAACACTCAGCATTCACAACCGCGAGCTTCGGTGGCACTGATGACAAAAACGCAGGGTCCCTCGACTCGCCCTTGCGGGCTCGCTCGGGAGGACAGAGTTGGGGTCAGGTGAAGAGAAATTCTTTGGTTCGTAGTTCTTTTACGGTGTCGCGCATTTTCGCGGCGCGCTCGAAATCGAACCGCTTCGCCGCTTCACGCATGTCGCTCTCCAGCTTGGCGATATATGCGTCCAGATCTTCCTGCGACTTGAACTCAGGAATGCCGTCTGTGTCATCGGTCAGATCGGTGTAATCGGCTTCAACGATGCTCGCCAGCGACATAGTGAGCGGTCGCACGATCGATTCTGGCGTGATCCCGTTGGCTTCGTTGTACGCCTGCTGGATCGCCCGGCGGCGGTTGGTTTCATCGAGCGCGCGCTTCATCGAGTCCGTCATCGTATCAGCGTAGAGAATGGCTCTGCCATTCAAATTCCGTGCACAGCGGCCAATGGTCTGGATGAGAGAACCACTCGAGCGCAGGAAGCCTTCTTTGTCGGCGTCGAGGATGGCTACGAGCGAAACTTCAGGTAAGTCGAGGCCTTCGCGCAGCAGGTTGATGCCGATCAGGACGTCGAACTCACCTCGACGTAGATCGCGCAAAATCTTGACCCGTTCCAGCGTTTCTATTTCGGAGTGCATGTAACGGCACCGCACGCCCACTTCCGCGTAGTACTCGGCCAAGTCCTCGGCCATGCGCTTCGTTAGCGTCGTCACCAGCACACGTTCATTGCGGGCGGCGCGCTGCCTGATTTCATGCAACAGGTCATCGATCTGGCCCTTTACTGGGCGAATCTCTACCTCCGGATCAATCAAACCGGTAGGGCGGATGATCTGCTCGACGACCACTCCACTCGACTTCGTTAATTCATACGGGCCCGGCGTTGCCGAGACGTAGACCGCCTGATTGACGCGCGTCTCAAACTCCTCGAATTGGAGCGGGCGGTTATCGAGAGCCGACGGAAGCCGGAATCCGTATTCGATCAGAAGGCTCTTGCGCGAGCGGTCGCCGTGCCACATGGCGTGCAGCTGCGGAATCGTCTGATGGGATTCGTCGATGAAGAGCAGGTAATCTCGTGGCACGTAATCCAGCAAAGTCGGTGGAGGCTCACCGGGCAGCCGTCCTGTGAAATGGCGGGAATAATTCTCGATGCCGTAGCAATAGCCGACAGATTTGATCATCTCCAGGTCGTACATGGTGCGCTGGTGGACACGTTGTGCCTCTACGATCCGCCCCTGATTTTCCAGTTCCTTTTCCCACCAGGCCAACTCGGCTTTGATCGAGTCCACTGCCGAGCGGCGAGTTTCATCTTTCATGACGTAGTGCGTCTTGGGGTAAATAGGCAGACGGACGTATTTCTGTTTCACCGTGCCGAACAGAGGGTCGATTTGCGACAGCGACTCGACCTCGTCTCCCCACAACTCGATCCGGTACGCCATGTCGTCGTAAGTCGGAAAGATTTCGATCACCTCGCCGCGGACACGAAACGTACCCCGGCGGAATTCGCCATCGGTGCGCTCGTAGAGAATTTCGACCAGCTTGCGGGTGATGTCTTCGCGCTTGACCTTCTGGCCTTTTTCCAGAAACAGCAACATGCCGTAGTAGGCTTCGGGCGATCCGAGACCGTAAATGCAGCTCACGGAAGCCACAATCAGACAGTCGCGGCGTTCAAATAGCGATTTAGTCGCTGAGAGGCGTAGCTTGTCGAGCTCGTCGTTAATGGTCGCTTCTTTTTCGATATAGAGGTCGGCGGCCGGAACATAGGCTTCCGGCTGGTAATAGTCGTAATACGAGACGAAGTACTCGACTGCATTGTGCGGAAAGAAGCTCTTGAACTCGTGATAGAGTTGCGCCGCCAGGGTTTTGTTGTGCGCCAAGACAAGGGCCGGTCGGTTCACCGATTCGATTACCTTCGCCATGGTGTACGTCTTGCCGGAACCGGTCACCCCAAGCAGGACCTGGTGCTGCTCGCGTTCGTAGATACCTCGGAGCAGCGACTCGATGGCTTTACCCTGGTCCCCTTGGGGTTTGTAGTCGCTAAGTAATTTGAAATCCATGTTGTTGCTTATTGGCCGATCAGCACTGAGCGGCCGCGATTTTTCGCCACGGATTTGCACGGATTACACGGATCTGATCCGTGGAAATCGGGTGCCAATCCGTGGCTGCAGTTTGTGGGACCTCTCACAGAGCGCCATTTAGCAGCCTGGGTATCTCCCTATTATAGCGAGTCCCTGTGGCGCGCTTATTGAGGGGATTGCGCACTCGGTTGCTGCACTTCGCCAACGCCGACGATCTTCGTATCGGTGCGGAATTTCTTGTAATCGCGATACGTAGTGTCCATATCCATATTGAAGTTCTTCAGAAGCGCGATTCGCGCATCCACCTTCAGATCGAGGTGTTTGGGGAGCCAGACCTCGTCGTTGACGCGCGTCTGCTCGAGGACGATGCGTGTACCCTTGTGAATACGAGCGAGAAATAAGCCAAACGAAACTGTGTCGATGCAAAGCGCATCAAGCTTCGACCATTGAAAGTCGTCCTTATCGATCCAGGCGCGAAAGCGGAATTTCGGAAGGATATTGGCGTACTTCATCTTGGGCTGAAACCCGGAGCGAGGCTCGGCGTCGATCACATAAGTTTCGCGTCCCTCCAGATTTTCGGTTCCGAGGAAATGAAAGTTGTAGGCGTCGGCCACTTCCAACACAAACTTGCGGCCGTCCTCGCGATCTTTCTCTTCCTTGGCGAGTCGCTTTTCGCGGTCCTTGTCGGATTCGTGCTCGCGCTTATCGATGATCTTTTGAATTTTCTTTTCTTCCTTCTCTGCATCCTTGGCGGAAAGCGGCTTGTCGTTCTTGGCAATGAGCCGCTGAACCTGCTCGCCGTAGATCATGAGTACCTCGCTTGTTCGTACCTCGGTAGATTTCACACGCCCCTTGCCATCGAGGTTGTGCTGTTCCTCCCGCTCGATATAGGTGTAGTCATGCTGGCGCTTGTCATTCTCAATGTCATGATCGGCGGTGGCGCGGAGCAGGTTTCGCATCTGCTCTTCCGACAACATGGCTTTCTCATCTGGTCTTAAATCGAGGGAAGTAGAGGCGGGTGTCGTGCTTGTTGTGTCCTCCCGAGCGGCGGGTTGAGAGGTTTCAGAAACCTGCGCAGAGAGCGGCGCAGAAGCGAAGCTCAATGAAAGCGCAAAGGCAAGAAGCGAAGCCAGGAAGAACTTCATAAGGTAACCTACGATCTTACAATCCGGCAGGTTCCGGAAAGACGCGGTGTGAACTGGATAAAGCGTGGCTACCCTAGCGTCACGGATGTCCCACAACCGAGCGCGTATGGCAGGAAAAAGACGTCGGCCCTTTGGAGACGTTCTATGATCATTGCGACCAACGAGTCCAGAGGACCTACTGGCAGTACGTACCTAGGTAGCCATCCCCCCGCAGTGGCAAGCGCCAATGCATGCCATGGTCGACAGCCGCACCTTGACATGCAAACGTGGAACTAGCCCGGTAATCAAATGCTCTTTTCCGCTCTACCCAGGCACCCAGCCTTAAAGGAGCGCTCGTCGAGCCGGTGCAGCCGTCGGCTCATGCCCGGCTTCAGCAGGGGTGTGTGCGGGATGGTGAGCAGGTATTGGGCGATGAACCAAACCGGTTTTTCGGTAGTCATCCACTGCATGGGGTCGAAACGGGACAGGTTTACGGGACGGGAGAAGGTGCGGAGAGACCGCTCCCGGCGAAGATTGAAGTAGCCCTCAAAATAACTGATTGCCAACTCTCGCAGCGAGCGATAGACCGGTTCGCGGTAGCGGCAGCCAGTGTAATTCGACTTGGCGATGGCGCCCCAGTGACCATCGACTCTGTAGATCGCGACCACGTGATCGGTATCGCCTTCCGCTTCCAGATCCCAAACCAGGGGCGGGTATCCATTTGCCCGCAACGCCGCGGCAGCGAAGATCGCGCCTTCTAGGCAATGAGAGGTCGCCTCCCGCAAGACTCGCCGGGGGGACCAGGCTGTGTCGGCCAGGTGGTAAGGCATGTCGTCGAGAAATTTCTGGATTCCGTGCGGGTCTTTCAAGCTACGCAGCTTACGGAGTTCCTTCGGGGTAAAACCCAGGCCATTGTTGGTCATTCGTGGAATGGTTGCAGTGTAGCTCAATTCACACAGGGGCTTAAAGGCCCGTCGGAATATGATCCATTACGCGGCCCGCTCTTCTACGGCATGGGCCGCGCTGACCTCACGGCATGGCCCGCTGGGCCTCACGTTATGGTGGGAACCTGCGTAAACAGTTGGGCTAAGTCACTGGGACTATCCACCAGCACATCGGGTGGGGCGTCGTCCAAAGTCCGAGGCGCAAAGCCGTACGTAACCCCGCAGGTCCAAAGATCGGCGTTGCGGCCGGTTATTACGTCGATCGAAGAATCACCGATCATGATGGTCTCGTCGGAACGGGTACCGGTCTCCTCCAACAGCGTATAGACGCCGAGCGGGTCGGGCTTCTTCGTGCTGAAGCTGTTTCCGCCATAGACGCGAACGAAGAACTCACCCAGGCCTAGGGCGTCAACGATGGCACGGGATGGGTTGACCGGCTTGTTTGACAAAACAGCCATTCGCCGATCGGTGCCATCCTGATCGCGAATGGCCTCGAGGGCCTCCCTAACACCCGGATAGAGATGGGTGTTGTCCAGCTTGTGAACGCGGTAATAAGAGAGGAAGTATTCCAGCGCCTCTTGCACAAATTGCTCGTTGTCAGGGTCGCCGAGGGCGCGGCGAACCAGCATGGGAGCGCCGTCCCCGACATAACTCGCAATGGCATCCTCCGGCAACTCGGGACGATGAAAATGCTGCAGCATCGCGTTTACCGAGTGCACCAGATCGAGACGGGAATCTACCAGCGTACCGTCGAGGTCGAAAATGAGAAGTTTGAGCCTGCCGGGGTCGAAGGTCCGAGTAAATTTGAGCATTAAAGGTTTCAATGTTTCAAGGGTTCAACGTTTCAAAGTTCAAACTCGGTTTCCAGGTGTCTTTGAAACCTTGAAACCTTGAAGCCTCGCCACCAGCGTCCCTCCTGTTAATCAAGTATATTCGGAACGGCGGGTCCCGTTTTACAATGCGGTCTGGGTGCAAGGTCCTTGTGTGAGGGGGAGATGGCGACGGCAAAAATCGAACCCAAGATCGGCCGGTCAGCGATTGCCGAGCGCGAAAAAACCTACCAAGGCCTCACCCGCGAACAGCTCATCGAAGCCTACCGCCTGATGTACCTGTCCCGGCGCATCGATGATCGCGAGATCCTTCTTAAGCGGCAGCAGAAAATCTACTTCCAAATTTCTGGAGCCGGGCACGAGGCGATCGGAGTGGCGGCGAGCTTCGTGCTCAAGCCCACGTACGACTGGTTCTATCCTTATTATCGTGATCGAGCACTTTGCCTGGGGTTGGGCTCGACACCCTACGAGATGCTGCTGCAGGCTGTAGGAGCGGCCGATGATCCCTCCTCCGGTGGTCGACAGATGCCTTCCCATTGGGCCTACAAGCGGCTGAACATCGTTACCCAGTCTTCGCCAACTGGATCACAGATTCTGCAGGCGATCGGTTGCGCCGAGGCGTCGGGTTATCTGAACCGCCATCCCAATGCCCGGGAAAAGATTTCAGGGGACTACCGCGAGTTCAAGGACGTAACTGTTCAGCGTGACGAGGTGACCTACGTCTCACTAGGAGACGGAACGACCAGCGAGGGCGAGTTCTGGGAAGCCCTGAATTCGGCTTCCAATCTGCGGCTGCCTATCGTTTTCGTGGTCGAGGATAACGGTTACGCCATCTCGGTGCCGGTTGAGGTGCAAACCGCGGGCGGGAACATCTCGAGGCTAGTCTCTGGATTCCCGAACTTCCACTTCGAAGAAGTGGACGGAACGGATGTGGTCGCCAGCTATGCAGCCGTTTGTCGTGCAGTGGCGCACTGCCGTGCCGGCAATGGACCTGGGTTCGTTCATGCCCATGTGATTCGCCCCTACTCCCACTCCTTATCGGATGACGAACGTCTCTACCGTCCCGAGCAGGAACGGCAGCGTGATGCTGGGCGCGATCCCATTACCCGTGCGCACCAGTTCCTGGTGCGTGAAGGAATCCTCTCCGAAGATGGGATCAAGCAGGTCGAGAAAGAGGTCGATCAGGAGATTCAGGACGCTGCGGACCGGGCGTTAGAGGCTGCCCCGCCAACTCCCGACACGGTCGGCAAGTTCGTTTACTCGCCGGACCTCGATCCGACTTCTGCCTCCTTCCAAACTCAGCCGGTGTTTCCGCAGCCTGCTCTGAGTGGCGAAGGAGAAGCCAAGAAGACGCCGCCACCGAAAACCATGGCGGACCTGATCAATGCGACGTTGAAAGACGAAATGCGGCGGGATGAGCGCATCGTCATCTTTGGAGAAGACGTGGCCGACTGCAGCCGCGAGGAGTATCTGCAGCAGAAGCTTATCAAGGGCAAGGGCGGGGTTTTCAAGCTTACTTCCGGCCTGCAGTGCGAGTATGGCTCGGATCGAGTCTTCAATTCACCGCTTGCGGAAGCGACGATCGTGGGCCGCGCGACGGGGTTGGCTACTCGCGGGCTGAAGCCGGTAGTAGAGATTCAGTTCTTTGATTACATCTGGCCGGCGATGATGCAGTTGCGCGACGAACTTCCAGTCATCCGGTGGCGTTCGAACAACGCATTCTCGGCTCCGGCGGTGATCCGAGTAGCCATCGGCGGATATCTCACGGGCGGCGCCATCTACCATTCGCAATGCGGCGAGAGCATTTTCACCCACATCCCTGGACTACGGGTGGTATTCCCATCGAACGCGCTGGATGCGGCTGGACTCCTACGTACGGCGATTCGTTGCGACGACCCTGTTCTTTTCCTCGAGCATAAGCGGCTTTATCGCGAAACTTTTGGCCGCTCGCCTTATCCCGGGCCCGACTACATGATTCCCTTCGGCAAGGCGAAGGTAGTCCATCCCGGGTTGCACTTGACGTTCGTCACCTATGGCGCTGTTGTTCCACGCGCCTTGCAGGCCGCGCAAAAGCTCGAACGCGAACACCACATCAGTGTCGAAGTGATCGATCTTCGCTCGCTCAATCCTTACGATTGGGAGACGATCGCGGCGTCCGTAAAGAAGACCAACCGCGCGATCGTGGCCTACGAAGACTCCCTCAGCTGGGGTTACGGCGCCGAGATCGCTGCCCGTATCGCTGACGAGTTATTCGAGGAACTCGATGCCCCGGTGCGCCGCATCGCCGCGAAGGACACGTTCGTGGCTTACCAGCCAATCTTGGAAAACGCTATCCTTCCGCAGAGTTCTGACCTGTTCAAGGCCATGAAGGAATTGGCGCAGTACTAAAGCCTAACGGTCTACGGTTTCCTCAGCCGCGACCTACAGTGAACGGGGTATGGCTACAGGCCTTTGGCGCCTGTCATTGTTGTTTGTACTTCGGCGGATACAGGGATCCGGCGCCCATGAAGAGCCCGCATGAGCCGCGCCAATCACCATAGGAGGAAAGATCATGCTTCTGAGCTTTCTGGCAGGAATGCTGTGCGGGGCTGCTCTACTGATTGCCATCATCCTGGTGAGCGACCGAAGCTTTCTCGATCTAATCAGCGGCCGTTTGGCGGCCGATGGTCACGGTTCTGCCAAGCGGGTTCAGTCTATCGAAGTTAAGACTCAAAGAAGTGTCGCCGTTGGCAGCGGTTCCTGAGGCTCACGGCTAACTCTTCTTGCGAACGGCGCCTCCCCCACTGCCCCTCAAGGCGTCGAAAGACATTGCTCCCGCTCCTAAAAAGATCAGCGCGAAAGCAATCGCCGCCAACGCGAGCGGGAATTGGTATCCATGCTCGGCCAGAAGTCCGTTCTTCCAGTGCACTTTAGTGATAATCACGAGTAATTCGGCAAAGATGGCGAGGGATACGAAACGCGTGAACAGTCCTAGTATGAGCAAAGTTCCCCCGAGGTTTTCAGCGGCCGTTGAAAAAAAGGCAAACCACCATGGCATTTCCAGATGCCCGACGAAGTTTGCGTGTTGATGGAAACCCGGGGGTGTAAGTTTCGTGTACCCATGAGCAATCATAATGATCCCCAAAACCAGCCGAAGAGCCAGCAAACCCAAAGGCTGCAGCCGATCTAAATAGCGCACCTGACCTCCTGACGAATATCAGATTTAACTACGACATTCTTTGAAACGGGAGTCACTTCGGCGAAAGCGCCCTTTGTGTCCTTGGTGGTGGTACCGACTATTGTAACGGCAGAAATTCGGGGCAATAGTACTCAGTCGTCTGCGCTGGCCGTGACCTCTGGGGTCGATCTGCTTGAGGGGCTGGGGATTTCCTGGTCTTTGTACTGGAGCTGATAAAGTTTGTAATAAATGCCACGGTTCGCGAGCAGTTGCTGGTGCGTGCCGATCTCGCGTACCTGACCCTTGTGCATGACGATGATTTTATCGGCGCGCTGGATCGTGGAAAGACGGTGGGCAATGATCAGGGACGTGCGCCCTTCCACCATGCGGGTCAGGGCATCGCGAACCCGGAATTCGGTCTCCGTGTCCACGCTCGAAGTGGCCTCATCCAAAATCAGGATCTTCGGATCATGCGCCAGCGCCCGGGCAAACGAGATCAGTTGCTTCTGGCCCGTGGAGAGCGTGCTTCCGCGCTCGTGAACCGCTTCCTTGAAAGCGTTGGGTAGAGTGCGAATGAAATCGGCGATGTTCACCTCTTCGGCGGCACGCTCGACTTGCTCATCCGTGATCCACTCGCTACCCAACCGGATGTTTCCTTCGACCGTGCCGGTAAACAGGAACGGATCCTGGAGCACGACTCCGAACCGGCGGCGCAGGTCTGACACATCCATAGTCTTTATCTCCACGCCGTCGATGCGTATAGCGCCTTTCTGCACGTCATAGAGGCGCATGAGTAAGGAGATAAGAGTGGTCTTGCCCGCGCCGGTATGGCCGACAACGGCGACGGTTTCTCCTGGCTCAATGGCGAAGCTGACATCCCGTAGAACCCAGTCGGGCTCGGTGGGAGCCGAACTTCGCTCAGCCGGACGGCCGAGGGCGGCTGTCATTACGTGGCCTGCTTCCTCATTGATCGGCACATTCCGGTAAGCGAACCACACATGATCAAACTCGATCCGGCCGGGACCTATCGCTTCGTTCGTGACCGCGGGGGAAGTGATCTCCACTGGAGTATCGAGCAGTTTGAACACGCGCTCGCTGGCGGCCATTGCTGACTGAAGGATGTTGTACTTTTCACTCAAGTCCTGGATGGGACGAAAGAAGCGCTGGGCATACTGCATGAAGGCGACGAGCACGCCGAGTGTAGCAGTGCCACGAATTACGTCCATCCCGCCGAACCACAAAATGCAGGCCACCGCGACAGACGAGAGCACTTCGACGACGGGGTAGTAAAGTGCGTAGGCCAGAATGGCGTCTTTGAAAGCTTCCATGTGACTGGCGTTGATCTCGGAAAAGCGCCGGAAGGCGCGCTTCTCGCGATTAAACAACTGCAAGACGATCATCCCCGACACGTGTTCCTGCAGGTACGAGTTGATCCTCGCGATAGCCACACGGATTCGCCGGTAAGAATCACGGACCGCCTTTCGGAAGATCATCGTCGCCCAGCAGATAACGGGCAGCACAGCGAACGTGATCAGCGCCAGTTTCCAGTCCATCTTCAGCATGATGGCGATGATCCCCGCCAGCACGAAGACGTCCTCAAAAATTGACACCACCCCGGCCGTGAACATGTCGTTAAGGGCATCGACGTCCGTCGTTACGCGCGTGACCAGGCGTCCTACGGGATTCTTATCGAAGAAGCCGATGTGCATCCGCTGCAGGTGGCGGAAGATCTGGCTGCGCAGATCGACCATGACCTTCTGGCCGGTCCACTGCATGAAGTAGGTTTGCAGAAACTCGAGAAAGAACGAGAAGGCAAGCAGACCGACGTAGAGGAATGCGATCTGCGCGATGCCCGTCCAGGGCTGTGGGCTGAGCCAGCGATCCAGCGGCGAGTGCGTTCCTGTCGCCCTGTCGAGGTACTTATCTATGGCAACCTTGGTCAGGTACGGGCCCAGAACGTCGGCCCCGGCCTTCAGAATGATGGCCGCCAAGGCCAGCGCCACTTGCCAGGTGTATGGCCGTAAGTACTTGAGCAGCCGCCTCATAAGGCGGCTGTCGTAGGCTTTTCCTAATACCTCTTCTTCCTGTATAGCCATCTGTGCTACTCAAGAGTACCTCATATGGATGGGGAAGGAAGAGTAGAAGATGGAAAAGGTTCCCGATACACGGCCTAGGGACGGCCGCTTCGGC
>Ga0335070_10004661_pt1 | contig 16060 bp, 12 predicted proteins | sample Lox_Sample_13_FD_206722 | JGI IMG/M metagenome (GOLD analysis project Ga0335070, IMG submission 206722) | Soil microbial communities from Loxahatchee National Wildlife Refuge, Florida, United States - Lox_Sample_1.3 | ecosystem: Environmental > Terrestrial > Soil > Wetlands | place: USA... | reverse complement strand
AGCGTCGCGTCCCATACCGGGTCGAGACCGCCGGCCCACAGGCGTACCAGCAGGTCGGAGCGGCGCAGGACGTCGGGGCCGCTTGCGCAGCGTGGATCCGTTGCGCCGCAACCCACGGCAGCGCCTATCAGGGCAATCTTTCGCATCAGCATCGTGCCACTCCAATGGATGCCACCGGCGTCGACTCGAGTTCGCCGGCGTGAAGACCTCCCTGACAGGGACCCAAGCATCACACATGCCACACCGCGCGTGCCGCGCAGCAGCATAGCCATGCAGCGCCAATCCCGTCTACGAATTTCGAGGGCGAGCGGCGTGGCGAAGTTCCCATCCTCGCGGGAGGCGCGGAATGCCGCCAGCGGCAGCTGGTCTGACGGTTTGCGGGGACCGCGCAGAACGTCATCTCCCCGGTGTGACCGGCTCACGTTCGGATCGCCGGTACTGGGCCGAGCGCGTCGAGCCAGGACAATCGGTTACAGCGAGTAATGCAGCGGCCGGCATTGCAAGCGGCCGGAAATGCGGGGCATGCACGCTCTCGTGCGGTAGCCATGAGGCGAGGTGGAACGCGGCGCGCGCATCGGGCCAAGCGATGAGCGCAGTGTGCAGCCCCCGCCGCGTGATCGGACCCTGGAACCCACTATCCGCTTCCCGCCTATCTCCATCGAACAAACACATATGACATCCTTCATGCCTCGTAGTGTGGCCGTTGCCCTCCTGGCCGGCTCGTTGAGTATCGGAATCCCGGCAATGGCCGCGGCCCCGGCGAACCTCGGCCCCACGCCAGCCCCGGAGATCGGTCAGTACGCGTACGACGCTTTCCTGCACAACGTGCGAACAGTGGTTACCGCGCGGTGCGTGGAGACCGGCTACTGGACGCCAGCCGCCACCACGCTCGAATGCGAGCCCTCCTCGCAGTATCAGCCTGCTCCGGGGCGCGGCGCGCCGGTCCAGCGACGAATTGGACAGAGTTCCGGCGAGCAAACCGGGAATTTGCCGGGCGGTGCGCCCAAGCCGGTAGGCGCGCAGGCCAGTGGGCCGATGCACGCAGCGGGACCGCAGCAGTCGCAGGCATCGCTGGCGCGAGGCAAGGCCTCCCAGCAAAGCTTCGCGCCGAGCGCATCCGGCACGCAGTCGCCGGCAGCGCCAGGTGAACGAGAAAAGCGGGCCGCCACCGGCGGCGCGAAGGCTGTTGCGCCGGGCATGGCCGGCGTGCCGGCCGCGCAGTCGTCCATGGCTGCTGGGCAGGCCAGCGCAGGGCCGCCGAGCGAGGGCGCCCAGACCGCGCTCTCGCCAGCGCCCGCGAGTGCGGCGCCCCCGCTGCACGCTGGGCAGCACAACGCGGGGTCGCAGAGCAAGGACGCGGAAATGGGGCAAACGGTGGCGGGTGCAGGCCCGGTAACTCGGTTCGCGACGCACTCAGGCACCACCGAACAGCCGGCCGGAACCGGCGGTGGCACCGAGCCGGGCCGACTGCCGACCACGGCCGCAGGCGCTCTTGGCCCAGCGCAGGGGAAAGCCGGCGCCCCCAGCGCTGCGCGCGCGGAGGTGCCGCAGGCTCAGCGGGAAGGGTCCGAAATGGCGCAGGTGACCGCAGCCGCATCGGCGACACAGCTCCCAAGCGCAGGCGGGCCAGCTGCTGCGCAGCCCGCCGCCGCGCAGGCGACCCCCGCCCAGCCGAGCGCCGACGGCGGCGGAGAGCGGACGCCCGTGGTCCTGCCGGTAACGGTGACAGTGGACACGACGCCGCTATTTGGTTTCGACCGGGCCGCCCTTGGCCGGGACTCCCAGAGCAAGCTGGACGACCTGCTGGCGAAGCTCAAGGATGTTCCCTACGGGCAGATCGCAGCGGTAGGTTTTGCCGATCCGATCGGCACGATTTCGTACAACCTGGGGCTTTCCAAGGCTCGCGCGGAGTCGGTGGAAGATTACCTGGAGCGCAAAGGCGTTCCGGCGGGGAAAATCCACATCGAGGGGCGGGGCGAGACGCAGGCCTATGCCAGCCTGAGCAATTGCGGCGGACTGCGCCGTGAGCCGATGATCGAGTGCCTGCAGCCCGACCGCCGCGTGGAGGTCACCGTCCTGCCGGCCGCCCAGTGAGCAGCGTCGAGCGAGGGCTCATGCGCAACGCCCGCCGCCTCGCCGGCGGGCGGTCGGCCATTCCACCGGCAACACGCCGTGCCGCGACAAAGCCCTCAGGCCGTGGAATGGGCGGCGTCAATGAGAGCGTCCACCGCAGCCGAGCGTCAGCGCAGCGAAACTGTCCGCGCGAGGTGGCCGTACACGGTTGCCACCCGCCGCAGATGGCGGGACTCCGGATGAGTCAGCAACCACAGTTCGGTCTGGCATTCATCTAGAACCTCGGTCAGCTGCAGCAGGTCGGCCCGGGTCTGAGCGAGGAAGATCGGCAGCACCCCCACACCCAGCCCCATCCCCACCAGCTCGGCTACCGTCAAGATGCTGTTGACCCGGTAGCTCGGGGTGACCTTCGGGAAGTGGCGCTTGCGCCACGAGACCGAGGGGTGCTCCGGCATGGCGTCGTCCGGCGCGATCCACCTCGCCTTCCCGGACTCGACCTGTGCATAGCGCTTGACCGGCCCCTTCTTGGCCGCATACAGCGCAACGCGAATCGGGCCGACGTGCTTGCCTACCAGGTGCTGCGGTGGACGCTTGGTGGCGCGCACCGCGATATCGGCATCGCGCCGGGTCAGGCTGGCAAGCTCGTTACCCGTGTGCAGCTCATAAGTCAGCAGCGGGTGTTGGACACTGAGCGTCGTCAGCGCAGGGGCGACCAGCCCGTGCAGGACGGTGTCCGTGGTGGTGATGCGAACGGTGCCCGACACCTCGTCGGGCCGCAACTGCGCGGCCGCGCGCGCCGCCTCAAGCGCGGCCTCGACATGCTCGGCCTGCTCTGCGAGCGACTGCGCCAGCTCCGTGCCCAGGTAACCGGTCCGGGAGCGCTCGAACAGCGCCACGCCCAAGCCGCGCTCGATCCGGCGCAGCGCCCGAAACACCGTCGAGGCGTCCACGCCGAGCCGTTCGCCGGCCCGGGCCAACGTGCCCGTCCTCACCATGGCCAGCACGGTCTCGAGATCGGCGGGACTCAGCGTGTATTGCATGCGTGCATTCATAGTTTTCCGTTCGGCCAATTTTCGTGGCACCCACGCAATACTACATTGGCGCCGATCTTCAACTCAACGTAGAAGCAGAACCGGTCGTGAACTCCCCCAACCCTGATGGCCCCGCGTCGCCCTGTTGCGGCGCCGCCTGGGTGCGATGTGGATCCGCTCGCGCCGGTGATGTTTCAGTACCTAGAGCCTGACAGGAGAAACCGACTATGAAGAGCGAACTGTGCAAGCTCGCCGACGTGCCTGAGCAAGGCGCGAAGGCGGTGGATTTCTTCGGACGCACCGCGCTGGTATATCGGCATCGGGGCGAGCCGACAGCGACGGTGGCGATCTGTGCGCATCTGGGCGGGCCGCTGGAGTGGCGCGACGGCGCGCTGGTATGCCCCTGGCACGGCGCCGAGTTCGACGGTGCCTCGGGCCGCTGCACAAGGTGGCCGCAGCCGGGCTCGGCCGCCAACCATGCCATGCGCTTGCCCACGCGCGTCGAGGGCGACGGCCTGTTCTACGTCTGGGGTGAATGATCATGCAAGCGAAGCTCGCCCTGGTCAGCCACGCGCTGTGCCCCTATGTGCAGCGCGCGGCCATCGCGCTCTCGGAAAAGGGCGCCGCTTTCGAGCGGCGTGACGTCGATCTGGCCCGCAAGCCGGATTGGTTCCTGAGGATCTCGCCGTTGGGGAAGACTCCGGTGCTGCTGGTGGGCGATGAGGCCATCTTCGAATCGGCCGTCATCTGCGAGTACCTCGACGAGACCATCGCCCCTCGGCTGCATCCCGAGGACCCGCTGCAGCGCGCCCGCCACCGGGCATGGATGGAGTTCGGGTCGGCTGTGCTCAACTCGATTTGGGGCTTCTACACCGCGCCGGACGACGACACGCTCGGCGCGCGTGCCCGGGACATTCGCGGCCGGTTCGAGCAGTTGGAGGCCGCTCTGCGCGGCGGCCCGTACTTCGATGGCGAGCGGTTCAGCATGGTCGACGCAGTGTTCGGGCCGGTGTTCCGCTACTTCGACGTGTTCGAGACGATCGAGGATTTCGGATTCTTCGGCGGGTTGGCGAGGCTGAACCGCTGGCGCGTCGCATTGTCGAAGCGCCCGTCGACGCGCGGTGCCGTCCGTGCCGACTACGCGGAGTTGCTGCGGGCGTTCCTGTTGGCCCGGAGATCGGAATTGTCGCGGCGCATGGCCAAGGAGGGATTACTGCCCGTCGGTGGCGCGGCTTGATCGGATCCTCGAGCGCATGGCTGCGAGGAGCTACCCATCGCGCAGGGACAGCAGCGTCGCATTGCCGCCGATCGCGGCGGTGTTGATGCTGATGGTCTGCTCGGTGGCGAAGCGCGCCAGGGTGTGCGGCCCGCCGGCTTTCGGCCCGGTGCCCGACAGGCCCTGGCCGCCGAACGGCTGCACGCCCACGACGGCGCCGATCATGTTGCGGTTGACGTAGACGTTGCCGACGCGGCAGCGGTCCGCGATGGTTCGGGCCTGGCGTTCGATGCGCGAATGGATGCCGAGCGTCAGCCCGTAACCGGTGCGGTTGATGCTGTCGACGACGGCGTCGAGCGCATCGGAACGGAAGCGGATGACGTGCAGCACGGGACCGAACACTTCCCGAGTCAGCAGATCCAGCGTATCGATCTCGACGGCCAGCGGCGCGACGAAGTGGCCATGCTCGCAGCCGGCCGGCAGCGCAAGCTCCCGAATGACCCGGCCGCGCGCCTTGATCCATGCCTTGTGCGCTTCCAGCATCTGCTTGGCCTGGGCGTCGATCACCGGCCCCACATCGGTGGTGGGCGCCGCCGGGTCGCCGATGACCAGCTCGTCCATGCAGCCGGCCAGCAGACGCAAGACGCGTGACGCGATCTCCTCCTGCACGAACAGGACGCGCAGCGCCGAGCAGCGTTGTCCCGCGCTGTCGAACGCCGAGGTCAGCGCGTCCAGCACCAGCTGTTCCGGCAGCGCAGACGAATCGGCCAGCATCGCGTTTTGTCCACCGGTTTCCGCGATCAGCACCGGGATGGCCCCTTCGCGGCCCGCTAGCGTGCGATGAATCGCCTTCGCGGTCTCGACCGAGCCGGTGAAGGCCACGCCAGCTACGCGCCCGTCCGACACCAGCGCTTGCCCGACGCTTTCTCCGGCGCCGGGCACCAGGTGCAGCACATCCGGGGGAATGCCGGCGCGATGCAGCAGACGGACCGCTTGGGCGGCCACCAACGGCGTCTGCTCAGCGGGCTTGGCCACGACGCTGTTGCCGGCGACGAGCGCGGCCGATACCTGGCCGGTGAAGATCGCGAGCGGGAAGTTCCAAGGGCTGATGCACGCGAACACGCCTCTGCCGCGCAAGCGCAGCTCGTTGGCTTCCCCTGTCGGCCCGGGCAGGCGCATTGGCGCCGCGAACCGCTCGCGCGCGCACTGTGCGTAGTAGCGCAGGTAATCCACTGCTTCCCGCACTTCGGCCACCGCATCGGGCAGGGTCCTGCCGGCTTCCCGCACGCACAGCGCGATCAAGTCGAGCCGTTCCTGCTCGAACGCATCGGCTGCGCGCTCCAGCGCCTGCGCGCGCACTTCCGCGGGGGTAACATCCCAATCGGGCTGCGCTCGGGCCGCGCCATCTAGCGCACGCGCCACGGCTGCGGCATCGGCGCCGCACACCTGGCCCACGACCTGCCGGCGGTCTGCTGGGTCATGGACCGGACGCCAACCGCCCTCGCCGGACCGGGCGCTCGTCGTCGGAGCCGCCTGCCAGTTCGTTTGCCGGGCGCTGCGCAAGCGCTCGGCAAGCATCGCCAGCGTCTCGCCGTCGGCCAGATTCATGCCGGCCGAGTTGACGCGGTGCTCGCCGAACAGCCCCCGCGGCTGAGGGATGGCCGGATGGGGCTTGTGCGGCAACCCGGCCACTTCGGCCACCGGGTCGGCCACGATGTCGTGGACCGGCACGCGCGGGTCGACGATGCGATTCACGAAGGAAGTGTTGGCGCCGTTCTCCAGCAGCCGCCGCACCAGGTACGGCAGCAGATCCTCGTGGCTGCCGACCGGCGCGTACACGCGGCAAGGGACGCCGCGCTCCGGGTGCGATAGCACGGCGGCATACAGCTCCTCGCCCATCCCGTGCAGGCGCTGGAACTCGAAGTCGCGCCGCGGGCCCGCCAGCTCGAGAATCGAGGCCAGCGTGTGCGCGTTGTGCGTCGCGAACATCGGGTAGATGCGCTCGCCCGCCGCCAGCAACCGCCGGGCGCATGCTAGGTAGGACACGTCGGTGGAGGCCTTGCGGGTGAACACCGGGTAGCCTTCGAGCCCGCGCTCCTGCGCGCGCTTGATCTCGGTGTCCCAGTAGGCGCCCTTCACCAGTCGCACCGGGATGCGGCGCCCCACCGTGCTTGAGAGCGCGATTAACCAGTCGGCGACCGCGACGGCGCGCTTCTGGTAGGCCTGCAGCGCGAGGCCCAGGCCGTCGTATCCGACCAGGCTCGGCTCGCGATATACCGCTTCGAACACGTCGAGCGAAAGCTCCAGCCGGTCGGCTTCCTCCGCGTCGACCGTCAGGCCGATCATCCAGCTGCGCGCGCGCTCCGCCAGCATGCGCAGGCGTGGGATGAGCTCGCGCATCACCCGCCCGCGCTGAGCGTATTCGTAGCGCGGATGCAGCGCGGAGAGCTTGACCGAGATGCCCGGCGCGTCGTGCACTGCGGACGTACCGGCGGCGCTGGCGCCGATCGCATCGATGGCCGTGGCATAGGCTTCGAGGTAATGCTGCGCGTCCGCGGCGGTGAGCGCGGCCTCGCCGAGCATGTCGAAGGAGTGCCGAAAGGTCCGTTGCTCCGGCGAGCGCGACCGCTCGAGCGCCTGGGCGATGTCGCGTCCCATCACGAACTGGTGGCCGAGGATACGCATTGCCTGGCGCAGCGCCTCACGGATCAACGGCTCGCCCGCGCGGGCCACCAGGCGGCGCAGATAGCCCGGCAGATCGGCGCGCGCTTGCTCGTCCAGCTGCAGGATGCGGCCGGCCAGCATCAGCCCCCAGGTCGAAGCGTTGACCAGCACCGAATCGCTGGCGCCCAGATGCGCTTCCCAGTGCCCGGCCGTGAGCTTCTCCTCGATCAGGCGATCGGCGGTGCCGGCATCGGGAATGCGCAGCAACGCCTCCGCCAGGCACATCAGCACCACGCCCTCCTGCGAGGACAGGTCGTAGCGGTGCAGGAACGCGTCGACCCCTCGTGCATTCGCGCGTGCCGCCCGCACCGCCGTTACCAGCTGCTCGGCGTGCGTGCGCACGCGCTCACGCGCGGCCTCGGGCAGAGCGGCCAGCGGCAACAGCGCCTCCACGCACTGGCCCTCGTCGGCGAGCCACAGCTCGCGCATGCGCTGGCCGGGCGTGCCCGCGCTCGATGCGGGGTCGGCGGCAGAAAGGAACATTCCCATCATGACTCCGGAATAGGGAAGGAAGTTCCGTGCCAGCTTTCGACCGGCGCCGGAGCTGGCGGCCGATAGAGGCTTTGCCGCTGCGCTCGCCCAGCGTGAGACGATGAGCCCTGGCGCGACCGCCTGGGCTGGGCTTGACTCTGCGCGGCCAGTCCCGGCCATTCTCGCTTATCGACCGGGCCGGGTTCGGGGCCAGAGGGCCGCTGTTGGATCCGCCGCAGACCTGCAGGCATGGCCCATGTCGTTTGCCACACACCAGAACCGCAGTGGATCTGCGCCGGCCGCTCACGGGGCGCGAGTTGAGTGCCAGCGCCCCGTGGTTGCGGTGGTGGTACAGGCGCGGGGGGTCGGCGCAGTGCGGCCAGCCGCTCGATCAGCTCCGGGAGCGCCAAGCAGAGGTGCGTGACACCATCGGACTGGGCATTAGGGAAGCGATCGAAGAGCTTGCTGTTGGCAAGCTGCCCAAGCCGCGCCACGCGGGCGCAGTCGGCAGGCGCGATTAGGCGTCGGGCCATCGGCCGACATGACCACGCCATGGAACGCCGCAGACCTTGACGTGTGTCAATTCGCAATAGGCGCGTCGGAAGAAGATTCTTGGCCGATAGCGTTCCGTTGTGGAAAGCTCGAAACTGGAGAATGTGAACCATGGGGATTGCTAAGACTTCTGCCTGCGTCGCGACCTTGATAGCTCTCGTGTTCCTTCCGGCGCTCGTGGTCGCCGAAGATAACTGCTTTGGGCAGGAGGTGATCATCGGCAGCAAGCATGTTGTCCTGAACAACGATCCCAGCGTGCCGGGCTTCCCGAAGATCGGTGAGTGCACCTCGATGGCGACGAGCGGTTCGTGCAGCTACATCGACCAGGACGGCGACGAATACACGAACGAATGGAAGGCGGTGCCAGGGGCGATCGACCAGTACACATGGAGAACCACTGGTGGCACTGGCAAATGGGCAAAGGTGACTGAGTCCGGCTGGGCCAAGCGGGTTATGGCTAGAGGCGGCGTTACAGTCAACCTGTGGGGCGGCGAGTGCAGGTAGCGCCTGCCGCTGTCATGGGGCGGCGAGGGGGCGGGACCGCTACCCGGTCGCGGATGGGCAAGAGGAATTTTGCGGGAGCGGCGGCGGACGCTGGGAGGGTGAGTCGTCCGTACGCACAGGAGTGCAGTACGGTCTGAACGCACGGCCTAACTGCCTCAGGCAAAGCAACGCAACCAGACGGAGCTGAGGGAGGCGACTGACCCATGCGTCCGAATCCGCCCAGCAATGCACCTTCTCGGAGGTCCGAAGAACCGCCCGCCCTTACCGTCCCCGGCGGTGGCATGCCCGGGCACCGGGCTTCTTGTTCGCAGTTCGGGCATCATGCACGCTGGACCGCTTTGGATGCTTTGCCCCGGAAGACCAATGAAACCTGCTGTGGCTTTGCTCGGCTTGCTTGTGGCCTCTATTACCGCGGTCGCTGCGTCGGCAGCGGACCGATTCCGTATCGACCCGGACCACACCTTCGTGCATTTTGCAGTCGTGCACACCGGCGTCTCCTCCGTGCGTGGACGCATGGGCATCACCAAAGGGACGGCTACACTGGACCTCGACAAACAGACAGCGGATGTCGTCGTCGAACTCGATCCACGCTCCGTAGACACGGGAGTCAAGAGGCTCGATGCGGTGCTAATCGGAGAGATGTTCTTCGACGTTGCGCGGTACAAGGCGGCGCGGTTTACCGGCCGGGCGGTGACCTTCACCGACGGGGTGCCCGTTGAGTTCGCGGGCGAACTGACGCTGCACGGCGTGACGAAGCCGGTTCAGCTCGTCGCCGAACGCTTTGTCTGCAAGCAAGTCAAGATCCTGGTGCTGGATCGCTTCGTGTGTGGAGGGGACCTCCGAGCCACGCTGAACCGCCGGGATTTCGGCCTCGACAAGTATCTATCCATGGTCAGCGACGAAGTGCGGGTGACGATATCCGTTGAGGCGATCAGGGAAGACAGATGAACTAGCAGTCGTCTGACCGCCTCGTGGAAGGCGGTGGCCGCGTGCGTTTACCGTCCGCTCCGGGTCCGGTTGGGACCTTCGTGAGAAGGGGAACTCCCCAGCGGGACCGGACGCTGGAACCCAGAGCTCGAATTGGAGCTGCTGACATTGAGCCAAGGCTCCTCCTTGCCAGACCGGGTTCTCATTCGAGATGGGTGCTACTCTGGGCGCACCATGGATCCGGATCCGCCAAAGGTATATGCTGATCGCATCTCCAGTTGACGCCAGCTAGCGTCTGAGCGAACCTGGCGATGGTAGCAGGCGTGGCCAGTCGGCAATAGTCGCGGATGACAAGGTGGATGGCGAGGATCGGGCGTTGGCGCATCAGGTGTGCCGTACCACGGCCGCGGTCCGGCACGAGACGGGGCCGCGCGGGCAAGTTGCGTCAGACTGAGAGTTCGCCGTCCACAGGTGGATGCTGGCCGATGCCGCGTGGGGGCCTACTTCTTACCGCCTTCCAGGGTCGTAACCCGGCGGCGCGGCTGCGGATACGGATCCAGTGGAGATCGACCTCCAAGCAGCCTTAGTTGCCACCGCAACATCGCAAAGGTCAACTAATGTCAACATCCGTCGATTGCCCGTTTCCCGAGAACGAGCCGCTGCGGCTGCAGGCGGTTCGATCCTATGAGATCCTGGACACCGATCCTGAGCTCGAATTCGACGCGTTGACCCGTGTTGCCTCGCACACGTTCAGCGCACCGATCGCCGTGGTGGCCATCATGGATGCGGACCGCCTGTGGTTCAAGTCCAAACTCGGATTGCATATCCCGGAACTCGATCGCAAGATCGCGTTCTGCGCGCACGCCATCGTGCGTCCGCGAGAGGCTATGGTCATCCCGGACCTGCTATCCGACCGACGCTTCGCCGAGAATCCATTGGTGGCGAACGCGCCATATCTTCGCTTTTACGCCGGCGCTCCCATCGTCGATCCGACCGGGCTCGCTCTGGGTACGATTGCCGTGATCGACACTCAGCCACATTCGTTCTCGGACGCCCAGCGCGACGCACTGATGGATCTGTCAACCCTGGTGGTGACAGCACTACAAGCCCGTCGGCGCGCGTTAGAGCTGCAGCGCTTGGCCATGACAGATCATCTGACCGGAGTCGGAAACCGCGTGCAGTTTGAGAAAGCCCTGGCGGCCGAGCTGAGTCACTCGAAGCGAGCCGGAACCCCGTTCTCCATCGTGTGCATGGACCTTGACGGGTTCAAGCCGGTGAACGACGCGCTCGGGCACGCCGCGGGTGATGAGGTGCTCTGTGAGGTGTCGCGGCGCCTGTCGACACTGGTGCGCCAGGGGGACGTGCTTGCGCGCTTGGGGGGTGACGAATTCGCCATTGTGATGCGCTGCGCTGACCAGGCGTCGGCGGCTGCGCTCTCGGAACGGATCGTCAACACGGTGCGGCAGCCTGTTGCGTTGTCCACGGGCCAGACGGTCCGGATTGGCGTATCAGTGGGCCTGGCCACTCATATCGACGGCGTGCCCTCGGCGGCAGCGCTGCTTGCCCGAGCCGACAGAGCGCTATACGAGGCAAAGAGGGGATCCCGGGATCGTCCGGCCGCACCGTCCCCTACGCTATGACGCCCGGCGTGATTGCGGTAGGGCTTGGGGCTGATCGACCTCAACGGACGCGTTCCCCGAATCTTGCCGCGCACGACCTCCGCGTGGCCCTTCCAGCGCTTCGGCTGACCGCTCATCGGCCTTTCTCCGTTATGCGCTGCGCGCGCAAGTGCGGGCGCCGCACTTTGCCTGCATCGTCGCGCAGCGGTTCCGAGACGAATTCGATCGTCCGTGGCCGCTTGTAGCGGACCAGCCGCTCGGCGAGGTGGCCCTCCAGCTCGCTTACCGTCAACCCATCGCGGGGTTGCACGATGGCATGCACCCGGTTGCCGAGATCGTCGTCGGGAAGGCCGATGACGCAGCTCGATTGCACGAGCGGATGCTCGTCGATTGCCGCTTCGACCTCCGCCGGATACACGTTCGCCCCGCCGACAAGGATCATGTCGGTGCGGCGATCCGCGAGATAAAGATAACCCTCCTGGTCGAGCCAACCGAGGTCGCCGATCGACTCCCACCCTCCTTCCAGCACACGCGGCTCGGCGCCGACATAGCGGTACGTGGGCGGCTGGTCCGGCTTGCGCTGCATGAATATCTCGCCGGTCTCACCGCGCGGCAGCATCCTGCCGTCGGGCGAGAACGCTTCAATCTGGCCGCCCAGCGCAATCTTGCCGACCGAACCGCGATGGGCGAACCATTCCTCGCTGCTGATCACGGTGGCCGCCATGCCCTCCGTGCCGCCATACAGTTCCCACACGACGTCAGTACCGAGCCAGTTGATCCACGCCTCCTTCAGCCAGGGCGGACACGGCGCGGCGAGATGCCACGCAGTCCTGAGCGACGAGAGGTCGTAGCTGCGGCGCGCATCCTCCGGCAACCGCCATATGCGTCCCATCATGGTGGGAACCAGATACACCCATGTGGCGCGGTGCGTCTCGATTGCGCGAAGCGTTTCCTCAGCATCGAACTTAGGCATCACGACCACCGGGGCGCCGACCGCCAACGCCGGGAACAACGTCACGAAAGGGCCGTTGTGATACAGCGGCGCTGGCATGAGCACGACATCGTTCGGCCCGATGCGCCAGAGCACTGGACCGATATCCTGTACCACGCCCGGCGCACCGGCCACGATGAGCTTCGGCCGGCCGGTGGAGCCACCGGAGGTCATCGCTTTCCACGACGGAGCGATCATGTCCGGGAGGTCGCTCACATCGTCCGATTGCGCAAGCAGCTCCGCCACGGAGACAACGCAACGGCCGATGTCCAGCGGCGTGTCATTGACCACGATAGGCGGATCCGCGAGATCGACGATGGCTTTCATCTCGATCAACGGCAGGCGTGAGGATACCGGCTGCGGAACGGCGCCGACTTTCCACGCTGCGTAGCAGACCTCGACGAAGCCGATGCCGTTAGGGAGGGCGATCGTCAGGAAATCGCCGTGCTTCACGCCGCGAGCCAGAAGCGCGCGCGCGATCCTGTTCGTTCTCTGATGCAGCTGCCTCCAGCTCAGGACTTGGTCCAGGCATCTTATGGCCCATTGATCGCCCTTGCGCGCCGCCACCTCTTTCAGCGCTGTCCCGATGGAGAGCGGGTTGGGATTCGGGGTGATGCTCGCCAGCGTCTCGATGATCGCGTTCATGCGCTCTGCGCGGCCTTAGCGACGGACAGACCGATACGAGTTTCAACCGTATCACACGCCCGTCTGCGTAAGCAAACCTTTCATGTCGGGGCGACGATGGCGGTCGGCCCGAGCTCTGGCTAGAATCCATCGCTCCAGCGGCGCTTGCCTTAGACCAGCCGTGTTTCCTTGTGATCTCCTCCGTCTGCCGTGCAGGATGATGGCCGCAGCCGTCATGCTCGCGGCCGCGACCTCCGCTCTTGGCGAGAAGCGCTATGGGCCTGGTGTCACCGACAGAGAGATCAAAGTTGGCCAGACCATGCCTTACAGCGGGCCGCTGTCGGCCTATGGCGCAATCGGCCGGGCTCAACTTGCCTACTTCGCCAAAGTCAACGCCGAGGGCGGCATCAACGGACGCAAGGTCACGCTGATCAGCCTGGACGATGGCTACAACTATGCGAGAACCATCGAACAGGTGCGCAGGCTGGTGGAGCAGGACCAGGTCCTACTGCTGTTCAGCTTGATCGGAAAGTCTCCCAACCTGGCGATCCGCAACTACGCGAATGCTCACCGTGTCCCGCACCTGTTCGTGGCCAGCGGGGACGGCGCTTGGGCGGACTATGCCCATTTTCCCTGGACGATGGGCTGGCTCCCGCCCGGCAGGCTCAAGGCCCGCATCTACGCCCAACACATCCTGAGCAGCAGACCAAATGCACGGATTGGACTGCTGTACGGGAACGATGATTACGCTCACGAGGACGTCGAGGGATTCAAGGAAGGCCTTGGGACCAGGGCAGCGAGCATGATCGTCAGCGAACAGACCGTAGAGCAGACGGATGCGGCGCTCGATCCGCAGATCTATGCGCTAAGGGCCTCCGGCGCCGACACCGTGTTCAGTGATATGCAAGGCAAACGTACTTCCCAGGCGCTGCACAAGATGGCGGAGATCGGCTGGCGGCCCCTGCATTACGTAGCAGTGCCGAACACCGTGACCAAGGCGATCTTGGAGCGTGCTGGCGCGGTGAATGCCGTGGGCCTGATGTCGGCGCATTACGCCAAGGACATCGACCTGACCAAGTACCGAGAGGACCCTGACGTCAAAGCGTACACGGCATGGGCACAGGTCTACTACTCCGGCGACGCCCACGACGGGATGGCAAGCTACGGCTATCAGACGGCCCGGGCCCTCGAGTATGTGCTGCGGCGCTGCGCAGACGATCTGACTCGGGAGAACGTGATGCGCGTTGCCACCAGCATGAAGGACGTCGAGCTTCCGCTGATGCTCCCCGGGGTGCGGGTGAGCACCGGCTCCACGGACTATCATCCCATCAAGCAGCTTCAAATGCTGCGATTCGATGGCAAGAACTGGGAGACGATCGGCGGCCTCCTCGCTTTTTGACGCTGAGGCGCACACGTCAACCGATCGGTCGGCTGGCAGAGGTTGACCGTCCGCCAAAGTTGCTACTGCGCCATTCCCCGACCTCGAAGTTGGGCTTGAGTAGTATAGTAGTGGCGCCTGTCAGAAGCGGCAGGCCAAGAGCGAATCAAGGTAGAGGGCGAGGGACGATGCGGTCCGGATAACGTCGCGGAGGAGGACCAGATGTCGGGGCTTAGTCGGGTGTTTTCCTTACTGACAGTTTTTCTTTGCCTAGGCTCGCGAGTATCGCTGGCCGAAAAGAAATACGATCCCGGCGCCAGCGACACCGAGATCAAGATCGGGCAGACCATGCCCTACAGTGGTCCGGCCTCCGCATACGGCACCGTCGGCAGGAGCGAGTTGGCCTACTTCAGGATGCTCAACGAACAAGGGGGCATCAATGGCCGGCGCATCAATCTGATTTCCCTCGACGACGGTTACACGCCCTCGCGCACGGTGGAGCAGATCCGCAAGCTCGTCGAAGAAGAGCAAGTGCTGTTCACCTTCCAGACGCTCGGCACTCCGACGAACACCGCGATCCACAAGTACATGAACGCGAACAAGGTCCCGCAGCTCTTCGTGTCCACCGGTGCCACGAAGTGGGGCGATCCTCAGCGCTTCCCCTGGACCATGGGCTGGCAACCCACGTACCAGCACGAGAGCCACATCTACGCGAAATACCTGCTGCAGAGCAAGCCCGACGCCAAGATCGCCATTCTTTACCAGAACGACGATTACGGTAAGGACTACCTCAAGGGATTCAAGGACGGCCTGGGGGACAAAGCAGGGAAGATGATTGTCGCCGAGGCAAGCTATGAGGTGACCGATCCGACCATCGACACGCAGATTGTCTCCTTGCAGGCATCGGGAGCGACCGTGTTTTTCGATATCGCGATCCCGAAGTTCGCCGCGCAGGCGATTCGCAAGGTGTACGACATCGGCTGGAGGCCGCTGCACTTCGTCAACAATGTGGCGAGCTCGGTCGCTTCAGCATTGGCACCAGCCGGACTGGACAAGTCGGTGGGCCTGATCTCGAGCCAGTTCGTCAAGGATCCGACCGATCCTGCCTGGAAGGACGACAAGGCGATGCGCGACTACGCTTCGTTCATGAAGAGATACTACGCGGACGGTAACCCGGACGACATCCTCAACGTCTACGGATACGCTGCGGCGCAGACGCTCGTCCAGGTGATCAAACAATGCGGAGACGACCTTACCCGCCGGAACGTCATGCGGCAGGCGGCGAGCATGAGGGACTTGGAGGTGCCGGGGCTGCTGCCCGGGATCCGCATCAATACGAGCCCGACCGACTTCTACCCGATCGAGCAGGTGCAGCTAATGCGCTTCGACGGCAAGACCTGGGTCCGATTCGGCGAACTGATGAGCCGCTGACCGGGCGTGAAGCGGGGGCTGTCGGGCAAGCCGCACTGCTCAGCACGGGCTTCCGTGGGTTGACACTTGCGCAGTGACGGACAGGAATCCGCCGACGGCGGAGGTTGAGTAGCGTGCGGCGTGCGCGTACACGCCTTACTCGGAGATCGAATGCGACATATCTCGAAGACTGTAACCGGCATGCCGGCCACCGACGGGGCCGGCGTCAAGCTCAAGCGTGTGATCGGAACGCCTGAGCTGGAGCTGATCGACCCGTTTCTGATGCTCGACGAGTTCGGCTCGGATGATCCCGAGTCCTGGATCGCGGGATTCCCCGACCATCCGCACCGCGGTTTCGAGACCGTGACGATCATGCTGGAGGGGCGCGTCAGGCACGGCGACTCGGTGGGCAACCAGGGCGTGATCGAGGCCGGCGACGTGCAGTGGATGACCGCCGGGCGCGGGATCATCCACTCCGAGATGCCCGAGCGCGCAGACGGCCGGCTGCGCGGGTTCCAGCTGTGGGTGAACCTGCCGGGC
>Ga0335070_10004660_pt1 | contig 16060 bp, 12 predicted proteins | sample Lox_Sample_13_FD_206722 | JGI IMG/M metagenome (GOLD analysis project Ga0335070, IMG submission 206722) | Soil microbial communities from Loxahatchee National Wildlife Refuge, Florida, United States - Lox_Sample_1.3 | ecosystem: Environmental > Terrestrial > Soil > Wetlands | place: USA... | reverse complement strand
TCGACGACTGCTACGCCTGGCTGGGCGTCCCCGAGACCGCGTGGGGCCTGACACTCCTGCGGGTCGGAGTCGCGGCGCTGCTCCTGCTCCCGCCGACCGTCGCCATGGGGGCGACGCTCCCGGTGGTAGCGCGCGGCCTCGTGGCGCGCGACGAGACGCTGGGGCGCTCCTCCGCCTGGCTCTACGCGGCCAACACGGCCGGCGCGGTGCTCGGGGCCTACTCCTGCGGCTTCTGGTGGATTCCGGCGCTGGGCCTCGCGCGCACGGTGCTGGCGGCGGCCGCGATCAATCTGGCGGTCGCAGCGCTGGCGTTCGGCGTCGGCCGCGGCCTGCGCGCGGTCCCCGCGCCGGCGCCCGTTTCGGAGGGGCCCGGCCCGAGCGGATCCACGCGCACCGCATTCCTGTTCTTCTTCGCGGTCTCGGGCTTCGTCGCGATCGGCTACGAGATCGTCTGGTCCAAGATCTTCGGCATCGTGATGGAGGGCACGCTGTACGGCTTCGCCAGCGTGCTCTCCGCGGTGCTGCTCGGCATCGCCGTGGGCAGCGCGGCCATCGCGGGGCGCGTCGACTCGCTGCGCGATCCGGGGCGGGCCTTCGCGCTGGTCCACGTGGCGATCGGCGCAGCGGTCGTGCTCGGCATGGCCGCAGTGCCCTACCTGCCCTGGGCCTACGAGCGCGTGGCGCGCGTCGCGCCCGCCGGCGACGCGGTCCACCTGCTGTCGCTGCTCGTGCTGCCGATCGTGCTCCTGCCGATGGCGCTCTTCGGCGTCGCCTTCCCCATCCTGATCCGCATCCACGCGCAGGGCGCGCACGCGGCGGCGCGGGGCATCGGCATCGCCACCGCGGTCAACACGGCGGGCAGCATCGCCGCGAGCTTCTGTGTCGGCTTCTGGTGGATCCCCGTCTGGGGCACGGACGCCACGCTCTACGCGCTGCTGCTGCTCGATCTCGGCGTCGCGCTCGCCGCCCTCGTCGGCTTCCAGCGCGCTCGAGGCTTCGCGCGCCTCGCCTCGACCTTCGGAGCCCTGGCGGTCGTGTGCACCGTGATGCTGGCCTACGGCGGCGTGCGCATCGAGGAGGCGATCGCCGGTCGGCAGCTCAAGACCGTGCAGCTCTCCGACTACGTGAGCGGACTGCGCCGCGCCGCCTCCGAGCGCGTGCTCACCATCGAAGGCAGGACCTCGGTGGTCACGGTCTACGCGAACCGGCAGGCGCGGCTGCTGCGCACGAACGGCATGCCCGAGGCGGGCGTGCACCTCGCGCCGCCGTACCTGCCCTACGAGACGGTGTCGCTGGCGGTCTGGCCGTACGCGCTGGCGGCGGATCCACAGCGCGCGCTGGTGATCGGGCTGGGCGGGGCCAACACGCTCGACGCGCTGCTCGCGAGCGACGTGCGCGAGGTCGAGGTCGTGGAGCTCGAGCGGGCCGTCGTGCAGGCCGCCGCGCTGCTGCACCAGGGCCTGCCCGATCCGCTCGCGGATCCGCGCGTCGCGCTGCGCATCGACGACGGCCGCAACCACCTGCTGCGCGCCAGCCGCTCCGGCGCGCCGGGCTACGACCTGATCAGCTCGCAGCCCTCCCACCCGTGGCGCGTCGGCGCGGCGAATCTCTTCACGGAGGATTTCTTTCGCATCGCGCGCGCGTCGCTGCGCGAGGGCGGCGTCTTCGCCGCCTGGCTCAACGGCTTCCGCATCGACGCCGACGCCTTCCTCGCGGTGGTCACCAGCTTCGAGCGCGTCTTTCCGGGCGCCCTGCTCGTCGACGCCAGCGAGCGCGACGGTCAATCCTTCCTGCTGCTCGGCTCTCGCGAGCCGATCGCGATCGACGCGCCGCGCTTCGCGGCGCGCCTGGCGGAGCCGCGGCTCGCCAGTCTGCTCGGCGCCTACGGCATCCGCGGTCCGGCGGAGCTGCTCGCGCGCGTCGAGGGACCGGCGCGGGTGTTCGCCGCGCTCGCGAAGGACGCGTCCAACACCGACGACAATGCCTACGTCGAGACGCGCGCCCCGCGCGCGCTGCTCTGGGGCATCCTCGACTTCGGAGCCATCGAGGCGCGCCTGCCGGCCGACGCTCCGCTGCTCCCGGAGGTGCAAGGCGCGTGGAGCCCGCTCGACGTCGCGCGCGCGCTGCTCGCGCAGGGTCCGCGCGAAGGCTGGCCCTTCGGGAGGCGTCTCGATCGGCTGCTCGCGCAGCACGGCGCGGCGCTCGCGCCTCGGGCCCTGGAGCTCGTGCGCGCCGAGGCGGCGCTTCGCGATCCGCAGCGCGCCTCGCAGGCGGAGGGCGCACTGCGCGAGCTCGCGGACGCGCAGCCGGGAAGCCCCGAGCCGTGGCGCCTGCTCGGCACGCACCTCGCGCTCGATCGCAGCGCCTGGCGCGATGCCGCGGAGGCCTTCGCGCGCGCCTTTGCGCGGAGCGGCGCGCCATCCGACGCCTACGACGCCGGGCGTGCCCTGTTCCGCGCGGACCCGGCCGGCGCGCAGGCCTGGTTCGCGCGGATCCCCCAGGCAGCGCGGCCGGACTTTCCGCGCCTCGCCTACTACGACGCGACCGCGGCACTCGCGCGCGGCCTTCGCGGCGACGCGCTGGCCCCCTACGCCGCCGCACTCGACCGCTTCCTCGCGAGCGACGAGGGGCGTCGCTTCCCGGGCGCGCAGGAGCTGGCGAGCCGCGTGTCCTGGGCGCGCGGCGACGCGCTCGGCGCGCGGCGACACGCCGACGCCGACGCGCAGCAGCGTGCGGAGCAGGCGCGCCCCTGGCTCGAGCGCGCGGCAAAGGCCCTCGCCGCGAACCGCACCGACGACGCGCGCGCCGCGCTCGACGCTGCAAGCCAGCTCACCCCCGGCGACTCGCAGCTGCTCTGGATGCGCGCCGAGCTCGCGTTCGCGCACGGTGCCCCGGGCGAGCTCGAGCACGCGCTGGCCGCGCTGCGCGACGGCGCCCCGAGCGACGCCGAGGCGCGTGGCCTCGAGAACGCCTTCCGCAGCGAGCATGGACTTCCGCTCGCGCCCGCCACTGCGCCCCGCGATGCGACGCCGGCCTGCGACGCCTGCGGACCCGCGCTTCCCCCTCGGAGCGACGTCGGCTAGGCTCCCGCGCCTCGCCGGAGCGCTCCCATCGTCTAGCGGTCCAGGACGCAGCCCTCTCAAGGCTGAGACACGGGTTCGATTCCCGTTGGGAGCGCCACGCGACGCACGCCATGCCCGACTTCGCCTTCGCCTTCCTCGACTGCGAGTTCGGCGGCCTAGATCCGGAGCTCCACGACATCACCGAGGTCGCGATGATCGTCACCGACGATCGCCTCGCGGAGCTCGCGAGTGCGGAGTGGAAGGTGGCGGCGCGCGCGGAGCGCATCAGCGCCGAGGCCGCGCAGATCAGCGGCTACGACCCGGCCGCCTGGAGCGGCGCGCCGCACGTGCGCCAGGTGCTGCGAGAGATCACGGAGCTGCTCCCCTCGGGCCGGACCGTGGTGCCCGCCGGGCAGAACGTGCGCATGGACGTCCTGTTCCTCGAGCGCGCGTACCGGGGCTGCGGCATGCCGTGGCCCTTCGACTACCACGTGATCGACCTCGCGACGCTGTTCTACGCGTGGTCGCTGGTCGCGGGCGAGCCGGTGCCGGCGCTCTCGCTGCGGCAGGCCGCGGCCACCGCGGGGCTGATCGACGGTGCGGTCCCGCACCGCGCCATGGCGGACGCTCGCCTCACCCTCGAGACCTTCCGGCACTACATCGGGCGGCTCGCGCTGCGCCCGCTCTCGGACGCACCGCCGGAGGGCGGAAGCTAGGCGTCACCCCGCCGCCGGCGCAGCTGCTCCTGGACCAGCTCCCACAGCTTGCGGCGCAGGCGCTCCTTGAAGGCCGGATCGACCGGCACGTCACCGGAGTCCCCTTGCAGGAACTCCCGCAGCTCCTCGATCGTGAATTCCGACAATGCCTCGTCCGCCATCACAAGATCCTGCTCCGCCATCGGCTCCGAACTCGCCCGTCGCCGCCCTCTCCGCGGCTCGACACGCTTCACGCCCCCCCCTTTGGTGCGCGGTGGAGTCAGCTCGCCTCGGCCAGCTCCGGGTCCACCGCCTGGACCACCAGTCGCTTCACGCGATAGAGACTCGACCGGATCGCATCGTTGGAGCGCTGCATGCGGTCCGCGATCTCCTGGATCGGGAGATCCTCGAAGTGTCGCAGCACGAAGACCTCGGCCTGCCAGGCCGTCACCGACGACAGCGCCGCGTCGACCGCCTCCGCGCAGCGGCGCAGGTCGAGTCGATCCTCGGGCGTGCAGGTCTCGAGGGCGTGGCCGGCATCGCGCACCAGGTCGTCCGCCGCGCGCTCGACGCGCTGCTCCTGCGCGCGGGCGCGGCGGATCTGGTTGTTCACGGTGTTCTTGGCGATGCCGTAGATCCACGAGAGCAGCGAGGACTGACCTCGATACGCGGAGGTGGAGCGGAAGACCGCCGTGAAGGTCTCCTGCACGGCCTCCTCGGCATCCGCCGCGTTGTGCATGCGCGCGTATGCGAAGTGGTAGACGCGCTGGAAGTAGCGGCCGTACAGGACGTTGAAGGCCGCCTGGTCTCCGGCGCGGATCGCTTGGAGGAGCTCGAGATCGGATCGCGAATCAGCGTGGTGCGGGCGTACCGCTGCAGCTCGGGGCAACGCGGGATCTCCTCGCGCTGTCCCTCCCCAGGGTCGGGACCGTGGGTCTCGACACACTGGATGTGGCCATTTCGCAGGGTTCGTGGCGCGAAATCCGCTTCACACACGTGCCCCCCATGGGGGCCGTGGGTCGGGATTTACTGCGCGTCGAGCAGCGACTCGAGGCCCGGAGCGCTCTGCGCGATCGCCCGGCGCATCCGGTAGAGGTTCGCCTTGATGGCGTCCTCCGACTTGCCTAGCGCCGTAGCGATGCTGCGGATCGACTGCCGCCTCAGATGCTTCAAGTGGAAGATCCGGCGCTGGAGCGGGGTGAGGTCGTCCTCGATCACCGCCTCGCACAGTCGCAGCATGCGCCGCGCATCGACGGTCCGATCAGCAGGCGCGAAGGCGCCCGGCACTTCGTGGGCGTCGAGCGCGTCGAGCGACTCGAGCCGGGGCCGCGCGCGCCGGAAGCGGCGGTTCACGGTGTTCCGCGTGACCCCGAAGATCCAGATCAGGAGTGGAGCTTCGCCCTGGTAGCTGGCGAGGGAGCGAAAGACGGTGAAGAAGACTTCCTGCGCCACGTCCTCCGCCTCGCCGGCGTCGTTCAGACGCTTGAGCGCGAAGCGGTACACGCGGGGGAAATACGTCTCGTAGAGCTGTTCGAAGTGCTCGCGGCTCCCAGCGAGAATCTGGTCGACGAGCTCGCGATCACTGGTCCAGGCAACGACTTCCGGCTGCGGCACACACGACTCCTGTGGTCCGCACGGAACGAGCAGCACCGCGACGCTCGAGAGAACCTTCGTCTGCCCACGTGAGCCCGCGCGAGGGCGCTGGCCCGGTCTCCCGAGGGTCCCGGCTGGGGGGATTGGATCTGGGTGCCCCGTGGTCCTCCCTGGCTGCGCGTCTCCGCGCTGCGACCCGGCTTTTCAAAAGTGGGGGACCGAAGTCCCGCCCCGGGGAACTGCACGCCGCGTGCCACCGTCGGATGACCGGCAACCGTCCGGATCAATGCTCTGCCGAGCCAAGGGATTGCGGCTACAAACGCGGGTCGACCCCGAGCGGGACACCGCTTGGGGCCGGTGAAAAGTATTTCCCTTTCTGTGGACCGGCGTTCATAGCGGCGAGCTAGGGATTCACCCGGCCGGGCCGGACCCACCAGGTGCCGTCGGCCCATTCCCAGCGATCCACCCGGACCAGCTGGACGTGCCCGGGGCGCAGCGGGCGGTTGTCCTCGCCCACGAAGAGCACCTGGACCTGCGCAGTCAGCGCATCCTCGAACAGAAAGTCACGGACCTCGATGGCGACGGGGCTCTCTCGCTCGAAGTGGGCCTTGTCGAGGCTCTCCGCAAGATCGGCGTAGTAGTCGAGGAACAGCTCGGGCGTCCGGAAGTGACCGCGCATGATGAAGTCGTGATAGGCCTCGAAGCTGTCGAAGCGGCGCCGGGCGAGGCGCAGATAGAAGCCCCCCGTGCGGCGCTGGAGCGCCAGGGCAGCCTCCGATGCCACCGCGACGGAGCCGCTGTCGGGGGCGGCGAGCGGGGCCACGTCGGCGCAGCCCGCTGCGCCGAGCACGAGGGCGAGACACGCGGCCGCCATGCGGCCGGAGCGCTTCACCGTCCACCTGCCGCGGCCTGCGCGGCGGCCAGGCGCGCAATCGGCACGCGAAACGGCGAGCAGGACACGTAGTCGAGCCCGACCTGGTGACAGAAGCGCACGCTGCGCGGATCTCCCCCGTGCTCCCCGCACAGCCCGAGCCCCAGGCCCGGACGCGCGCGGCGGCCCTTGTGCACGGCGATCTCGACCAGCGCGCCGATGCCCTGCTCGTCGATCGACACGAACGGATCGTCGGACAGGATCCCCGACTGGATGTACTCCGGCAGGAAGCTCGCCACGTCGTCGCGGGAGAGCGCGTAGCCCATCTGGGTCAGGTCGTTGGTCCCGAAGCTGAAGAAGTCGGCGTGGGCGGCGATGGCATCGGCCGTGAGCGCGGCGCGCGGGACTTCGATCATGCTGCCGACGTGGAGGGGAACCTTCGGACGCATTCCCGCCAGCACGCCCTGCGCTTCCTCCAGCACCAGCGTCCGCAGGCGCGCCAGCTCCTCGGGATGGGCCACCAGCGGGATCATGATCTCGGGTCGCACGCGCACTCCCTCGCCCGCGACCTGACGCGCGGCCTGGGCGATCGCGCGCACCTGCATCCGGTAGATCTCCGGGAAGGCAAGCCCGAGGCGACAGCCGCGCAGCCCGAGCATCGGGTTCTGCTCGCGCATCGCGTCGACCTGCGTGCGTACCTCGGCGGCGCCCGTGCCGAGCGCCGCCGCGACGTCGGCGATCTCTTCCGCGCTGTGGGGCAGGAACTCGTGGAGCGGCGGGTCCAGCAGGCGGACCGTGACCGGAAGCCCCTGCATGACGCGGAAGATCTGGACGAAGTCGCCGCGCTGCATCGGCTCGAGCTTGGCGAGTGCGCGCGCGCGCTGGGCCGCGCTCGGGGCCAGAATCATCTCGCGTACGGCCAGGATGCGCGCCGGCTCGAAGAACATGTGCTCCGTGCGACACAGCCCGATGCCCTCGGCGCCGAAGCTGCGCGCGATGCGGGCGTCCTGCGGCGTGTCCGCGTTGGTGCGGACGCGCAGGCGCCGCATGCGATCGGCCCAGCGCATCAGCTCCGCGAAGGGCCCGCCGACCTCGGGCGTCACGGTGGGCATGCGCCCCAGCATGACCTCGCCGGTCGAGCCGTCGAGCGTGATCGGCTCGCCCTCGCGCACGACGCGCGAGCCGATGCGCATGCAGAGGTCCGCCGCGTCGACGCGCAGATCGCCGCAGCCCACCACGCAGCACTTGCCCATGCCGCGGGCGACCACCGCGGCGTGCGACGTCATGCCGCCCCGCACCGTCAGGACGCCCTCCGCAGCGTGCATGCCGTGGATGTCGTCCGGCGACGTCTCGTTGCGCACCAGGATCACCTTCTCGCCGGCCCGCGCGCGCATCTCGGCGGCGTCGGCGGAGAACACCACGTTGCCGACGGCCGCGCCGGGCGACGCCGGCAGCCCGCGGGCGACCACGTGGCGTCGCGCGGCCGGGTCGAGAGTCGGGTGCAGCAGCTGATCGAGCTGCGCCGGCTCGACGCGACACACCGCTTCCTCGCGGCGGATGCGGCCCTCCTTCGCGAGATCCACCGCGATGCGCACCGCAGCCGTCGCCGTGCGCTTTCCCGTGCGCGTCTGCAGGAGCCACAGGCGCCCGCGCTCGATGGTGAACTCGATGTCCTGCATGTCGCGGTAGTGGCGCTCGAGGCGCTGCGCGATGCGGACGAGCTCGCGGTAGACCTTCGGCATGCGCTCTTCGAGCGTCGGCAGGTGCCGGCTCCCGTGCGTGCGCCCGGCGCGGTTGATCGGCTGCGGCGTGCGGATGCCGGCCACCACGTCCTCGCCCTGGGCGTTCTCCAGGTACTCGCCGTAGAAGACGCGCCGGCCCGTATTGGGATCGCGCGTGAACGCCACGCCCGTGGCGCAGTCGTCCCCCATGTTGCCGTACACCATCGCCTGGACGTTGACCGCGGTGCCGAGATGGTCGGAGATGCCGTGCAGGCGCCGGTAGCGCACCGCGCGCTCGTTGCCCCAGGAGCGGAACACGGCGCCGACGGCTCCCCAGAGCTGCTCCTCCGGATCCTCCGGAAACGGCCGCCCCGTGTGCGAGCGCACCAGGCCGAGGAACTCCTGCGCCACGCGGCGCAGGTCGTCGGCGCCGAGCTGTGTGTCGAGCTGCACTTCGCGCTCGTCCCTCACGCTCTCCAGCACACTCTCGAAGCGCGCGTGCGGCACGCCCTGCACGACGTTGCCGTACATGTGCACGAAGCGCCGGAAGCTGTCCCAGGCGAAGCGCGGGCCCGCCAGCCCCGCCAGCCCCTCGACGCTCGCTGCGTTCAGGCCCAGGTTCAGCACCGTGTCCATCATGCCGGGCATCGAGATCGGCGCGCCCGAGCGGATCGACACCAGAAGCGGTCGCTCGCGATCGCCGAAGCGCCGGTCCAGCACGCGCTCGATGCGCGCGAGCGCCTTGCGGGCGTCCCGCATCACGTCGCGCGGCACGCGCCCGCCGGCCCGCGCGAAGGCAGTTCCCACGTGCGTGGCGATCGTGAAGCCCGGAGGCACGGGGATGCCGAGCCGCGTCATCTCCGCGAGGTCCGCGCCCTTGCCGCCGAGGATCGCGCGCGCGGAGCGGCTGCCGTCGGCGCGCCCGGCGCCGAAGAAGTAGACGCTGCGGGGCGCGCCGCGGCTCCTGCGCGTGCGGCCTAGCCGGGCGGGGCGCGCGGCCCGCCCGCTCAAGCCGGCTCCAGCCGTGCGGCGACCCAGGCCTCGACGGCATCCAGCCCGATGCGCTCCTGCGCCATCGAATCGCGATCGCGCACCGTGACCTTGCCGTCGCTCGCGGTCTCGAAGTCGATCGTCACGCACCAGGGCGTGCCGGCCTCGTCCTGGCGGCGGTAGCGCCGGCCGATGTTGCCCGAGTCGTCGTAGAAGACGTTCCAGCGCCGGCGCAGGCGCGCCGCCAGCTTCTCGGCCGGCTCCGCCAGCTTCTTCGAGAGCGGCAGCACGGCGACCTTGATCGGGGCGAGCCGCGGCGCGAAGCCCATCACGATGCGCGTCTCGCCGCCCTCGAGCGCTTCTTCGCGCCAGGCGTCGCACAGCAGTGCCAGACAGCTGCGATCCACGCCGACCGACGTCTCGATGACCATCGGCAGGTAGTGCTCCTTGGTCTCCGGGTCGGTGACGCCGAGATCCTTGCCCGAGTACTCGCCGTGGCGCCGGAGATCCCAGTCACCCCGGTCGTGGACGCCCTCGATCTCGTGCCACCCGAACGGGAAGCGGTACTCGATGTCCACGGCGGCGCGCGCGTAGTGGGCGAGCTCCGTGGGCGCGTGAGGCCGCGTGCGCAGGTGCTCCGGGTCGAGCCCCGTCTCGCGGTGGAACCGCAGGCGCTCCTCGAGCCAGTGGTCGAACCACTTCTCGCGCTCCGACGGGTGCACGAAGTACTCGAGCTCGGCCTGCTCGAACTCGCGCGAGCGGAAGGTGAAGTTGCGCGGGTTGATCTCGTTGCGGAACGCCTTGCCGATCTGCGCGATGCCGAAGGGGATCGGCTGACGCGCCGCCTCTCGCACGCGCTTCATGTCGTTGAAGATCGGCTGGCAGGTCTCGGCGCGCAGATACGCCACCGAGCCGACGTCCTCTGCGGCGCCGATGTGCGTGCGCAGCATCAGGTTGAACTTGCGCACCGGAGTGAAGTCGTGGTCGCCGCCCGCCGGACACGCCCCCGCGTCGTCGAGCTGGTCCGCGCGGAAGCGCCGCTTGCAGGCGCGGCAGTCGACGAGCGGATCGCTGAAGTGCTCGACGTGCCCCGACGCCTCCCAGGTGCGCGGGTGCGCGATGATCGCGCTGTCGATGCCCTCGACGTCCGGGCGCTCGCGCACGACGCGCTGCCACCACAGCGCCCGCAGGTTCTGCTTGAGCTCGGCGCCCAGCGGACCGTAGTCCCAGAAGCCGTTGATCCCGCCGTAGATCTCGCTCGACTGGAACACGAAACCGCGTCGCGCGCAGAGCGACACGAGATCGTCCATGCGCTCGAGTCGGCGGATTCCAGGCCTCTGCGCGTCGGCCATCGCTTCCTGCGCGGGGGTGGCGGGGGGCGCGCAGTATATCGCGGCCCGCGCCGACCGGGTCATGCTCCGTCGCTCGCCGAAGGGATCATCTCGCGCAGGAAGCGAGCGCTCGCGAGCTCGACGCCGACGTGGAAGCGCTGGAAGCGGTCCACGAGCCGCTCCGCCTCGGCCAGGGCTCGCGCGGGCAGCACCAGCCGGTCGAGACGCGAGAGGTCGAGGCGCAGGCCCTGCTCCAGGGCCCGCAGCGTACCCCGATGGACGCGCAGCGTGCCCTCCTGGCGCTCGCCGCAGCGAGCGCACAGCGGCCCGCCCTCGGCGACGTGGAACGAGGACTCCTCCGCTTCGACGGGCTCGCGCCCGCAGCGGACGCAGTGGCGCAGCTCCGGTCGCAGACCCAGCGCGTCGAGCGCGCGTAGCTCGAGCAGCACGCGCTGCTGTGGCGAGGGCGGCCGCAACGCGATCCAGTCCAGCGCCGAGATCGCGAACCCGAACAGCCGCGCGGCATCCGCCCGGCTCCCGCCCTCGGGCGCCAGCCGGTCGAGCAGCTCGAGCAGGTAGCAGCCGAGAGCGAAGCGCGCGGGATCGCTGCGCAGCGGCGCGAAGCCGCGCAGCAGACGGGCCTGGTCGAGGCGCGAGATGCGCCCGGGGCGCTGGCGGTCGATGCGCACCTCCAGGTGGTTGAAGAGATCGAGCGTGCCCGAGAAGCGGCGCACGCTGCGGCGAGCGCCCTTCGCGATCGCAGTGAGCCGTCCGGCTTCGGGCACCAGCAGGTGCAGGATCCGATCCGACTCTCCGAAGTCGACCGAGCGCAGGATCAGGGCTTCCGACTCGAGCGCCGCCACGCGAGGCTCAGCGTTCGCGGCGCTGCGCCTGCGACGGCCCCGGCTCGCCCGGCGCGGCGTGTGCGCGCGCGGTCGATTCCGCCAGGCCGCGCACCGCATCGCGGCGGTAGGTGACGGATGCGGGCGCGGCGTCCGGGGGAGAGGTCGCGAGGCGCGTGGCGCAGAAGGCGAGCGCCCCGAGCGCGAGCGCGGCGCCGCCCGCGAGCAGGCCGACGCGCCACAACATGGCGCGACGCGCGGCGCGCAGGGCGCGCTCCTCGTCCGCGCGCGGCTCCCCGACGAGCCGCATCACGGCCTCGGACGCGTCGAGCCCGAGCGCCTCGGCGACGGTGCGCACGAAGCCGCGCGTGAAGCCGTCGGCCTGTGCGTCGAACGCACCGGATTCGAGGCGCTCCAGGTTGCGCCGCGGGATCCGCGTGCGTTCCGAGAGCTCCTCGAGCGAGATGCGGCGCAGCCTGCGCTGGTTCGCGAGGTACTGGCCCACCGCGCGAGGACCGCTCTCGTCGTGCGCCGACGGGACCTCCGGCCGCGCGGGAGCGGCGCGCTCGTCGCTGGACACGCGCGTCAGGGTAGCGCCCGCTGCAGCGCCCCCTACTTCAGCAGCTTCAGGTACTCCTCGGATCGCTTGCCCCAGACGCCCTGCGGCGCGCGCGCCACGGCGATGGTCAGGTGGCCCACGGCCTCGTCGCGCTGGCCGAGCGACACGTAGATCTCTGCGATCCGGTAGTTCGCCTCGGCCTCGACGCCGGGTCCGGGCTGGAGCGAGATCACCTTGCGCAGCAGCTCGATCGCGGCGGGGCGATGCCCTTCCTGCAGCTCGACCTGCGAGAGCGAGAGCATCGCGGGCCAGTAGTCCGGGTGATACTGGCGCGCGAGCTCGAGGTGCTTGCGCGCGTCCACCAGATCGCCCTCTCGGAGCTCCGCGAAGCCGAGGTTGGCCAGCGCACGCCAGGGCGCCGGGAAGGTCGGATCGTCGATCAGCACCTTGCAGGCGGCGATCGCCTCCGGGTAGCGCTCCTCGAGGATGTAGAGCGCCGACAGCCCGAGCCGCGCGTCGTGGAAGCTCGGCGAGAGCTCGATCGCGCGCAGGTAGTGCTCCTCCGACTCCTTGTGCTTGCCCTGGGCCAGGAAGGCCTCGCCGAGCGCGTGCTGGAGGCGCGCATTCGAAGGATCGAGCGCCTCGCCCGCCAGGAACTCGCGCAGCGCCAGCGCAGGGCGCCCGGCATTGAGGTGCTCGGCGCCGAGATCGAGATGAGCGATCGCCTTGCGGGCGGCCTCCGCGCGATCCTGGGCCGAGGGGGTCGCACACCCTCCGAGCATGGGCGCGGTGGCCAGCAGGGTGGCGCTGGTGAGCGTCAGCCAGAGCCGGGCGTGGATCTGCATCGCGTGTCCTCCTGTCGCTAGGCGCCGTCGCCGGGCGCCATCCCGCGCGCCCGTGCAAAGAAGCGGAACTTCGAGAGCGCGTCGTCGGTCACCGCGCCGACCCACTCGTCGAGCCAGCGCGCGTCGTCAGCGGGGTCGTCCGGCTCCTCGACCTCCGCGGGTGCGAGCGAGGCGCCGGGCGCGGCGTCCCCGCTGATCTCCTCCCAGAGCTGCGCCGCGCCCTCCGGTCCGCGCAGGCGCACTTCGTCGTCGTCGAAGAGGAAGCCCATGCTCTCGGCGAACGAGAGCGCCGCTTCGAGCGCGAGCGCGGGAGTCGCCGCGAGATCGTCGGTCGAGGCGAAGAAGCGCGTCTGCCGCGCGCGCACCGAGCGCAGGCACACCAGCGCACCGGCGGCATCCTGCGCCACGGCGGCGGACGCCGGACCCGTCGGCAGCAGCTCGAGCGCCACCACGGGGCTGTTCAGCGACACGTGGAGCGCGCGCAGTCCACCGTTCGCGAGCTTCCGCGCGGAGCGCGTCGGCTGGATCATGGACGTGCGTATCGGGTCGCGGGACCCCTCACTTGAGTCTCTTCGGCGCGCAGGCGACCCCGCGAAACCCCGGCACCGCGAGCGCTTTCGGCGAGGCGCCGGGTGATTCACCCGGCCGGCGCGGGGGCTTTCCCCGCGGCGTGCGCCCGATACAATCCGTCGGGCTCGGGCGGAGAGGACCCGGGCGACGATGCCCAAACCCACGACAGAGATCGATCGAGTCGCCATCCGCTTCTGCGGAGATTCCGGCGACGGCATGCAGCTCACCGGGACCAAGTTCACCGAGTCGACCGCCCTCGCGGGCAACGACCTCTCGACGCTCCCGGACTTCCCCGCCGAGATCCGCGCGCCCGCGGGCACGCTGGCCGGCGTGTCGGGCTACCAGATCCAGTTCGCGTCGCAGGACATCCGCACGCCGGCGGACCAGCCCGACGTGCTGATCGCCTTCAACCCGGCCGCGCTGCGCGCCAACGTCGCGGACGTCCGGCCGGGCGGCCTCGTGATCGTCAACAGCGACGCCTTCACCAAGGGCAACCTTCAACGCGCCGGCTACCGCGAGGATCCCCTGCCGGGCCTGCGCGATCGCTACCGCGTGGTCGAGGTTCCTGCGACGACGCTGAACCGCGAGGCCATCAAGGACCTCGGCATCGGCGCGCGCGAGGGCGACCGCTCCAAGAACTTCTTCGCACTCGGCCTCGTGTACTGGCTCTACAACCGGCCCATGGAGCCGACGCTGCGCTGGCTGGAGAGCCGCTTCAAGGGGAAGGTGCTCGAGGCGAACGTGCGCGTGCTGAAGGCGGGCTACGCCTTCGGCGAGACGACGGAGCTCTTCCCGACCTCCTACGTCGTGCCGCGCGCGAAGATCCAGCCCGGCCTCTACCGCAACATCACCGGCAACAGCGCGCTCGCCTGGGGCGTCGTCGCGGCGTCGGTGCAGATGCAGCGGCCGGTCTTCCTCGGCGCCTACCCGATCACGCCGGCCAGCGACGTGCTCCACGAGGTGGCGCGCTACCGGAACTTCGGCGTGAAGACGTTCCAGGCCGAGGACGAGATCGCAGCCATCAGCGCCGCGATCGGCGCCGCCTTCGTCGGCGATCTCGCGATCTGCACGACCAGCGGCCCGGGCATGGTGCTGAAGCAGGAGGCCCTCGGCCTCGCCGTGATGACCGAGCTGCCGCTGGTGGTCGTCGACATCCAGCGCGCCGGACCCTCGACGGGCATGCCGACCAAGATCGAGCAGGGCGACCTGCTGCTCGCCCTGCACGGCCGCAACGGCGAGAGCCCCCTGCCCGTCCTCGCCGCATCCACGCCGGGCGACTGCTTCTACACGGTGCTCGAAGCGTTCCGCATCGCGGTCGCCTACATGACGCCCGTGGTGATGCTGTCCGACAGCTACCTGGCGAACAGCGCCGAGCCCTGGCTCGTCCCCGACGTCGCCGCGCTGCGCCGCGATCCGGTGAACCTGCGAACGGATGCCAGCGGCTTCCGCCCCTACGACCGCAATCCGGAGACGCTGGCGCGCTCCTGGGCCGTCCCCGGAACCCCCGGTCTCGAGCACCGCATCGGCGGCCTCTCCAAGGAGGACGGCACCGGCAACGTCTCGTACGACCCGCGCAACCACGAGAAGATGATCCGGCTGCGCGCCGAGAAGGTGGCGCGCATCGCGCAGGAGATCCCCGCCGTCGAGGTCTTCGGACCGGATCGCGGCGAGCTGCTGGTGGTGGGCTGGGGCGGCACGCACGGCGCGATCACATCGGCGGTGGAAGAGGCGCGGGCCGACGGACAGCCGGTGTCGAGCATCCACCTGCGCCACCTGAATCCCTTCCCGGCGAACCTCGGGGAGGTGCTGTCGCGCTTCGAGCGCATCCTGGTGCCCGAGCTCAACTGCGGTCAGCTCTGTCAGCTGCTGCGCGCCGAGTTCCTGGTGCCGGCACAGACGCTCTCGAAGGTGCAGGGGCAGCCGTTCAAGGTGCGCGAGATCCGCGAGGCCATCGACGCGATGCTGCGCAAGGGGAAGATCTGACCATGGGCGAGGAGGCGGCGAAGCGGACCAGCCAGGACTTCCAGTCGGACCAGGACGTCCGCTGGTGCCCCGGCTGCGGGGACTACTCGATCCTGGCGAACGTGCAGCGCGTGATGCCGGAGCTCGGCGTGCCGCGCGAGAATTTCGTGTTCGTGTCCGGCATCGGCTGCTCGTCCCGCTTCCCGTACTACATGAACACCTACGGGATGCACACGATCCACGGCCGCGCGCCGGCCTTCGCGACGGGCATCAAGGCGAGCCGCCCGGAGCTCTCCGTGTGGGTCGTGACCGGCGACGGCGACGGCCTGTCGATCGGCGGCAACCACCTGCTCCACACCATCCGGCGCAACGTCGACGTCAAGATCCTGCTCTTCAACAACCGCGTCTACGGGCTCACCAAGGGGCAGTACTCGCCGACCTCGCGGATCGGCATGAAGACGAAATCGTCGCCCGACGGCGTGATCGATCACCCCGTCGATCCGATCGCGTTCGCGCTCGGCGCGGGAGCGACGTTCGTCGCGCGCACCGTCGACGTGCACGCTCCCCACCTCCAGGAGATGCTGCGCCGCGCCCACGCGCACCCCGGCACCGCCTTCATCGAGATCCTGCAGAACTGCCCCGTCTACAACGACAACGAGTGGCTCGAGATCGAGGACCGCAAGCAGCGCATCGAGTCGGCCCTGGTGCTCGAGGACGGCGAGCCGCTGGTCTGGGGCGCCGAGGATCAGCGAAGGGGCATCCGCATCGAGAACGGCATCCCCTCCGTCGTCCACCTCGGCGCCAGCGAGGAACCGGGGGCCAAGGGCATCGCGATCCACCACGAGCGCCACGAGACGCCGGCCTACGCCTTCGCGCTGGCGAGCCTGCAGCGCCCCTCGTTCCCGCTGCCGATCGGGGTGTTCCGCGCGGTGGAGCAGCCGACCTACGACGCGCTGCTCGGCCAGCAGGTCGAGCACGCGATCGCCGCGCGCGGCAAGGGCGATCTCGCGAAGCTGCTG
>Ga0335070_10004659_pt1 | contig 16060 bp, 12 predicted proteins | sample Lox_Sample_13_FD_206722 | JGI IMG/M metagenome (GOLD analysis project Ga0335070, IMG submission 206722) | Soil microbial communities from Loxahatchee National Wildlife Refuge, Florida, United States - Lox_Sample_1.3 | ecosystem: Environmental > Terrestrial > Soil > Wetlands | place: USA... | reverse complement strand
CGCGAATCGCTACTGGCCCACCAAGTACCTGCTCGACAAAGACGGTTACCTGCGCTATGGACACTTCGGGGAGAGTGGTTACGCGGAATGCGAACAGGTGATCCAGGAACTGCTGCGTGAAATTGAACCAGCCATCGAGTTGCCGCCGATCATGGCACCGGTGCGTGAAGAGGATCACACCGGGGCCGTCTGCTTTCGCCCGACGGGGGAACTTTATCTTGGGCATCGCCGGGGACGGATTGGCAACGAAGGTGGGTTCAAAGAAGACCAGATTGCGGATTACGCGTTCGACGGCAACGTGCAAGAGAACTTCTTCTATGCGAATGGCCGCTGGGCTGCGACGGCCGAATACTTCGAGGCAGTTGAGGACGGGGCACATACTTTGCGGTTGAAGTATGAAGCTGCAGCCGTAAACTTGGTCATGGCTTGCCCCCACGCACCCTCCACTGAAGTCGTCCTCCTGCAGGACGGCAGGCCTCTTATGGAAAAGCAGAGGACCCGCGACACGCGGTTTCGGCGTAATAACCGTGGCGAGTTGGAGAGCTACGTCTTGGTCGATTCTGCGCGTATGTATTCTCTGGTGAACAACCACGCGTTTGGCACGCACGAACTCGAGTTGCGCTGCGCGGGCGGCATCGCGGCGTTCGCCTTCACCTTCACCAGTTGCGTTGATCCGGTGGCGAGCGCGTTGCAGGTTACAGGTCCTGCCCGATCATGAAACGTGTTGTGGCAGCGCTGATCGTTGAGAACGGCAAGCTGCTGGTTTGCCAACGCACGCGGCATCAGACCATGCCGTTGAAGTGGGAGTTCCCCGGCGGAAAGATCGAGGAAGGTGAGCAGCCGCGCGATGCGCTGAGGCGGGAACTCGATGAGGAACTTGGAATTCAGGCCACGATCGGGGACGAACTCGTCCGCATTCAGCATGAATATCCCAATGGCGGGATGGTGGAGTTACGCTTCTACGTCGTGCGGGAGTACCAGGGCGAACTGGAGAACCGGATCTTCAAAGAGATTCAGTGGGCGGAAAGCAAAGACCTGCGGAAGTTTGACTTCCTCGAGGCTGATCTTACTCTCGTGAATGATCTTGCGTCCGGGAAGCTTGTCACCGACCCCTAGAGCCCGGCCGAATCAGCAGCGAAAGTCAAAAGCTTCACCGCAGAGAGCGCAAAGAAAAGCCGCGGAGGACGCAAAGAAAAACGCTTCCGCAGAGCCACACAATCAGGGTCAATGTCGCTCGTTCACGAGAGTCCCAGTTCTTTCGCCAGGGCTTTCCATTTGGAATCCACCAGCGCTTTCGTCGCGGCGCCCATTTTGATTTCATCCGGCCAGGGGCGGGTGAAACCTTCGCTCGCCCACTTGCGTGTGGCATCAATGCCCATTTTTGATCCGAAGTCCGGCAGGCGGCTGGCGTGGTCGAGCGAGTCGACCGGGCCCAGCGTGAATTGGATGTCGCGCTCGGGGTCGATGTGATTGAAGACCTTCAGCGTGACATCCGCCAAGTCCTGTACGTCCACGTCCTCGTCCACGACGACGATGCATTTCGTGAACATCGCCTGGCCCAGCGACCAGATGGCGTTCATCACCTTACGGGCGTGCCCGGGATAAGACTTGCGGATCGAGACAATCATCAGGTTGTGGAAGACACCTTCGACTGGCAGGTTGATGTCAACCAGTTCGGGGATAGTCAGCTTCATCATAGGCAGGAAGATGCGCTCGACGGCTTTGCCCATGTAGGCATCTTCCTGCGGCGGTTTGCCTACGATTGTGGCCGCGTAGATCGGATCCTTGCGGTGCGTGATGCAGGAGACGTGGAAAACCGGGTAGAGATCTTCGAGTGAGTAGAACCCGGTGTGGTCACCGAATGGGCCTTCAGTCCGGAGTTCTCCGATGTCGATGTAGCCTTCGAGGACGATTTCACTTGTGGCCGGGACCTCCAGATCGACCGTTTCGCATTTGACGAGATCGACCGGGGCTCCGCGCAGAAAGCCTGCTACGAGATATTCCTCGATCTCAGGAGGAGCAGGAACGATGGAGGCAAAGGTCACCACGGGATCGGTGCCGATGGCAACGGCAACCTCCATCTTGCCGGAAGGGCGCTCGCCTTCAGGCAGCACCGAACCACCGGACGATCGGGCCATGATGTCCACCGCCGCTGACTTTCCCTCGACGGCAGCTCGCATCAGCTCGCGCTGATGTTCCGCCGCGTTTTTCTGGCGCTGCCAGTGCATCCCCGTGGTGCGCTCGTCATAGACCTGCATACGGTACATCCCCAGATTGCGCTTGCCGGATCTAGGGTCGCGTGTGGCCACGCACGGCAGGGTGATGAAGCGTCCGCCGTCCTTCGGCCAGCATTGCAGGATGGGAAAGTCGAGCACAGAGAAGGTGTCGCGCTTAATGACTTCTTTGCAGGGACCAGTCGAGACCGTGCGCGGGAAAAATCTACCCGCCTCGGTGAGCAGCGGCAGCATCTTGAGTTTATCGAGAAAGCCCTGCGGCGATTTCACGTCCATAAACATGCGCATGCGCGCCGCAATCTCATCGTAGGAACTGACGCCGACGGACATTTTCATGCGGCGGTCTGAGCCGAACTGGTTGATGAGAAGCTGAGAGCCGGGATATCTCTTGAGGTTTTCGAAGAGAAGTGCTGGGCCGCCTGGATTCCCTTTGGAGTCGCGGCTCTTCGAGACGCGGTCGGCAATCTCCGCTATTTCCAGGATCGGATCGGCTTCAGTTCTGATGCGCTTCAGTTCGCCGGCGCGGTCGAGCGCGGCGATCCACTGGCGTAGGTCGTCAAAGGGCAAAGGATTCCTCGCAGGTTGACCGACGATTATAAGGGATTTACCGCGCACTTCATTGCCACGGAGTACGCGGATTAGCACGGATCAAGGCAATCAACGTCTTATTTGCGTTGCTCCAGTTTCACGCTCGTAGTGACCGGTTGACCATCGCGCAGGACCTTCACTTCCACTACATCGCCGACTTTGCTTCGCCGGAGTGCATCGGTAAAGTCGTAGAGGTTCTTGATCGGCTTGTCACCGAATTGCACGAGAATGTCTCCTGCTTTCAACCCTGCTTTCGCGGCGGGCGAGTTCGGCCGCACATCGGAGAACTTCACCCCGTTCTCCACTTGCCCGAAGTCGGGAACTGATCCGAAATACGGCCCGTACCCTGCCCCTCCTCCGCCACCCGCCGGCTTCTCTTCCGCAACTACCTGGAAGGCAGGAGGTTCGTCAGCGTCCGCCAGATGTAGTGTCACGCTCTCGACCATGTCAAGGAGGCGAGCCGCGGAGGAAGCGTTGATCTTGTCCCAGGTGTCGGACGGTTTGTGATAATCCGAGTGCAGGCCCGAGAAGAAGAAGAGAACCGGGATTTTTTTGCTCACGAAGGAGGTGTGGTCGCTGGACGAATAGCCTCCTGCCGAGTACTCGATCTTGAACGGGGCCTCTTTCTGAGCCTTCTCCAGCACGGATTTGAATGTAGATCCTGTGCCCGCCCCGCCGATGTAGACCTTGTCGTCTTTGATCCGGCCGATCATGTCCATGTTGATCATGGCGACGGCCTTGTCGAGGGGACGAGTGGGCTCCTTCACCCATTCGGCTGAACCGAGAAGCCCGAGTTCCTCTCCGGCGAAGTTCATAAACAGAATGCTGCGTTTGAGCTTGCCGCGCTGGGGCGCGAGCATGCGCGCCAATTCCAGAACGCCGGCGGTACCGCTCGCGTTGTCGTCGGCACCAGGATGGATCTGGCCGATCTGCGAAGGCGCGAGCGAATCGAAGTTGCCACGCCCGAGGTGGTCATAATGGGCACCAACGATGACGTACTCGTCGGTCTGACCGGGCAACCAGGCCAGGACATTGTTCACCGTTGCGCGCGTGGTTTCTATGTCGACGTTCAGGAAAGCATGCAGCGTGTCGGGAAAATCGAAGGAAGCCGGTTTGGTGCTGGAATTGATCTGATCCTGAACGTCTTTTAGCGCCTTCCCTGCTGCATGGAACCACGCGTCTGCTACTGCGTTCTTCACTTGCACCATCACAACGCCGACGTTCTCCGGACCGCTGACGCTTCCGAATCGCGTCAGAAGATCGTCCTCTCCTTCGCCGAGCTTGCCGTTGATGACGACGAGAGCCCGGGCTCCATGGTTTCTTGCATTGATCGCCTTGGTGATGAGTTGCGAATGTTGCGTCAGGCCGTGATTGCCCGACTTTTCCGCAAAGCCTGAGGGTTCGTAGCGAAGGACTACGACGATCTTGTTCTTCACGTCCAGGCCGGCGTAGTCGTCATAATGAAATTCGTCAGCAGTGGCTCCGTATCCGGCGAAGACCAGGGGCGCTGCGACTTGAGCAGAGGACGAAAAACTGAAAGGAACGAAATCCTGCTCGATTTTGAGAACCTGCTTGCGGTCTCCCGTTTCGAGCGAAAACCTGTTGTCGTTCTTCGGGCGGGCTCCAGTGATGACGCTGAACGGCTGCGCATAACCATTTACGCCAGCGGGGTCAAGGTGAAGATTTTTGTATTCGTTCTCAATCAGGTGCTCGGCGCGACTCAGGCCTTTGGTTCCGGCCCCCCGGCCTTCCATCTCCGGTGAAGCCAACGCCTTAACGTCAGCGAGGTACCGATTTGGGTCGGCCTGGGGAGCAGAAGCCGCCGCTACCATCGCGGCGACAAATAGCAGCAAGCAACGACGATGAGCGCGAGTCAGCATTGTGGGTTTCCGGGAAGCCAAAATCGTATGGGCAGGGACCAGACGTGTCAATGTCCCGGGTATAGCAGCAGGCGGCATTCCGGGCAGATTCCGTGACTGAAGTCGGCTTCAGTATGCATACGGATGTAGATCTCGAGCGCGTGCCAGCGGCCGGCGTCATCGCGAATCTTCTTGCACCGGGCACAGATGGGAAGTAGTCCGGTTAACGTCTTGACCTTCGCGACGGCCTCCTGCAGTTCGTGGATGAGGCGTTCCCGTTCCGCGTCTGCCGATTTTCGTTCCGTGATATCGCGGATGATCAGACACGTGCGCGTGTGCCCCTCCGCATCTTTAAAGACGACGGATGAGATCTCTACCGGAAACATTTCTCCGTTGGGACGGCGGGCGTTCAGTTCACCGTAAGCCCTGCCGGTCCGCTGCCGCTGTTCCAGCAGTCCGGGCAGGCGAGGGTCGGAGGCGTCCATCAGGCCGGCGCGGCCGGCTGCGATGATCTCTTCGCGGGTGCGTTCAAACATCCGGCAGGCGGCAGGATTCGCGTCCAGAATTTTGCCGTCCGGAGAGGTGAACATCATTCCATCCATACCGTTTTCAAACAGCAGATGGTACGGAGTCTCGTCACAAGGAAAGGTGTTTCCCCGATCTGTACTAGCGTTGCTTGTAGACATGTGTTTGCGGAGAACCTTGAGTTTGCGCGATGGCAAGCAATCGCGAAAGTCAGATGAAAGATTGATTCAGATTCTAGAGGACTTAAGATGTGATGAGCAATATCTAAAAAGTGGACGTCCGCCGCGATCGCTCAGGCGCTTGTCTGTAACGCAATCTTCTCCACCTGCTTCCAGGCGTTGCTGTGAGGGTCGATGAGGTCGAAGTGATCGGCTCCGTTGATCTCCAGCAAATGGACATCTTCCTTTTGCTTTTTCTGCTTCAGTGCGAGGTAGTCACGGCTGAATGAAGGAGGGACGACCTCGTCCGCGCTGCCGTGAATCAGCCATTGGCGCACTTTCGCGATGGACAGTTGCATGGGATCGGCTTCGCGGTAGTGATCGGGCACCTGGCTCGGAGTGCCACGCAGGAATTCCACGATGGCATTGTTGCTGAGGTGAAGCTCATAAGCCCGCTGCAGGTCAACAACTCCCGCCAGCGAGACCACGGCGGCGAGACTCGGCTCATGCGCGGCGAGGCAAAGCGCCAGTTGACCTCCGGCGGAGTGTCCCATGGCGATCACCCGCGTCGTATCGAAATTGTGCTTCTGGGCATTCTGGACAAGAAATTGGTAGGCCGACCGGATGTCGGCGAAAGTGCCCGGCCAGGCTCCGCCTTCATTGCCTACTCGCCGGTATTCAACGTTTGCGGTCGCCAGGCCCGCGGCCGTGAGAGCTGCGCAGAGATGCCCGGCGTGTTCGAGATTGTACTTCGCGCGCCAGAAGCCCCCGTGGATGTTGATGAGCAGCGGGCACGCCTTTAATCCACTCGAGGGCAAGCGCACATCGATGAACTGGCCAGGCTCCCGCCCATATGCGATCCGGGAATCTGCCGGCGGTGGCTGGCGTGAGAGGATGTCTTCTGACATTTAAGACCTAAGCCTCACCACAGAGGGCACAGAGTACCACAGAGGCTCTCTGAGCGGCCCGTGCGTCGCCGCGCTAAAACTCATTTACTCATAGCGGAGGGCTTCGATGGGGTCGAGATTAGCCGCGCGAAGAGCCGGTACCATTCCGCTTATCACGCCGACGATTGCGAGAATGCTGGTAGCAACGAGAAGGATCATGGGCGAAACGATCAGGCGAATGTCGGCAGCCTCGGCATTTTTGGCAATCGCACTGTAGAAGGTGATGCGTCCCGCAACGAGGGAAACCGCATAGGAGAGCAAGATGCCCAGCAAGCCACCAGCAGCGGTAATCACCATTGCCTCTGACAGGAACTGGAAGAGGATGTGATGCCGGCGCGCACCCAAGGCTTTCTCGACGCCAATCTCGCGCGTCCTCTGGGTAACCGATACGAGCATGATATTCATCAGCCCCACGCCGCCGATCCCGAGTGTCACCGTGCCTATAAACGCCAGCAGGATTTTGAGAGCCAGGGTAATGATGCCGAACTGCGAAAGCTGCTTCTGGGCATCGAAGACGAAAACGGCGCGGTGGTCATCGGGCTTGAAATTGTGGGCTGTCGCAAGGGTCTCCCGGATGGTCCGGTCCATTTTGTCGTGGTCCAGACCAATCGAGTCGAGCCAGATCCCGTCGAGGTAGTGGTTATCCTTGAGAACGTCCATGGAGTTGTACGGAACGTAGACCACACGATTATTGTCGTTGTCGCCAGATTGCATGCGGGGCGCGCCGATCCCCACGACTTCGAAGGTTACGCCGTCGATGCGGATGCGTTCTCCGAGGGCGGGCATCCCTGAAAACAGCTTGTCTCGCGCTTCAGAGGCAATTACGGCGACGAGACCGTGCTGCATATTGTCGGCGTCGTTCAGGAAACGGCCCTCGGATATATCCAGATTCCAGATTGCCTGGATCGCAGGATCGAGACCCATGACCGGGAACGTGAACGAGCGGTTATTGTTTTGGACGGTGGAGTCCTTCTGCGACATGCGCACGACATGCTTGCACAGCGGAAGGTTGTTGCGCAGCAACTCGATGTCGTCATTGGTAAAGCGAACCTGCACTCCCGCCTTGTTGCCCCCGGCCTGCTGCGAAGTTCGGCCCGGAAATACGCCTACGGCAGTGGCCCCGAAACTCTCAAAAATCACCTCGATCGCCTTGCCAAAGCCATTGCCATAGGAAAGCAGTAACACAACCGTCGCGATGCCCCAAGCCATGCCGGCCATGGTCAGCACGGTGCGGCGCACGTCGTGTCTCATTGCCGAGTATGCCTGTTTGAGCAGATCCCGATGCATACTATTCTTTGCGCAAGGCCTCCACAGGTTCGAGCAGCGCTGCGCGCCGGGCGGGATAGAGCCCGGCCGCTACTCCCGCCACCCCGAGTGACACCAGCGCTAGTGCGGCCGTGGAGGCAACCAGCTTTGGGGGATCAAACCCGTCGCCCAGACTTACGTTGGAGAGGGCCGCCATCAGCGCTGCCGCCCCGGCGATCCCGAAGCCGCCGCTGAGCATGGTGAGGAATGCGCCCTCGACGAAGAATTGGAACATGATGTTTCCATTCGTCGCGCCGACGGCTTTGCGCAATCCGATCTCTTTTGTACGGTCGGCGACGGCAACGAGCATGATGTTAATGATTCCGATCGCACCGAGAGCTAGCGTCACCAGGCCAACGCTTCCCAGGAACATATTCATGGCGTCGAATATTTTCCCTACCTGATCCACAGTCCGGATGGTGTCCCACTCGTCGAAGGAATCCGGATTGCCGGGATCGAAGCCGTGGTTGCGGGCGATGATGTTGTGGACCTCCTGCTTGGCTGCCTCATGCAGCGCGCGCGACCTCGGCTGATAGTTGATCTGCGAGATAACGTCCAGATCGATGCCCGCGTTCAGGGGCGGAAAGTACTCGTGCATAGTGCTGAACGGAATGTAGTTCTTCAGGTTCTGGGTATTGTTGTCGCCGTGTCCAACCCGTTGCAGGGTGCCGATCACTTCGAAGCGGACGCCGTTCAGCAGGATTGTGCTTCCGATTGAGGGTCTTCCGGAAAAGAGCGTCCGCCGGGTCTCGTCGCCCAAGACAATCACACGGCGCTTCTGCTGCTGGTCCATCTGATTGAGCCAACGGCCCTCGGACATGGGAACGTAGCGTATCGCGCTAAATTCCGGCTGAACCCCGTTAATCTGCCCGCCAGCCTGGAAGTAGTCACTGACAGCGCGGATGTCGCTGCGGGAAATGACGGGAGTAGCCGCTCCTACGCTAGGACAAGCGGTCAGAATGTCCTGGTAGTCGCGGTAGGTCAGGTAGTACTGACGCAGCGCCGTGAAGCTGCCTTGCACAACCGGAGCCCGGCCAGACCAAATGAACATCACGTTCTCGCCGATCGAGTCGAATTGCTTGCGGTTGCCGGAACGAAAGCCCTCTCCCAGTCCCACCAGCAGCAACAGCGAGCCGACACCCCAGGCAATGCCGAACATGGTCAGGAAGGAGCGCAGCTTGTGCGCCCAGAGAGTCTGCAGGGTCTGAGCGAAGATGTCGAGGACGAGGCGCACGAGACATTATATCGGCTGGAACAGGCGTCGGCGCTGGGGGTATTAGGGACCAGACATTCGTTCTCACCCGTCAGATATCAGACATCAAAAATCGCACCTCAGGTCCCGCACCTAATAATCTGGCCGGGGCTGAGGTCCGAGGTCTGATCTCTGAAGTTCGCTTTTTTCTTTCCGAACTCCGCGCGAGTCGCGTTATTCTCTGAGCGATGACGACGCTCGCGTTGAGCGAATTGCTGGGGGCACCCGTGTATGACCCGTCGGGCGCCGCCGGACGCGTGCGCGAGGTGGCGCTTGCCCCTCAGGAGGATCGCGCCCGCATTGCGTCATTCATCATCAAGACCAAGCGCGGTAACCGCGTTCTGCCTTTTTCGGCCGTGTCGGGAATCAACGGGGGCATCCAGGCGAATACTCCGGCTGGTGACTGGACTGCGGTGAACGGCACTGAAGGTCTTTTTCTGCTGGAACGAGATCTGCTCGATCAGCAGGTGATCGACGTCAACGGTAGAAAGGTGGTCCGCGTCAATGACGTCGATCTGGAGGTCGATTCCCAAAAAGATCCCAAGCACCCTGTCTTACGTGTTCACTCGGTAGACGTTGGAGCACGGGGGGCAGTTCGCCGCCTGTTACGCGGAGTCGCTCCGCGTAACGCGCTGCATGCTCTGTTGGGAAAGATTCCTCCCCGCACAATTCCGTGGGACTTCGTCGATCTTATCGAGACCGATCCGGCTCGCCGTGTGAAGCTGAAAATTTCACACGAGGGCCTGGCAAAGCTGCATCCGGCTGATATCGCTGATATCGTCGAAGAACTTGCGCCCGACGAGCGGCAAGCCGTCTTCCAGACCCTGGACGAAGAAACCGCCGCCGAGGCTCTGGAAGAAGTCGAACCCAAGGTCCAGAAATCCATTGTTGAATCGCTCGACTCGGGCAAGGCTGCGGACATCGTTGGAGAAATGGACCCGGACGCGGCCGCCGACCTGCTTGCGGATCTTCCCGAGGATCGTACCGAGCAGATTCTGATTCAGATGGAGCCCGAGGCCCAGCAGGACGTGGTGGAACTGCTGGAGCACAAAGAAGGTACCGCCGCCGGGCGGATGACCACCGATTTCTTCGCGCTGCCGGTGAATGCCAACGTCCAGAATGCAATCGATTCACTGCGCGAGTTCGAGGGCGGGCCTGAAGTCATCAGCACAATCTATCTGGTCGATTCGCAAGGAACGCTTTCCGCCGCGGTACCCCTCGCGCGAATCGTTCTCGCCCAAGGTTCCGATCCGATGCTCTCTTTGGCGCAGGAGCCCCTGATACTCGCTCACGAAGAGACCACCGAGAATGAAGTCGCGGAACTCTTCGACAAGTACAATCTGCAGACCCTCCCCGTTGTGGATGAACATAACAAGCTGACTGGGGTTATCACATCGGATGACGTAATCAGCATGCTGCGGGCGAAGTTGTAATTGAGTGCCTAGCCTCCCTTCCGCGCTATAATCTGCTCACTTTCTGGGGCTGCGAATCAGACACAGGGGAAATCGCGCATGGCAACGACCGTAGCAGGTGTCCGTTCTTACGAGAAACCGTCTGCTGGTGTTCCCGGTCGGCGATACGATCACTACTTCTTTTCATTCACCGCATGGCTCATGCTGGGGAGTGTTCTGCTCGGGTTTGGGCCGACGTATTACTTCGCTGGGGTTTTCAATGCGCCCCTTCCCAGCCGCATGATCCATGTTCACGGGGCGGTCTTCTCCTGTTGGATTTTGTTGCTGCTTGCCCAGAATTCACTGGCTTGGGCGGGCCGCGTTGATATCCACCGCAAGCTAGGAGTAGCCGGTTTCCTGCTGGCTTGCCTAATGGTGATTGTGGGTTGGATGGCTGCCACTGACCGGCTAGCTCGCGGCACTGCACCTCCGAGCCTGGACCCGTACTTTTTCTACATTGTTCCGATGACGGACATGGTGATCTTCGGCTCCCTGATGTTCTTCGCCTTCCGGGCACGCCGCGATCCGTCGACTCATAAGCGCATCATCTACATCGTCACCGTCGGCGTACTGATCGCCGCCATCGCTCGTTTTCCGTTGCTCTGGCTTTTCCACAATGCGGCTCATGCTGCGATCGCCTCTTACGCTTTTCTGCTGATGCTTTTCGCATATGATGTCTGGTCAATTCACAAACTTCACCGCGCCACGATATCCGCGAGCGCCTTTGTGATTCTGGTACAGCAGATTCGCTTACCGATCGGCAAAACGGCAGCGTGGCATGCATTCGCGGCATGGGTCCAGTCCGCCGCACGCTGATGCCTCTCAGATCCTTGGCCGAGCGCTAAATTGTCGCAGCACTTTTCATTTGGCCGGACGCACGTGGTGCGTTTATCCTGTCACGTCGTTCGCCGTTAAATCGCTTCACTCATATGTCTGCGAAATGTGCGCATGAAGTTCCTGAGACGTTGGAAGACCCGAACGCTGCTGTTTCTCGCGGTAGTCGGCCCGGGATTCATCACCGCAAACGTCGACAATGATGCCGGCGGCATCCTGACCTATTCCTCTGCCGGAGCACAATTCGGTCACCTTCTGCTGTGGACCATGATCCCGATCACAGTGGCCTTGATCGTTGTGCAGGAGATGTGTGCGCGCATGGGCGCGGTCACCGGAAAAGGTCTCAGCGATCTGGTTCGCGAAGAGTTCGGATTCCGCATCACATTTTTTATGATGCTTGGGATCCTCATCACCAACTTCGGCAATGTGGTGACCGAGTTTATCGGGATCGCGACGAGTCTGGAATTGTTTGGCTGGCCGCGCATCTATACAGTCCCGATTTGCGCGGCGATCGTTTGGGTGATTGTTGTGTATGGACAGTACAAGAGCGTCGAGAAGATATTTCTCGCGGCGTCGTTCGTCTACCTTACGTATATCATTGCCGGTATCCGCGCACACCCCATGTGGAAGGATGCGACAATCGCGACGTTCGTGCCCCCGAACCTGAATGCGTTTCGCGATCAGGCGTACCTATATATGGTGATTGGAGTCGTGGGGACTACCATCGCACCCTGGATGCAGTTCTACCTGCAGGCGTCGATCGTAGAGAAAGGCGTGACACGGCGACAGTACAAGGCTTCGATGCTCGATGTCGTGACGGGCTGCGTGTTCACCGATGTCGTGGCATGGTTCATCATTGTGGCCTGCGCCGCGACATTGTGGATTCACGGCTACCGCAACATTACGTACGCAGCTGACGCCGCGGCCGCTCTCAAGCCCTTCGCCGGGCAATATGCGTATATTCTCTTCGCCGTGGGATTGTTTAATGCTTCGCTGTTTGCCGCATCGATCTTGCCGCTTTCCACCGCCTATACGGTATGCGAGGGACTGGGATTTGAATCTGGAGTGGGACGGCGGTTCGGCGAGGCCCCTTTCTTCTATTGGCTGTACACCGCGTTGATCGTGGCAGGGGGCGCGGTTGTCCTCATCCCCGGCCTGCCGCTGGTCAAGATCGCCGTCCTCTCGCAGGTGGTAAACGGCATCGTATTGCCCTTCGTGCTGATCTTTATGCTTTTGCTGATCAACAAAAAAGAACTCATGGGCGAATACGTGAACAAGCCACCGTTCAATGTAGTAGCGTGGCTAACGACGGCCGTAATGATTGTGTTGACGATTGCGTGGTTCTGGACTCTGCGCTCAGGCTAGTGTGCGACCTTGATTGCGGCAAGGACGTTGACCGTGGCCAGATCTTCTGGCTTGCTTACCTCAATACGCACTGGGGTTCCCTCGGCATAGCGTTTCGCATCACTTATTGCTTTAAGGATCTCGGCGGGAAGCTCGCTTTTGCGCGCGATAGCAAGCGCCTTGTCGCCCAAGACGAATGCGGCCACAAACGAGCCGGAGCGCGGTCCCAAGTACACAATATTGCGCTTTTTCAATTGGAGTCTAAGCGACCACCCGTGCTTCAGTCCTGACGAATTCCACTCTTCGCCATCAAGTTTCAAATCGTCTTTTAATTCCCTGACGAGTTGGTTCCAAAGCGCATAGCTTGCGCCCAAGGCAGACTGCACGGCTTTCTCCGTGGGGCAGTGCGCCTGACCGGCAAATGCATTCGTCGGCGCTGGAGCGGTCTTCTTATCAACTCCCGCAGTTTTCAACGCCATAGTCTTAAGGTCCTCAGTCCCCACGCCGCTGCAACCGCGAACAGGGCCATGAACGTTACCCCGATGATTCGGTCAACATTCGCGCTCTTGCCCCAGGACTGGAGCACGGCAATGGTTCAAACGAAGAATAGTCCGATGGCGCAAACCGCAAGGATCTTCAAGAACATGCCTATCTCCTCCTCTACGAAAGGATTCATGTTGCCGGACTTCCAGTGGTAGCGCAGTGACGCTCATCACTTCGGCAACAGCTTTGGTAACCCGGTTGCCTGCTATGAAGAATCGCGGCTATCGCTCTGCACGGGCTCATAGCCGCGGCACGAGACGACTGGAAGCCGTGGATACTTCGGGAAACTGGCGTCTGTCGCGGAGCGCTGGCACAGATAGAACACCGATCCCCGGTCCGACTCCATTTTGCGCATGAACGCGCACCGGGCGCATAGGCCCACGCGTGGCTGCAGCATTCGATTCGACTGTTCGCTCACAGCCCCAGAATACCTGTTCGCCGACCAACTGCGGCCTGCTGGGACGCGCTCTGAAATGTTTCGGTATACTGATTAAGACATGTCGGTTTTGAAGAACATCGCAGCGATCGCTAAGGGAATGAGCATCACCTTCTCGGAGATGTTCCGTCCGACGATCGTCGAGAACTATCCGGATGGCGATGGACCTCTGCGTGGAGCCAGGATTGAAGCCCGCTTCCGCGGCGCCCACGTGCTGCAGCGCGATGAAAACGGGCTGGAGAAGTGCGTTGCCTGCTTCCTGTGCGCGGCGGCTTGCCCCTCGAATTGTATATATATCGAAGCCGCCGAGAATACGGCCGAGAACCGCGTCAGCGGCGCGGAGCGTTACGCCAAGGTGTATAACATCGACTACAACCGCTGCATTTTCTGCGGATATTGTGTCGAAGCCTGCCCGACGGATGCCATTACACACGGCCACGGATTTGAACTGGCGACCTTCAATGCTACCAATCTCGTGATGCGCAAGGAGCAGATGCTGGCCCCCCGGCCAGCACACATGGGAGCGAACATCGTATTTAATCAGGCCGACGTGAATGGCGGGGCGCCGGCAGAAATGGTGCCCGGGAGCTGAGCTCAGAAGAGTTTCGAATCATCACGCCGGTCTATCAGAGACCGGCGTTCGTGTATGGGGAGCGGTCGTTAGCCGATAGTCGTTGGTCGTCGCACCGACCCCGAATCTGCGACAGCGTAGTAGCGAACGACTAACGACCAGCGACTAACGACGATTTTCTATGGCTGACTTCTTACAGACCGTGCAGGACCGGGTCGTAATCTACGACGGCGCGATGGGCACCAACATCCAGAAGCGCAATCCCACTCTAGATGACTTCTGGGGTAAAGAGAATTGCAGCGAAGTGCTGGTGCTAAGCCGTCCGGATATCATTCGCGACATTCACGCCGACTTCCTGAAGGTCGGTTGCGACATTGTCGAGACCAACACATTTGGTGGTTCCCGGATTGTCCTTGGCGAATTCGATCTTGGTGATTGCGTTCACGAGATCAACGTAAAAGCCGCGCAGCTGGCCCGGGAAGTGGCACAGCAGTTCTCGACGAAGGACAAGCCCAGGTTCGTGGCAGGGTCGCTCGGCCCAACGACCAAGCTGCCTTCGCTCGGCCACATCGGCTTCGACGCGATGGTTGCCGCTTACGAAGAACAGGCTGCGGCATTGATCGAAGGTGGTGTTGATGTTCTTCTCGTTGAAACTGCACAGGACCTACTGCAGGCGAAGATTGGCGTGATTGGAGTACTCGAAGCTCTGCGCAAATCCGGCAAGCGTCTGCCTGTGACCGTGCAGGTGACGCTGCAGGAATCAGGCACGATGCTGCTCGGCACCGAAATCGGAGCAGCGCTCACCGCCCTTGAACCCTTCGACGTGGATGCTATCGGTCTGAATTGCGCCACCGGGCCGAAGGAGATGAACGATGCGGTTCGGTATCTGGCCCTCAATTCGACCAAGCAGGTTTCGGTGCTGCCCAATGCGGGTCTGCCGGAGAACGTTGGCGGACATCCGGTTTACAGACTGACTCCGCAGGAACTCGCCGACTATCACAAGCACTTCGTTCAGGATTACGGAGTCCGAATTGTCGGTGGGTGCTGCGGCACCGGTCCCGAGCATCTGAAAGCCGTGGTGGACGCGATCTCCGGGGTGGAACCCGCCAAACGGGACGTGAAGCGCACGGCCTCAGCCTCAAGTGCTTATACCAACGTTCCGCTTGATCTGGATCCCAAACCGCTGATTGTAGCCGAGGAGATGAACACGACCACGCGCGTGGATCACTTCCGCAAGCTGGTGCAGGGCAAGAAATACGACGAGATACTCGCGCTCGCCAAGAAGCTGGTGAACGACGGCTCGCACATGCTCGATCTTTGCTGTGCAATCGTCGGCGAGGACGAAAAAGGATATATCACCTCGATTCTTGAAAAGATCGCTACGCGAGTTCCCGCTCCAATCTTGGTCGATTCGACTGAGGCTGATGTAGTCGAAGAAGCTCTCAAGCGCATTCCCGGCCGGGCAATCATCAACTCGATCAATCTCGAAGATGGCGAGAAGCGCACGTCCAAAGTTCTGCCAATGGCGAAGCGCTACGGCGCAGGCGTGATCGCCCTAACCATCGATGAAGAGGGCATGGCTCTCACCGCTGACAAGAAGGTCGCCATCGCCCATCGAATTCATGATCTGGCAGTGAACAAGTACGGCCTGGACTCCAACGACCTGATCTTTGACGCGCTAACGCTCCCGATTTCGACCGGCCAGGAGGAATACCGCACGGCTGGGATCGAGACGCTGAACGCGGTCGAGCGGATCAAGAAAGAGCTGCCCAACGTCAAAACGATCCTGGGCGTGAGCAACATTTCTTTCGGCCTCGACGCCTATCCCCGCCGGGTTTTGAACTCCGTTTTCATGCACGAGGCTGTCGATCATGGTCTCGACATGGCCATCGTCAACTACACGAAAGTCTATCCCCTGTACAAGATTCCTCAGCAAGAGGTTGAACTTGCCCGCAAGCTGATTTACCGCGATGAATCCGCGGGAGATCCGCTGCAGGTGTACATGGCCCACTT
>Ga0335070_10004658_pt1 | contig 16061 bp, 14 predicted proteins | sample Lox_Sample_13_FD_206722 | JGI IMG/M metagenome (GOLD analysis project Ga0335070, IMG submission 206722) | Soil microbial communities from Loxahatchee National Wildlife Refuge, Florida, United States - Lox_Sample_1.3 | ecosystem: Environmental > Terrestrial > Soil > Wetlands | place: USA... | reverse complement strand
GCGATGATGCGGTTGGACTCGGCGATACCGCGCGCCTCGGTCACGCGGATGTCCGCTTCCTTCTTGGCGATCTCGGTCTGCACCGTCATCGCCTCGAGCTTCTTCTGGTTGGACACCGCCTGCCGGATCGACTCCTCGATCGACGGGTCCGTTATCACCGAGCGGATGACCACGCGAGTGACGTGGAAGACGTTGGGGTCGGTGCGGTCCAGCTCCCGCTGCATGTTCTTCTCGATCGCCGCGGCGATCTCGTCGCGCTTGGTGTGCATCACCAGCGAATCGACCCGTGCCACTTCCTCGTACGAAATGTTGCGCGCGATGCGATAGACCAGCTGATAGGCAGGCAGCGAGTAGCCGCCTTCGGGCGCGCGCTGCGACTGGCCCGCGTACTTGCTCTGCAACTCGGCGATGGCGCCCGGCTGCGTGCGGTAGTAGACGGTGATGTCCATGTCGCGCAACGACAGGTTGTCCTTTGCCTTGGGCGTGAGGTCCTGCAGGTCGATGGCCACTTCCTTGGCGGTGAACTCCTCCACCGTGGAGATGAACGGCCATTTCGCGTACACGCCCGGCGTGATCTCGGTCTGGCCGATCACGCCGAGCGTCGTGCGCACGCCGACGTTGCCGGTCCTGATGGTGCCGAACACCCCAAGCAGCAGCATGAGCGCGACGGCGACCACGACCACGAGCGACGCGCGTCGCGTCAGGCGCGCAAACAGGCCGCGCGCGGCTTCACCGGGTTGCAACATTCTGCGCTCCTGGGTTCGAGCGCGAAGTGCGCCCTAGCCGACCTTATCGGCTGGAACTGACGATGCTGAAGGGCTGGCTCAGCCTGCCAGCCGGCGGACCGGGCCGCGCCGCGGTCCCCAGATGGTCTGCCGAGCCGAGGACTCGACTGGCAGCGTCGGCGGCTCGGATTGAGCCTGCTGTTCCTTGCTGCGGTGGAGGAGGATCTCGTCGTCGGCGTCGGTCAGGCGCACTGCCAGCATGCGCGCCATGTTGCGCAGTAACTGGGCGGCGATCCGAGGGTGGCCGAACACGGCTTCCTTGGTCAGACGCAGCGCCACGCTCTGGACCCGCGCGCTGACAGTGGCGCTGCGCTTGCGGTTCGCGACCAACGCGATCTCGCCGAAGTGCTCTCCCGGCTCGACGGTCGCCAACGTCACACGTCGCCCCTCGTGATACCGATAGACGTCGAAGCGGCCCTTGACCACCACGTACATGGATTGTCCTTCGGCGCCCTCTTCGTAGACCACCTCGCCGGCCTCGAATACCGACTTGGTCGCCGTGCTCAGGAGAGCGACGATGTCCTCGCGCTCGAGGTGGCGGAACAGCTCCACCTCCGAGACCACGCGCAGGTACAGGATGTCGATGCTCGGGACGCTCATTGCACATAGCTGGCGTGCAAGAACGGTGCCACGACTCGCGGTTGACGCTGCCCGTGGACACGGGCAGGATTGCGCCTCGCCGCCCGATCACTCGCCTGAGGATTCCGCATGAGAACGACATTGCGCACGCTGGCCCTCGCGCTGCTCCTCCCGCTGCTCGCCGTAGCAGCGCCGTTGCCCGAAGCCAGGCCCGACGAAGCCGGGGTGTCCGCCCAGCGCCTCGAGCGCATCGACGCCGCGGTCAAGCGCGCCATGGATGCCGGCGATATGGCGGGCGCAGTGGTGATGATTGCGCGCAAGGGCAAGCTGGTGTACTCGAAGGCGTTCGGGATGCAGGACAAGGCGGCCGGCACGCCGATGGCGCCGGACTCGATCTTCCGCGCTTACTCGATGACCAAGCCGATCGTCAGCGTGGCCGCGATGATCCTGGTGGAGGAAGGCCGGCTGGGGCTGCACGAGCCGGTGTCCAAATACATCCCCGAGTTCAAGGATATGAAGGTCGCTGTGGAGACTTTCGACCCGGGCACCGGCGCGGCAAGCTTCCACACCGTCCCGGCCAAGCGCCAGATCACCGTGCAGGACCTGCTGCGCCACACCTCGGGCCTGACCTACGGAGTGTTCCTGCCGAAGACGCTGCAACTGCAGAAACTGTACGCCGAGGCCAAGCTGTTCGAGCAGCCCACTATCGAGGCGTTCAGCAAGGCAATAGCGAAGCTGCCCTTGCGCTTCGAGCCCGGCACCACCTGGGAGTACGGCCACTCCACGGACGTGCTCGGGCGCGTGGTGGAGGTGGCGTCCGGGCAGCCGCTCGATACGTTCATCGCCGAGCGCATTCTCAAGCCGCTCAAGATGGTCGACACCGGGTGGTACGTCCCGGCCGACAAGGTCAGACGCCTGGCGCAGCCGCTGCCCGGCACGGAGAAGAACTGGGTACCCGAGGTTTGGCTCGACTTCACCAAGGCGCCCACGCTGCTGTGCGGCGGCCACGGCATGGTCACCACCGCCGGCGACTACCTGCGCTTCGCGCAGATGCTCGCCAACGGTGGCGAGCTTGACGGGGTGCGCATCCTCGGCTCGCGCACGGTGCAGTTCATGGCCTCCGATCACGTGCTGGGCGCGGGCATCAGCCGCGGCCCCGCATATCTGCCCGGCCAGGGCTATGGCTTCGGCCTGGGGTTCGGCGTGCGCACCGCCACCGGACTATCCGAGTGGATGGGCACGCCCGGCGAGTTCTTCTGGGGCGGCTACGCCGGCACGTATTTCTGGATCGACCCCAAGGAGCAACTGGTGCCGGTGATGATGTTCCAGGCGCCGGAGAAGCGCCAGCATTATCGCGTGCTGTTCCGCAGCCTCGTGTACCAGGCGCTGGGGGATTGAACGGCGGCGTGGCGCTCGGTCAGACCGGGGCGGCGCCGCCCGGAAGCTGAAGACGGGGCCCGCGCTGCGTCGGGGCCCCCAGCCCTACCGCTCCTCGCGGCCGAGTTCGAATCGCCGGAAGTCTCCCTGCAGCATCGGCCTCTCCGGAAGAACGACAGAAACCGTATTCACCTTACCGGCCCGCCAGTACTCCACCGTGAGCTTGTCCCCGACTTTCAAGGACCGCGCGATCCGGGTTACTGCATCCATCGTCACCAAAGCCTCGCCGTTGACCTTGAGGATCACATCGCCGCCCAGCAGGAACTCCTGGACCCCGATCGTGAGCGGAAGCGTGCCGCCTTGCAGACCGAGCTTCTCGGCCGGACTGCCCGGCTCGATGGTCTCGATCAGCAACCCGGACTGAATCCCCAACGCGAATTGCAGAATCGCCGGCACGAGCTTGCCGTTGATGCCGTGCCATGCGCGAATCACGCGCCGATGATCCAACAGCTCTGCGATGATCTCGCGGGCAGCGTCGATCGGCACCGCGAAGTTGAGGTTCTGGGCCTTCTGCCCGGACGAGAGTGTGTTGATGCCAACCACTTTGCCACAGCGGTCCACCAGGGGCCCGCCGGAATTGCCGGGGTTGAGCGCTGCATCCGTTTGAATGAACGGTGTCAGCCAGCTCATCGGGGAGAGCGGCAACGCCCTCTCGGCGCCGGATAAGATGCCCTTGGTCGCCGTGACCCCCAGCCCGAGCGGATAGCCGATCGCCAACAGCTCCTCCCCGATCTCGAGGCTGCTCGAGCGCCCGAGCGGCGCCTTGGGCAGCCGGACCCCAGGGACTTTGGGCCTGACGATAGCCAGGTCCGAGATCGGATCGAGCCCGACGATCTCTGCATCCAGCATTTCGTCGTCGCTCACCGAGATCATGACCGCGCGCGCCGCGTACACGACATGCGCATTGGTGAGCACATCGACGTGCTCGTCGATCACCACCCCGGACCCCATGCGGATCTGCGTCCGGTTCACCGCACTGAAAGGGTCCACCGCGATGGCGAACACCCGGGGGACCGAGGGCGCCACGGCGCGAAACACCTCGGCCAAGGATTTGTCGCAAGACCGGTCGGCTGCGAGCGCCGGCACCACGGCCGAGCAGGAGAGCGCAACGCCGGCGGCGGCAAGGACCCCGAGCAGCTTCATGGTCGGCACCTCTTCATGTTTGTGCTCATCAGCGTCTTGATGGCGCGGACCTTATCCGACCTGCAACCCACCATCCTTGATGCACGTCAAGGCGGTGCCGCAACGGGATAGCCATGATCCCGCACGCGGGCCCGAACGCGGCACGCGAAGGATCCCGAGACATGTCCGGAACGACCGGTTTCGTGGGCAGGCGGCCGTCGCTCCTCACCACGCCCTGCCTCGTGGTGTGGCTGGCGCTGCTCGCTGGCTGCGCCAGCAACAGCGTCACGGCGCTGCTCAAGGCGTGCGAGCAGGTCGATCCGATCGTACCCAGCGCTGAGCTTATCCGGAGCGACTTGAAGGGCCATGCCTTCGAGGTGGGTAGCGTCGGGTTCGACGTGCACGACGCCAAGGACAAGCGAGGGCCCGACATCCCGGATCGCGCATATCTCGAATTGTTCGACGGCCAGCTGCGAAAGGCTTTCAATGGTGCTGAACTCGGGAAGGGGACGATGCCCGCACATCCGGTCAACGTGGCGATCGAGCAGCTGAAGCTCAATCCAGCCAGATTCCTGATCGCCCAACCCTCGATCTTCCGGGTCCGGATGGAAATCGCACCACCGGACGGCAGGATTCTCATGCGCGGTCACCTGCAGAGCTTCGTTCCGGCCCCCACGGTGCTGGTCTTCTCCAGCGGGTTCGTGGTCCCGGTCGCGCTACCATCCGAAGGGCAGGAATATGTCGCCCTTGCGAAGATGTTCCCCGCCGTCGCCGTGGTGATCGCAGCGACGACGCAGGGTTTGCAGCGAGGCCAGACTCTGGACCAGATCAGGATCTATCCAAAGGACATCGAGGCGGGCACGACGATCAGCCCCGACCTGTTCCTCGAGAAAGCTCCGTTCGGAATGACTGCGATGGACTACAAGGAAACCCGCCGCGTAATCCGGGCGGCGTGCGCACGCGGCGATCGATGAGCCGGTCGGCGCGAACGCGAATGCCCCGGCCGTGCCCACGAGCGACCCGTGCGCATCCGACCATGAGATGGCTGACGGGCATCCTGTGGTTATGCGTCGGACTGTGGTCGCCGACAGGCGAGACGGCGATGGCGAGCACGCAGACCGTGTGGGTGGTGGCGATCCGCGAGGACATTTCGCGCAACACCACGTTCCTGGTTCGGCGTGCGCTGCGCGAGGCCGAGGCCGCAAGAGCCTCCGCCATCGTGCTCGATGTGGAGACCAATGGCGGCGCGGTCGATGCCACCGAGGAAATCATCAAGCTGCTCGAGCACTCGCCGGTCAAGACCTACACCTTGGTGGACCCCAAGGCCTTCTCGGCCGGCGCGTTCATCGCGTCGGCCACGGACCGGATCTACATGACGCCCGGCAGCGCGATCGGGGCGGCGACGCCGGTGGTGCTGATGCCAGGCGCGGGTGTGCAGGCGCTGCCGAAGAGTTACGAGGAGAAGATCACGTCGGCGATGCGCGCGCTGATCCGCTCGACGGCCCAGGCGAAAGGTCACAACCCCGATGTGTTCGAGGCCATGGTCGACGCCGACCTGGGGCTGAACATCGGCGGCCAGCAGATCTGTCCGAAGGGTAAGCTGCTGACGTTGACCAACGAGGAAGCAGCGCGCGAGTACGGTCAGCCCCCCCGGCCGTTGCTTTCCGCCGGCACCGTGAAGGATCTCTCAGCGCTGCTTGGCAACCTTGGTCTCGAGGGAGCACAGATGGTGGAAGTCAAACCATATGGCTTCGAGGTCCTCGGGCGGTGGATTTCCGTCATCTCGCCACTGCTGATTCTGGTGGGGTTCGTCGCGATCTGGGTGGAGCTTAAGACGCCCGGTCTGGGTCTGGGGAGCGTAGTGGCCGTAGCGGCCTTCGGGCTGTTCTTTCTCGGCTATTTCGCGGCCGGGATGGCGGGCTGGGAGGAAGTCGCGCTGTTCGTTGCCGGCGCTGTGTTGCTGGCCCTGGAGATTTTCGTGATACCGGGTTTCGGCGCGGCGGGCATCGCTGGACTTCTCCTGATCGCCGCGGCGCTCTTGCTGGCGATGGTGGAACGCTGGCCGGGCACCTCGTGGCCGAGCTGGCCGCAGTGGCAAGTCGCGCTCACCCGTCTGGGCCTGGGCCTGGGCGGCGCGCTGGCGGTGGGAACGTTGCTGCTGCGCTGGCTGCCGAAGACTTCGCTGTTCCAGCGACTGGAGTTGTCCGCCACGTTGAGCGCCGCGACCGGTTACACGGCTACCGCGGCGCAGGCGCAACTGTCGCCGGGCGTGTCCGGCATCGCGCAGACCGTGCTGCGACCGGCCGGCAAAGGCCAGTTTGGCGACCAACTGGTGGACGTGGTGAGCGAGGGCGATTTCATCGGCAAGGGTGAACGCATCAAGATCGTCGCCGTGGCAGGCAACCGCGTGGTGGTGAGCAGATGGACCTGAGTGTCAGCGTGGTCCTGACTGTCGTAGGCGTCATCCTGATCGCCATGGATTTCTACATCCCAGGATTTCTGCTCACGGCGCTCGGCGTGGTGCTGATGATCGTGGCGGACGTGCTCTGCGGCCTGCACTACAGCCTCACGGTCACGCTGTCGCTGGTGTCCGCTCAGATCATCTGCTCAGGCGCCGCCGCCTGGTGCTCGCTCAGGTACTTCCCGCGCTCCCCCCTCGGACAGCGGATGATGCTGCATTCCTCGCTTGCCTCCGCCCGCAGCTCGCATAGCGCGAGCACGGACCTGATCGGACGCGAAGGGGTCGCGCAGACCGTGCTGCGGCCCTCCGGCATCGGCCTCATCGACGGCAGGCGGCTGGATGTGATGGCCGAAAGCGATATGATCGAACGCGGCAGCCAGATCAGGGTGGTGGCCGTGGAACGCGCTCGGATCGTCGTGCGCAAGCTATAGGCACGACCGGACCATAGGGAGGGCAACACCGTGACTGAACTCTTCTTCCCCATCGTGGCCATCGCGCTGGGGGTCATCGCTCTGGTCGTCTTCGCCGTCATCCTCTCGTTCCTCAACCTCTGGATCCAGGCACGCATGTCGCGGGCGCCGGTCGGCTTCGGCACCTTGCTGGCCATGAAGCTGCGTAAGGTGCCGACCGGGCTCGTCGTCCAAAGCCGCATCACCGCCATCAAGGCCGGCATCGATGTGACGACCGACCAGCTCGAGGCTCACTACCTCGCCGGCGGAGACGTCAATCAGGTGGTCCGCGCCTTGATCGCAGCCGAGAAGGCCAATCTCAACCTTGGGTTCAACCAGGCAGCGGCCATCGACCTCGCTACCCACCAGTCCGGCAAGAGCGTGTTCGAGGCCGTCATGACCAGCGTGAATCCCAAGGTGATCGACTGCCCCAGCGCCTCGTCGGGCAAGCAGACCATCGACGCCGTGGCCAAGGACGGCATCCAGCTCTCGGTCAAGGCGCGCGTGACGGTGCGCACACACCTGGACCGATTCGTAGGCGGCGCCACGGAAGAGACGATCATCGCCCGCGTCGGCGAAGGCATCGTCACGGCCATCGGCTCGGCCGAAAGCTACAAGGACGTGCTGGAAAATCCAGACAGCATCTCCAAACGCGTGCTCGAGAAGGGTCTCGATGCCGGCACCGCGTATGAGATCCTCTCGATAGATATCGCCGACGTGGACGTCGGCGACAACATCGGCGCCCGACTGCAGACCGAGCAGGCCGAAGCCAACAAGAACATCGCGCAGGCCGCCGCCGAAACGCGCCGCGCGCTGGCCGTTGCGGCCGAGCAGGAAATGAAGGCGCGCACGCAGGAGATGCACGCCAAGGTCGTTGAAGCGGAAGCGCAAGTACCGCTGGCCATGGCCGAAGCGTTTCGCTCCGGTCACCTCGGCGTCATGGATTACTACCGGATGCAGAATCTTCAAGCCGATTCGCGCATGCGCCAGTCGATCGCCGGGGACGACGCCGGCAAACGCGGTCCCGGCGCCTGAAGAGCACGCGGGGCCGTTGACAGATGTTCAGCCGAGACTGGTTCTTTTGGTTGGTCCTCATTGTCCTGGTCGTGCTTCCGCGGCTGCTGCGCAAGCTGCTGCCGACCGCCCCGGAACCGCCAAGGAGACACACGCCGCCATCGCCGCCGCTGCGCGAGGCAAGGCCTTCGCCAAAGGTCCACGGAAGCTGGCGGGCGGCCGCGGACGAAATTCGGCGCACCCTGGAGCAGCTCGAGCTGGCGGCACAAGCGCCGGCTCCTGTTCCCGCTGCGGCTGCGCCCGTCCGGCCAGCCGAAACCACTCCGCTGCCAGCACCGAAAGCCCCATCGCCACCCCCACCGGCTGCGCCTGCCGGGCCACAGCCGATGCGCGCATCGGGCTGGGCGGTAGGGCTTCGCAACAGACATACCCTGCGCCAAACCGTGATCTGGGCCGAGATCATCGGCCCGCCGAAGGGGTCCTGATCGACCCCTTGCGTGGCCAGTAGCGCGATCCATGCCCGTCGGGCAACTCCGCACCGCGATGATAGAATTCCCGCCGGGGAGACAGGAACAAAGCACGAGACTCTGGGAGACCACCAATGCACGCTGCACGAACCGCTCTACTGATCGCCGCGCTGGGCGGCTTGAGCGCACCCGCCTTTGCCGAGGAAGGCAAGGTCGTCTGGAACGATCCGAGCTGCATGTACTTCATGGCGCAGCTCGATGACGGGTTCGGCAGCTACAACGTGCGCGAGGGTGCGCTGCCCGACGAGGGCGACGTGGTGGAAGGCGGTCTGAAGGCGGAAGGCGCGCAGAAGCTGGTCAACAAGGCGTCCGGGAAATCGATCACGGTCATCCCGATGGCGCTCGCACCGAAGGTGCGAGCGCTGATCCACTCCGCGCCGGCGCAGTGCTACCGGCGGTTCACCAACAAGTAAGGGATCGTCCGGCCGGGCAGTCTGCGTTGAGCGCGGCTGCCCGCGTCCGTTTCAGTCGGCCAGCTCGACCTCGTGCGCCGCCGCCGCACGCACCACGAAGCCGCCCGACTTCTCGTCCTGCTCCAGGTCCAGCAACCCGCGCGTCTTGGCTTCCTCCAGCAGGCTGTTGAAGTTCTTGAAGCCGTAATAGCTCTCGTTGAACCCGGGCTTGCGGCGCTTGAGCGTCTGCTTGATCATCGAGCCCCAGATCTTCTCGCCCTCGCCGCGCTCGGACACCAGCGCATCGAAGGTGCTCAGCAGAAGGTCCATGGCTTCCTGGGCTTTGTCGACCTCCGGCTCCTCGCCTTCCGGGGCGGCAGCCTTCGCCGCGGCGGCCGGCTTGGCCTTCGCCGGCTTCCTGCGCGTGCGCTTGGCCTCGCGCTCCTTCTCGCGTACCAGATCGTCGTAGTAGATGAACTCGTCGCAGCTGGCGATGAGCAGGTCGGAGGTCGACTTCTTGACCCCGCAGCCGATCACCTCCTTGTTGTTCTCGCGCAGCTTGGACACCAGCGGCGAGAAATCCGAATCGCCGCTGACGATGACGAAAGTGTCGACATGCGCCTTGGTGTAGCACAGGTCGAGCGCGTCGACCACCATGCGGATATCGGCGGAATTCTTGCCGGATTGGCGCACGTGCGGGATCTCGATCAGCTCGAACGCCGCCTCGTGCATCGCCGCTCTGTATTCCTTATAGCGCTCCCAGTCGCAGTAGGCGCGCTTGACGACGATGCTGCCCTTGACCAGCAGCCGTTCGAGCACGCGGCGGATGTCGAACTTGTCGTACTTGGCTTCGCGCACCCCCAAGGCGATGTTCTCGAAGTCGCAGAACACCGCCAGGTTGCGCTCGTCGGCGCCGGTCGCCACAGGCGGCCGCTCAGCGATTGCGCGCCATCGAAGGCTGCGCTGCGCTGCCGGTCTTCGACAGCGTGCCGGTCACCTCGATCTCGACACGGCGATCCGGCTGATAGCAGGCGATCTTCTTCGCACGCGGCAGCATCGAGCAGTCGACGTCGGTGACCATCGGCATCGCGCTGCCCATGCCCTCGGTGATGATGCGCTTCGAATCGACGCCGCGCGACACCAGGTACTGCTTGACTGCGTCGGCACGCTTGCGCGAGAGCTTCTCGTTCAACTCGGGCGAGCCAGTCGGATCGGTGTGGCCGACCACGCGGATGGTCTTGTAGTCCATGGACATCATCCTGGACGCCAGCGCGTCCAGGCGCTCCCTGGCGGTGGGTTTGAGGGTGGCGCTCGACAGCGCGAACAGCGCGTCCGCGGAGAGGCTGGTGCTTTCCACCGGCGGCTTCGCGGGCGCGGGCGCCGGAGCCGGCGCGGCAACCGGTTCGGGCTCGAGGGCACGCTCCTCCCGGACCGCGGCAGGCGCGAGGGGTTGAACCTCGACTGGCTCAGGCTTGGGTGCAATCGCTGCCGTCGGCGCAGCCGCCGCGACGATCGCGGGCTTGGGTGCCGGCTTCTTCGCCACCATTCCGGGCTCGCACGGGGCGTTCGGGCTGGCGGCTGCCCACAACCCGGTCTTGACGCACTGCCCGAAGGCGGTGCGCACTACCTTGTTGGCTTCGTAATAAGCATATTCGCCGCGGGCCGCCGTGGTATCGACGGTCGCGCTCGAGGACGACGACGGCGCCGCCATCATCTTGGTCTGAGCAGGCTTGGCTTCGCTGCTGCTGCCGCCGAACCAGGAGAAGATCGACTGGTACCAGGGCTGGCTCGATTCGACCGGCTTGGCTGCCGTCTGCTCCGGCGCCGGCTTGGCAGGCGCGGGTTGCGCGGCCTTGGGCGCGGCTGCGGCAGCTTGCGGCGCCGCAGGCTTGGCAGGCGCCGGGGCGGCCGCCTTCTCGGCCGGCATCAACTCATCGTAGAGGCTGGGTGGCGGCAGCACCCGCTCGGGCTTGCCCTCCTGCGCGAAGGCCACGGGCAAGGTGGCGAGCACCGCAGTGACGATCGCCAGTTGGCGAAATCTTGGCTGAGAATGGTTTTGCATCGACGGAACCTCTGCAGAAGCGTGCTCGACACGCGGCCGGGGATGTGGATTGATCTGACATTATAGCCCGTGAGCCCGCCCCCGTCTCAGATGGCCGGCCGAGCCGTCAGTGCGCCACCGCCGCTTCGCGCGCCGGCTGGGACGCGAAGAACTGCGCGACCGCGTCGACCAGCGTGCGCACCGCAGCGGCATCCACGTCGAGGTGCGTGACCAGGCGCATCGTGCTGCCGGCGGGAACGAGCATGTTGCGCTGCTTGAGGTAGCCGCGCAGCGCCTCGGCGCGCTCCGCCGGCACCGTGACGAACACCATGTTGGTCTGCACCGCAGCCGGATCCACGTGCACGCCCGGCACACTGGCCAGCCCCTCGGCCAGCGCACGCGCATTCGCGTGATCCTCCGCCAGCCGGGCGACGTGGTTCTGCAACGCATAGATCCCGGCCGCGGCGATCACTCCCGCCTGCCGCATGCCCCCGCCAAGCACCTTGCGCCAGCGGCGCGCCTTGGCGATGTGCTCGCGCGAGCCGCACAGCACGGAGCCGACCGGCGCTCCCAATCCTTTGGAGAGGCACACCGAGATGGTGTCGAACAGCGCGCCGATCTCGCTTGCATCGCTGCCTTGCTTCACCGCTGCGTTGAACAGCCGCGCGCCGTCCAGGTGCAAGCCGAGCCCGCGCGCGCGCGCGAACTCGTGTGTGCGCTGCAGGTAATCGAGCGGCAGCACCTTGCCAGCCTGCGTGTTCTCCAGGCACAGCAGGCGCGTGCGCGCGAAATGCGAGTCGTTCGGCTTGATCGCGCCCGCGACCTTGTCCAGGTCCAACGAGCCGTCGGCATCGAAGTCGAGCGGCTGCGGCTGGATGCTGCCGAGCACCGCAGCCCCGCCGCCCTCGTACTTGTAGGTGTGCGCCTGCTGGCCGACGATGTACTCGTCGCCGCGCTCGCAGTGCGACATCACGCCCAGCAGGTTGCTCTGCGTCCCGCTGGGGACGAACAGCGCCGCCTCCTTGCCCAGCATTTCCGCTGCCAGGGCTTCCAGCCGGTTGACGGTGGGATCCTCCCCGTACACATCGTCGCCCACCTCGGCCGCGGCCATGGCCGCGCGCATCCCGGGCGTAGGCCGGGTGACCGTATCGCTGCGCAGGTCGATTTCTCTCATGAGGCGCCTCCTGATTCGCCGGCGTGCAGGATGTTACACCGCCTGGACCTCACCTCGCGTCGGGTGCTGCCACCACCATGTCCGCGAACGGGTAGCGCCGCGAGATCAGCCCGGAATGCTGGAACACGTCCAGCGCGACCTCGTAGTGCGCCGGGTCGATCGTTGCCTCGCCATCCCAACAGCCGAGGCGCTGGCACGCGGCGATGCCGCTCGCCAGAGCGGCCAGGGCCGTCCCCGGGAACAGGCTGTGCAGGCGTGCCGCCACCTCGGCAGCCGGCGCCGCTTGCACCCACCGTCGCGCCTTGCGATAGGCCTGCATGAACCGTGCAGCTTCCGGCCGCGCGAGCCAGCCGCGAGTGGCCGCAAGCGAGCTGAAGGCGACCGGGCCGATCGCCTCCCCCACCGAGGCAACGACCCGCGCCACGCCCTCGTGCTCGAGCTGCTGCGGATAGGGCGCCTGCTCGTGGAAGTAGTCGCCCTGCCCGGCGCGGAACGCCGCGAGCATCTGCTCGGTCCCTCCGGCGTTGATGCCGGCCACAGCCGCGAGATCCACCCCACGCTTGTGCAGCGCATAGCGCAGCATCGCCTGCGGCTGGCCGCCGTGCACGTACATCAGCTTGCCGTTCAGCAGCTGGTCCCAGCCGAATGCCGGATCCGGCTTGCGCGAGGCGATGAAGAACCCGTCGCGCTGATTGATCTGCGCGAAGTGCACCGCGGGCGGCTGCCCGCCCTTCTCCAGCACGCTCCAGCTGTACGACACAGCCGACTGCGCCACGTCGATCTCGCCGGAAGCGAGGAAATCTCCGACCGTGCGGCCGGCAGGCAGTACCTGGTAGGCGCCCTCGAGACCTTGCTCGCGCAGGAAATCCGCGGCGAACGTGGCGAGCAACGGGCTGTAGAAAGCGGAATGGCGCGAGGCCATGAGGCGCAGGGTGGTCATGGGTAGCCTTGCTCCTTGAGGCGGGCAGACAGTCCGCGGCAGTATAAGCGCTCGGGGCGATCTTGACCGGGGCGGCCCGATGGTGGACATTAGCCCCCATACGTCCTCGCAGGCGGGTGAGGCATGGTAGAGCGGTCCTCGTCCGGCAGCGCTCCAGCGCGTCCGCGCGCCGGACGCAATGGTCGTCAGTCGAACGCATCCCGTGGAGAGTAGTGCTATGCGAACCGGTCGCCTGCTCGTCGCACTTGCGATAGCGATGTCCCCGCTGCGTCCTGCCGCCGCCGACACCATCAAGATCGCGCAGATCGACACCTTCAGCGGCCCCTTCGCCAACGTCGGCGAGAGCTTCCTCGCCCACAACCGTATGACGGTGGAGGAAGTCAACGCACGCGGCGGGGTGCTGGGCGGCACCAAGCTCGAAATCGTCCCGATCGACGGGAAGGGCAACCCGCAGGAGAGCCTGCTCGCGCTGCAGCAGGCGATCGACCAGGGCTTCCGCATCGTGCTGCAGGCGTCGGGATCGGCGGTTGCCGGGGCGACGGCCGAAGCCATCGCCAAGCACAACAGCCGCGATCCCGAGCGTGCCGTGCTCTACATCAACTACGGCGCGCTCGACCCGGCGCTGACCGAGGCGCGCTGCAACTTCTGGCACTTCCGCTTCATCGAGCATGGGCACATGCAGATGGAGGCGCTGTCCGCCGCGCTGGCCGCACGCAAGGACGTGCGCAAGGTCTACCTGATCAACCAGGATTACGCCTGGGGGCAGAGCGTGGCGAGCGATGCGCGCGCCATGCTGGCGCGCCGCCGCCCGGACATCCAGATCGTGGGCGAGGATCTGCACCCGTTGGGCAAGGTGAAGGACTTCGCACCCTACGTGGCGAAGATCAAGGCGTCCGGCGCCGACGCGGTGGTCACCGGCAACTGGGGCAACGACCTCACCTTGCTGGTGCGCGCGAGCAGGGAAGCCGCGCTCAAAGCGGATTACTTCGCGCCGCTCGCTTACATGCAGGGGACACCGACGGCGATGGGGGAATCCGGAGCAGACCACGTGCGCTCGATCGTTGCCTGGCACGCCAATGCGCAGCCCAACGGACTGGAGAAGTTCGCGGAGGCGTACAAGCAGCGCTACCACCAGGATTGGTACTGGCTGTCCTCCTACCTCGCGGTGAGAATGCTGGCGAACGCGATCGATCAGGCAGGGGCGGCGGACCCGCTCAAGGTGGCCAAGGCGCTGGAGGGCATGAAGTTCGCCGGCCCCACCGGCGATGTGTGGATGCGCGCAGAGGATCACCAGCTGATGCACCCCCTGTACATCGCGAGGTTCACCAAGGCCGGAAAGCCGGGCGTGAAGTACGACGCGGAGAACACCGGCTTCGGCTGGGCGACCGAGGTGCGGCTGGACGCGAAAGATACCGTCATGCCGACCAGCTGTAACATGCAGCGGCCGTAGGCGGCGGATCCGACAGCCTGCAATGTGCGATGGAAAGCCGGTTCCCGGCATCGGAGCAGCAGTCGGATCCAAAGCGAAGGAGGAGCAGACCCATGACGGACCTCGAGACCCGCCCGCTGCACCCGCTGTTCGCCGCCGAGGTGCTCGGCGTCGACCTGCGCGAGCCGCCGACGCCAGGTCTCGTCGCCCAGATCGACGCGGCGATGGATCGTTACGCGGTGGTGGTGCTGCGCGATCAGGACATCGACGACGACCAGCAGCTGGTCTTCGCCAAGGCGCTGGGGCCGCTCGAGCCGACTCCGGCGGTGGTCGACGCGCACCTGCACCGCCTCAGGCACCGCGAGATGGTGGACATCTCCAACCTGGAAGTCGACGGCTCGATCCTCGGCGCCGAGGACCGCCGGCGCATGTTCAACCTGGGCAACCGGCTGTGGCACAGCGACAGCAGCTTCAAGGCCACGCCGGCCAAGTACTCGCTGCTGCATGCGCGTGTCATCCCGCCCGAGGGCGGTGAGACGGAGTTCGCCGACATGCGGGCCGCCTGGGACGCATTGCCCGACGCGACCAAGAAGCTGATCGAGCCGCTGGTATGCGACCATTCCCTGATCTACTCGCGCGCCCTGCTCGGGTTCGACGCCTTCACCGAGCAGGAGCGGCGCGAGTTCGCCCCGGTGCCGCAACGGCTCGTGCGAAAGCATCCGGGCTCGGGCCGACGCAGCATCTACCTCTCCTCCCACATCGGCACGATCCACGGCTGGCCGCGGCCGGAAGCGATGGCGTTGATCCGCGATCTCACTGAGCATGCCACCCGGCGGGAGTTCGTGTATCGCCACCGCTGGCGGTTGCACGACCTGGTGATGTGGGACAACCGCTGCACGATGCACCGCGCCCGGCCCTTCGAGGATCAGCGCTTCAAGCGCGATCTGCGGCGGCTGACGCTCGAGGATAGCGCCTCGACCCTCGAGCAGCCGGCCTGAAGCGATTGGCAAGCGGGCTGGCGGCGGTGGCCTCGATCGGGCGCGGGCGGTCGCCGGCGGTGGTCGGCGACGCATCTCGCATTGCGCGTCGCGTCACCCTCGCAACGACTTCAACCGCCTCTTGATCAGCGCCAGCGCTTCATTCGAAAAAGGTTGCCGCATCAACTTCTCGTCGGCGGCGCTGCAGCGATAGAAGCGACAGTGCTTCACGCGCGTGAGCGCCCCCTCGGCCAGCCGTGCAAAGTTCGTATCGAAGTAATAGCCGCCCGCCGAATCCAGCGTATCGTCCTCGAACGCGATTACCCCGTGCCCGCCGAAGACTTGGCCTTCGCTGCCCTCGCGACCGCCCTCCCAGCGATAGTAGATCTTAGGCTTGTCACCGAGCACGACGCCGCTGGTCACCGACCCCCAAGTCGCCAGCGGCTCTCCGTTCAGGCCATACGCTCTCCCCTCTAGTTGCGGCGTGTTGGTCGCCGGATGCACGCTCAAGATGACATAGCTCAAGGCCGACGCGTCGTCCTCGCCTTTCCGCATGCGTTCCCACCAGTGGCCCGCCACCTGGCTGGAGAAGCGCCAGAGCGCTTCCTGCTGGCTGCGCGCCTCCTGTGTTGGTTTATAACGTATGCCCAGCTCGCGGATCTGCTCCTTGACGCGCACAGCCTGTGTGCGCAGGCCGGGCTTGCGCGGGTCTCGTCCGTCCCGCTCGGCGAAGT
>Ga0335070_10004657_pt1 | contig 16061 bp, 14 predicted proteins | sample Lox_Sample_13_FD_206722 | JGI IMG/M metagenome (GOLD analysis project Ga0335070, IMG submission 206722) | Soil microbial communities from Loxahatchee National Wildlife Refuge, Florida, United States - Lox_Sample_1.3 | ecosystem: Environmental > Terrestrial > Soil > Wetlands | place: USA... | reverse complement strand
AGATCGCGTTGTCGATGGCCGAGATGGCCTGGAACGCGGCGCCTTTGCGGCCGTTGCCGCGCACCCGCCAGAACATGTCGTTCCAGATCTTCTCGGTCTCGAATGGGTCTGCACCGACTACCAGGTCTGCAAGTTGTTCGTGAATGAAGGCTCGGACCGGACCCGCGCCTTCCGAGTAAGCGATGCCGGTAACGCCGGCGTTCGTGTCAAGCTCAACGAACATCCAGGCCAGGCCGTTAACTGGGCGCGCCATCGTTGAATCCTGGAATGGCGCACTGGACTGGTCATAGAGACGCGTGGTTCGGATTTTCGTGATCTTCAAGTTGGTCGGAGCCTCAATATCTGATGGTTATTCAGTATCAGCAGACGATCCGCGGTCCAGCGCGTGGGGCCCGCAGTGGCCGATTATAGCGATCAGAAGCGCTGTACGAAGGCGTTCGCCTGGACTCTCTCTGACTGATCTGATTCAGCCAGGCCTCAAGCTCCTCGGCACCAGCCGTCGCGGCAGCGAGAGCCATTGCGGTCAACAGGTACGCGATTCGCATGGAAGCCTCCAGCGGTGCGACAGGGTGGGGAGTTGCCGACAGCGAGTGGCGTACCTGCCTTTCCCGATTCGCACGCCCCTCCTGACCTATACCCGGTACTACATGGCGCGTAAGACGCGCGACAGCGAGAAACGTCCGGTTTTGGGTCGCTAGCGGGCCTTGAGAAGCCTCTGCATCTGGTTGGCGGGCCATGTGGCCGCCTGTCCGGCTACTCTTTCCATACCGATTCGTCCAACCCTTGGGCATTGGAACGCGGTGCTCTGCCTGGCAACGTGCCCCAGGGGGTAACTAGGATAGTACCGGAGTTACGGTCGAATCCCCGTGGTGAAGTTTCCCGCCGTTGGGCTGGGGCGCAGCCGTCTGCGGGTGATGCTGAATGGGGGGCACACGCCGGGACAGATCGAAACCTTGATTGCACTGCTTGACGAACAAGCCACGTTGGGGCGCTTGGGTCAGGCGCGTGGCTAAACGCACCCTGCGAACCGGACGATATTTCCACAGACCTTCGATACTCCTCAAGGAGGCACACTCGCATGGATACCCTGCAACGGATCAAGACCCTGGCTGCCGACAGGCTCAACCTGGATGTGAGCCATCTGTCGGCCGACACGCGGCTGGATAGCCTGGGCGTCGACTCGCTCGGGCTGGTCGAGTTCCTCTTCGAACTCGAAGACGAGTTCAAGGTGAGATTTCCCCAGGAGCGCGAGGCGCTGCAAACCGTCGGAGACTTGCTGAGCATCGTGCGCAGCGGGGCGGGAAGTACTGTCCACTGAGGTTGTCTTCGCCTAGATCAGGCGGGCGGCGGATGTTCCGGAAAGACCGCCGCTGCTCCGGTAGTCCGCACGATCCGATGCGCCGGTACCGCCTGCTCGCACCCCCGGCGGACCTGATAAGCTGCCGGCTAATTCGCCAACAGGACGGGTACCGATGCCAGATAGCGGGCAACTTCGCGGCGCCGAAGCCGCTGTTCCATCGAGCGCCGGCGTTGTCCTCGCCGTGACGATGCTGCTAGGGACGTGGTGTGCGAGCGGGAGCGCCCAGACGACACCAGGCGAGCAACGCGAGCAACGCGAGCACGTGAGCCGGATCGTTTGCTACCACATGGTGCAAAGCTCCGGGCGGGCGATCGCGTGGGCGCGCTGGGAGCAAGACCTGCCGATCGAGCAGGCGCGCTCGCGCAGCCAGCGCGACGATGCCTCGCGTTCGCAGGCCGACCTGGTCGACAGCTGGGTCAGCGATGCATACCGATGGCATGCGACCGACGAGCAGGTGCACGAGTGGGCGTCGGAGCTCGGCAGCGCGGACAACGTCCCGCATGCTGAGCAGCTCAACGCGCACGAGATCATCGCAATTTGGTTGCGGCGCATTGCGCGCCGTTGCGGCGAATAGGCTGTCGCACGCCCGCAGTTCTACCGTGGCTTGAAGGTGGATCGGGGGCGATGGCGCATCGGCCCACGCGTCAAGGGGCGGCGTCCTGGCCTGCGGATCCCCCGGGTCGTGCGGCCAGGCTATCGCGGCACCGGCGCGTCAACCGACGCGGACCAGTGCTCCGCCATCGACCGGCAGGGCAACCCCGGTGATGAAGCCGGCCTCGTCCGAAGCGAGGAACAGCGCAGCATTGGCGACGTCCCAGGCGGTGCCCATGCGGTGCCGCAGGGGGACCTTGGCGTCGCGCTCGGCTGCGACCTGAGCGCGCGTCTTGCCCGTGGTGCGGGCGCGCGTGTCCACCGCCATTGGCGTGTCCATGAGCCCTGGCAGGATCACGTTTGCTCGCACGCCGAATTCGGCGTTTTGCAGAGCGATCTGCTGGGTGTAGGCGATCATCGCCGCCTTGGTCGCCTTGTAGGCTACCAGCGGATAGTCGGTCCAGGCGGCCATCGACGAGATGTTGATGATGCAGCCGGAGCGCTGCTCTCGCATCAGCGGCAGCGCATGCTTGCACGCCATGATCGTGCCGCGCAGATTGATGGCGCTGATGCTGTCGAAGGCTTCCTCGGTGATGTCGAGCGGCCCTGCGTCGCCGCCGGCGATGCTGACCCCGACGTTGTTGTGCAGGATGTCGATGCGTCCCCAGCGTTTGCGGGTGAACGCGACGGCCTCGGCCAGAGTGGCCTCGTCGGTGACGTCGGCCTCGAACGCGACGCACTGGCCGCCTTGGCCACGGACCATGGCCGCAGTCTCCTCCGCGGAGGGTAGGTTGCGGTCGACCGCGAGCACGCACGCGCCCTCGCGCGCGAAGCGCAGCGCGGTGGCGCGCCCGTTGCCCAGCCCCTCGCCGGGGCTTTGGCCGGCGCCGACGATCACGGCGATCTTTCCTTCCAGACGCACGATGGGCTCCTCCTCGCCGGGGTGGGCAGGCAAACCCTGGCGGGCCCTTGCCTCGTCCGGTGTCAGCGGCGTAGTATCCAGCCAGTTACAAACCGGCGCAAGCGGGGAGGGCGGGCGTGGCGGGCGAGCACCTGTACTACGACGACGTCGAAGTCGGCTTCACCCTGGAGACCGGTGGCATCGTGATCACCGAGAGCCACGTGGTCCAATTCGCCGGCCTGTCGGGAGACTTCTTCGACCTGCACATGGACGACGCCTTCGCGCGCGGCCTCGGCTTCCCCAGGCGCGTCGCGCACGGGCTGCTCGGCCTGATGCTGGTGGACGGCCTAAAGAACCGTGTACCCCGCCCGTTCGCGGGCGTGGCCTCGCTTTCCTGGCAGTGGAATTTCCGCGCGCCGGTGTTCATCGGCGACCGGATCTCCGCGCGCCTGACGCTCACCGACAAGCGCGTCACCAAGCGCCCGGAGCGCGGAATCCTCACCTTGGACCTCGCGGCGCACAATCAGGATGGGGCGGTGGTGCAGGACGGAACCAACATGCTGATGGTGCGCCGGCGCGCGCCTGGGGGGGAATCGTCATGAAACCTCTGGGCATCGCGATGGTCGGGCTGGGGCTCGCGGTCAAGCCGCACGCGCTCGCTCTGCGCGAGCTGGGCGATCGGGCGCAATTCATCGGCGGCTTCAGTCCCACCGCCGAGCGCCGGCGCGAGTTCGAGCAGACCTACGGCCTGCCGGCGATCGCCTCGCTGGATGCCTTGCTGGGCGACCCCCGGGTCGACGCGGTGATCGTGTTGACGCCGCCGCGTACGCATGCGGAGCTGGCCGTCCGCGCCGCGCAGGCGGGCAAGCATGTCCTGCTGGAAAAGCCCATCGACGTCACGCTGGATGCGGCGCGGGCGGTGGTGCAAGCCGTCGAGGCCACGGGCAAAAAGCTCGGCGTCGTATTCCAGTATCGCTTCCGCAACGGCACCAGCACGCTGCGTAACCTGCTTTCGGAAGGAGCGCTCGGCGATCTGCTCAGCGTGTCGTGCGCGGTCCGCTGGTGGCGCTCCGCGGAGTACTATGCGCAGCCAGGCCGCGGGATGGTCGCGCGCGACGGCGGCGGCGTGCTGCTGACGCAGGCCATCCACACCCTGGACGTGATGCTGGACCTGGCCGGCCCGGCGCAGCGCGTCAGCGCCTTTTGCCGCACCAGTCCGTTGCGCAGCATCGACACCGAGGACATCGCCTGCGCCGCGGTGAGCTTCCGCAACGGCGCGCTGGGCGTGGTGGACGCGACCACCACAGCCTATCCCGGATACCCCGAGCGCATCGAGTTCGCCGGCACCAAGGGCAGCGCGCGGTGGGAGGCGGAGCGGCTGACGGTCCAGCGGCACGGGCAGGCGCCGCTGCACATCGAAGGCTCGACTGCCGGGGGCGGGGGCGCTGACCCGATGGCGTTCTCCCACGAGTGGCACCGCCGCCTGATCGAAGACTTCCTGGACGCAGTGCGCACCGGGCGCGAGCCGCGGGTCAGCGGCCGCAGCGCGCTGAAGGTGCATGCGCTGATCGATGCCATGCTGGCGTCCTCGCGCGCCGGCGCACCGGTGGAGGTGGCGTCGGTCGGCTGAACTGCGCGCGCGACGCAGGTCCAGCGGGTAGAATCGGACCTCCGATCGAACAGATCACGCCCGCCGCGGCTGCACGAGGGAGGCCACCCGATGACGACCGAGACCGAGTCCCGCGCTGCGCTGCGCGCTGCCGCGATCGCAACCACCGTCGCCAAGGTGCGCGAGATCGAGCGCACGCACGGCGTCACGCGCGACACACTTTTGCTGATCAAGCGCGAGCTGCTCGCGCTGGCCGCACGGCGCGACCTGTTTCCGGTGGACGATTTCCCGCCGCCCGCCCCGGGAGGTCCGCGCATGTCCTGCCTGTACCGCCTCTCGGAGGACGAGGATCATCGCTTCGCGCTGTATGCCAACGCCGCCCTCGGCCGGTACACGAACGCGCCGCACAACCACACCACCTGGGCGGTGATCGTGGGCGTGCACGGCGAGGAGCCTAATCGGCTTTACCGGCGCACGGCGGATGGCGGTGTGGAGCAAACCGGCGCGCAGGTCGTCAAACCTGGCACCGGCGTGACCTTCATGCCGGACGATCTGCACTCGCTGGACATCGAGGCGGACACGCCGATGCTCAACTTCCACATGTACGGGCTGGCGCTGGAGCAGCTCGACAAGCGCCAGTACTACACCGCCTCCGACCACACCTGGCGGCACTATCCGGCGCACAGCGACATTCGCGAGGCCCGCTACCGCCCATGACCGCGCCTGGCAGCATCGCGCCCGGCACGCTGAAGACGATGTTGGGCGACGGCCGGGAGCTGGCGCTGGTCGATGTCCGGGAGCAGGGCACCTACTACCGCGGCCATCTGCTGTTCGCGTGCTGCATCCCGCTCAGCCGGCTGGAGGCGATGTTGGGCGATCTGATTCCGCGCCAGAGGACGCGGGTGGTGCTTTGCGACGGGGGCGAGGGCGACATCGCGGCGCAGGCTGCGTCGCTGCTCGCGCGGTTCGACTATCGCGACGTCTCGGTACTGGAGGGGGGCGTGCGCGCCTGGCAGGAGGCTGGTTTCGAGGTCTTCTCGGGCGTCAACGTCCCGAGCAAGGCCTTCGGAGAGTACGTCGAGCATCGCTACGACACGCCGCGCATCACAGCGGCCGAGCTGGCGGCGCGCACAGCGGCCGGCGAGGACCTCGTCATCCTCGACAGCCGGCCCATGGAGGAATTCCGCAACATGAGCATACCGGGCGGTGTCGACTGTCCCGGCGCGGAACTGGTGTACCGCGTGTTCGATGCGGCCCCGGACCCGAAGACGCTGGTGGTCGTCAACTGCGCCGGGCGCACGCGCAGCATCATTGGCGCGCAGTCACTGATCAACGCCGGCATTCCCAACCGGGTCGTCGCGCTCAAGGACGGCACCATGGGCTGGCAGCTCGCCGGACTCGAGGTGGCGACCGGGCGCACCGAGCATGCCGCCGCGCCGACGCCGGCCGGGCTGATCAAGGCCAAGGCGGCCGCGGCCCGGGTGGGGGAGCGCCACGGGGTGAGAAGCATCGACCATGCGACGCTGCGCCAGCTCCAGGCCGAGGCGGACGCACGGACCTTGTATCTGTTCGATGTGCGCACGTCCGAGGAGTACGCGGCGGGGCATCTGCCGGGCAGCCGCCATGCGCCGGGCGGGCAGCTGGTGCAGGCCACGGACGAGTTCGCAGCCACGCGCCACGCGCGCATCGTGCTAGTCGACGACAACGGCGTGCGCGCGACCATGACCGCATCGTGGCTGCGCCAGCTGGGCTGGGACGAAGTCTTCGTGCTGCAAGATGCGCTCTCGCAGCCTTTGGAGCAGGGCGCGTTCAGACCGACCCTGCTGGATCTTCCATCCATGCCTACTGTCTCGGTGACGCAGCTGGCGACCGAGCTCGCGCGCGGCGCAGGCACTGCCATCCTCGACTTCGCCACCAGCCTGCAGTATCGCCGGCGGCATATCCCGAGCGCTTATTGGTGCATGCGCCCCCGGCTCGATGCGGCTCTCGGACGGATCGGTGCGCATGCGTGCGTCGTGACTTCGCCCGATGGAGTGCTGGCACAGTATTGCGCGCGCGATATCGCCAGGGCGCGCCCGGATCTATCGGTGCGCGTGCTGCAAGGCGGCAGCGAAGCCTGGTTCGCTGCCGGTTTGCCGCAGGAGAGCGGCACGCAGCGGCTGACCTGCGAGCCCGACGACGTGTGGTACAAGCCGTACGAGCAGCGCGAGTCGCGGCAGGCGATGCAGGACTACCTGACCTGGGAGGTCAACCTCGTCGAGCAGATCGCGCGCGACGGGGACGCGCGGTTTCGGTAGCTCCGGCCGGCGCGGCCATGCACTAGGCGCGCTGCCCGGGATGGGCGGCCGACCTGGACCGCGGAAACTCGGTGGAGTCGGCGCGTTGCGATCGTTCGGGGCGGGAGCGGGCTGGGACTTCGGCCGCTCACGCAAGCGCAGCGAAGATGCGGTCGCGAACCTGGTCGACGCTGCCGCTGCCGTCCACCTTCTGGTACTTCGGAGCACGCGGGTCGCCGCTGGCGGCCCAGGCCGAGTAGTACTCAGCCAGCTGGGTGGTCTGGGCATGGTAGATGTCGAGTCGCGTGCGGATCGTCTTTTCCTCGTCATCTTCGCGCTGGATCAGATCCTCGCCCGTGAGGTCGTCCTTGTCCCGGACTTTAGGCGGATTGAACTGGACGTGGTAGGTTCGCCCCGAAGCCGGATGGACGCGCCGCCCGGACAGGCGGCGGATGATCTCGTCGTCCTGCACGGCGAGCTCCACCACGTGGTCGACGTCCACCCCGTTGCGCTCCATGGCCTCGGTCTGAGGGATGGTGCGCGGGAAACCGTCGAACAGGAAGCCGTCGGCGCAGTCCGGTTGCGCGATACGCGCCTTCACCAGGCCGACGATGAGGTCGTCGGGAACCAGCTGGCCGGCGTCGACGTACTTCTTGGCCCTTCGGCCCAGTGCGTCGCCTGCCCGTACCGAGGCATGCAGCATGTCCCCGGTGGAGATCTGGGGGATGCCGTATTTCTGGCAGATGGCGGCGGCCTGCGTGCCCTTACCGGCGCCCGGGGCGCCTAGCAGGATGAGTCGCATTGGAGCTGTCCTCCGGTGGTGGGAGTGCCGCGGCGGGCAACGATGGGGACTGCAAGCAAGCTATCGGCCAGCGTCTGGGACGCCCCTACCCCACGTGCCTCTGCAGAAACGCCAGCGTGCGGCCGCGCGCGAGCTTTGCGCACTCGGCATCGTACGACGCGCGCTGGTCGCAGTTGAATCCATGCCCGGCCTTGTAGAAGCAGTGCGTTTGGTCTTTGTGCGCGTCCGCGCATGCCTTGGCTTTGTCCAGCGGGATGGATTGATCGCTTTCGCCCCAGTGGAACATCACCGGGCAATTCGGCTTCAATGCGACCAGCCCCGGAATCCCGCCGCCGTAGTAGGGCACGGCGCAGGCCAACCCGGGGACGCTGGCCGCCGCCTTCCAGGCCACCGTGCCGCCCCAGCAGTAGCCCACGATACCGACCTTGCCTGCCGCGCCGACGTTTTCCAGCGCCGCCGACACGTCCTTCATGGTGTCGTCGAGGTTGATCTTCTGGATGATGCCGATGCCGCGCTGGATCTCATCTTGCGTATAGCCCGTTTCGTAGCCGGGCTGCACGCGGTCGAACAGCGCCGGGGCGATGGCCAGGTAGCCGTCCGCCGCGTAACGGTCCGCGACGCCGCGGATATGGCTGTTGACGCCGAAGATCTCCATCGCCACGATCAAGCCGCCCTTGGGCTCCCCGGCGGGCTCGGCGCGGTACGCGTGCAGCGTATGGCCATCCGCCGCGGTGAGTTCGATGATCTTTCCCATGACTTCCCCCGCTAAATCGGTTGCCACTTCGTAAACACCGCTTCCCCGCTGAGGCGGGATTCGGACACGGAACGCACGGCCGTGAGGGCGCGGGCGACCCAGTCTCATGACCTCGATCAGCTCCCCGACCGGCAGCCGGAGGCATTCTAGTGCTTCGCGAGGCGGTGTGTTGACCGGGCTGCTGCTGAACCATCTCCCGCCGTTGAAGAATTTGTTGAGGAGGAGACGATGAGGACCGCCAGAATGCTGTGCAAGGCTGGCGTCGTCGCCACGTTAGGAGGCGCGCTGCTGGCAGGCCCCGCATTTGCGGAGAAGATGAATTGCTCCAGCACCCGGAAATCAAAGGAGATCCTCTCGAAAGAGGCGATCAAGCCCGGCGATCGCCCCGATCGGGAGCTCGTACAGTCCGTCCGCATCGACATCGTTTCGAGCAGCAATCCCGAGTTCGATGGGACCGAACAGACGGTATATGGCCATTCCGATCTGGTTGGCGGCACCGGAACGCACGGCGGGTACTCGGTCCAGGTCCTTAAGAGCGGGGAGACCATGTGGACCAGGTACGAGGGCGTGACGTACAAGACCGGCGGAGGCGCTCGGTCGGAGCCCAGATTCGACGGCGTGTTCCGGTTCATCGCCGGGACCGGAAAGTACAAAGCCATTCGCGGTGGAGGCCACTACCCTGGACGGATCACCGCGGCGGGCTTGACTCAGGACGCGGTCTGCGAAGCGCAGTACTGAGCAGGGGCAGGAGTGGCGTCACCGCGTCTCGGCAGCTGCCTCGGCGAGCGCTTCTCGCAACGCCGCCTCCTCCACCCGCATCCCGGAGAAGATCTCGAATGCGTCGACGCCTTGATAGAAGAACAGCGCGTAGCTGACCTCGATGCCGGCAAGGCGGCTGCCAGCTGGTGCAGTGCCGGCGCGCGCGAGCGCCCGATATCGATCCCGTCAGTCCAAGCTTGAGTTGCATCGCGCGCGTTGCTCCGGTGCTGGCACGAACACGGCAGGAGTGTGCACGGTGCCAGCGACCCGTTCAAGGTCGGGCGCCGCGCGGGACGCATCACATCTCACCCTCGCCGTACGTCTCGCCCGTGCGGCCGGCCGCCAAGCTCGGTCAGGGTCTCCCGTGGCTTGCCCGCAGCGCACCTTGCAGCCAGCTCGCGACCGATTCGGCCGGGGCGGGAGCAGCCAGGAGGTAGCCCTGGATGACATCACAGCCCAGGGCGCGCAGGGCATCCTGCTGGGGCCGCGTCTCGACGCCTTCGGCGATTACCTGTAGCCCGAGGTTGTGCGCCATGGCGATTATCGCCGAGCAGATCGCGCGATCGTCGGCCCCGTGCAGGATGCCGCGGACGAAGCTGCGATCGATCTTCAGCGTGTGCAGCGGGAAGCGCTTCAGGTAGGCCAGCGAAGAGTAACCCGTACCGAAATCGTCCAGGCTCACTTGCAGGCCGCGTCGCCCCAGCGCCTTCAGCACGCGGGCGGCCTGCTCCACGTTCTCCATCAGCAGGGTTTCGGTGATTTCGACGCCGAGCAACTCGGGGCCGAGAGCGCACTGGTTCAGCATCCGGTCGATCTGCTCGGCCAGGTCGGCGCGCTGGAACTGGCGGGCCGAGAAGTTCACCGCCACCGGCACGACGCCAAGCCCGGCATCCAACCAGGCCCGTTGCTGTTTGCATACCGACCAGAGCACCCACTCCCCGATGGGAATGATGAGCCCGCTGTCCTCGGCCAGCGGGATGAACTCCCCCGGCGAGATCATGCCCAGCCGCGGATCGTGCCAGCGCAACAGCGCTTCCATGCCGACCAGCCTACCGTCGCGCGCATTCACCTGCGGCTGGTAATGGACCACGAACTCCTCGTGCTCGATGGCACGCCGCAGCGCGGCTTGGAGGTTGAAGCGGCGCACCGCCTTGGCATTCATCTCGGGCGTGAAGAACTGGAAATCCGAGCCGCCGCGCGCCTTGGCGTGGTACATCGCGGTGTCGGCGTTGCGCAGCAGCTGGTCGACGTCTTCCGCATCGTCAGGGAAGACCGTGATGCCGATGCTCGCGGCGCTGACGATCTCGTGGCCCTCGATCGGAAACGGCTGCTTCACCGATTCGAGGATCTTCTGTGCTACCGGTGTCGCCCGCTCGGCATCGGTCAGGCCTTCCACTACCACCACGAACTCGTCGCCTCCGAGGCGTGCGAGCCAGTCTTCGCGCCGCACGGCGGAGGCGATGCGCCGGCTGGTTTCGCACAACAGCTCATCGCCCGCGGTATGGCCGAGGGTGTCGTTGACCTCCTTGAACTTGTCCAGATCGAGGAACATGAGCGCCACCCTCTCGCCGGTGCGCCGCGCGTGAGCCAAGGCGTGACCGAGGTGCTCGCGCACGAAGGCGCGGTTGGGCAACTGGGTCAGCGGATCGTAATTGGCCATGTACCAGAGTTGCTGCTCCGCTGTCTTCTGGCGCTGGATGTCGGTCAACGCGCCAGCCATGCGCGAGGCGCGCCCCGACTCGTCGCGCACCGCTTGGCCGCGGGCCCGGAACCAGCGCTCCTCCCCGTCCGCAGCGACTACGCGGAACTCCATGTCGAAGGGTTGGGCGGTGCGAAGGTGCTCCTGCAGCAGGCCTCGTACCCGGGCGCGGTCGTCGGGTTGGATAATGGCCAGGAATGCCGACATGGTGCCAGGCAGGTGCTCACCGCGCGGGCCGAGCAGTTCCCTGAAGCGCGGTGAGAAGTACGCCGCATCGCTCGCCACGTCCCAGTCCCACAAGCCGTCGTTGCTGCCCTTGACCGCCAGCGCAAGGCGCTCTTCGCTGCGCGCTAGGTCGCGCTGCTGGCGGTCGAGCTCGTCCAGCATCTGGTTGAACTCGCGCGCCAGCGTGCCGATCTCGTCGGCGCTGACCACTTCGAGGCGCGGCCGGGCCGCAGGGTTGCGGCCGATCTCCTGCACCTGCGCCGCCATCGTCGACAGCGGAGCAGTCAGCCGCCGCATGAGCAGCCACACCGCGGCCAGCATCAGCGCGGTGCCGATGGCCATGCCGGCCAGTACATAGCGCCGCGCGGTGTAGATCGGTGCGTAGGCCTCTTCGAGCGGATAGTTGCCACCCAGGATCCAGCCCGTGCTGCGGATATGCTTGAAGCTCGCGAGCATGCCCACCCCGAACGAGGTGACGGTTTCGCCGCTGCCGTCGAATCCCTCCACGGCCCTGTCGAACAGCAGGTTCTGACCTGGCCTGGCGGCCAGCTTCATGACGCGGGCCGGGTCCGGATGGGCGATGATGCTCTCCCGGCCGTCGGCGAGATACAGATAGCCCCTCTTACCGAGCCGCGCGCTGGAGAGATCGGCGAGGATGTTCTTGCCGAGCAGGTCGAAGCTGCCTTCGAGCAAGCCCACCATCCGTCCCCGTGGGTCGAAGACCGGCGCCGTCATGATGAGCGCGGGCCGGCCCGGGTCGTGAGTGGAGCGGTAGGGTTTGGAGATGTAGGGCCGCTGGGTCTGGATGGTGCGCTGGTAGAACTCCCGGTACGAGATGTCGCGTCCGCGTCGGTTGGGCTTGAAGGGGCTCTCGGCGATCAGCTTGCCGTCGCGCGCGATGAGGAACAGCCCGTTGTCGAACAGGGCGTGCAGTGCTGTCTGCCTGTCGAGGAATGCTTGTGCTTCAACCGCGTCGCGCATCGCCTTCATCGGTACCGTCGCCGCCGATCGAATGATGGTGGCGTGTACCAGGGCGAGCTTGGAGTCGATGCTGTCGGCGACCGCAGACACCAGACTGAAGGCGCCGCTGGAGATGGACTGCTTGCGCTCCGCTTCGAAGTAGCGCAGCAACGCGTACGCGATGGCGTTCGCGAACAGCACGAACAGCAGCGAGACGGCCAACGCCATCTTGGCCTTCAAGCTCAGCCTGCGGGGAGAGAACGCCAGCTTCACCGCCTCGTCGCGCCCATCATGCGCTCGCCATCACCTGTCCCTGCCACACAGCAGGAAGCATGCCCTGCTTGGCGAAATCTGAGGATAGAGGACGCAAAATCCAACCGTATCACGCGTTGCGGCGGGGCTCAAGGCGCGCGGTGAGTCTGGCGCGCGGCTCGTTGCCTCGAGACGCGTGCCGGGCGCGCGACGTGGCAAGCGCCAGTCACCCGCCCCCGAGCGTCTCCCACGTGTGGTTGCGCGAGCTGCTGTAGCACTTCTCCGCCAGCTCGATCCCGCGCGTCGCCATCGCGAAATCCCATGTATACGGCGCGTCGTCGCACACGTGGCGCAGGAACAGCTCCCAATGCACCTTGAAGGCGTTGCCCAGCGGCGGCAGGTCCGGCACCGGCAGCCACGCGGCGCGGTAGTCGGCGGCTGCGCGGTCCTCCGCGTTCCACACCAGCGAGGGCGTCTGCGCACGATGCTGGGTGAGGCAGTCGAAAATCCCGGTCACCGCCGAGCCGCCAGTGCCGTCGACCTGCATCAGCATCAGATCGTCGCGCCGCACCCGCGTGCACCATGACAGCGTGATCTGGGCGAGCGCGCCCGAGGCCATCTCGCAGATTACCGCGGCGGTGTCGTCAGCGGTGGCGTCGTAGCGCCTGCCGGCTTCGTCCCAGCGCTCCGGCACGAACGTGCGCGCCGCGCAGGTGACGCGCCGCACCGGGCCGAACAGGCCTTCGAGCATGTAGTGCCAGTGACACATCATGTCCAGCACGATGCCGCCCCCGTCCTCCCGACGGTAGTTCCACGACGGGCGCTGCCCCGGCCGCACGTCGCCCTCGAACACCCAGTAGCCGTGCTCGCCGCGGATCAACAGCACTCGGCCGAAGTAGCCGCTGTCCACCAGGGTCTTGAGCTTGCGCAGGCCCGGCAGCCACAGGTTCGCCATCATCACGCCGTTCCTCAGCCCTGCGGCTTGCGCCATGCGCGTCAGCTCCAGCGCTTCGGCATGGGTGGGGGAGAGCGGCTTGTCGCAGAGCACGTGCTTGCCGGCGGCCAGGGCGCGGCGCACGTTGTCATAGCGCGCGCCGGTGACGGCGGAGTCGAAGAACACGGTGTCGGACCGCTCCGACAGCGCAGCGTCGAGATCCGTGGTCCAGCGCTCGATGCCGAAACGCTTTCCTACCTGCCGCAGCTTGGCGGCATCGCGCCCGACCAGAATCGGGTCGAGAACCAGGCGATCGCCATTGGCCAGCGCGAGCGGCGTATCGCGCAGCGCAGCGATGGCGCGGCCGAGATGCTGGTTGACGCCGATGCGGCCGGTGACGCCGCTCAAGATGATGCCCAACTTCCGGTCCGCCATGGCTGCCCTCGCTGTCGTTGACTTTGCTTCGCTCCGGGCCGTAATGTACTAGTTGGTTACTTACAAGGCAACGCCGCCCGCCGGCGGCACAGGAGCCGGTTACCCATGACGATTGATGGCCACACCCGTCTGTACGCGGTGATCGGCGACCCGATCTCCGCTGTGCGCTCGCCCGAGTGGTTCAACGGGCTGTTCGCGCGCCAAGACATCAACGCGGTGCTGATGCCGATGCGCGTGGCGCAGGCGGATCTGCGGGCGGCTTTCGAGGGACTGAAGCGAGTGGGCAACCTGGACGGCCTGGTGGTGACCATGCCGCATAAGGGCCCGATGTGCGAGCTGCTCGACGAACTGGGGCCCGCCGCACGCACCGTCGGCGCGGTCAACGCCGCGCGCCGGCTGCCCGACGGGCGCTGGCTCGGCGACATGTTCGACGGTCGGGGTTGCGTGCAGGGCTTGCGCGGGCAAGGACACGAAGTCGCCGGACGCACGGTGTTCCTGCTCGGAACGGGGGCGGCCGGCTCCGCGGTCGCCTTCGCGCTGGCGGAGGCGGGCGTCGCACGCCTGGCGATCGACGATCTCGACGCGGCGCGCTGCACGCATGTCGCGCAGCGCGTTCAGGCTGCGTTCCCCTCGGTGCAGGTGCACGTCGAGAAGCCTGCGGCTGCTGCTGCGACTTACGACCTCGTCATCAACGCGACGCCGGTTGGCATGAGGCCAGACGACCCGCTGCCATTCGATCCCGCGGCCTTTCCCGCGTCGACCCTGGTGGTCGACGTAATCACCAAGCCGGAGACTACACGCCTGCTGCAACGTGCCATGGAGACCGGGCATCGAATTCACAGCGGCCGGCACATGCATGCGGCTCAGGCGGTGGAAGCGGCGAAGTTCTTCGGGTTCGACGCGGCGGCCTGAGCGGCGTCGCGAGGCTTACCTCACGGCGGCATCGGGGCGCCGATTCAGGAACGTCACATGGGGAGGACGCCCACTCCTCTGAGGACGCAGCTGTGGGGACATGGAGACTAGCTCGGGGTAGATGACTGAGCGCCCGTGATCAGCGGGGCACAACGGCAAGCGCGCATCCAACACTCACCTTCAATCGGAAGCACAAACTGGAATCTACGCTCCTCCTGCGCCGGAACCACCCACCTGAATGAGTTCGATGCTCACGCCATCGGGGGCGGCGACGTAGCACAGGACCATCCCAGGCTTGAATTCCCATGGCTCCACCGCCATACGCACGCCTTTTCGTTTCAGTTCCGCGCAGAACGCACGCAGGTCCCCGCGATAAGTGAAGCCGAAATGATCGGTGCCCCACTCGTCGTGACTCGAGTAGCCATCGAAGTGGTGCATCGGCTTGGTCGGAGCGGGATGTTCGCCGGGTCGCTGGCCGCGAATGACGATCGTGACGCCGCCCACCCGGACATCGAGCTGGGGCGCACCGCGCAGATTTTCTTGCACGGCAGTGACCTCTCCCCCGAACATATCCCGGTACCAGTCCGCCGCCGCCTTCGGATCGCGACTGATCAGATGGATGTGATCGAACGCCATCACTTTCTCCATACCCCTCCCTATTGCGTGAGCTCTTTCGGCAGGACGATGCTATTTGCCCCGGGTGCCACTTTCCTATGCATTGGGCCGATCGCGCCTATCGCGGGACAAATCTCCCGTGGCGTACGGTGCCGCATCTGAGTGGACGCAATGCTTCGCACCAAATATACCCTTCCCCGTCGCCCTCGTCTTGCTCCGGTTCCATGGGCAGCATTCCGGAGTCCAGCGGTCGTAACCGCAGGACGTTGGTCCTGTGAATCGACGGTTGCGATCCTTATTCGAGCGCTAGCGACCGAGCTTCTCGGCGGCGGTCATCCGTGCGGGAGCCGCTGAGTCGCAGCGGCTCCGCATGCGGAGCAGACGAGTGGCGTCGCGCTCGGCCAGGGTTCTGGTTCCGGTCTGTCCTGGGCCGGCGGGTCGCGCCGAGATGCTCTGTGGGCTCGTTCCCGGCTGACGGGCGGCCGGCCCAGCCAGCGCGTGTTCAGTCCCGCTTCTCCACCACTGTTGCGTGCGCACTGCGCATCGGCTCGATCGTCCCCATATGGAAGCCGAACTCCCCGCGCGTGCGATCGTTGAAGTAGTGAGTCAGCGTGTTGCGCACGGTGACGAAGGCGATCTGGCTCCAGGGGATCTCGGCTTCGGCGAAGAGTTGCGTCTCGAGGGTTTCGGCGCCCGGATGGAAGTCGAGATCGAGCAGCCGGCCGCGGAACAGCATGTACACCTGTGCGATGTGGGGCAGATTGAACAGTGCATACAGTGCGTCCAGCTCCACTCGCGCATTGGCTTCTTCGAGCGTTTCGCGCAGCGCGCCGGCGGCGGTGGTCTCGCCGTTCTCTAGGAAGCCGGCCGGCACCGTCCACAGGCCGTAGCGGGGCTCGATGGCGCGACGGCAAAGCAGGATCTTCCCTTCCCATTCCGCCACGCAGCCCACGATCATCTTCGGGTTCTCGTAGTGG
>Ga0335070_10004656_pt1 | contig 16062 bp, 8 predicted proteins | sample Lox_Sample_13_FD_206722 | JGI IMG/M metagenome (GOLD analysis project Ga0335070, IMG submission 206722) | Soil microbial communities from Loxahatchee National Wildlife Refuge, Florida, United States - Lox_Sample_1.3 | ecosystem: Environmental > Terrestrial > Soil > Wetlands | place: USA: Florida... | reverse complement strand
CGATATTCCCTCCGCAAACCAGCACCGCTACCCTTTTGTCTTGCAGCGGAAGCTTGCGGTTTAAAACTGCAGCGACGGCGGCCGCTCCGGCTCCCTCAGCCAGAGTCTTTTCGCGCTCAAGTAACAAGAGAATTGCGTTTGCGATCTCTTCTTCTTCGACCGTGACGATGTCATCGACATATTTCTGAACTAAAGGCAGAGTGCGGTCGCCGGCGCGGCGGACGGCAATGCCATCGGCAATCGTCTTGGCGGAATCGAGCGTCACCGGCTTCCCTTGCTGAACAGCCGCTTTCATCGAAGGAATTCTTGCCGGCTGCACGCCAAAGACTTTGACCTTCGGGCTGGTCTCTTTTACGGCGCAAGCGATTCCGCCGATCAGCCCACCACCGCCAATGGGAACAACAATAGCGTCGATCCCATCGTGCTGCTGCAGGATCTCAAGGCCGAGAGTACCCTGCCCGGCGATGACCTCATCGTCGTCGAAGGCATGGATCAATGTCAGGCGATCCTGACGGCCGCTCTCCAGGGCTCGCTCGTAAGCTTCGTCATAATTCGCGCCGTCGAGCACGACCTCCGCCCCATAGGCCCGCGTGGAAGAAACCTTGGTCAGCGGCGTCGGCAATGGCATGAAGATGCGAGCGTGAATCCCGTGACGTCCGGAATGGTACGCAACCCCTTGTGCGTGGTTGCCGGCTGATGCAGCGATCACGCCGCGCGAGCGTTCCTCTGATGTAAGCGTCAGCAGCTTGTTGAGGGCACCGCGCTCTTTGAACGCACCAGTGCGTTGCTGGTTATCGAGTTTGAGAAAAATGGAATTGTGCGTAATTCCAGAAAACGTTTCCGAGTGGGTACAGGAAGAGATGCGAATGTCAGCGCGGATACGAGCTAGCGCCGATTGAATATCGGCTAGTTGAATCATGATGGGTGAGCATTCATCTTACATCGCTCTGCAATGAGACGTGCCTATCATGCGACAGGACGTGCTGACATGAGCGGAGCTAGCGGACGAACGGCAACCGCTTTGAGATAGGCATCTACAGAAGCGGCGGCCTTACGGCCTTCTGAGATCGCCCACACGACGAGCGATTGTCCGCGGCGCATATCTCCAGCGGCGAATACGCCTGGTACTGAGGACATATAGTTCTCGTCGGTTGCAACATTGCCGCGATTGTCGAGTTGCACACCGAGTTGCTCGATCATCCCGTTGTGAACCGGACCCAGAAATCCCATCGCGATGAGCACCAGGTCAGCATCGACCGTAAACTCGCTTCCGGTGATCGGCTCGAACTTCGGGGGCGGCCCAACCCTTACGGCGTGAAGTTGACGGACGTTCCCGTTCTCGTCGCCCGTGAACTTCGTCGTGGCAATACTCCAGTCGCGTATCCCGCCTTCTTCATGAGCAGCTTCGGTGCGAAGTTGCATCGGCCACAGCGGCCAAGGCGTTTGAGGAGAGCGATCGTCCGGAGGTTTGGGCATGATTTCGAATTGATGCACGGAGCTTGGCTTCTGGCGATGGCAAGTGCCGAGGCAGTCAGCACCTGTGTCGCCGCCACCAATGATGACCACACGCTTGCCAGTCGCAAGAATCTCGATTGCCGGATCGACGGAATCTCCCAGGCAGCGCTTGTTCTGCTGCGGCAAGAATTCCATGGCGTAGTGGATTCCCTTCAACTCGCGTCCGGGAACTTTCAGGTCGCGCGGGTGTTCGGAGCCGCCGGCAAGAACAATTGCGTCAAAATCACGGCGAAGATCTTCCACAGCAACATTCTTCCCAACTTCCGCGTTCGTCACGAACTTCACGCCTTCGGCGGACATCTGGTCCAACCGCCGGTCGATGATGTGTTTTTCGAGCTTGAATTCCGGGATCCCGTAGCGAAGCAATCCGCCAATCCGATCTGCTTTTTCGTACACCGTGACGGAGTGACCGGAACGGCACAACTGCTGAGCGGCAGCGAGACCCGCCGGCCCAGAACCAACAATCGCGATCTTTTTCCCGGTGCGAACTTTTGGTGGTTCGGGATGGATCCAACCCTCCAGGAATCCGCGCTCGACGATGTTCTTCTCGTTCTGCTTGATCGCAACCGGAGGCGCATTGATTCCGAGCACACAGGAAGCCTCGCAGGGAGCCGGGCAGATTCTGCCGGTGAACTCAGGGAAGTTGTTGGTGGCATGTAACTGTCGAACTGCTTCTTTCCACTGCCCGCGATAGACGTGATCGTTCCAGTCGGGAATGAGATTGTTGACGGGGCAGCCGGTCTGGCAAAACGGGACACCGCAATCCATACAGCGCGCACCCTGTTTGCGCAGCTGTTCTTCAGGAAAGTCCTGGTAAATCTCAAACCAATCGTTGACCCGCTCGGCGACCGGACGGCGCGGCGCCAGCTCGCGGGAATAATCCATGAACCCGGTCGTCTTACCCATGTTGCACCTGTTCTGAGTCGGCGGGAACCGCCAAGGCTTCAGCCGGAACATATGCCTGCTCCGCCCGACTGATGCCTAACACCCGCTTGTACTCGTGCGGGAACACTTTGATGAAGCGAGAGACGGCATCGCGCCAGTTTTCCAGAATCCATTTGGCGCGGGGGCTACCCGTCAACTCCAAATGCCGCGTGACCAGTTCCCGAACCGTTTGAATATCCTTCGGCTCGATCAATGGCTCCAGGTCAACCGAATCGAGGTTGCAGCGCTTTTCTGTGAAGTCGGCGCGCACGTCAAAGACATAGGCGATTCCACCGCTCATGCCCGCTGCAAAGTTCCTGCCGCAAGATCCAAGCACGAGTACCAAGCCGTTGGTCATATATTCGCAGCCGTGATCTCCAACACCCTCGACAACCGCGGTAGCGCCCGAGTTGCGGACCGCGAATCGTTCGCCAGCGACTCCGTTGAAGAAGGCCTCGCCGCTGGTGGCTCCATAGAGCGCTACGTTGCCGATGATGATGTTTTCTTCCGGCGCGAATGTAGAGTCCTGCGGGGCACGCACGATGATTTTTCCGCCGGAGAGGCCCTTGCCCACATAGTCGTTGGCCTCTCCTTCCAGCGTGATCGTGATTCCGTTCGCCAGGAACGCCCCCAGACTCTGGCCTGCCGAGCCATTTAGATGAATCCGCAGCGTCCCATCGGGCAAACCTGCAGAACCATAGCGGCGCGCCACTTCGCCGCTGAGCATCGTTCCCACGGAACGATGAATATTGCGCACCGGTAGATTGATCTCCACGGAATTCAGACTTAGCAGCGCGTCCAGCGAGTGCTCGACCAATTGGTGATCCAACGCCTGAGTCAGTCCATGATCCTGCCCCTGCATGCAGCGGCGCGCAACGCGGGAAGGAATCGGCGGGTTGTACAGAATCGCCGAGAAGTCGAGGCCGCGTGCTTTCCAGTGATCGATCGCTTGCTGTACATCGAGCATGTCGACGCGCCCGACCATCTCGTCGACTGTCCGGAAGCCGAGCTCGGCCATATACTGCCGCACCTGTTCCGCAAGAAAGAAGAAGAAGTTGATGACGTGCTCAGGCTGCCCTTTGAACTGCTTGCGCAATACCGGATCCTGCGTTGCGATGCCCACCGAACAGGTATTCAGGTGGCACTTGCGCATCATGATGCAGCCCATCGCGATCAACGGCGTCGTCGCAAATCCAAATTCTTCGGCACCCAGCAACGCGGCGATGACCACATCTCTCCCGGTCTGCAATTTTCCGTCGGTCTGTACACGAATGCGGCTGCGCAGATCGTTGAGCAACAAGACCTGCTGGGTTTCAGCGAGACCGAGCTCCCATGGAATCCCGGCGTGCTTGATCGAGCTCAGGGGTGAAGCGCCGGTGCCGCCACTATCTCCACTGATAAGCACAACATCGGCGTGCGCTTTGGCCACCCCGGCGGCAACGGTACCAACACCAACTTCCGCTACCAACTTCACGGCGATGCGGGCCTGAGGATTTGCATTCTTCAGGTCGTAGATCAGTTGAGCGAGATCTTCGATTGAATAAATGTCGTGATGCGGCGGCGGCGAGATCAGTCCCACCCCCGGAATCGAGTGCCGCAGCCGCGCGATGACTTCGTCGACCTTGTGCCCCGGAAGTTGGCCTCCCTCACCGGGTTTCGCCCCTTGCGCCATCTTGATTTGCAGTTCGTCTGCATTCACCAGGTAGTTTGCAGTGACTCCGAAGCGCGCTGACGCGACCTGCTTGACGGCGCTGCGACGCAGGTCGCCATTCGCATCAGGCCAGAAGCGCTCTTCGTCTTCCCCGCCCTCGCCGGTATTGGACTTGCCGCCAATCCGATTCATCGCGATCGCGAGTGTCTCGTGGGCTTCTTTGCTGATAGATCCGAACGACATCGCTCCGGTGGTAAAGCGTTTGACGATCTCTTTCGCTGGTTCAACTTCTTCCAGTGGAACCGGATGCTCGCTCTTCTTGAGCTTCATCAATCCGCGCAGAGTGCACAAGTTCGTGCTCTGCTTATCGATCAAGTCCGTATATTCCTGAAAGGTCTTGAAACTCTCTTGCCGGACGGCATGCTGCAGTTTGCTGATCGTCTCGGGATTCAGCAAGTGATACTCGCCATTCACGCGCTGGTGGTACGCACCGCCCACCGATAGCTCTGTCTCGAATTCAGTCAGAGGGCGGAAGGCATATTCATGCTTGAGCTGAGCCTCAGCGGCCAGCACTCCAAGACCGATGCCTTCCAGCCGAGACGCAGTGCCCGCGAAATATGCGTCTACCAGTTCCTTATTGAGTCCGATCGCCTCGAATACCTGCGCGCCCTGATAGCTCTGCAGAGTTGAGATCCCCATTTTCGAAAACGTCTTCAATAAGCCCTTCTTGATGGATTTCAGGAAGTGCTTCACCGCAAGGTCAGGAGTAACCCCTTCTCCTAATTGCCCGCTCCATGCCAGATTTTCCACGGTCTCCAGAGCGAGATAGGGATTGATGGCGCTGGCGCCGTACCCACTGAGCAGCGCGAAGTGCATGACCTCGCGCGGTTCGCCCGATTCTGTAATGAGCGCCACTTGGGTGCGGGTCTCCTCGCGCACCAGCAGATTGTGCACGGCAGCCAAAGCCAGGAGGCAAGGAATGGGAGCGTAATCTTTGTCGATGCCTCGATCCGAAAGAATAAGGAGGGAGTAACCAGCCTTCACCGACCTTGAAGCAGTGCGGCATAGCTCATCCAAGGCACGCTTGAGCCCTGCTTCACCTTCGCTGGCCGGAAATAAGGCGGGAATCGTAGTCGCCAGCAGATGACGATTCGAAACGCGCCGCAATTTCTCCAGTTCGCGATTCGTGAGTAACGGATGCGCGAGCTTCAGCATGTGGCAGTTCTCGGGTACTTCCTCGAGAATGTTGCGCTCGCTGCCGATGTAGCTGATCAGCGACATCACCATCTCTTCGCGGATGGGATCGATCGGCGGGTTCGTTACCTGGGCGAATAATTGCTTGAAATAGTTGAAAAGCGACTGAGGTTTGTTCGACAGACACGCGAGCGGGGTGTCGGTCCCCATGGAACCAATCGGCTCTTCGCCCTTGGTCGCCATCGGTCCGAGAATCATCCGCAGATCTTCGTCCGTATAGCCGAATGCCCGCTGGCGGCGAAGAAGGGTTTCGGCATCCGGAAAATGCATGCGCGCGGGCTCAGGAATCTGATCGATCGTGATCTGATTTTCCTTGACCCATTGTGCGTACGGCTGTTGCGATGCCAGTTTCTGTTTGATCTCTTTGTCGGAGACGATGCGGCCTTCGACTGTATCGACGAGGAACATCTTTCCCGGCTGCAGGCGGCCCTTCATTTTGACTTGCTCTGGCGGAATGTCGAGTACACCAGCTTCCGAGGCCATCACCACAAGATCGTCATTGGTGACCACGTATCGTCCCGGCCGCAGCCCGTTGCGATCGAGCGTGGCGCCGATGACACGTCCATCCGTGAACGCGATCGCTGCCGGACCATCCCACGGCTCCATAATGCAGGCGTGATACTCATAGAACGCCCGCTTGTCAGGATTCATGTGCGGATTGCCTGACCACGCTTCCGGGATCATCATCGCCATCACGTGAGGCAAGCTCCGGCCCGCCTGTAAGAGCAGTTCGACGGCATTGTCGAAGTTGGCGGAGTCACTGCCATCCGGCGCGATGATCGGATAGACCTTCTTCAGGTCGTCGCCAAAGAGCGGCGATTTCAGCAACGACTGGCGCGCGTGCATCCAGTTGACGTTGCCGCGGAGAGTATTAATTTCGCCGTTATGCGCGATGTAGCGATACGGGTGCGCGCGTTGCCAACTCGGAAACGTGTTGGTCGAGAATCTCTGGTGAACCAGGCACAGAGCGCTAACCGCGTCGGGATCCGACAGCTCGCGGTAGAAACCAGTGATTTGTGACGCCAGCAACAGACCCTTGTAAACAATCGTGCGGCAGGAGAGCGACGGGATGTAAAACATCTCCGCGTCTTCAATACCCGATTCTCGAATCTCGTTTTCGGCGCGCTTGCGAACGACGTAGAGCTTGCGCTCGAAGGCCTCTTCGTCCATGCCTTCGGCACATCGAATGAATATTTGCTGAATATAGGGCTGCGACGCTCGAGCCACGCGGCCGGTCGCCGAGGCATATACCGGCGTATCGCGCCAGCCAAGCAGGGTCAGGCCCTCTTCGCGGATGATCCGCTCCAGAATTCCCTCGCATTGCAGACGCGGGTGCTTCTCGACCGGAAGGAAGATCATGCCGACACCGTACGTACCGGCCTTCGGCAAGGTAAACCCCAGCTTGTCGCATTCGCGGGCGAAAAACTTGTGGGGAATTTGAATCAGGACGCCGGCGCCGTCACCGGTTTCGGGATCGCACCCGCAGGCACCGCGATGAGCGAGATTCAGTAGAACCTGAATCCCTTTGCGGATAATTTCGTGGCTTCTCTGACCGCTGATACTCGCGACAAACCCGATGCCGCATGCGTCATGTTCCTGGCCCGGATCGTACAGACCCTGCGCTTGGGGCAGGCCGGTCTTCGGGTTGAGACGCGTCATCGTGGACTCCGTCATTACAGCAAAGCATATTCGAATCCATTGTTCTTGGGCGCGCCATTTGTGCGATCCGAGCGTCGCACACTACTGCTCAGGAACAGATGTTCGTAATCTCTTTAATAGCGGTTATGCGCGCCGAAAGTACAATGCAGAATTTCGATGCAAAGCATGCAAATTTCAGGATGGCAGCGAACCTCACCCGTTCGACGAAATTCACGGAGAATTGAACAACCTCCGCTATAATTCGCTCAACAATGGACTTCGATCAACTTGTTACTTTTCTTGAGGTCGCGCGGCAGGGCAGCTTTTCTCGCGCGGGAGAAAAGGTGTTCCGCTCGCAGTCTGCAGTCAGCGCCCAAATTCGTCAGTTGGAGCAGGAGTACGGCGACCGGCTGCTCGACCGTTCCGGTAAGACCGTCAAGCTGACTCCGGCGGGCCAGGTCTTTTTCGAATATGCCGAGCGCATGAAGAATCTGCGCGACGAGTCACTGATGGCCGTCGCGGACCACAGCGGAACTCCTCGCGGAACGCTTCGAGTAGGCGCCAATGAAGCGACCTGCTTGTACGTTCTTCCTGAGGTATTTGCCGAATATTGCCGCCGCTATCCTCCCGTGCAGATCAGCATTTATCGGAATTTCAGTTACAAGATCGTCGAGAAACTGGAGAACGGCCAAGTCGAGGTCGGCGTGCTGACCCTGCCCATTACTTCGCCGAGTCTCAAAATTCAACCGATCTTCCGCGATAAGTTAATGCTGATGGTGAGCCCCAAGAATCCGCTTGCCAAGCACAAAGTGGTACCCGTCAGCGAAATCGTGAAGCACCCCCTGTTATTCCCCAAGACCGGACACACGCGCAGGTTGCTGGATAAGCTGTTTCGTCCGTATAGCTCGGAACTGCAAGTCCGCATGGAACTTCCCAGCATCGGCATGATCAAGAGCTTTGTGGCTGCAGACTTGGGAGTCTCTCTCATTAGCGCCTCGTTCGCTCGCGACGAAGTCGACGCGGGCCGGGTCAAGTTGATTGATCTGCAGGATGCTGAACTCTTCCGCGAACTGGGATTGGCCTACCGGCGCGACCGGACTTTATCGGTTGCTACCACCGCCTTTATCGCGCTCCTGCGCCAACTGACGAAGAAAGCAGAGGCCTGATGCGCTCCAAAATTTCGATGACTCACATCGAAATTTTGAATTTCTCCTTGACCCAGCGCGACTGTAGGCTGAATCTGTAGTTGCTGTGGATTCGTTTATCTAATTCATGAATTCCAACGTCCAGAAGGCGAAGCGAATTACATCGACAGGCACAGGCATGTCGACACGAATTACGTGTCTTCTGGAGGACGGGATCGGATGAAGTAAAGCCCTCGTAAAGTAAGTTCTACCGAACCCACCGCCAGAAGCGATCTGGCGGTGGGTTTTTCTTTGTGCCGAATTTCTGGAGATGGAGCGATTACATATGAGCGCGCACCAGCGACAAAGCAGATTCGAGCAGAGCGATGATCTGGTCGTAATGAAGTTTGGTGGAACTTCGGTCGAAGATGCCCCGGCCATTCGCCGTTTGATCGGCATTGTGGAGAGCCGGATGAATGCACGGCCAGTTGTCGTGGTCAGCGCCTTGGCGAGAGTGACCGACCAACTCGTTGAGGCTGGCGGCGCTGCAGCCAGCGGCCATCTGGGTTCTGCCCTTGCCACGGTTCGCAATATTTACGTCCGGCACGAAGCGTTGGCCGACGAACTTGTAGGACCTGAGACCTATTCGCAGGTGGATCATGAAATTCGCGTCTTGTTTCAGAAGTTGGAGGCGCTCCTACTCGAACTGAGTGCGACGCGGCAACTCACTCCACAACTTCAAGACGAACTCTTGAGTTTCGGTGAATGCCTCTCCAGTCACCTGGTGCAAGCGGCGCTTTGCGAGGCGGGGATCAAGGCGCAGCATGTCGACGCCCGAGCGTGTATCGTCACCGACGAGAATCATGGGCAGGCCAGTCCCTTATGGCAAGAGACGAATCAACGAACCCATGATGCGGTCGTCCCGGTGCTGGAAGCGGGAATGGTACCGGTGCTCGGTGGCTTCATTGCTTCGACCGGCGCAGGCATCGCTTCAACCTTGGGACGCGGAGGCTCGGATTTCAGCGCCGCCATTCTCGGCGCGGCACTCGGAGCATCCCGGGTTGAGATATGGACTGATGTCGACGGCATTATGACTACGGACCCCAAGCTGTGTCCCGATGCTCGCGTCATTCGCAAGATGAGCTTCGACGAAGCCGCGGAGTTGGCGCATTTTGGAGCTAAGGTCTTGCATCCAGCGACCCTTGTGCCCGCCATGCGTGAGAATATCCCTGTTTACGTTTTGAATTCTCGTCACCCGGAAGGAGCAGGCACGGAGATTGTTGCGCACGCGAGGCCGGCCGCCACGGTAAGTGCCATCACGGCGAAGCGCAAAGTCGCAGCAGTCGAACTCGAACTGTCGCAGCCCATCGACTCCTCGTTGCTGACGGCTGTATTCTCGGCCTTCTCGAAGCATTCCTGCTCCGTAGATTTGATGGCAAGTTCGCTGGGGCGCATCTCGCTGCTCGTCAGTTCAACGGGCGCTCTTCCAGCAATCGCTGAGGACTTGAAAGACATCGCGAAGCTGCGCTGGGAGAATCACAAAGCGCTCATTTGCCTGGTGGGGGAAAATCTCCGGCGACAGCCCGAAGTCGCAAGCCTGGTTTTCGGCGCGGTTTCCGACATCGATATTCGTGTCATGTGCCAGAGTGCATCGGATCGGACGATTTCCTTCCTGGTGGATGAGTCCAGAGCCGAGGAGTCGGTGCGGCGCTTACACGAGCTATTCTTCCCTCGGGCCGAACGCGCGCGTGACTGGGGAGGAATTTCCAGCGCATTCTGCCACGCGGGATAGCGATTTCAGCTGCCGAGCTTGGCAACTCTTGATGCGGAATTCTCTGCAGCCGGCTCAATGACGTGAAGCCCGCACTCGGTTTTTGCGAATCCAGGCCAACGTCCCGCCCTCGGGTCTTCTCCCGGACGCACCGCGCGCGTGCAATGCGTGCAACCGATGCTCGGATAGTCCTGGTCATGCAGCCGGTTGTACGGCACATCATGATCGTGGATATAACGCCACACCTGTTTCGCATTCCAATCGACGATCGGGTTGATCTTCAACAACCCGAATTTCGCATCCCATTCAATCTTGCGCGCTCCGGAACGGGCCGACGTTTGATCGCGGCGAATGCTCGTGATCCACGCACTCAACTCTCCCAGTTTGCGGCGCAATGGTTCGACCTTGCGCAGATTGCAGCATTGATCCGGATCGCGCATCCAAAGCGCTTCGCCGTGACGGTCGGCCTGTTCCTCCGGCGAAAGAAGCGAATAAACGCGCTCGATGGCAATACCGTACTTTTGCTCGATTTGGTCCATCAAGTTGTAGGTTTCAGGGAAGAGAAAATCCGTGTCGACCGTGAACAGCCGAAAGTCAGGATGAACACGCGACGCCATGTCGATCAGAACCATCCCCTCGACGCCGAACGCCGAGGAGATGGCGACGCTCCGACCAAACGTCTCGAAGGCCCATCCGAGAACACGCTCGGGAGTCCAGTCTTCGGCTCGATGCTGCATATCGGCGATTGAGATCGTAATGACTTCGCTCACGTGACTAATCCCTCGTTCCATTGAAATTCGGCGTTGGCGATTCGTCATATCGAGGCAGATTCGCCGGTAGAAGTGCGTGGAACTCACGCTGTTGCTTTGGGCTGAACTGCCTTGTAACTTCGCCTACAACCAGCAACGTCGGCGCAGGCAAATCAGGAGCCGCAGGGAGATCTTCGACGGTGGTGCGATGGGTTCTCTGCCATGGGCTCGTAGCACGCGAGATAATCGCGCACGGAGCTTTCGCATCCAGGCCAGCACCTTTCAGTCTCTCCGCGATCTCTCCGTAATTCTTGCCCGGCATGTAGATCACGAGGGTCGCCCCGCTACCGGCAAGCTTGGTCCAGTTGGCGGCCGCACTCCCCGATGCCTGGTGAGCGGTGATAAAGACAACAGCGGATGACGAGCGCCGATGGGTCAGTGGAATCTCGGCGGAAGCGGCCGCTCCCAGTGCAGATGTGATGCCAGGTACAATTTCGTATTCGATTTCGGCACGACGTAGAGCCTCAATCTCCTCCCCGGCTCGGCCGAAAATCATCGGGTCTCCACTTTTCAATCGCACGACTCGCAGACCCGAGTCGGCCAGCGCGATCATCAGGAAATTGATCTCTTCCTGCTTGATCAACTTCTTACCGCAGCGCTTTCCAACGCTGTGCACCTGGGCACGCGGTGACACGAGCTGAAGAATTTCAGCCGCCACCAAGTCGTCATGCAAAACAGCATCCGCCGTTTGCAGAAGGCGAAGCGCTTTTACCGTCAGCAAGTCGGGATCACCCGGCCCCGCCCCCACGAGATAGACCTTGCCTCTCATGCGCGCTCTCCCTCAGCCACAAGCTCAGGCGTTTCAGCAATCGCCGACAGTACCGCTTCTCTGCTGGCGAGAGAGTGCAACAAGTCAAGCTTGCGCTGCTTATCGAGATCGCTGGCCAGAATCAGCTTTCGCGTCTCTCCGAGTTCCGCTACCCACTCGGCGTATGCCGGTCCAAATTGCTTCTCCAGTTGCTGGCGAATCTTTTGAGCGAGCGAGGGACTGTTTCCTGCAGTTGAAATCGCGATCTGCAAGTCGCCGCGCCTCACTACGGATGGGTAATAAAAGTCGCACAGATCGGGAACGTCAACCACATTGCACAGCACCCCGCGAAGCTGCGCCTCTCGGTAGACGCGGTCGTTCAGCGTGCGGGAATTGGTGGCCACAACGGCGAGGGATGCACTTGCCAGATCTTCCGATGCGAAGGCCCGTAGTTCCAGCTCAATCTTCCCTTCACGCGCCCATTCGCGAACCGAGGGGGCGGCGTCGAGCGAGACAACACGGATACGCGCTCCCGTATCGAGCAATCCCGCAATCTTTGGTTCACCGACTTTTCCGGCGCCCACCACCACGACGGTCTTTCCAGCCAGCTTGACGAACATTGGAAACAAATTAGTCACCGAGTCCTCCTGCGGACTGCGCCAGATTTTGTGGGGAGGGCAAGTCACGCGCGACGGCCGGCACGAACTCGCCCGCAAGGAATTCGCGAACTTGAGTGTCGTTGTACCGCGCAAAAAAGTGGCGCAGATTTTCTGCGGCATTGCGCTCTTCGAGATATGTGCGCAGTAGTCGCTCTAACGCATCCGGAACTTCGGTAGCGGCGCACCGATACCCGACTGGCCGGGCCGTCGCTTGATGCAGCCCAAGGGCTCCGCCGACGCAGAAGTAGTACGCGTCGACCAGCTGGTCGTTTACCTTGATCTTCTTTCCTTCGATTCCGATGTCGGCGATCCAGTGCTGGCCGCAGCTATTCGGGCATCCTGTGACGTGCAGCTTGAGGTGCTGATCAAATCCCGGAAGACGTTCCTCCATCTCTTCGACAAGCCAGCGAGAGAATGCTTTCGTCTCGGTGATCGCCAACTTGCAGAACTCAGTGCCGCTGCAAGCAACGGTTCCGCGATAAAAGGCAGAACCTCCAACCTTCAGTCCGATCCCGTCGAGCTCTCGGGCTAAGGAATCTGCGTTCACGGTCGGCACGTTCACAATGAGCAGGTTCTGCATGTTGGTGGCACGCAACTCGCCACTGGCGTAGCGTTCGGCGAAATCTGCCGCAGCGCGCATCTGATCGGCAGAGATGCGTCCGCGCAGAGCCACCGCGCCCACGTACGAGAGGCCATGTTGCTTTTGCGAATGAATACCGACGTGATCGCGATACACGTCGTCGGGCGGTTGCTCTTCGACGGCGGCATCGAACTGAAAACCGACGCGCTCCTCGAGTTCGCCCAGAAAACGCTCCGCGGTCCAGCCATGCCGTAGAAAGAGAAATTTCAGCCGGGCGCGCTCGCGATGTTCGCGCAGTACATCAGAATCGCGGAAGAGTTCAGCGATTCCCTTCACCACCGGAACCACCTGATTCCAGCGGACGAACGCATTCAGCCGGGCGCCGAGATAAGGCTCCGCGGAGAGACCGCCCGCTACGCGGAGGGAAAAGCCGGTCTCGGGCTTTCCATTGAGAAGACGGTTAACTGCAGTTAACCCTACGTCGTTAATCTCGGGATAGGCGCACCATACCGGGCACCCAGTAATGGAGATCTTGAATTTTCGGGGAAGGTTATAGAACTCCGCGTTTCCCGCGAGCAGGTGTGAAACTTCATGAACTAGGGGGGATGCATCCACTAACTCGTCAGCGTCGACTCCTGCCACTGGGCAACCGGTTACGTTGCGGACCACATCGCCGCAAGCTCCAGTGGTGTTGAGTCCAACGTCCCAAAGCCCCTGCAAGACCTCGGGAAGAGACTCAATCGTGATCCAGTGCAGCTGAATGTTCTGACGAACGGTGATGTCGGCGATTCCGTTGGCATGCTCGCGAGTGAGATCAGCGATGGCGCGCAACTGGCGCGAAGTCAGCATTCCGTTCGGAATGCGGATGCGAACCATGAATCGCTGCAGAGCCCGGCCTTCGCCCCCTTGGCCACCCGTGACTCCAGCGCCATCGCCCTGGGTATAAACGCCCCACCAGCGAAAGTAGGTGCCGATCCACTCGGGAGGAATGGAAGAAAAGCCTTCGCGTGCGAACCGTCGAATTTCTTCAAGGCCTTCCCACGGATTCTTTTCCCGCTTGAGCCTCTCGACTCTCTGCGCCTTTGTCTCTTTCGGCTTGTCTGCTGCTATGTTCATGGTCGCTTTCCCGGGCAATAAAAAACCCACCGCCAGATCGCTCTGGCGGTGGGTTGATGAGTGCCGGAATTAAGAAAGAATTCTTAGGTCAGCAGCCTCCCCGCGCCAGGGCACACGCACGCACAACAACAGCAGGTGCAACAACACATGGCACGGAAAGTGGAATTTGCTGACATTCGAGTCTGCATTCTAAGTTGAGGGCATCAGGCCGTCAACTAACTTGCGTAACGACTTAGACTCAAAATTTGAATAAAGGGAATCAAATTTTTTGCACGGCGCTCTTTCCCAAACGATTCCACATGAAATCAGCAACTTAGATACACACCGCGATGAATGGTAATCTATCCGGTCGCACCGAAGATCGTCTTGATATTGCTTTCGAAAGGCGTGTTCATCGATGAAGCGTTTCCCCCTGTCTCTCGTCTTCTCAGTTTTTGTCTTCTCTGCTTTAGCCCTTACCCAAGATGCAAAATCTACTGATCCGTACAAATCCACGCTCGATCGACTGGCTTCGTTAACCCGTCAGGCGGAGTCCGAGTGGCGTTTTCATGCCGACGTTCCCCACCCCGAAGATCCTGGCTTGAACGATGAAGGTTGGGGAGTGCTGAAAGTAAAAAATGTGTCGGGACCGGGTGGACGCAACGAAAACGAGGAGCACTGGAAAGGGACGCGTGTATTCCGTCGTTGGGTAGAGGTTCCGGAAAAGATCAACGGCTACGCGACACATGGTTCCCGCGTTTGGCTCGACGTGCGTTTCGGCAGCCCGGGTAGCCTGATGATCACCATGTTCTCGAACGGGGCAATCCTGTATCGGGGCAGCGACGACGATATTCTTCCCGTCCTGCTAACGGAGAAGGCACAACCGGGTCAGAAGTTCCTGATCGCCGCGCGCGTTGTCGGTGGTGACGACGAGCAATCAGAATTCTTCCATAGCGAACTGACGCTTGAACCGCAGAAACCACGGCCCGATCCCGCATTCCTGCGCACAGAAATTCTTGCTGTACGGCCCATCATCGCCGCTTATCCGGAAGGACGGGCTGAACGCCAGCAGGAACTCGAAGCTGCTGTTAAAGCAATCGATTTCTCTCCGCTCGATAAGGGGGATCAGGCCGGGTTTGACGCGTCCCTCCAGCAGGCGAACTCGAAATTGGGAAAGCTGAAGCCATTCCTGCAACAGTTCACCGTCCGCATCGTGGGCAACTCGCACATTGACATGGCGTGGCTCTGGCCTTGGACGGAAACCGTGGAAGTCGTCCGCAACACGTTTCAGAGCGTACTTGACTTGATGCGGGAATATCCCGACTTCAAATTCACGATGTCGTCGGCTCGCACGTATGAATGGATGCAGGAGAAGTATCCGGACTTGTATAAGCAGATTGAGCAGCGGGTCAAAGAAGGACGATGGGAAATTATCGGGGGAATGTGGGTTGAGCCCGACCTCAACATGCCCGACGGCGAGTCTTTGGTGCGTCAGATCCTGGTGGGCAAACGGTATTTCCAGAAGAACTTCGGCGTTGATGTAAAGATCGGATGGAACCCGGACTCCTTCGGTTACAACTACCAGCTTCCGCAAATTTACAAGAAGTCGGGAATGGATTATTTCGTCACCCAAAAGCTGATGTGGGCTCACGAATTCACGACTTTTCCCTACAAGTATTTTTGGTGGCAGTCTCCCGACGGCAGCAAGCTGCTTACTTACTTCCCGCACGATTACGCCGATGGCATTGACGCTGAACCCCTGGGCAGCCAGGTAGCTGTCTGGATGCCGTCGATTTATGGTCCGAAGATTCCCGAGAAGCCCGAGATGATGCATTTATATGGAGTCGGCGATCACGGCGGCGGCCCCACGCGCATCATGCTCGATCATGCCGAGCAACTTCGCGCACCCGAGGCAGTGTTCCCCAAGCTGGAATTCAGTTTCGCTCGCGACTTCTTCGCCGACATGGAAAAGAAGTTGCCCAGCATGCAGGTTCCCACCTGGGACGGCGAGTTGTATTTCCAGTATCACCGAGGAGTTTTCACGACGCAGGCTGAAACCAAGCGCCGCATTCGCCGCTCGGAAGAAAACGTGTTGAACGCCGAGAAGTTCGCGTCTCTGGCCTCGCTTTTTGGGCGTAGCTACCCGCAGGCTGAGATGGAACTCACCTGGAAGAATCTGCTATTCGACCACTTCCACGACATCATGCCGGGTTCAGGCATCGCGGTGAATTATCTGGATGCCAAACGGAATCTGGAGGATGTCGATCGATCCGCAGAGGAAGTCACGATGGGCT
>Ga0335070_10004655_pt1 | contig 16066 bp, 15 predicted proteins | sample Lox_Sample_13_FD_206722 | JGI IMG/M metagenome (GOLD analysis project Ga0335070, IMG submission 206722) | Soil microbial communities from Loxahatchee National Wildlife Refuge, Florida, United States - Lox_Sample_1.3 | ecosystem: Environmental > Terrestrial > Soil > Wetlands | place: USA... | reverse complement strand
GAAGAAGTCCGGGAAGGGGATGTCGAATACCATGATGATGAAATCAGAGAAGGGCTCGTCCAAAACGATGATGATGAAATCGAAAAAGGGGTCCTCCAATACGATGATGACGAAGTCGATGAAATCATCGCATAAGGACACCACGATGATGCACTAGTAGCATCATTTCAACGTCCCAGTCCCGGAGCCCCTGTCTGCTTATCCCTGCGAAGCAGGCGGGGACTCCCTGGGAATCGCCTTCCTGCGGCGCGCCTGGGCATTTCGCACGTGCATGATGGACTGCTGACTGTCTTCCGCGCCTGAGGATTCTTTGGGATTCCGATAAGAGTACGACCCGTCCGAACTCAGCAATCTGCCGCGGACCATGTCGGCCAACGGCGCAACGAGCGTCTCCCGGCAGATTTTCTCGACCGCCTCCCGATTGTCGACAGGAAACATCAATTCCACTCTGCGGTCGAGATTTCTCCCCATCATGTCGGCGCTGCTCAGGTACAGCTCCGGAGAGCCGCCGTTCGCGAACCAGAACACGCGGCTGTGTTCGAGATAGCGTCCCACCACGCTGACCACGGTGATGGACTCGCTGACACCTTTCACTCCCGGCCGCAACGAGCAAATCCCACGGATGATGAGATCGATCTTGACCCCGGCCTTGGACGCCTCATAGAACTTCCCGATGACACTCACATCGGTGAGGGCGTTCATTTTCATGATGATCTGTCCACCCCGGCCTGCCTTCGCATGTTCGATCTCCCGGTTAATCAGCGCAATGACGCGTTCGCGAAGTGTGACAGGAGCGACGGCAAGTCTCGTGTAGGCATTGCGCTTCGAGTAGCCGGTCAGCGCGTTGAACACTTCCGTCACATCTTCGGTGATGTCCGACCGGCAGGTCATGTAGCTGAGGTCGGTGTAGATCCTGGCGGTGACCGGATTATAGTTTCCCGTTCCCAGATGAACATAGCGGCGCAGGCCGTCGTGTTCCTTCCGGACGACCAAGGCCATTTTTCCATGGGTCTTGAGCCCCACCAAGCCATACACGACGTGAACGCCCGCGCGCTCCAGTTGCTTCGCCCATTCGATATTGTTCTCTTCGTCAAACCGCGCCTTCAGCTCCACCAGCACCGCCACTTGCTTGCCATTCTCCGCTGCCTCGACCAGAAGCGGGATCAGCGGAGATTCCTTGCCGATGCGGTACAGTGTCTGCTTGATCGCAAGGACATTCGGATCTTCGACAGCCGATTTAATAAACTGCACCACCGGTGAAAACGAATCATACGGGTGATGGAGAATGATGTCGTCGTGCCTGATCGACGCGAAGATGTCCTCGAGGTCCTCCTCCGACGGCTGTACGGCCGGGTGGAACGCTTCATCTTTGAGATCGGGCCGGGGGACTCTCGTGAGCGCCATGAGATGGCTCATCCCGAACGGCGGTGTCAACTCATAGACATCTTCCGCCATCACCTCGAGGTTCTCGACGAGGATCCGCTTGATGCGCGAAGGCATCGTTTTCTCGATTCCGACGCGGACGACCGGCCCGAAACGGCGTTGACGGATGGATTCCTCGATGGAATAGATAAGATCTTCCGCTTCGTCTTCCTGGATTTCGATGTCGGCGTTTCGGGTCACACGAAAGACAAACCGCTCCTTCACCAGCATGCCGGGGAAGAGCAGGTTTAGATTCTCCGCAATAAGATCTTCCAGCCAGACAAATCGGAACGTGCGGTCGTCGGCGCTCCCGTTCGGGATGGGAAAGAGTCGGGGAAGGACATCGGGGACCTTTACCCTGGCGAATTGCTCGTCGCCCGAAGGCGAGCCAACGACGACGGCGAGATTGAGGCTCAGGTTCGAGATGTACGGGAACGGATGTCCCGGATCGAACGCGAGCGGCGTGAGAACGGGATAGATCTCCTTCGCGAACACCTTCGTCAATGTCGCGCGATCGGCGTCCGAAAGCTCGTTCATCCGGAGAAGATGAATTCCCTCGGCGGCCAGACGCGGATGCAGGTCCTTCCAGAAGCAATTGCTCATGTCCTTCACCATCTTCGCGACGCGTTCGTGAATCTGGTGAAGTTGCTGCGACGGTGTCTGTCCATCCGGAGAATACTCGACGATGTCGGCGAGGACCTGCTCCTTGATGCCAGCGACGCGGATCATGAAGAATTCGTCGAGGTTGGAGCTGACGATCGAAAGGAATTTCACCCGTTCCAGCAGCGGATGGCGGAGATCGCTCGCTTCATCGAGGACGCGTTGATTGAACGCCAGCCAGCTCAGTTCTCGATTGATGTACAGCGATGAGTCAAGGGCGACCTGGCCCTGGGGCGGACGGTCGGTCGGCGTCGTTTGCCGACTTCCGTTCGCATGTGCGATCTGTCCCCGCTTCTTTGCGCGTTGCGAGGAGCGTGGGACATCACCGCGAAGCTGCGCGTCGCCTAGGAGAGATTGATCGTCGGGTGACATGGGCTCAGGAAGAAGTCTCATCCGCACCAAAAGTGATACTACAACATCACGCTTTATCCGGCCTGAGTCAAGTTAAGGAATCGTTACTAACGCCCCAGAACATGCAGAAATCGCTCAAAAACGCACGAAAGACGGGATTCCCACACAGTTCATTTGTCCGACAGCATCTGCGAAGGCGGAAGGAGCCACTCCAGGGTAGCGCACCGGCCATAGCGAAGACCGTCCACCGACAGCCGACACAGTCCCCCTTTCTTCATGGCGATCTTTGCACCCGGTTGCCCGGAGATAAGGACCGAGATCAGCGTGCTCATCGATGGCTCGTGACCTACCAGGAGAATATGGCGTCTCTTTGCGTGGCTCTCCGCCAGTTCACGAACAAGCTCGTCGAGACTGCCGCCCGGCTCGAGGTGGGTGGTGATGATGATGTCGCGCTTGAACTCCAACGTTTCAGCCACAATGCGTGCGGACTGTTTCGCGCGCCGGTACGGGCTCGACAGGATCCGATCGAACGTCACGCCTCTCGCCGCCAGCGTTTCCGCGATGCGCTTCATTTTCCTTCGGCCTTCCGTCGTCAACCGTCGGTCGGCATCGCCACGCGGCAGGCCGGAAACACGACGTTCCGCGATCCCGTGGCGCAGGAGATACAGTCTCATCTACCCCCTTCGGTTGATCTGCTTTGAAGGGCTTGCCAGAACCCTTCAAATTCGTTTGCTGAGGCAAGAAAAGAAGCAACGAGCTCTTTGTGTGTTTTCTCCAACGCATTCCGGCATGGAGCAAGAACCGCGGCAACCATCCTTTTGTGCCGCTGAGACCAGTCGAACAGGGACTCCATCAGAACTTCCTGGTCCTGGATCGCACCCATGCGTGTCTGGTATGCATTCATCGCCGGGAACATTGTCACCGGCACTCCTGGAAGCAGCGGTTGGAGCGCCTCCACCATGTAGCGAAATCGCTTGAACGAGATGCGGAAACGGTGAATGGAAGGCGTGCGTCCCGACATCGCCGCGTTCTTCAGCACGGAGGCCTGAAGATACGCCTTGGCAAGCGAGCCCATGGCCACGGCGACGGCCGCCCTTCCCATTGCCGGATCCGACAGCATCGCGATAAGCTGCTCACGAAATTGATCGATCTCCTGCTGCGCTCTCTCGAGTTCGATGTCCCGCAGCTCGCGTCGCGCCCGCTTCACCAGCGTCTGTTCGCGCAGCGCGAGCTCATTCGCATACGGACGGAGAGAGGGATAGGAGACGACAAGCTCACGGAGAGTACTCCGTTGCAGTTGAAGATCTCTGAGCATACCGAACGGACGAAGATGTCGCTTCAGCCGCCTGTGGAGTTTCGGGAGGGTTTTGCCGGAGAGAAGCGATTCGACGATGTTGAGATTGGCGAGAAGCCTTCGGGTTGCAACCCGGAGATCGTGGATCTGCTTTTTCGAAATCGCATGCCGACTCTGCGTCACGGCCGCGGAGAACACCAGCCAGCGGTCGTCCAACGCCTCCGCCAGCACCGATCCGATGTCCACGCCATGAAGAGGGTCGACCGGCGGGACCGACGGCACGTGTTGCGCTGCAGGTGAGGAGACGTTACTCCGCGACGCTGACCTTGACACCGAAAACCTCCTCGAACATCTCCCCTTTTCTCTTCAGCGCCCATTTCTCCAGCAGGAGATCCCCGTCTCCATGAAGCGCAATGGAAAACTTGGGCCGTTTGTATTCGACAGTGAACGATTTCACTTTCCCTGCATGCTCGTTGTCCATGGCGTCCGCAAGGCGCAGAATAGCTGCGAGCTTCGAAACGACAACGCGGTCCTTCGGAGAGAGCACGCGATAGGCATCATGCTGGAGCTTGGGCTGGCTCTTGCGGTGATACCGCGCGACATTTCCGACGATCGCCATCTGCAATTGGCTGAGTCCTACGACCGGCGTTGCCGTCAGCAGATACTGGGAATGCTTGTGATGGCCGGTCATGGTAACGAAGGCGCCGACGTCGTGCAGCAAGGACGCAACTTCCAGCAACAGCCGATGCTCGAGGGAAAGGTTGTGTAGACCGCGGGATTGGTCAAAGAGCTGAACCGCATACCCGGCGACGATCGAGCCGTGCTGCTCGTCGAAATAGTATTTCCGCCCGATTTGCAGAGCGGACGCCATGACCTGTTCCCTGCGCGGGAAGGTTGATTCCCCGAACAGCTCGGATGCCAGATCGATGAGGATGCCGTCTTTGAGACCAACCTTCGGAATGACGACTTCGTCCGCGCCGATGACACTGACAATCCGCTGCAGGATGATGGATGCGGGCACGATAACGTCGGCGCGATCGGGGCGAAGACGGAGCTGGTTGATCCGCTCTTCGATGGAAAGGTTCTGGAGCTTGCGGACGATCGTGTCCAGTTCCTGGCTTTCCAGCGTCGAGTCCCGGTCCTTGCCGAGCAGTTCTTTCCGGAGCCCACCCAGCGCCTCGATGTTTCCCCCCGTTCCGATGCAGAGCTGGACCTGTTTCGAGCCGATTTCTCTCTTGAGCCGCTGTTCCGTCGAGTCGACATATTCACGGACGAGCTGATGGAACATGCGCTCACCGCGCTTCTTGCCTTCGAGCAGCTGCAGCAGTCGAACGGCGCCCAGCCGATAACTTTCCGTTGAGACGATGCTTCCGTCGACTGCAAGCGTGACTTCGATGCTGCCTCCCCCGATGTCCACGAGAATTGCCGTGCGGTTCCTCAGATTGACGACCTCGGCGACCGCCAGGTGGATCAGGCGCGCCTCCTCCTCGGCCCCGATGACGGCGATGTCGATCCCGCAGGTCTGATTCACGCGGTCGACGAACATGTCCTTGTTCAGCGCCTCGCGCAGAGCGCTGGTTGCTACAGCCCGACTGAGAGTCACGCCGTGTCGGTCTATCTCTTCCTTGAACCTGGCAAGCGCCTGAAGCGCCTGATCGATCGTCTCGTCGGAGATTTGGCCCTTCGCAAACACATCCTGCCCGAGGCGTACGGCCTCACGGAAGTTGCCGACGATGGTGAATTTCTTTGCGCTCTCAAAGGCGGCGAGGGAAAGACGCAGCGCATTGGAGCCGATATCGATAGCTGCGAGAGTTGGCATAGGGTGGTGTGGTGTGCGGAAAATGTAGAGAAAACGGCGCCGAGTTCCAAACGGAAGGAACCCGCGCAAACACCAATTCGTCGTCAAATTCTCCCCGAGAAGAGAACCTGGCACCGCAGCGCGATCACAATGATTTAGCAATTTCGTAACCATTACGCAACCGTGAGGTAACACGAAAACAGCATATTAGGTCGCTGGGTTGGGTTCCGCTTCTTGCATGACGGGGGTTCCGCTGCCGATATCGATCGACGTTCTATCCGCGTTGCTTGTGATGGTCCTCACTTCATCGTTGGGGATCTGGTTTGACGTGCTCGGGTGGCGGTCGCTCTTCGTATCGTTTCACGAGTCCCCGTCTGCATCGAAAGCGATGGCTATTCATCTGGCGTCCGAAGCCGTCGCGCGGACGATACCCGGCGGTGTACCGATTGCGGATGGAATACGAATAGCGCTCGTTCACAGATCATCTCCCGTATCGAAGGTGGAAATCTTCACCGCGGCGTTCTCGCGCCGGCTGTTTCTGGGTTTCGCGCAGGGAGCATTCCTCACGGTGAGTTCTCTTGCCGGAATATCATTGATCAGCGATATGACCAGGGGGTTCCCCGGCGGAAACGCCATGGAATGGCTTGCACCGTCAATCGGTCTGGGGATGATGATCGTTCTTGCTACGATCGGGATTGCATCGGGCGGTGAAAGAACGGTGGTGGGTATCGCGACAGCGGTCCGGCGAATTCCATTTGTCAGGACCCGGCGATGGATCACCCGCCTCGCCGAACAAATGATCGCCGTCAACCATCGGATGCGAGCCATTCGGGGGTTCGGGTCCCGTCGCCTGTTCCGCAGTGCAATGCTGTTCCTTGCAGTCTGGATTCTTGAGGCGGCCGAAACGTATTTCGTCCTCCGGATTCTTGGTTTCAGACCAAGCATTGTCCAGGCGGGACTTCTTGAATCTCTCGTCGCGGCAGCCCGACTTGCAGCGTTCTTTATACCGGGCGGGTTCGGCGTCCAGGAAGGTGGATATGTGGGGCTTCTTGCGGCTCTGGGTTTGGCTACCGGGGCTTCATCGGCGGCCGTATTTCTCCTTCTGAAGCGTGTCAGGGATCTCCTGTGGATCCTCGGAGGATATGGACTCCTCCTGGCGTTCGGATTCCGAGCCTCACAACGACGTATCTCAGCGCGAACAACCTGAAATGCCAAAGAAAATCCTCTTCATCTGCGGTTCGATCAATCAAACAAAACAAATGCATGAGATCTCTCTGCATATGACTGATGCGAGCTGCTTCTTCACACCCTACTATTGCGACGGCCTGATGGAGGCCTTCCGGCGACTGGGCTTGCTGGACTTCACGATTCTCGGCGCTCCCCTTCGTGGACGCACGCTGTCCTACCTCGAATACCATGGATTGCCTGTCGATTACGAAGGTCAGAGGGGAGACTATGATCTTGTGGTAACGTGCTCGGACCTTATCGTGCCGAAGAACATTCGGAAGAAAAAGATCGTCCTCGTCCAGGAAGGAATGACCGATCCAGAGGATTTCCTGTACCATCTCGTTCGGACGATGAAGATTCTGCCCCGATGGTTCGCCAGCACATCGATGACAGGGCTGAGCCATCAGTACGAGCGGTTCTGCGTCGCAAGCGAAGGATATCGCGACCTGTTCATTCGCAAGGGCGTTCGTCCTGACAGGATCGTTGTCACGGGCATCCCGAATTTTGACAATTGCCGTCGACTGCTCAACAATGGATTTCCCTTGAAGCACTATGTGCTTGTGTGCACATCAGATTCCAGAGAAACCTTCAGGTACGAGAATCGGCGCCGCTTCATCCGGATGGCGGTCGCCATCGCGAACGGGCGACAGCTCATTTTCAAGCTTCATCCAAATGAAAAGGTGGGAAGAGCAGAGCGCGAAATCGCCCGCCATGCGCCTGGCGCGATCGTCTTCACCGACGGAAACACGGACGAGATGATCGCGAACTGCGAGGTCCTCATCACACGGTACTCGACCACGGTGTATGTCGGATTGGCCCTCGGCAAGGAATGCTATTCGGAGTTCGACATGGAGAGGCTGCACCGGCTTCTGCCCGTGCAAAGCGGAACGGCCGCTCAAGACATCAGCAAAGTTTGTCGATCCCTGTTGGAAGAAGGAGCCGGCGGGCAGAGGTCTCAACCGCTTGTGCGACGCAGATTCTTCGAATCATTGCTCCACCGGAGGGCGGCGTGAAATTTCTCGTCGTGGTGCAGGCGCGAATGGGATCCAGCCGGTTGCCGGGCAAAGTCCTTCTGCCACTCGCCGGAAGGCCGCTCCTGGCGCGAATGATCGAGCGCGTGCGCTCTGCGAAAACCCCGATCAATCTCGTCGTCGCAACAACAACCGCAGCAGAGGATCAGCCCATTCGCGATCTGTGTTCAGACCTGGGCGTTCATTGTTACAGCGGACATCCGCTCGATTTGCTCGATCGACACTATCGAGCCGCGTGTGATTACGGCGGGGACGTTGTCGTCAAGATCCCCTCTGACTGTCCGCTAATCGATCCCCGCGTCATCGATCGGGTCCTTGCCTGCGCCACCGAAACACCGGCACGCTATGATTTCGTCAGCAATCTTCACCCCCCGTCTTACCCTGACGGCAATGACGTCGAGGCGATGCCATTTCCTATTCTCGAGACGGCGTGGCGCGAGGCGCGGGATCCGCTCGACCGGGAACACACCACGCCGTTCATCTGGCGGCAGCCGGGGCGCTTTCAACTCAGGAACGTTGTGTGGGAGACAGGAAAAGACTTTTCTTCCTCGCACCGGTGGACCATCGACTATCCCGAGGACTATGCATTTATCAAAACAGTCTTTGAAGAGCTCTATACGCCTATGCATCCGATATTCAGCATGGAAGACATCCTTCACCTCCTCGAGGTCCGCCCGGACATCTCTGCCCTGAACGCCATTCACTCAGGGAAGTTCTGGTATCGCGACCCCTCGGCCATCTTGCATCTGGAAAGCGAACCCACGCGTGAGGTAGTGCGATGACACGAGACCGCATTGTTGCACTGGAGCAGACCGCGCTCAGGGTGCGCGAGCACATTATTCGCATGTCGACGAACGGCGGTTGCTTCATCGGCGCCTCCCTCTCTTGCGCGGACTTGCTGGTGTATCTCTACGCAGAAATCCTCAGGATCACGCCGGCGACAATTACTGATCCCGATCGGGACTACCTGTTTCTCTCGAAGGGCCACGATGTTCCGGCGCTGTACGCGACCCTCGCCGAGATGGGATTCATCGACCGGGAGCGACTGAAGAATCACTTGAAGGCCAACGATGCGATGTACTGGCATCCCAACCCCGCGATCCGCGGCGTGGAATTTCATTCCGGCTCGCTCGGACATCTGCTTTCTGTCGCGATCGGCGTTGCGATCGACGCAAAGCTTAGTTCCGGTCCAAATCGGATCTATGTGGTTCTCGGCGACGGAGAGCTTAATGAAGGATCAATCTGGGAAGGCGTTCTTGTTGCCAACGCTCGGCGACTGGACAATCTTGTCGCGATCGTCGACCGGAACCAGTTCCAGGCAAACGTGCGCACCGAACAGCTTGTCCCGCTCGAACCCCTGCGTGAGAAATTTGAAAGCTTCGGCTGGGGCGTCTCCCACATGGACGGCCATTCTTTCGAGGCCATGGACGCCGTGATGAAGGATCTCCCGCGGCACCACGGGCGACCGCATTGCGTCATTGCGAATACGGTTCGGGGCAAAGGGCTGCGAAGCATCGAGAATCGCGCCGACCGATGGTTCGTCGATTTCACGCCGGAGGAGGTGCAACTTCTGCTCAACGAGCTTCATGGCAAAGACACCGCGAAGCTCATTTCCGAAACGTTGATGGTACGCTGATCCATGACGTACGAAGAGATATTAGGCAAACGTGCCCAGGAAGACGAGCGGCTCATGGTCCTGACATCCGAGAATCGCGTTGCGATTCGGAATCTCCCTTCACTTCTGGGAGAGCGGTTCGTGGATTTCGGGATCGCCGAGCAAACGATGGTGGGCGCCGCGGCAGGTTTGGCGCTCCGGGGGAGAATTCCTGTGGTCCATGCCCTGGCCACATTCCTGACGATGCGCGCATTTGAATTTATCCGGACGGACGTCGGTGTCGCCGGTCTTCCTGTGAAGCTCGTAGGCGGTGTGCCCGGATTTCTCTCCGAAGCAAACGGCCCGACGCACCAGGCGATCGAGGATGTCGCGCTCATGCGCTTGATCCCGGGCATGATGATCTTCTGCCCGAGCGACCGCGAAGAACTTGCCCGCGGGCTTCCCGTGATCCTCGATACACCTGCCCCATGCTACATCCGTCATGTCACCCTTCCGCCGGTTGTCATTCATCAGGAGGAGTTCGCAGCGGGAAGGGCGGAGACTTTATCTGACGGAGAAGACATCACGATACTAGTGTATGGAATTCTGCTGCGCGAAGCGGTCAAAGCAAAGGCCGTTCTGGAAGAGCGGGGTAGGTCGGTGCGCCTGATCAATCTTCGCACCGTTGCCCCCATTGACGAAGACGCTATCCTTCGCGCTGCGGCGGAGACGTCCGTTCTGGTGACGCTCGAAGATCATTTCCGTGTCGGTGGGCTCTTCACGGTGGTCGCCGAACTCCTCGTCAAATACCACATGCGCGCGCAGGTCATTCCCATCGCGCTGAACAGTCGATGGTTCAAACCGTTGTTGCTCGACCATGTTCTCGAATATGAAGGTTTTACCGGAACACAGATTGCCGATCGAATTCTCGAGGAACTCTAAATGGAACAGTCAGCATCGTCGAACCCAGGTTTTCCGGTTGTGAGGAATTCCGAGGAGATCTACAACCGGGCGGATGGGTTGATCCCGGCGCATACGCAAACACTCGCAAAAGGGCCCACACAATATGTTGACGGCGTCGCGCCGAAGTATGTCGTGCGCGGGAAGGGCTCCCACATATGGGACGTGGACGGGAATGAGTATTTGGACTACAACATGGGGATCGGACCGATTTCTCTCGGCTACTGCTATCCCGCCGTCGACCAGGCCATTCAAGAGCAACTGGCCTCGGGGATCACGTTTTCCCTCATGCATCCGCTCGAAGTCGAGGTGGCCGAACTGATCCGCTCCGTCGTTCCGGGCGCGGAAATGGTGCGTTTCAGCAAAACCGGCGCCGATGTCACCTCCGCCGCCGTCCGGATCGCGCGCGCGTACACGGGCCGCTCCGGCGTCTTGTGCTGCGGCTATCACGGATGGCACGACTGGTACATCGCAGTCACCGACAGAAGCGCCGGCATCCCTGCGCCGCTGCGTGATATGAGCTACACGTTCAACTACAACAACCTCCAGTCGGTGATGGATTCTCTGGATGATGACACCGCCTGCGTGATCCTCGAGCCCGCCGTCTTCGAAGCGCCGGCGGAGAACTTCCTCCAGAAGCTCAAGAACATGTGCAGAGAAAACGGAACACTGTTGATCTTCGATGAGATGTGGACCGGATTCCGCCTTGCGGTCGGCGGAGCGCAGGAATACTTCAGGGTGACGGCCGATCTCGCGTGCTTCTCCAAGGCGGTCGCGAATGGAATGCCCCTCTCGATCCTTACGGGAAGACGGGAGTACATGCAGTTGCTCGAACGTGACGTCTTCTTTTTTACGACGTTCGGCGGGGAAGCGCTTTCCCTTGCCGCTGCGAAGGCGACCATCCACGAGATTGAGACAAAGAACGTCCCGCAATTCCTCTCGCGCCAGGGAAAGAAAGTGAAACATGGATACAACGCTCTCGCCTCTGAGCTCGATATGGAATATACCCGGTGTCATGGATTCGACTGCCGGACAATCGTCACGTTTGATGCCGGCGCCGGGGATCCCCTTGAAATGAAATCGCTCGTCCAGCAGGAGCTGATCCGGCGAGGAATACTCTGGAGCGGTTTTCACACGATGAGCTTCTCGCACAGCGACGAAGACATCTTCCGTACCCTGCAGGCATATCGGGAGGTTCTCCCCCTGCTGAAAAAGGCCGTCGCCTCGGGGAACATCACGAAATTCCTGAGGGGGAAGCCGGTAGAGCCCGTTTTTCGCAGGACCGGAAACTTCAACACGAAACCCAAACGGAAAGCAGGATAAGAGCGGTGCCGGAAAAGAACAGGATGTTTCCCTTGCACGGCCGTATCGCAATTGTCACGGGAGCTCTCGGATTGCTCGGCAAACAACACTGCATTGCGCTTGCGGAAGCGGGAGCGCACGTCGTCGTCACTGATCTGGACCAGGAGGCATGCACACGCTATGCAGGAGAGTTGACGGCGCGTGGAGTCCCCAGGGCGGAGGGATACGCCCTGGATGTCACTGCGCCGGATTCCGTTCAAGCCGTCCGCGACCGCATCCTCCAGGACTTCGGTCGGATCGATATCCTCGTGAACAACGCTGCCATCAACGATATGGTGGAACATCCCCGCACCGCGGCGGAGGACTCACGGTTTGAGCAGTACCCCCTCGCGCAGTGGCAGCGATCGATCGACGTCAATCTCACCGGGACGTTCCTCTGTTCCCAGGTCTTCGGCACCGTGATGGCCGAACGCGGCGCCGGCAGCATCGTCAACATCGCCTCAACGTACGGGATCGTCGCCCCCGACCAGTCGCTCTACAGAAACCCCGATGGATCACAGCGCTTTTTCAAGTCCCCCTCCTATCCCGCCACCAAAGGTGCAGTCATCGCCTTCACGCGATACCTGGCGGCGTATTGGGGACCGAACGGCGTCCGCGCCAACTGCCTCAGCCCTGGCGGCGTGCAGAATGGACAGGACGAACACTTCGTGATGAATTATGCGCGAAGGACGCAACTCGGTCGAATGGCAACACCAATGGACTACCGGGGCGCGATCGTTTTTCTTGCCGGCGACGACTCGGCATACATGACCGGCGCCAACCTTGTTGTGGATGGCGGATGGTGCGCATGGTGAAAACGCAGCGAGATATCGCCCAACGGGCCCGCCGCATTCATTTGGTCCTGACCGACAATGACGGCGTACTGACCGACACCGGCGTGTATTATTCCTCCTTTGGAGAGGAGCTGAAGCGCTATTCTGTCCGCGACGGCATGGCGGTCGAATTGCTCCGCCAGGCGGGCATCGAAACCGGCATCATGACCGGCGAAGAATCGGAGAGCGTGCGGCGCAGGGCGGAGAAACTCCGCATCCGCCACGTGTATCTCGGGGTGCGTGACAAGCGACGGCAGCTGGACCTTCTTCTCGCGCAAACGAAATTCTCACTGAGCCAGATCGCGTACATCGGCGATGACGTGAATGACCTGGGGATACTCACGGCGATCGGCGCGTTCGGCCTGACTGCCGCGCCGGCCGACGCCGTCTCTGCCATCCGGCACGCGGTGCAGTTTGTTTGCCGGACACGTGGCGGACAAGGCGCGTTCCGTGAATTTGCAGACCATATCCTGGCGCTCCGGGAGCCACGCAGTGACGACCGACGCAGGAGCGTGACGCCCGGAGCCATTGTCACCTATGGGAAGGACACATGATGGGAAATGTGGTACGAATCGGAAACCGGCTTGTCGGCGACAATCAACCAGTGTTCGTGATTGCAGAAATCGGCATCAATCACAACGGAAGCCTTGCGATCGCACGAAAGCTGATCGACGGCGCATGCCTCTCCGGTGCCGACGCGGTGAAGTTCCAGAAACGCACACCCGAATTGTGCGTGCCGCGCGACCAATGGGAGATTGAACGTGATACGCCCTGGGGCAGGATGCCCTACATCGAGTACAGGAAGAAGATCGAATTCCGCGAAGATGAATATGCCGCCATCGACCGGTATTGCCGCGAGCGCGACATTCTCTGGTTCGCCTCTTGCTGGGACGAGGAGGCGGTGAAGTTCATGGAACAATTCTCTCCGCCCTGCTATAAGTCCGCCTCTGCCTCCCTCACCGATACCAATTTGCTGCAGGCGATGCGCGACACGGGACGTCCGTTGATCGTGTCGACAGGGATGTCCACCCGCGAAGAAATCGATCTCGCCGTGAACAGCATCGGCACGGACCAGCTCCTGATCGCACACTCGACGTCGATGTATCCCTGCCCTCCGCACGAACTCAACCTCAAAATGATCCGGACGCTAAAGGATGCGTACGATGATTGCCCGATCGGATATTCGGGACACGAAGTCGGGCTCGCCCCCACCTGGGCTGCAGTCTCGCTGGGAGCCACATTCATCGAACGGCACATCACGCTCGATCGGGCAATGTGGGGAAGCGATCAGGCCGCTTCCGTGGAAGTGAGCGGCTTTATGCGCCTCGTGTCGAACATCCGGGATATCGAACGCTCGATGGGCGACGGCATCAAACGGGTCTACGAAGGAGAAATCGAAAAGCGCAGGACTCTCCGCAAGATCACCGACGTTCGAGTCCAGGTGCCTCGTGTTGCGGTGTCCGGCAATGGCCATTGAGGTTCTCTCCCCTGTGGTCATCTCGGCCGGGGCCTTCCTGTTGATCGGGCTCGAGCGGATCTTCCCGTATGATCGCGGACAGAAGGTCCTGCGGGAGGGATTCTGGACGGACCTGATCTGGTACACCTTCATCCAGAGCTATGTCCTGGCCATGATCATCGGGGCGTTGATACGATGGATCGATGCCAGTGTGCCAGCGGCGAAGTCCGCGCTGGTGTCCTCCTGGCCGATTGGTCTTCAGGTTGTGTTCTTCCTCGTTGCTCACGATTTGTACATCTATCTCTTTCACCGTTGGCAGCATCATTCGAGCATCCTCTGGCGCATCCATGAAGCGCATCATTCGGTGAAGGACGTCGACTGGCTCGCCGGATCCCGGTCGCACGCCCTGGAGATCCTGATTAATCAAACGGTGGAATTCCTGCCGATGACGCTCCTCGGCGCTTCCCCGGAACTCCCCCTCGTGAAAGGGATGATCGACGCGGTCTGGGGAATGTACATTCACTCGAACCTTGATGTCCATAGCGGCCCCCTGCAATACGTCCTGAACGGCCCGGAGATGCATCGGTGGCATCACGCCCGGGAGATCACACACGGGGGAGTGAATTTCAGCACGAAGCTGGCGATCTGGGATTGGCTGTTCAAGACGAACTATCTTCCCCGAACGAAACCGGCAGGCTACGGGATTGGCGACACGCGATTTCCTGCAGGTTACTTCTCGCAGCTTGCGTATGCGTTCCGCCCGTTCCGTGATCCGGAGAAACGCGAATCATGAGGATCCTGCTGCTCATGCTCCTTGCTGTCGCAGGATCCTCTCGCCCGGTTCCCTCGATCCCGGGAGATGAGGCGTTCGCCCGCGGGGAGTACACGGCGGCAATCGCACAATATGATTCGATGCTCGCGCTACCGATGGATTCGGCCTGCATCTATTGGAGACTTGCCCGCGTGTCCGTTTGCATGGGAGATGCGGCGCCCGATGATCGCAGGGAATCCCTCTACCGGAGGGCGGAAACGTATGCCCGGACGAGTCTTCGGATTGACTCCATGTCGTCCGGGGGACACACATGGCTTGCCGCCGCACTGGGAAATATCGCCATGTTCGTCGGGGGAAAGACCAAAGTCCGTCTCTGCAATGAAATCAAGAGACACCTCGATCGGGCGATCGCGCTGGATTCGACTGATGATGTCGCGTACTCGATTCTCGGGTCGTTTTACATGGCGTTGGGAAATGTGAGCTGGTTCGAGCGCCAGCTGGCCGCGATCTTTCTCGGCAGTCTCCCGGAGGGCGGTTATGAAGAGGCACTGGGGGCGCTCGAGAAAGCGATCGAGCTCGCACCGCGCGTTATCCGACATCATTTCGAACTTGCGACGCTGTATCGGGCCATGGGAAGAAACAACGACGCGCTCCGAGAATATGAGGTCACCGTCCAGCTTTCCCCCGTGCTGGCATCGGACCCGCGGATGCAGGAGCGTGCAAAAGAATGGATCTCACAACTCGGCGGCTGAAGATGAGAGACACTGCGTCGACAAACGTCCACGAGCTCCACGTTTCCGCTGATCGGCATGTGCTCCCGGACGAATCGCGCTCCGGGGAACGCGCATCCGACTCGAGCGCGCCGACGATGGCATGGGTTGTTGCGGCCGATATGGGCCTCGGCCATCGCCGCGCCGTGCATCCGTTCCAACATATCGCAGAGGAAGAGATCATCTCCGTCGGTGAAAACGACTCCGCCACGGAAAGCGAAAAGAAACTGTGGCGGCGACTCACTGGCATCTACGAACTTTTTTCCCGCGCGAGAAGCATCCCTGTGATCGGGAAGCCCATCTTCGGCATTCTCGACCGATTCCTGAAAATCCCCACCTTTTATCCGATCCGAAATCTTTCCGAGAGTACGTTTCAGGTCAATCTCCTTCACGCATTTGTAAAGGAAGGCCTTTGCAGCGGCATGCTGGAACGAATCAAATCGAAGACCCTCCCACTCATTACGTCCTTCTATGCGCCTGCCATTGCGGCGGACAACGCGGGCGTGGAAAAGATCTACTGCGTCATTTGCGACGCTGACCTTAACCGGGTCTGGGTT
>Ga0335070_10004654_pt1 | contig 16069 bp, 11 predicted proteins | sample Lox_Sample_13_FD_206722 | JGI IMG/M metagenome (GOLD analysis project Ga0335070, IMG submission 206722) | Soil microbial communities from Loxahatchee National Wildlife Refuge, Florida, United States - Lox_Sample_1.3 | ecosystem: Environmental > Terrestrial > Soil > Wetlands | place: USA... | reverse complement strand
GGTTCTCCTCAATATCCTGCTTAATGCCAAGGATGCATTCGCACAGCGCAAGGTCGAGTCCCCGAAGGTAACGATAAATATCAGTTCTCAGAACGAAAAAAGCATCGTAACAATTGCCGATAATGCGGGCGGAATTCCTGAGTGCATCATCGACAAGATTTTCGACCCGTACTTTACAACCAAAGGGTCTGACAAGGGGACAGGCATAGGTTTGTTCATGTCGAAGGCCATAATAGAAAAGAACATGAATGGCGCTCTTTCTGCGCGCAATACTGAAGAGGGAGCGGAATTCATTATTGAGGTATAGCATGGAGCCTTTGCAGGAGGATAGCAGGAAACTCTCGCTTTTGTATGTTGAAGACGAACCGATTGCCAGAGAAAACTTGCATAGAGTTATATCGATAAAATTTCCATCAATAACAGTCTACACCGCGGAAAACGGTAAGACAGGTTTGGACTTGTTCAAAAAGTTCAGTCCCGACATAGTCCTTACCGACATAAGCCTGCCTGTCCTTGACGGTATCCGCATGGCCACCGCAATGTGGGCATTAAATCCCTATACGGAAATTATCATCCTTTCCTCCCACAATAAGACCCACTACGAGTCTGATTGCGCTAAAATCGGCATCAAGCATTACTTACAGAAGCCGATCTTCCATGAGGTGCTTGTGCGCACTATTGAAGATTCTGTTGCCCGATTAATTCAATAGCGTTAGGTAAAGGCCTTACACCTTTGGCAAGACTTGGGTATGCAAATAAGCTTGTTTTGCTCGTTTTATAATGGTAAAAAATCACAGTTATGACAAAAGCAGACCTTATCGAAGCAATACAATCAAGACTCGACCTGAAAAAAGCCGAAGCCGGTGACTTGTTGGAATCCGTCCTCGACATCATGAAGGATACCCTGGAAAAAGGCGAGGACATTAAGATATCCGGTTTCGGCAAATTCGTTATCCGTCAGAAAAAAGACCGGATAGGCAGAAATCCTCAAACCGGCGAACAAACAAACATTTCCTCACGCAAAGTTCTCACCTTCAAACCGAGCGCCGTCCTCAAACAGGAAATCAATGGCTAGTATATCGTTTTGCCAATAATGTATCAATTATATAGGGGCGATTTCATTGATTATGTATCGCCTGTGAAAAAACTGGCTCCTGATTGTTTTGGCAACTTCTATTACTGTCTCGCCATTTCTGAGTGGCCACATTATAGTATTAACCTCCACTATCACCTAATTTAACAAGGGAATCAGATAAATTAAATCTTATGAAGTATTCCTTAACAGCACGGAACCGCATCTTGTCGGATTCAAAGGGGAGAAAGAACAAGTATGATTCAAAAAGCTAATCGGAAAACTTTTCACATTCCCGGTCTAACGGAATTGCCTTCTCTGCCGATGGACTCCAAGAGCTTAAAGAACGATTTTCGGCATTATTTTACATATTATCTGGGCCGTGACAAACATTGCCGGTCAAGGTACTACTACTACAAGGCGTTGGCACTTGCGGTACGTGGACGCATTATGGATAGATGGAAGAGAACCCGGTACACCTACGGAGAATCAAGCTGTAAACGCTGCTACTACCTTTCACTGGAGTTTTTGATGGGGCGCTCTCTCAGTAATGCCATGCTGAATCTGGGTATTACCGATGCCGCATCGCAGGCAATGCATGATCTGGGGATCAGGCTGGAAGATTTGGCCGGGGCGGAAATTGATGCAGGACTCGGTAACGGTGGACTTGGACGTTTGGCCGCCTGTTTTCTGGACAGTTGTGCCACCTTGCAACTACCGGTCATGGGGTACGGTATCCGGTATGAATATGGAATGTTCCGGCAGCGCATAGTGGATGGCGAGCAGGTAGAACAGCCCGACCAATGGCTGAGGGACGGTAATCCTTGGGAAATAGAGCTTCCTGAATATACACAGATCGTACATTACGGCGGACGCAGTGAGAGCTACCTTGCTCCTGGTGGAGAGTACCGCTTCCGTTGGGTGGATACTCACGATGTGCTGGCTGTTCCCTATGACATTCCTGTCCCTGGCTACAGCAACGGAACGGTCAATACACTTCGGCTCTGGAAGGCGGCCGCTACCGACGTATTCAAGTTGGGTGAATTCAATGCCGGAAGCTATACTGAATCAGTTGCGACTAAGAATGAAGCCGAAAACATCACCATGGTCCTTTATCCGAATGATGCCAGTGAGAACGGCAAGGCGTTGCGTTTGCGGCAGCAGTATTTCCTTGCTTCGGCCAGTCTGCAGGATGTTATCGATCGCTGGGTGGGCGTGAGGAATGGTGATTTCAGCGATTTCTCCGATAAAAACTGTTTCCAGTTGAACGATACTCATCCAAGTTTTGCCGTACCGGAGTTGATGCGACTGTTAATGGACGAACAGGGAATGGGATGGGACCAAGCCTGGGAGATAACTAGTCGGACCATTGCGTACACCAATCACACCCTTCTCCCCGAAGCCCTTGAAAAATGGCCGATACCTCTCTTCAAACAGTTCTTGCCGAGGATTCTGGAAATCATTCTGGAGATCAACGCCCGCTTTCTTGCAGAGATAGCCAGTCGCTGGCCCGGTGACATTGATCGCCTGCGGCGCATGTCCATTGTTGAGGAAGGGGGGGTGCCCCAGGTGCGAATGGCTTATCTGGCCATTGTGGCCAGTTTTTCCGTAAATGGCGTTGCTGCCCTGCACTCACGACTTTTGACCCAGGGACTTTTCCGCGACTTTTATGAACTCTGGCCGCACAAGTTCAACAACAAGACCAATGGGATCACGCCGCGCCGCTGGCTCTTGGGGTGTAACCCAGGCCTGAGTCAGCTTATCACTGAGAAGATTGGCGAAAAGTGGGTTGCTGACTTTCAACAGATCAGGCAGATAGCTGACTTTGTCGATGATCCTGAATTTCGCAGCAGTTGGCGCGCAGTAAAACAGGCCAACAAGGAACGTCTTGCGGAATTAATCCAAGCAAAGTGCAATGTCACGTTCAATCCAGAGGGGCTGTTCGATGTCCAGGTGAAACGGATTCATGAGTATAAGCGCCAACTTTTGAATATACTCCATGTCATTCATCTGTATGACCGGATCAAGAGAGGTGACACCGGCGGATGGACGAATCGGTGCGTGCTTATCGCCGGGAAAGCTGCTCCCGGCTATGTCATGGCCAAGCTCATCATCAAGTTGATCAATTATGTTGCCCAGGTAGTGAACTCTGATCCGGAGGTTGGCGATAAACTCAAGGTGGCATTTTTGCCCAATTACCGGGTGACTGCCATGGAAGTCATCTGCCCCGGCACCGATCTGTCGGAACAGATATCCACCGCCGGCAAGGAAGCTTCCGGAACCGGCAATATGAAATTCATGATGAACGGTGCCCTGACCATCGGTACCCTGGACGGAGCAAATATCGAAATTCGCGAAGAAGTCGGTAACGAGAATTTTTTTGTGTTCGGACTGACTGCAGAGGAAGTGGAGGCTCAGTCCCGAAACTATAACCCCGCAGCCTTTATCTCCGAGGACAGGGATCTGGGCCGTGTAATCAAGCTTCTCCAGAGCGGTCATTTTAACCTTTTTGAGTCGGGCATCTTTGATCCTATCCTCAACTCCATCACCAGTCCTAACGACTCCTGGATGATTGCAGCGGATTTTCGCAGTTTCGTTGCTGCCCAGCAGCGTGCAACTGAGGCGTATCAGGACCGGGAGCGGTGGCTGCGAATGAGCATTCTGAACGCCGCCTTCAGCGCCAAGTTCTCCACCGATCGGACTATTAAACAGTACAATGAAGACATCTGGCATTTGAAACCCATGTCGGTGATGAACGCACAATAAATGATTGTTCGGATTATACACGGCATAATTAAATGAAACGAATAAGGAAAGAATTACAACCTATGGCAATTTCACCTTTAGCAGGCAAGCCGGTCCCGAAAGAGATGCTGATTGATCCATCCAGGCTCGAACGGGAGTATTATGACCGATTGCCGGATACGGCAGACCCGCACCAGCTGGTAAGCTTCGGCACCAGCGGGCACCGCGGCTCCTCGCTCCACGGCACCTTCACCGAGGCCCATATCCTGGCCATTACCCAGGCCATCTGCGATTACAGGCGCAGCCGGGGCACGGACGGCCCTCTTTACATGGGCAAGGACACTCACGCTTTGTCCGGACCGGCCCAGCGCTCGGCGCTGGAAGTATTGGCTGCCAACGGAGTGGAGACGGTCATCCAGCGAGACGACGGATTCACTCCGACACCGGTCGTCTCAAGGGCAATCCTCGTTTACAACCGCGGGCGTGTGGAACAGCTTGCCGACGGTATCGTCATAACGCCGTCACACAATCCTCCGGAGGATGGGGGTTTCAAATACAATCCTGCCCATGGCGGCCCCGCCGAAACCAGCGTGACGCAATGGATCCAGGACCGGGCCAACGAGCTTCTTTGTGGTGGCAACACCGAAGTAAAGCGCGTCCCATTCGCCGCCGCCATAAAGGCGGCGAGCACGCACCAGAAAGATCTCATACTGCCTTATGTCAACGACCTGCGCAACGTCATCGATATCGATGTCATTCGCCACGCCGGCCTCAAGCTGGGCGTGGACCCGTTGGGCGGTGCCTCTGTGCCCTACTGGGAGCCGATCAACTCCGTCCATGGGCTTGATATAGCAGTTGTAAATCCGAAGATCGACCCGACCTTCTCGTTTATGACGGTTGACCACGACGGCAAAGTCAGGATGGACTGTTCGAGCCCCTATGCAATGGCCGGCCTTGTGGGGCTTAAAGATAAGTTCGACATAGCATTTGCCAATGACACCGATTCTGACCGGCATGGCATCGTAACCCGTTCGAATGGACTGATGAATCCAAACCATTATCTTGCCGTGGCAATAAGATACCTTCTGGGTCACCGGCCAGGATGGCCCGGAACCGCTGCCGTCGGGAAGACCCTGGTCAGCAGTGCCCTCATTGATAGGGTCGTAGAGGCCCTTGGACGGAAATTGTCCGAAGTACCCGTCGGTTTCAAGTGGTTTGTCGACGGGCTTTTCGACGGATCGTGCTGTTTCGGCGGCGAGGAGAGCGCTGGGGCGAGCTTTCTGCGACAGAACGGCACTGTGTGGACGACAGACAAGGACGGCTTGATCATGGACCTGCTGGCAGCGGAGATCACCGCCCGAACGGGCAAGGACCCAGGCGAACATTACCACGACCTGACAGTCGAGTTCGGCGTCCCCTGCTATACGCGAATCGATGCAGCGGCGACGCCCGAGCAGAAGGCCAGGCTTGGAAAACTGTCGCCGGAAGAAGTCGCGGCTTCGACGCTTGCCGGTGAGCCGATAATCGCCAGGCTGACCCATGCTCCCGGCAACGGTGCACCGATTGGCGGCTTGAAGGTAGTGGCCGCCAGCGGCTGGTTCGCAGCCCGTCCGTCCGGCACGGAGAACATATACAAGATTTATGCGGAGAGCTTCAAGGACGAGGATCACCTGCAGGCAATCGTGTCCGAAGCCAGGCAGATAGTGGACAAGGCTCTGGCCGGCGGCCGTTGACAGGCGCGGCCAAAACAGACTCGAGACTTGGATTGTAAACGAGTTCATTACCGAAGAGGATCTTCGCAGCATCATTGGCAAAGTGATCCCAAGCACCACAAAATCATAGGCCGTTCCTGATTTAAAACCTGGACCGGAGAATGGCAGTAGGGTGGGCTTCGGAAGGTGGCTTGCAGAGGTGGTATGCAAACATGTTAGGCGAGTGATGACAAAGCAGTCGAGGACAAGTTTCATTGAGTCACTGACTATACCGGTCAAAAATATATCTTGCATCTTATCGATATCATTGCTTTATTTTGACAGCAACAATAACTGAAAATCCTCGTGTCGCTGGTTCGATTCCGGCTCTGGGCACCACTGAAATCAAGGCTTTGCGGGTTTTCCTACAGAGCCTTTTTTTATTTTTTACCGGTCAATTTTCAGTGAAATAGTTGCCAAAACAACAATAAGCTACTAATTATACGAATGTTTTTTATTGCAAAAAATCCTCGTGTCTTGAAAATTCCCTTCCATTTTCACTAAGTCTTGACCACGTTATTAAGTGACAATGGCAGCCGCACCAAGTGTGATTTATATTTTTTTAATAAATGAAGGCGTCAGTTTTGGTTTTTGTTTTACGGACTTTTCCAAATGGAATGGTTCCTTCCTTCCCAATATTTCCAGTTCCTTATTTGCAATCTACGCATGCATCATGTTCACAATATCCCATTATCTGTGGTATGTTCTATCAGTTATAACGTCTTAGGGCGATAACACCGAAATCACGAAGTAAACGCCACAAAACATTCAGTCTTAATCTAATTCCTTTGGAAGTATCGGCATGGGAAATGATAGAGAAGTAATTTTGAAGGAGATCGAAGCAGGAAAGTCACGTCTTGCCCAACTCGATCAAGAACGAGGCGCTCTGACGACTCGTCTTCAGCAGTTATATGAAGAGCTACAGACGCTTGATAGACCTCCGAGTCCAACTGTAACAATCTCTGAACTTTCTTCCACTGAAAAAATCTCTATGTTCCGTAGCCTCTTCCGTGGCAGAGAGGATGTCTTCCCAAAACTCTGGACAAGTAAGGTCGGTCGCAAAGGGTATGCGCCGGCATGTTCGAACGATTTGATTTCCGGCCGATGTGGCAAAGGGCGGAAGCCCCGCATTCCATGTAATGAGTGCCAATTTAAAGACTATATTCCCGTGAGCGACCAAGTCATCCGCGATCACCTCCAGGGAAAACACGTCATAGGGGTTTATCCTCTGCTTCCGGATGATACAACTTGTTTTCTTGCCGTGGACTTCGATGAAAGCACTTGGCAGGAAGATGTTAAAGCGTTCTGGAACACCTGCAAATCGCTTGGCATTCCCGTCGCCGTAGAGAGATCCCGTTCCGGTAATGGCGCGCACGTCTGGTTTTTCTTTACGAATCCTGTGCCTGCATCAACAGCCCGGACAATGGGATGCTATCTCATTACCGAAACTATGTCACAGAGGCACCAACTGAGCATGGAGTCGTACGACCGCCTATTTCCGAGCCAGGATACCATGCCTCGTGGCGGATTCGGTAACCTCATCGCCCTGCCCCTGCAAAAAGAACCAAGAGAAATTGGGAATTCAGTGTTCATTGATGAGAACTTCGTCCCTTATCCCAACCAATGGAGATACTTTGCCGGACTCAGGCGGCTGACTCCACAGGATGTCAAGGGAATCGCTGACAATGCGATCAAGCGAGGACAAGTAATCGGACTACGAATGCCGTCCGATGATGACGAGGATCAGGCACCCTGGGACAGGTCACCATCTGGACTCACACTGCTTCCTCGAATCACGGGAAAGCTTCCAAAAGAAATACTGGTGGTCCTTGCACAGAGCATTTTCGTAGCCAAAAAAGGATTACCCTCGGCGCTTATAAACCGAATCAAGAGATTGGCAGCCTTTCAAAACCCTGAATTTTACAAGAAGCAGAAAATGCGGCTCTCCACCAATCTTACACCTCGCGTAATCTCCTGCTTCGAAGATCTTCCAGAACATGTCGGTCTTCCTAGAGGGTGTTTGGATGCTCTGAAGACACTTCTTGACGAATTCGACATTCGCCTCTCTGTCGAAGATAAGCGTCAGGAAGGGGTTGCAACTGATTTCACCTTTCATGGCACACTTACCGATAATCAGCAGCATGCCGTCAACACACTTGCCAGCGAAGACATTGGCATCTTCGTAGCCCCGCCTGGTTCCGGCAAGACGGTCGTTGGTGCATATTTTGCCGCTGCGAGACGCTGCTCGACACTCATTCTTGTACATCGGAAACCTTTACTCGACCAATGGGTTACCCAACTCTCACAGTTCCTGAATCTGTCACCGAAAACGATCGGCACAGTAAGCTCCGGTAGAAACAAGCTAAACGGCATCCTTGATGTGGCCATGATTCAGAGTCTCGTACGCAGAAACGAGGTAAGCGATCTCGTTGCAGGGTACGGTCAGGTCATAGTGGACGAGTGCCATCATCTTCCAGCTGTCTCCTTCGAGCGAGTGCTCGCTGAAGTTAAGGCCAGGTACGTGGTGGGGCTCACTGCCACCCCCTACCGACGGGACGGTCATCAGGCTATCATTCATTTCCAGTGCGGCCCAACCCGCTTCAACTTGCACCGCAAGGAAAATGCCGAGGCAGATGGTTTTACCCGTAGGCTGTTTATAAGGGCAACAGGCTTTTCCCTTTCACCTGAAGAATCTGAATTATCGATCCAGGAAATTTACGCCCGCCTTGCCACAGACCGTCAGCGCAATCTACTTATCCTTCACGACATACGGGAAGCACTCCGACAAAAACGGTCGCCCATTCTGCTCACTGAGCGGAAAGACCATCTGGATTTTTTTGCTGAAAACCTTCGGGACGAGGTCCGGAATCTTTTTGTCTTGCAGGGAGGCATGGGTACGAAACAGCGACGGGAAATTAATGCACAATTGTCTGCAATTGCCGATGGTGAAGAGCGGATGATCCTCGCCACGGGGCGTTACATCGGCGAGGGGTTCGATGACGCACGACTGGATACGCTGTTTCTCGCGTTGCCGTTTTCATGGAAGGGGATGCTGATACAATATGCCGGTCGATTGCATCGAGCGCATTCGGAGAAGAAAGAAGTGCGGGTTTACGATTACGTGGATAGTTTCGTGCCAATGCTTGCCAAGATGCACGGGAAGAGAATGCGTGGATTCAAGGCGATGAGGTATGAGCAGTTAATTGTTGAACCGGATTCAAAATAAAAATGAAGCCCAAAAGAGTCAGTCAGCTTTTTTCCATTCTTTGTTTTCGACCATGAGTGAGAGCTTTTCGGTAACCTTGGTTCGAGTGAGAGCGGCAACTTCGACATTATAGTCTTCAATCTTCTTTCCCAGTGCGACAAGTGAGCGCAGCAGGAGTTCATTTGCAACGCTCATCTCAATCCGGCCGTTCTCCCATCGCGAGACTTGAGCCGGCGCGCAGTGCATTTTTCTTGCGAAATCGGCACCGGACCAACCCAGTGATTTGCGTAAAAAGGCTATTTCGGCTGGTGCCAGTCGTTCCGGCTTCTTGATCAGCTCCAAGGCTATCGTCCTGTGCAAACCTGACATATTGGGAATGCCGGCGTATTTCATGCCGCAGTTAGGACAAAGCCTTACCGGTATCTGCTTCAACACTATGTTTGGCAACCCGCTTTCTTCGTAACTGTAGTTTTCGGCAACGGTTTCGATCAGGTCGGCGTTGTTGCAGTGATGGCATCTCATTTTCTTTCTCCTATTCTCCACGCAGTCACAACCAATAGCTCAAGGTCGGACAGGAACTGAATGACAACCGTTAGTTTCCCGGTAATAACTTGGTATCGCCATTCTCCGTTTTCGTATTCAGGTTCTTGGACCGCTCCTGCGTGAAGAACATTTTCGCAGTCAACGGTTGTCAGTTTCCATTTTCTGAGGCGGTCAATCGCATGCGGTTGGGCATAGAACACAGTCCCTTCGCTCAAAATCATGCGAATCAGCTTCTTCGCTTCCGGTGGCCTCAGTGGTTCATTCATGGGCATAATTATACGCACTTATTGCGTTAAGCGCAATAATATTCATGACGACGAAGCTACTGCGAAGAATAATATATTAGAACTCTTTTCTTTTGATAGAAAGGGCATTGTGCAACAATAACGAAAGGCTGTCACTACTGTGATGATTTGTGAATTTCATCGAAAATTTGGCCAAAATCTGATACAAATTGCCAATGGACATCTGCGTTATGAAGGGGTATTTTTTTGTGGAACGGAAAAAGAAAAGTGGACGATGAATTCCGCGCCATAAAAGAATAAAGCGTGTGGACAGCATCCCAGCAACTGGAAAATGGCTTTTCACGCGCAGGCAAAAGACTTTATACGTGCTTACCGAAACTACTTTGCAGTGGATTGGCTGTGCGCATTGACGAAAATGGGGTTACTCGGGGTGCGATCAGACACTGATCGTATTGCTTCCATAAAACCTATTTCAACAATCAGGTAGAAGGAAAAAATCAACGAGAATAGGGGAGTTGCAAACAAAACGTTAGTCGACCTGTTTCCGGATTCCGATGAATATTTTGGTAGAGCTCGTAGCACACTACCGGCGGCCTTACTTTGGGGTTCCATGGGATGAACTGGTGGACGGGAAAGCAAGTGCACATCAAATTGATGAAAGGGCTTCGCGGGAGAAAGCGGAAAAAACTATGAACGTTCACTGGTAGACGAACCATGCAATTAGATCTTTTTACCGATAATCGCCGTAATATTTTAATCAATGATGCGACTCACTTGCTCAGGTCTCTCGAACTGGAGAAGGCTCTTGCCGTTTATGAAGAGATACTCGCGGATGATCCCAGTGATACTGAAGTACTTGTTCTTAGAAAAGAGGTTGAGATTTGGTGCGAACGGTTTGACCGATGGTCGTCCACTGGTCTCGGGGGTTTGTATGAGATACATAAGCATATTTTCGACAGAGTTTCCAACGGATTACGTGCCGGACTCCTTGCATTCTTGGCCGAAAGCCTACAGGCATTAGATAAGCCACAACTCATATACATTCCGCCCCGGTTCCATTTGGGATGCGTGTTGCATGAGGCTGAGAGGTATACCGATGCAGCAAATTGGTATGCTGTAGCGGTCCAGTCGGGAATTGCCGAGAAGGGACGATTCCTTGCCTGGCAAGGGGACTCCCTTACCCTTTGTGGCAGGAATACTGATGCCATGGAATGCTATCTGGCCGCTTTTTTAGAAGATCCTGACACGGTTGATCTCGATGGGATCGCCAACCCGCTAATCTGCGACCTTATATTGACTCTTATCTCTGAATGTTGCAACGAAGAGATCAATGAACAAGAGGCGGTGCCTTGGCTTCCCTGCTGGGGGTTTATACAAGGAGAGTTTTCTCTCAGTACGAAAGATATAGCTGTTGATCCTGAAGCCTTTTCTGCATTACTGCGACACAGCGATGCGAGTGGCAATGTACCGCAGCCTCGCCTGTGGTATGAGTATCTTCGCTATGCAGAATTTCTGCGTACCTCAGTGCGTGACGACCGGGAACTGCTGTTGGTGCGGCGGCGGATGAGGACTATGCACGCAAAAATGTTTGACCGTTATATTGGGAGTGTCGGCAACAGGAAAAGGGGAACATAACACTGGTGGTTCCTTATGGGAGGAGGTGCTAAGGACGCGCTTCAAAACATTGAATTTTCCATCATAGATGTCCACCGTGTAACCTTCGCTTGGTTGATTATGACGTTATGGAAGCACTTGAGGCCCTTATAACCAATTTCTAGCATATTGACTAAGGGAGGGAGCCGCAGGGCCCTGTCCTTTCCAACCGGTCGCGTCTGATTTTTTTCGCCGTACGTAATGCATGCGATTGGAGCACTGGTAAGGCGATCATTTCTTCCAATTGCGATGGAACTCCCGCGAATCCTTTCGGCTGCGGAAATAGTCGCCTGTTTGATGCGGGTGCACAAATTAGTGAATAAGTGGAATAAGCAGTATGGGCGGCAGGGATACTTGAATTTCGTTGTAAACTATATCCCTTGAGCAATCGGTCATGATGAAACTAATGGGGCAGACCACGACTGTTTCAATGGAATAACAGGTTTGGACAGCCTGATTGTGTCGGAAATTGGCACAACGCATAAAGATCAGATTTCGAAAACGAAAGGACAATCCCATGGCAGACAAAAAGATAGTACAGAAAATATCTCTTTCCAACACAAAACAGGAAATGCTCGATGCTTATAATGACTTAGTGAAAAAACTTGACGAATTACGTGCGGCCGAGAGCAAGCCGGAGGAAAAGATCGAAGAAAAAGCGGTGAAGAATGCCGTGGCACTAGCCGATTCCCTGTCCCTAGACGGTATAGTCAAAGGAATCGGAACGATTAAAGCGGAAATAGGCGCGCTTCTTAATCAACTCAGTGAAAAACTGGAGCGGGAAGTCGGCAAGTATGACACAGTAAAGAAAGCACTCGAAGCTAAGGAATCCGAACTCCGCGAGATTTTTGAGATCCAGAAATCAGCATCCAGTCTGAGCGCGCTTTTGGAAGCGCAGAACCTGAAACGGGAAGCATTCGATGTTGAAATGGCTGAGCAGAAAGAGGCTCTTACTCTTGAGATCCATTCAGCACGCTCCGAGTGGGAGAAGGAGAAAAAGCTTCATGACATTGAAATAAAAGAGCGGGACGCGGCGGAGGCCAAAAAGCGGGATCGGGAAAACGAAGAATACAAGTATACAATTACACGGGAACAGCAATTGGCTAGGGATCAATTTGAGGCCGAAAAGGCGAAATACGAGGAAGAGAAGGCGAAGTTGGAAAGGGAACTCCTGTTAAGGAAAGAGGCTGTGGAAAAGGAATTTGCGGAACGGGAGCAGGCGATACGCCAAGGCGAAGATGAGCTGAATGATCTCAGGAAGAAGGTCTCCTTGTTCCCGAAAGATCTTGAAACTACCGTTTCCAGAGAAGTGAAAAGTGCGGTTGAAAGGGTTATACAAGAATCGTCAAATCGTGAGGAACTCCTTAAAAAAGAATTTGAGGGGGAAAGAAATGTATTTACAACCCGCGTTGCAGCTTTGGAAAGGGTAGTCCAGGAGCAAAACGCGCAGATCGCGAAACTAACTCAACAGCTTGAGAAGGCTTACACCCAAGTGCAGGATATAGCTATTAAAGCAGTGGAGGGCTCATCGGGGGCAAAGGCCCTCTCCGGTTTTCAGCAATTGATGGTTGAACAGGGTCGTGGTCAGACTCAGGAAAAATAGTTATCTAGCGCTTTCGCTTATCGTTGAGAATTAGAAACTCTGGGAAGTCAGGGGGGTGCCTTGTGACCTTTACAGTGCAGTCCAGATCGGCTCAATTGTAAAAATCAGAACTTCATCATCCAGACAATGCCCGACCAAGTAAAAAGTTCAAGTTTGTGTATTGGCCACATAGCTGACAAAATTTGAACTTTTTCCCTTTTTCCTAAAAGAAACTAAAAAAATACTAACAATAAAATAATAGCATTTGCCTTTATTGACTGACGTTCGACGAAATCTCCCTCTAAAGTATCGCTTCATAAATTGACAATAATAACTTCGGTTATAGAATCTAATATATAACATCACAAATTTTCCTTCCGATAAAGCCTAACCTTCCGTGAGGATGGGGCGGAAAGCACCGGATCTTAGATGAGTAGTATAAGATGGCCGAGCTGCCGAGAAATTAATACTTTCGGCCTGCTTGGCCATTGTGTTTTCGGATTAAGGAGTGCCTTCGCTGCGGGAATAGGGGGTGAACTGAAGAGCTGTGCAGCGGTGGCTGAAGAAATGTTTTGTAGGACGCGGAACTGTAATATCAACCTTTAGATTTATTGATTGAGATAGACTAGTAACCCACTTCGACGTTTTTCTGCAAGGAATATTCTTCTAATATTCTTCACAGAACAGATTGTAATTTTTTGGATGATTCAAAACGCGACTTTATAGGGCGTTCGTATTTCATTTAGTAATCATATCAAACGAACAGGAGGGCAATATGCTAAGTAAAAAATGGATTACTTTAATGATGGCTAGTCTGTTTTTCACCATCCTGATTTTGCCGGTCTGGGCCGCCTATAACCACAACGGTGATACAGACTCGGTCAACTTCCGTACCGCCTATCCCTATATGGTTGGTACCAAGCTCGACAGCTGCACACTCTGCCACAAAGGCGGTAATTACACTGATCCCAGCACCAGCAAAACTACTACCCTTGGCAGCTGCCAGTACTGTCATGCAATAACCGGGTATGGCAGTGATCCGACTCAATTTATCAATACCCTGAACCCCTATGGCCGGGATTATCTAAACAACGGGCGGAACCAAGCGGCCCTGAAGGCCATTGAATCACTAGACTCCGATGGAGACGGATTTTCCAATATTGCTGAAATCAACTCAAAGCCATTACCGACGTACCCCGGTGACCCAAATGACAATCCGAACAAAGTGGTAGCCTCTTACCGTATTTACAACAAGTCACAACTTCAGGCCATGCCGCAGCACTCCCAGTTTCTGCTCATGAATACCACCAAATCGGGCGACTACTACGCGACATACTCCGGCGTAATTATGCAGGACCTGCTAAAAACTGCGGGGATTACTGCCAATGCGACACAAATTACCGTATATGCCGCTGACGGTTTCTCCCAGCGTCATCCCCTTGAGGACAGCAGCTCGAATGTGGGAAAAACTTATGCTCCCTATGTAAACGGGACATATCCGGCAGCCACATATTATTACGACCCCCAGGCAGACAAAGCTAATGGTGGATGGTGTGATTACAGCTCTCCCGGAAACGCTGGGCGCAAAAATGGCGATCCGATAGCTGTTAATGGCGGCCTCCGACTCATCCTCGCCCTGCAAATAGACGGCAAGGACCTGGTTCCCGGTTATCTGGATGCCACCAACAAGCTTGCGAGCGGCACGGAAGGGCCGTTCCGTGTTGTTCCCCCTCAGAAAATCGTGGGCCCGCCCGATCAGGCATCAACTGCAACAAATCAGAATGTTATCTGGCCGTATGATTCTAACGCTGACCACAATGCGGGCCTTTCCTCGAAGTCAGTTACAGTAATAAAGGTAGAACCCCTCCCGGCGGGTACCACCGATATAAACTACCTTGAAGCCGGTTTTAATTATGTTGACCAGGGAAAGATTGTCATCTATGGGGCACTGCAAGGTCCTACACTTGTTTCCCCGGCAGACGGTACAACGAATGTGCCAAGGACCGGAGCTGTCTTGACATGGACCAAAACCGAGGATACGGTCCCTTCGGAGCCGATAACTTACACTGTCCAGCTTTCGAAAGACAAAGTTACGTGGACGACTTCGACGACAAAAGTAGCTTCCGCTGACAGATTGAGCGGGACATTTTTTGCCGGTTCCAGCAAATATTTTCTGTTTTTTGGCATTATCGGCATGTTTGGCGTGGGAGTACCAAGAAGAACGCGAAAATTTCTGGGTATCTTTCTCTTGATAACAGTAACTGGAGCGGTCATCTCCTCTTGCGGTGGCGGTGGCGGTGGCACTAGCACTGGCGGCACATCGTCAACAGTAAGTGCGGCAATACCGCAATCACTCGATGCCAACACGACATATTACTGGAGAGTAACAGGAGACGGGCCGAATTCGCATTTGATAAGTGGTGTTTCAAGCTTCACTACCGGAATAATGTGGAAATAGGGCCTGCCTCCGTCTAGTATAATGACAAAAGTGGGGCTTTTTATTGAGAAAAGTCCCACTTTTGGGATGCTGGCTCCCCTGCGCGGAATCGAAATGAGAGATGATCTTACACTGTCCGTTAGGTCAAACAATGGTTTTTACAGCTCAATTTTCAGCGATTTCGCCGAATGTCCCTTAAATGAAGTGACTATACCAGTCAATCTTAAATTTTCTATCTTATTAATATTATTACGTAAATTCAATCGTAACAATAACTGAAAATCCTCGTGTCGCTGGTTCGATTCCGGCTCTGGGCACCACTGATTTCAAGGGGTTGCGAGACCGACGCAATCCCTTGATTTGTTTCTGACGCAGAAAATGACGCAGGTAAGTGCATGCTGCATGCGTAGCATATCTATTATTACATCACCTGTCTTGCCTCCTCTATCCCCCATTATCATTCCAACCTAACTCATATGACGGGTGCTGTAACCCAACCCTTTTTATTTTCGTATTCCCCCTATATGTTGTTCAGATATATATGTATATATGGACTTGGTCAGTAAGTGGTATAGCAGTCGTATGGCAGTTATGAAGGAGTTTTCAATAGACATGCCAGTGTGGTTGGCCGCCCTATTAAGTTTCTGGAATTTCAATTCCGGCCAGGTAGGCGGTAAAAGCCTACCCCTTTGATATTTTTGGTGAAGGATAAGTGGGATTGAACTGCCAACATATACGTTGCGAATGCATTAGTTGTGTTCCGCCTCAGTCGGAAATGGACTTTCAAGCCGTTTGATTTAGTGAAGTATGCAGTACATTACTCCGGCTCAAATCGA
>Ga0335070_10004653_pt1 | contig 16070 bp, 14 predicted proteins | sample Lox_Sample_13_FD_206722 | JGI IMG/M metagenome (GOLD analysis project Ga0335070, IMG submission 206722) | Soil microbial communities from Loxahatchee National Wildlife Refuge, Florida, United States - Lox_Sample_1.3 | ecosystem: Environmental > Terrestrial > Soil > Wetlands | place: USA... | reverse complement strand
CCTCCCGCATCCGCCTCGGCACCGCCGTCGTGGTGGCGCCTTACTGGCATCCGATAAAGCTCGCGGGAGAGGCCGCGCTCCTCGACCTCCTGACCGGCGGGCGGCTCGAGTTCGGCATCGGCCGCGGAGCCTATCAGCGCGAGTTCGACCGCATGGCCGGCGGCATCCAGCAGCAGCTCGGCGTGCCCTACATGCAGGAGATGCTGCCGGCGCTGAAGGCGCTGTGGCAGGGCGATTACGAGCATCGCGGCAAATACTGGAGCTTTCCGACGGCCACCTCGGTACCGAAGCCGCTGCAGCGGCCGCATCCCCGGATCTGGGTCGCGGCCCGCGACCCCGGCACCTATGACTGGGCGGTCGCCAACGGCTGCAGCATCATGTCCTGGGCGATCTCGCGGCCGTTCGCGGAGGTCGCGAAATACAAGGGACAGTTCGAGGCGGCCCTGAAGGCGCACCCCCAGCCGGTGCGGCCGAGCTTCCTCACCATGCGCCACACGGCAGTCTACGCGCGGCCGGATCAATGGCGAGAACCGGTGAACGCGGTGATCCGGCAGAGCGCGCTCTTCGAGAATCTCTTCAAGAACCTCGGCGGCGTGAAGGATGGATTTGCGGAGGCGGTCGACCTGGCGGAGCTCGGCAATCGCGCCGAATATGCTCCGGCGCTGCTGCGCGAGAACCTCATGTTCGGCACCCCCGAGGAGGTGATCGCGAAGCTCAAGCGCTACGAGGCGCTCGGCGTCGACTACTTCAATTATTCCGCCAATTTCGGCATGCCGTTTGCGGAGCAGAAGAAGTCGCTGCGCCTCTTCATCGACGAGGTGATGCCGGCCTTTGCCGAGGAGCATCGCGGCCAGCGCTCGGCCTCGGGGTGAGCAAGCCTGATCTAAAAACGGCACCCGCACGAATATTGATCTGCCGCAAGGGCGCGGGCGCCCGCGCGAGGTATTCGTCTTCTCGAGGATGACCCGCGGACTCCGCGCGCTTCAGGAGAAATGCGATGAATGTCAAGGAGATCATGACCCAAGACGTTCAGACGATCGCCCCGGACGACACCATTCAGACCGCGGCGAGGCTGATGGACGATCTCAACGTGGGAATACTTCCGGTCCATGACGGGACGCGCGTCGTGGGCGTGATCACGGATCGCGACATCACCGTGCGCGCGACCTCGCTCGGCTTGACGCCGACGGAGCACGCCGTCAGCGACTTCATGACCGACGAGGTCTACTACTGCATGGAGGAGGACAGCATCGAGATCGTCGCCGACAACATGGCGCACATTCAGATCCGCCGCATGCCCGTGCTCGACCGCGACAATCGCCTCGTCGGCATCATCTCGCTCGGCGACATCGCCACGCATGCGAGCCAATACCGGACGACGGCGGAGGCGCTGCGCAAGATCTCCGAACCGTCCCAGCCCGACCGCGCGCCCTCGGGCACAGCGGGCCTGCGTCACGGCTCGGCGGCGCCGCGCAGGTCCTGAGCGGGTATCGGAGATCAGGCCCAGCTCGCCACGAGCGAGCCGTCGCTCGCGAGCCGGACGCGCGTTCCCAGCCGTGCGCTTTCCCGGTCGAGCCTTTGGCTCAGCCACCTCGCATCCTCCTCGGCAGCGCTGTTCAAGCGGAAGCGGCGGATCTGAAAGGGCCGCATCGTGAGCTGCAGCAAATCGCCGGTCGAGGCCGAGAAGACAGGGAGGTACATGAGGGTGAGATCGCCGCGATACTCCTCGTATCCGCCGATGCCCTCGTAGTCGTTCAGGAAATCCCCGCATCCGTAAAGGATCAGCTTCCGCTGGTAGACCTCGATACCCAGGGGATGGTGCGACGAATGGCCGAAGACGACGTCGAAGCTGCCGCCCTCGATCAGACCGTGCGCGAACTTCTTGTGCTCGCTGGGGATCGCATAGCCGAAATTGGCCCCCCAATGCATAGAGGCCACGAGGATATCGCCTGGCCGCCTCGCCGCCTGCGCCAACGCCGCGACCCGAGCGAGCGTCCGATCCGAGAAATCCTGCAGCAGATTGACGCCGGGCTCGCTCGCCCCCGCTGCCCATTCGCCGGGGATGCCGCTGTCTTCCGTGCCGAAGGAGAAGACGACGATCCTGCCCTTCCCGTTCGCGCTCAGGATCGCAGGCGCCGACGCCTCGGCGGCATTTCGCCCCGCGCCGACGCCGCGGATGCCCGCTTGCGCCAGCGTCTCCAGCGTCTCCAGGAGCCCCGCAGGGCCCCAGTCGAGCACGTGGTTGTTCGCGAGCGCGCAGCAGTCAATGCCGGCGGCGGTCAGGCACGCCGCATTCTCGGGATTCATCCTGTAATGAATCTCCTTGCGCGCGTAGCGCATGCTCTTGGTGATGCTGGTCTCGAGATTGACGATCCGCGCGTCCGGCTGCGCCTGGCGCAACGCCGCCAGCGCATCGCCCCAGACATAGGAGTAATCCACCGGCTTCGGAATGGGGCCGTGCGCGCTCTCCGCGAGCGCGACGTAGCCTTCGGCGGAGACCATGTAGGGCTCGTAGATACTGGGATCGCTGGGGTGCGGGAGCACCTGATCGATCCCTCTGCCGAGCATGACATCCCCGGCCAGGAACAGCTTGATCCCAGCAGATGGCGGAAGGTCTCTATCGGCCGCGAGCTCGGACATTTTCGCGATGGGGGTCTTGAACCGGTCGAGGGCGGCTGCGCCGCCGAGCATCAGGAAATCGCGGCGCGAGAGCGCTGAAGCTGGACTTCGACGAGTCACTGGCCTCCTCGACCGACGATACCAGCTCTTTCGATAGGGTCGACGGCCCCGGGCGGCATTGAGATGGATCATACGATGCCGGCGGCCCAGCTTGATCCACGTCAATGAGCGCCGGCGCAGTTGCGCCTGAATTGCCGATGGGGCCGCAAGGAGAAACCTCCCCGTGGGATGGGCGACGATCCATAAGAAGCCGGACGCCGATGCGCTCGCCCCCAATCTGCGAGACTGGGCCGCGGTGCGCGCGGGCTTCAGCTGGGAGGCCGTGCGCGCGGAGCTCGCCGCGCCCGGCGGCGGCCTCAATATCGCCTGGGCGGCGCTCGACCGTCACCTCGCCAGCGGCGGCGGCGGCCGCCTCGCGCTGCTTTGGCTCGGCAAGAGCGGCGAGCGACGGGCCTACTCCTATCGCGAGCTCGCCGCCGCCAGCAATCGCTTCGCCAATCTGCTGAAGCGATTTGGGGTCGGCAAGGGCGAGCGCGTCTTCACCCTGCTCGGCCGCATCCCCGAGCTCTACGTCACCGCTCTCGGAACGCTCCGCAACGGCAGCGTGCTCTCCCCGCTCTTCTCCGCCTTCGGGCCCGAGCCCGCGCGGGCGCGCATGACCATCGGCGAGGCGCGGCTCTTGGTCACCACGCCCTCTCTCTACCGAAAACGGGTCGCGGAATGGCGCCGCGATCTCCCGAGCCTGCGGCACGTCCTCCTCGTGCGCGGGCCCGGCGAGCCCGAGATCGAAGGCACCCTCGATTTCAACGCGGAGCTTGCGGCATCATCCGACGAGGCGACACTCGAGCCGACGGCGGCGGAGGACATGGCACTCCTCCATTTCACGAGCGGCACCACCGGACGCCCCAAGGGCGCGGTCCACGTGCACGAGGCCGTGCTCGCGCACCACGCCACCGGCCGCTATGCGCTCGATTTCCATCCCGGCGACGTCTTCTGGTGCACGGCCGATCCCGGATGGGTCACCGGCACCTCCTACGGCATCATCGCGCCGCTCACCAACGGCATCACGCTCGTGGTAGACGAGGCGGAGTTCGAGGCCGAGCGCTGGTATCGCATCCTCGCGGAGGAGCGGATCACCGTCTGGTACTCGGCCCCGACCGCGATCCGCATGCTGATGAAGACGGGTGCGGAGCTCGCGCGGAAATACGATCTCTCCCGCCTCCGCTTCCTCGCGAGCGTCGGCGAGCCGCTCAATCCCGAGGCCGTGGTCTGGAGCCAGGAAGCGCTGGGCCGCCCCTTCCACGACAACTGGTGGCAGACCGAGACCGGCGGCATCATGATCGCGAATTACGCCGCGATGGACATCAAGCCGGGCTCGATGGGACGGGAGCTGCCGGGGATCGAAGCCGCGATCGTCGAGCGCACTGCCGATGGCGGCGTGCGCATCCTCGATGCGCCCATGACGACCGGCGAGCTCGCGCTCCGGCCGGGCTGGCCGTCGATGTTCCGCGCCTATCTGAACGAGGAGGAGCGCTACCGGAAATCCTTCGCCGGCGGCTGGTACCTCACGGGCGATCTCGCGCAGCGCGACGCGGAGGGTTACTACTGGTTCGTGGGGCGCGGCGACGACGTGATCAAATCGGCCGGGCACCTGATCGGACCGTTCGAGGTGGAGAGCGCCTTGATGGAGCACCCCGCGGTTGCCGAGGCGGCCGTCATCGGCAAGCCCGATCCCATCGCGGGCGAGACCGTGAAGGCCTTCGTGACGCTGAAGCCCGGCCACGAGCCCGGCGACGCCCTCATGAGGGAGATATTGGGCCACGCGCGCAAGCGCCTCGGTCCGGCGGTCGCGCCCAAGGAGATCGCCTTCAGCCGCGACATCCCGAAGACGCGCAGCGGCAAGATCATGCGCCGCCTGCTGCGCGCCCGCGAGCTCGGGCTGCCCGAGGGCGATCTCTCGACGCTCGAGAGCGGTGCCGCATGACCGACGCTCACGCGATCAAGCCGCATCTGAGCCGCGAGCACCTGCTCGATCTCCTGCGGGAGATGGTGCGAATCCGCCGCTTCGAGGAGAAATGCGCGGAGCTCTACCAGCAGGAGAAGATCCGCGGCTTCCTCCATCTCTACATCGGCGAGGAGGCGATCGCCGTCGGCGCGATGCGCGCACTCGAGCCCGGCGATGCCGTCATCGCGACGTATCGCGAGCACGGTCACGCGCTCGCGCGCGGCGTCTCGATGGACGCGATCATGGCGGAGATGTACGGCAAGATCGAGGGCTGCAGCCGCGGCCGCGGCGGATCGATGCACCTCTTCGATGCCGCGACGCGCTTCTACGGCGGCAACGCCATCGTCGGCGGCGGGTTGCCGCTCGCTGTCGGCCTCGGCCTCGCGGAGAAGATGCAAAAGCGAAGCGGCCTCGCCGCCTGCTTCTTCGGCGAGGGAGCGGTCGCCGAGGGCGAGTTCCACGAGAGCCTCAATCTCTCGGAGCTCTGGAAGCTCCCGGTTCTCTTCGTCTGCGAGAACAACCTCTACGCCATGGGCACACGGCTCGAGCGCTCGGAGTCGCAGCCGGACATCCACGTCAAGGCGCAGAGCTACAACGTGCCGGCCGAGGTCGTCGACGGCATGGACGTGGTCGCCGTCGAGGCCGCAATGCGGAAGGCGGTTGCGGCGATCCGAAGCGGCGCAGGTCCCATCCTCCTGGAGTGCCGGACCTATCGCTTCCGCGCCCACTCCATGTTCGACCCGCAGCTCTATCGCGAGAAGGCCGAAGTGGAGGAGTGGAAGAAGCGCGATCCGATCGATCGGCTCCTGTCCTGGATGCGCCAGAGCGGCGCGCTCCACGACGCAGACCTCGCCGCCATCGAGGCGGCGGTTGCCAAAGAAGTAGACCGCAGCGTCGAGTTCTCGGAGAGCGGGAAGTGGGAGAAGCTGGAGACGCTCACCGCCGACGTCTATGCCGGCGAGGTGCCGCCGTGACGGCGCCGCCGCTGCCGAAGCAGGGCCCGGAGATCAGCTATCGCGAAGCGGTGCGCGAGGCGATCCGGGAGGCGATCCTCGGGGATCCCCGCGTGTTCCTCATGGGCGAGGACGTCGGCCGCTACGGCGGCTGCTATGCGGTGACGAAAGGGCTCCTCGAGGAATTCGGGCCGGAGCGGATTCGCGATACGCCTCTCTCGGAATCGGCTTTCGTCGGCGCGGGGATCGGTGCGGCGCTCGGGGGCATGCGGCCGATCGTCGAGGTCATGACCGTCAATTTCAGCCTGCTGGCGCTCGACCAGATCGTCAACAACGCGGCGACGCTCCGCCACATGTCCGGCGGTCAGTTCGAGGTGCCGCTGGTGATCCGCATGGCGACCGGCGCGGGCCGCCAGCTCGCGGCCCAGCACTCGCACAGTCTCGAGGGCTGGTACGCGCACATACCGGGCATCAAGGTCCTGGCGCCCGCGACACTCGAGGATGCGCGGTTCATGCTCGGCGCAGCGCTCGCCGACCCTAATCCCGTGCTCATCTTCGAGCACGTCATGCTCTACAACATGACCGGAACGCTCGATGGTGCGGGCCCCGTCGACATCCGCTCCGCGAAGGTCCGGCGGGTCGGGCGCGACGTGACGCTCATCGCCTATGGCGGGACCCTCTTCAAGACGCTGATCGCGGCAGAGACCCTCGCCAAGGAGGGCATCGAGGCGGAGGTGATCGATCTCCGCGTGCTGCGTCCCCTCGACACCGGGACGATCCTCGCCTCCGTGCGGCGCACGCGCCGTGCCGTGATCGTGGACGAGGGCTGGCGCAGCGGTAGCCTCTCGGCCGAGGTGAGCGCGCGCATCACGGAAGGTGCATTCTGGGACCTAGATGCGCCGGTCGAGCGCGTCTGCAGCGCCGAGGTTCCCATTCCCTATCCGCGCCACCTCGAGGAAGCGGCACTGCCGCAGCCTCCGGGCATCGTCGCGGCCGCCAAGGCGACGCTGGGGCGCTGATGGCCGAGTTCCGGATGCCCTCGCTCGGCGCCGACATGGTCGCGGGCACCCTCGTGGAGTGGCTGCGCCGGCCAGGAGATCGGGTGCGCCGCGGCGACATCGTCGCCGTCGTCGAGACCCAGAAAGGCGCGATCGAAATCGAGATCTTCCAGGACGGCGTGATCGAGCGGCTGCTCGTCGAGGTCGGCACGACCGTCCCGGTGGGAACGCCGCTCGCGCTCGTCTCCGGCATCGGCGTCGGGGCGCCCGCGGCACCAACTCCGCCGCCCCTCCGGCCGGAGGCGGTAGTGCAGGCCCCGGCACCGCGGGTGCCAATCCCCGGCCCACAGGTCGGCCGGCCTCTCGCCTCGCCGGCGGCACGGCGCATCGCGCAGCAATTCGGTGTCGATCTCCGAGCTCTTCGCGGCACCGGCCCCGGTGGCGCCATCGTGAGCGCCGACGTCGAGCAAGCAGCGAAAGCTCCGCGACGCTTCGATCCCGCGGAGATGCGCCGCGCGATCGGCGCCGCCATGGCGCGCTCGAAGCGGGAGATACCGCACTATTACCTCAGCACCACCATCGACATTACGGTGGCGCAGCGATGGATGGAAGCGCGCAACGCCGAGCGCCCGCCGCCGCAGCGCCTGCTGCTCGCAGCGCCGCTGCTGAAGGCGGTGGCCCTCGCCCTTCGCGGCTCGCCCGAGCTCAACGGCTACCACGGAGAGCGCGGATTCGAGCCTTCGCCCGCAATCCACATCGGCGTCGCGATCGCGATCCGGGGCGGCGGTCTCATGGCGCCCGCGATCCACGACGTGGACAAGCTCGGCGTCGACGAGCTCATGGCGAAGCTCCGCGACCTCGGCATGCGCGCGCGGAGCGGCGGCCTGCGCAGCTCCGAGCTCTCGGATTCCACCATCACCGTCACCAATATCGGCGAGCGCGGCGTCGAAGCGGTCTTCGGGATCATCTATCCGCCGCAGGTCGCGCTCGTCGGGCTGGGCAAGCCGATGGAGCGACCCGCGGTGATCGAGGGCAAAGTGCTGCCGCGGCGGACCATCGTCGCGACTTTGTCCGCCGACCATCGCGCGAGCGACGGTCATCGCGGCGCGCTCTTCCTCGCGGAAATGGACCGGCTCCTGCAGGCACCGGAGCAGCTATGACGCGCGAGGAAGTCCGCGGACTCATCGTGGAGACGCTCGGCAACATCGCGCCGGAAGCCGACGCCTCGACCCTCGATCCCAAGGCAGACATCCGGGAGAGTCTCGACATCGACTCCCTCGACTTCCTGAATTTCGTGATCGCTGTCCACGAGCGGCTGCGCATCGACATTCCCGAGGTCGATTATCCCCGGCTCTTCACGCTCGACGGCGCAATCGATTACCTCATGCAGAAAGCCGCGCCGCCCAAATGACGAGCCTCGCCGGAAAGGTGCGATTCCTGAAGCGGCGCGAGAGCTACGCGGAGCGGCCGGCGCGCGTCGTCCCGATCGAAACCCACATGTCCTGGGTGTTCTTGACCGACGAGCACGCCTACAAGCTCAAGAAGCCGGTGCGTCATTCCTTCCTCGATTTCAGTACGATCGAGGCGCGGCGCCGGAATTGCGAGCGGGAAGTGCGGCTCAATCGCCGCCTCGCTCCCGACGTCTACCTCGCCGTTCTGCCGCTGCGGAGGGAGCGAAGCGGCAGACTCTCGCTCGATGGCACGGGCGAGATCGTGGACTGGATCGTCAAGATGCGGAGATTGCCGGCGGAGCGAACGCTCGAATACGCGATCAAGCATGGAACGGTGAGGAGCGCGGATTTGCGGGGGCTCGCGGGGCTGCTCGTGCGCTTCTACCGCAGCGCTCCGAAGCCAGCCGTCGCCGAACGCTCCTATCGGCGCCGCATCGAGGCGGATATCCGTGCCAACCGTCGTGAGCTCTCGAAATCCGCCTGGCGGCTCCCCGTCGCGCTCGTTCGCGAGGCAAGCGGCGCACAGCTTGCCTTCTTGCGCCGACATTCCGGCATTCTCGACGCGCGGGTACGCGGCGGGAGGATCGTCGAGGTGCACGGCGATCTCAGACCCGAGCACGTCTATCTCGGCGCCAAGCCCGTGGTCACGGATTGCCTGGAGTTCAATCGCGCGTTCCGGATTCTCGATCCCCTGGACGAACTCGGATATCTCGCCTTGGAATGCGACGTGCTGGGCGGAGCCGAGGCCGGCCGACGCCTGCTCGACCTCTACGAGGAGCTGTCCGGCGACCGGCCGCCGCGGCAGCTCCAGCACTTCTACATGAGCGGGCGGGCGTGCCTCAGAGCCAAGCTCGCGATCTGGCACCTCAAGGACCGCGGCGTGCGCCATCGCGCGAAATGGCGGCGGAAGGCTCTGCGCTATCTTTGCCTCGCCTGCGCCCACGCCGGCGCTCTCGCGGAGACCTAGACCGCGAGCAGCTCGACGAGGGAGCCTCCGCTGTGGACGCGCTCGATCGCCGCCGCGAACAAGGCTGCGGCATCCAAGATCACCAGCTTTTTCGCCACGAGCTCTGGCTCGAGCCGGAAAGGCGGCAGCGAGTCCGTGATCACGACCTTCTCGAAGACGGGATCGGCGATGACGTCGTTGGCCTTGGCATTGAAGACGCCGTGCGTAGCGGCAACGTAGATCTTCTTGGCGCCCGCGGCACGGCAAGCCCTTGCGGCCCGGGCAATGGTCGTTCCCGTGCTGATGAGATCGTCGATGATGACGACCGTACGGTCCTTCACATCGGCAAAGAGCGATTCTCCGCTGACGACGCCGCGGGCGCGCTGCTTCTCCATGAAGCCCGTGGGAATGGCACGGCTCATGACACGTGCGAGAGCGTCGCGAAAGGCATCCGCGCGCTTCATGCCGCCGACATCGGGCGAGAGCACCAGGATCTCCTCGCGCGCCAGCAGCGGCGCGAAGTAGTCCACGAACATCTTGCGCGCCTCGAGGTGATCCGTCCGGCAGCGGAACGCATTCTGAAAGGCCGCGAGATTGTGGACGTCGAGCGTGATCACGCGGTCGGTGCCCACGGCCTCGAAGAGCGCGGCCGCGTAGCGCGTCGTCACGGGATCGCGCGTCTGCGTCTTGCGGTCCTTGCGCGCGTAGCAGAGATAAGGCACGACCGCGGTCACGCGCTCGGCCGAGGCGTCCTTGAGCGCTCCGATGAAGAACAGGAGACGGCAGAGCTTGTCGTTGACGCTCTGCCGATCGTCGCCGTAGAGCGATTGGATCACGTAGACGTCGCGGCCGCGGACGTTGACGAGGGGCCGGGTCTTGTGTTCGCCGTCCTCGAAGCCTCGCTCCTCGTGGGCCGCAAGCGCGACACCCAGCCGCGCCGCCACCTTCTCGCCCCACGGGCGGCTCGCTTCGAGCGCGAAGAGAAGGGCTCCTGCCTCGCTCATGGCATCGCGTCCTCGCGGAATCCCACGCGGCGCCCCTCGCTATCTCGTGGCGGCGCTCGGGACATTGACGTGCGTCAATTGACGCCCAGGAACGGGTAGCGCCGCAGATCGGCCGCGCTCCAGAGCGAGAGCCCGGCGCGGCCGTCGACGGTCTCGATCTGAATGATCGCATCGGGCGCCTCGAAGCCGATGCGGCCGGGGGTCCCGGCGGCGTCGAGCGCCTGGAGAAGCGCCTCGTCGAGAAACCGCTCCTCCTTCGGCGTCGAGAGCGTTCCCTTGAATCCGCGCCGGCGCATGCGGACGTGAAAGCTCTTGCCCGCGAGATCGCCAGTCCAGCCGAGCGCGATCTCGCGGGCGCGCGCCTCGAATTCCCCGGCATCGGCGAAATCGAAGCTCCGCTGCGCCGGGAAGAGATGCGAGACGAAATTGAGATAGCCGGGATTCTCCGCGACCGCGGCGGCGAAATCCGCAAGGAACCGCAACGGGTCCTCCACGGTCATGACGAGGACGTTATAGTAGGGCGTCCCCTTCACCGGCCCCCAGCGCCGCAGCAGCTCGCGTGCGTCGCGAAAGCTGTCCTCGAGAGCGGTCGCCACGACGTTCCAGCCGGCCCTTCCGGCCGCTGCCGACCGCTGCGCCGATGGTGTGGGCTGCTCCGCGACCTCTGGCATGACATAATCCTCGGTCCCTAAATGAGCCGCGCCGGAATGAGCCGACTGCGAGCCCCCGGGAATGTGGCAGCATCCGCCGGCTTCCCCGGGTCCGATATGACGCAGATCAATGGTCGTGCGACGCGCCCGTCCTTCATTTTGCTTGGGGCCGCATGGTCCAGGGGTGATCCGTGACGTTGAGCGGGCTAGTGCAGATTGCGCCATTCCTTTGGCAGGTCGCCCGATACCGGATGCGACGGCCGGGACCCGTTCTCTCCGTTCGGGATCGCCTGGCCATGCTGCCGGTCAAGGGAATCCCGGTGCGCCGGCGGACCGTCATCCATTGGAACGAGCAGCAGGTGCCCTTCATCGAGGCCGAGGAAGACGAGGACCTCGCGGCCGCGCTCGGCCTCGTGCACGCGCATCTTCGCCTGGGACAGATGGAGATGCTGAGGCGTCTCTCGCAAGGGCGCGTTGCGGAGATGATCGGGCCCGTGGGGATCGAGCTCGATCGTACCATGCGTACGCTGGCGCCTGGCCGCGCTGTTCCCGAAATGCTCGCGGGATTGCCGGCGGAGACGCGCCAGTGGCTCGAGGCGTTCCTGAGAGGGCTCAACCACTATCTCGAGCAAGCACCGGTCCTGCCGCCGGAGTTCGAGATCCTCGGCCTTGCCCGCGAGGCCTGGGGATTGGCAGACGTTCTCGCGCTCGGTCGCCTCGTCAGCATCGACGTCAATTGGCTCGTCTGGTTCCGGCTTCTGAAGTATCGGAGCGACGGCGATTGGCCCGCGCTCTGGCGCCGGATTTGCGCGCACGACGCTCCCTCCCGCGGCGCCGGAGAAGGCGGCGCCGATACCGACGATCTGATCCTGTCGGCGCTCCAATCCTCCGCCACCCGCGCGGGCAGCAACGCCTTCGTCGTCGGCGCCGGCCGAAGCGCTTCCGGCGCGCCTCTCGTCGGCGCCGATCCCCACCTGCCCTTAATCCTCCCGAGTCCCTGGCTCATCTGCGGACTCAGCTCTCCCTCCTTGAACGCCGTGGGCCTGATGGTGCCGGGCTTGCCGTGCGTTGCCTTAGGGCGCAATCGCTGGATCGCCTGGGGCGGCACCAATCTGCACGCGGCGAGCAGCGATCTGGTTTCGGTTCCCGAGACAGGGGTGAGCGAGCTGCGCGAGCGCAAGGAGACCATTGCCGTCCGCTGGCGGCGCCCCGCGACCGTCGCCATCCGCGAGAGCCCCTGGGGACCGGTCGTCAGCGATCTTCCTTGGCTCGGCGGCGGAGGCGAGACCTTGTCGCTGCGCTGGATGGGGCATCGTCCGAGCGACGAGATCACGGCCATGCTGCGCGTCAACCGCGCGCGGAACTGGACGGAATTCCGGACTGCGCTCGAGGGCTTCGCCCTGCCCGGTCAGCGCATGCTCTATGCGGACGCCGAAGGCCACATCGGCGATCTCCTGGCCGTGCACTTGCCGCGCCGCGAGGTGCAGGCGCCGGCCGACGTTAGGGTGCCGCCGGGGCCGGCGGCGGCGTGGGCTCGCCCCGCAACCAGCAAGGACTTTCCGCAGAGGCTCGATCCGCCCGAGGGCTTAATCGCCTCGGCAAACGAGCGGCCCGGCCGCACGGTGTGCCCCATCGGCTATCATTTCTCCCCACCCGACCGAAAGCGGCGCCTCGAGGAGCTGCTGAGCGGCGGCGAGGCACTGAGCGTCGACGACATCGCGCATATCCAGCGGGACGTCCGATGCAGCGCCTCGCTCGCGCAGCGCGACCGGCTGCTCGCGTGGTGGAAGGACGCAGCGCCGGGGGACGGTGGAGGCCGTCCTCTGATGACGGCGCTCGCCACCTGGACGGGCGACTACACTGCGGACTCCCGGGGTGCACTCGCCTTCGAGCTCGTGCTCTATCACCTCGCGCGCCGCCTTTTGCCGCGCCGGCGCCGAGAGTCCTACGCCGCGTCGTGGGGTGCGCGGACGCTGATCTGGCAGGACATTCTCGCGGCACAGCCGGAGCTGCGGGCGCGCGCGCTGCGCCGAGCCCTTCGCGATGCGGCAAGGCGGCTTCCGCGCGATGCCGCCTGGGGCAAGCGCCACCGGCTCCGTCTGGCGCATCCGCTGGGCCTGCTCCCGTTGGTCGGACGGCTCTATCGCTTCGTCGATCTGCCGACCGCCGGAAGCTCCGAGACCGTCCACAAGGCCGCCCATCCGCTGACAGATCGGATTCATGCCGCCTCCTATGGATCGGGCGCGCGGCACATATCCGATCTCTCCGATCCCGACCGCAATTTCTTCGTGCTCGCGGGGGGACAGGACGGCTGGCTCGGCAGCACGACGTTCCAGGATCAGGTGGCGCCATGGCAGCGCGGCGAATACATTGAGATGCCGCTCCGGATCGAGACCGTCCGCAGCGTCTTTCCGCACCGGACCGAGCTCGCGGCATGATCGACGCGACCGGCCTCTTGCGGCTCTATGCGCGGTATCGAAGCGCGCGCCTCGCCGCGCAAGACGCGGTCGAGACGCAGCGGCGCCTCCTCCGGCGCCTCGTCAGGAGAGCGGCGAAGACACGGTTCGGCAGGGATCACCGCTTCCAGGAGATCGCGGACATCGAGGATTTCCAGGCGCGCGTGCCTCTGCGGCGCTATGAGCAGATGTGGCGGGATTATTGGCAGCCGACCTTCCCGCGGCTCGTCGACTGCACCTGGCCCGGGACCATCCCGTTCTTCGCGCTGACCTCGGGGACGACGACGGGAGCCACCAAATACATCCCCTGCTCGCGCGAGATGAACCGCTCGAACGAGTGGGCAGCGATCGACATTCTCGTGCATCACCTCCGGAACCGGCCGCGGAGCCGGGTGCTCGGCGGCAAGAATTTCATGCTCGGCGGGAGCACGGACCTGACCGAGCAGAGCCCGGGAATCCGCAGCGGCGATCTCAGCGGGATCGCCGTGAGCCAGGTTCCCTGGTGGGCCTGGCCCTACTGCTTCCCGCCCCCCGAGCTCGCGCTCATCGCGGATTGGGAGCACAAGATCGAGAGACTCGCCACCGCCTGCCTCGGGCAGGACATCCGCACCATCACGGGAACGCCGAGCTGGCTCCTGATCTTCTTCGAGCGGCTCTTCGCAATGCGGCCGGAATGGTCGGGCCGGCTCCACCGCTTCTTCCCGGACCTGGAGCTTCTCGTCCACGGCGGCGTCAATTTTGCGCCCTACCGTCAGCGCTTCGAGGAGCTGCTCGCCGGCAGCCATGCGGAGCTTCGCGAGGTCTACCCCGCGAGCGAGGGCTTCTTCGCTGTGGCCGATCGCGGCCCGAGCGAGGGCATGCGGCTCATCCTCGACAACGGCATCTTCTACGAGTTCGTCCCGGTCGAGGAGCTCGAGACGTCGGCACCGACGCGGCATTGGCTCGGCACCGTCCGACCCGGCGTCACCTACGCCCTCGTGGTAAGCAGCTGCGCCGGCCTCTGGGCTTACGTCGTCGGCGATACCGTCAGGCTCGTGGACCTCGATCCCCCGCGCATCCTCGTCGCGGGGAGAACGTCCTATTTCCTCTCGGCCTTCGGCGAGCACCTCAGCGGCGAGGAGATCGAGGCTGCCGTCGCCGCCGCCGCCCGATCCATCGGCTGCACGATCGCGGATTTCTCGGTGGGCCCCGTTTTCCCCGATGCGGCGCAGCACCTGGGACGGCATCTATATGTCGTGGAGTTCGGCGGGCGCGGCCCTAGCGACGAGCAGTTGCACGCCTTTGCCCTGGCGCTGGACGCGCGGCTTTGCCACGATAACGACGACTATCGCGCGCATCGCTCCGGAGGCTTCGGGCTCGATGCCCCGGAGGTCCTGCGCGTCCCCCACGGCGCCTTTTCGGCCTGGATGAGGAGCCGAGGCCAGCTCGGCGGGCAGCACAAGGTGCCGAGGGTGGTAGCGGACCCGGCGCTCTTTCGCGAATTGCGCGACTTCGTCGGGACATTGCGGTAGATCAAGGCCGCGGGGCCGGTTCCAAGGCAGATATCTCACTCTCGCTGAGGAGTCCACCAATGCAGCTGCCGCTTCAGATCACGTTTCGCAATCTCGATGCCTCCCCCACCGTCGAGGAGAAGGTCCGCGAGCGCGCCGAGGAGCTCGAGCGCTTCTACGGCCGGATCATGAGCTGCCGGGTGGTGATCGAGGCCGCGACCCGGCGGCAGCACAAGGGCCGCCTATACCACATTCGTGTCGATCTCAAGGTTCCCGGCAAGGAGATCGTGGTGAAGCGCGATCCTCCGGAGCACCACGCGCACGAGGACATCTACGTCGCCGTCCGTGACTGCTTCGACGCCGTGCGCCGCCAGCTCGAGGATCACGCGCGCCATCGGCGCGGAGACATCAAGAGCCACGACGTGCCGCTACACGGCACGATCGCCCAGCTCTTCGCCGAGCGGGACTACGGCTTCATCGCTTCGTCCGATGGCGAGGAGATCTATTTCCACCGCAATGCCGTCGCCGAGAACCGCTTCGACAAGCTCGCGGTGGGCGACGAGGTCCGCTACGTCATGCACCCCGGCGAGGGCGAGAAAGGGCCGCAGGCAAGTACCGTCGTTCCGATCGGCAAGCATCACCCGGAGCCGTCCCGGCCCTAGCGGCTTCGAGGAGTTGGCGAGCACGACCCACGGAGGCTCGGCGGACATGACGCTCAAGCTGACGACCACAGCCTTTCCCGGCGGGGGCAAAATCCCCCGGCGCTTCAGCTGCGACGGTGCCAACGTCTCGCCGCCGCTCTCGTGGTCCGGAGCGCCGCCGGCGGCACGCAGCTTCGCGATCGTCTGCTCCGATCCCGACGCGCCCGGAGGGACCTTCTATCATTGGGCGGTCTTCGACGTTCCCGCGGACAGCGCCGGGCTCCCGGAGGATTGCGCGAAGGCCGGTGCCGGCGGCTGGCACGAGGCGCTCAACGATTTCGGCAAGAAAGGCTATGGCGGCCCCTGCCCGCCGCGCGGTCACGGCGACCACCACTATCACTTTCGCGTCTACGCGCTCGACACCGAGCGGCTGCCGCTGGGCCAGCGGCCGAGCTGCCGCGATGTCGAGCGCGCCGCGCGCGGCCATCTCGTCGCCGAGGCCGAGGTCGTAGGCGTTTACGCACGCTGAAAGGCACCGAAAGGCCGGGAGGACCGGATGAGCGAGACGCAAGCCCTTCTCGACGCCGTGCGGCACGCGCTTCGCAGCGAGCCGCGGATCAGGCTCGAAACGCACCCGATCCACCTCGCCCTCGACGGCGGGGACCTCGCGATGGAGGGCGAGGTCGCGGACATCGCAGCGAAGAAGCTCGCGCTGGAGCGCGCAGCCGCGGTCATATCCGGCCCGAGGATACTCGACCGTCTGCGCGTCCGCCCCGCCGAGCGCATGGCCGACGGGC
>Ga0335070_10004652_pt1 | contig 16070 bp, 9 predicted proteins | sample Lox_Sample_13_FD_206722 | JGI IMG/M metagenome (GOLD analysis project Ga0335070, IMG submission 206722) | Soil microbial communities from Loxahatchee National Wildlife Refuge, Florida, United States - Lox_Sample_1.3 | ecosystem: Environmental > Terrestrial > Soil > Wetlands | place: USA: Florida... | reverse complement strand
TCGTCGCGCGCGAGCTTCTCGAGGATGCGCGCTACCGCCAACGAGTCGAGTTCCTGCTCGGCGAGGACGAGAACCGCGCGATCTGCACCCATTGCCAGGCCGGTGCGGAGCTGCTCGGACGAGGTCTTACCTCCGATGCTGACCAGCACCACCTCGGCTCCGCCGCCCTTGTCCTTCAGGCGCAGCGCCTCTTCGATGGCGATTTCGTCGAACGGATTGACGACGTATTTCAAGTTGTCGGTGACGATGCCACTGCCATCCGGCTTGACCTTGATCGCGGCGTTCGGGTCGGGCACGCGCTTGACCGTAACGAGAATTTTCACGGGAAGCCTCCTCGGCGAGAATTCAGAACCGAATTTCGGTACCACACGGGTCCCAGCCGGTCAAGGTACTCGGCTCGGCTCGAGCAGGGCATCGGCGAACGCAGCGGCATCGAAGGGCGCGAGCGCTTCGAGCCGTTCACCGTAGCCGACGAATCGGATCGGGATGCCGAGTTCGCTGCGGATCGCCAGGACAGCACCACCCTTGGCGGTCCCATCGAGCTTGGTCAGCACGATGCCGGTGAGCGGCAGCGCTTCGAAGAAGACGCGCGCCTGATTGATGGCGTTCTGTCCGGTGGTCGCGTCGATGACCAGCAACGCTTCGTGCGGCGCTCCGGGCAGTTCCCGCCCGATGATACGGACCACTTTCTTCAGCTCCTCGATCAGGTGCGTCTTGACGTGTAAGCGTCCCGCGGTGTCGATGATGACCACGTCGACGCCGCGCGCCACTGCGGCTTTCAGGCCGTCGTAAACGACCGCAGACGGATCGGCGCCGCTCTGATGGTGTACGCAACCCACCCCGACGCGTTCCGCCCAACGCTGCAGCTGTTCAATGGCGGCAGCGCGGAAGGTATCGGCCGCAACCAGCAGCACTTTCTGCCCCGCCTGCCGATACCAGTGCGCCAGCTTGCCGATCGTCGTGGTCTTGCCCACTCCATTGACGCCGGCAATCAGGATGACACGCGGCTTGGCCGCAGGTGCAGTCGGCTCGCCATCGACCAGCATGGCGCGCATCTCGTCGCGCAACGCGTGGCGCAACGCCTCCGCATCGGTCAACTCGCGCGCCCGCGGCCGCAGCTTGGTCACCAGGGCCTGCGTGACCTTCAGACCAACGTCGGCAGTCAGCAAGACCTCTTCCAACTCTGCAATGCGCGCCTCGGTGTCCTTGCCGGTGCCCCACGCGTTCTGCAGGCGCGCCAGCAGGCCTTGGCGCGTCTTGGTCAGGCTTTCACGTAGTGTCGGCGCCGGCGGTTCGGCCGCGGGTGCTTGAGCCGCCGGTTGCGTCCTAGCACGGCGGCGGATCAGCAAGAAGACGAGAGCGCCGCTCACCAACGTCAGCCCAGCGCCGGCTGCAACGAGAGCTTCGGGAGTCCAGTGCATGTAACACCGTCAATTAAAGCTCACGTTGGAACGGCGCAAGGCCACACTACTGGAGACGACGCCACTGGCAGCGTCGCTGGCTTTGGAAGCCCGCAGCGACCAACGGGAGCGGCCCATGGAAGAGACGCCGGCCGCAGGCCCGTCAGTGCATCGCGACTGAAATGACCTTCGATACCCCGGGTTCCTCCATGGTCACGCCATAGAGGACGCTGGCGGCTTGCATGGTCCGCTTGTTGTGCGTGATGACGATGAACTGCGAGTGCTCGCTCATGTCGTTCACCAAGTTGGTGAAGCGACCGATGTTGGCATCGTCGAGCGGTGCGTCTACCTCATCAAGGAAGCAGAAGGGCGTCGGTTTGATCATGAAGAGGGAGAAGATGAGGCTGACTGCCACCAGTGCCTTTTCTCCGCCGGAGAGTAGGGACACGGTGTCGAGGCGTTTGCCCGGCGGGCGGACGACGATTTCCACTCCCGTCTCCAGCAGGTTGTGCTCGTCCGTCAGTACCAGTCGCGCTTCGCCGCCGCGGAAGAGCCGCGGCAGCACGGTCTGGAACTTCTCGTTCACCGCCGCAAAGGTCTCCGCGAATTTCGTGCGCGACGCCCGGTTGAGCCGTTGAATCGTGCGTTCCAGATCGGCGAGCGATCGTTCCAGATCTTCCTTCTGCGTCCGTAGGAACTGCGCGCGCTCCTCCAGTTCGCGCAGCTCATCGATCGCCCCGACGTTGACCTCCCCAATGCGTGCGAGGCGCTCGCGCAGGGTGTCGAGGCGCGCCAGCGCGTGCTCCTCTTCCTCGGTCTGCTCGACCGGCGCTTGTTCTGCGAGTTCGGTGGCGTACTTCTCGCGCACCGTCTGGCTGAGGTGTTCGGCACGCAGGCGCTGCTCGGCCAACCCCACTTCACACTGGCTGCATTGCGTGCGTGCGGCGTCGAGCTGCTCGCGTGTCGTGTGAATGAGAACGTCCTGGTCGGCCACCGCACCGCTGGCGGCTTCCAGCGCTACACGTGCCGTGGCGATCTCGGCATCGACGGCCTGGCGTCGAGCTTCCTGCGCCACGCGCAGTGCGTCCGTCTCCTGCGCCGCCGCCTGTAGGGTTGCATGCTCGCGCCGTGTCTCCTCGAGCTCGGCGACGATTGACGCGGCGCGTGCGGTGGTCTCGTCGCGCTGTGCCACCAGGCGCGCCAGGGCCGCCACCGCGGCTTCCTGACGCTGCCGGCGCTCCGCCGTTCGCACTTTGATGCCGGTCACCTCAGTGGAAAGGCCGTCGACACACGCCGTCGCAACCGCAGCATTTTCCTGGCAGGTCTGCAGCGCAGATTCCAACCCCTGGCGCTCACTGGCGAACGTCTGCAGCTCGTTCTCGAGAGTCTGGGCCTGCGTGCCTGCCTCGCCTTCCTCCGTGCGTGCCGTCGTCGACTCGAAACGTGTCACCTCCAATCGATCGAGCCACCGTGGACGCTCACTCTCCAGGCGTTCGAGATCTTTCTCTGCGGCGACCAACTCGACGGTCAGCGCATGCGTGTCACGGTCGAGTCCCTTGAGCGCCGCGTCCTGCTGCTCCATCTCGTGTTGCACGCGTTGCGCGGCATCCCGAGCGCGGATGAGACGCGCCTCCGCAGTGGCGATTTCGCCGGCCAATTCGCCCGCCTGACGGCGTCGCGAAACGATCTCTTCCTCCATGGGCCGCTCGCTGCCGCCGGTGATCACACCGTTGGCATCGATCACGTCGCCCTCGGGTGTGACCATGGTGACATGCACGCCGTTCTTGCGCCACAAGGCCAGGCCGGCATCGAGGTCCGGCACCAGCACCACCTCGCTCAACAGCGTCTCCGCCACACGGCGATAGGGCTCTTCCACCTCCACGAGATCAAGAAGGCGGCGCGTATTGCCGTTGAGACTGCTGGCGCCGTGGCCGTTCATGGGGATCTGCCGCGGTGTGAGCGGAATGAAGCTACCACGTCCTGAGTCTTCCTGGCGCAGTGTCGCCACTGCCCCAACGCCATCGTCTGCCTGCCGGACGATGACGTACTGCAGCCGATCGCCGAGCGCCGCCGCCACTGCCCGTTCGTACTCCTGTGGGACGTCGATGACATCCGCGACGACCCCGAGCACGCCACCCTCCGGTTGCGCACCGAGGAGAATGGAGCGCACGCCGCGCTGGTAGCCTTCGTAATTGCGCTGAATCTCCTGCAACGATTCCAGACGCGACCGCAACTGGACCAGTTGGTCGTGCGCCTCGCTGATCTCACGATCCCATCCGCGGCGCTCTTCTGCCAGGACGCGCACGCGTTCAGCCCGTTGTTCCTTCTCACCCTCCGCGGCCCGCATGCGCTCGCGCAACGATGTAACCGCGGCGCGCCGTCCAGCTGCGGCGCTCTCGACGTCGGCCAGCCGTGCGCTCGCCTCCTCCTGTTCCGCGGCCAGCTTGTCGAGCCGGCGGCGGGCGTCGTCGCGCCGGCGGGTTTGCAGGGCCAGCGCGTTGCGGCATTCGGCTTCTCGTGCGGCCAGTCCGACGAGGGCGTTCTTGGCCGCTTCCAACTCGGTGTTCGCGGCAGCCACGCGGGCACGGGCATCGGCGAGTTCCGCTTCTTTCCGTTCCAGTTCCCCCTCGTCGAAGAGCACGAGCTGCGCGTACTCGGAACGCTCGCGCTCCTGCTGTTGAATCGCATGTTGAATCTGACCCTGTTGCTGCGTCGCCGACGCCGCGTCGGCTTCCAGCCGGGCCATGCGGCGCTCGCGCTCGACGGCCTCCTGGCTGAGCAGTTCGAGGCGCTGCCGCAAGCCGTTGCATTCCGATTCGAGCACCGCCGCCGTCTCCCGCCGCTGCGCGAGGTCGTCTTCGGCCGCGACTTGTGCGGCGATCTTTTCGCTGCGCTCCTGCTCCAGCCGTGACAACTCGCTCAGCGTGCGCCGCTCCTGCTCGCGACCGCGGGCCAATTCGTCCTCCAGTTGCGCGATCGCTCCCAGGAGGCGTTGCCACTGCACTCCGGACAGTGCCAGATCCAATTGCCGGATCTCGTCCTGCAACGCGCGGTACTGCTCCGCCTTCTTGGCCAACCGGTGCAGATACTGGATCTGCCGCTCGATCTCCCGCAACACGTCGTTGACCCGCAGCAGATTCTCCCGCGTGCGCTCCATCTTGCGTTCGGCGGTCAGTTTGCGGCTGCGGTAGAGCGTCGTGCCGGCGGCTTCTTCGATGAACAGCCGGCGATCTTCCGGCTTGGCGTTGATCAACTGCTCGACGCGTCCCTGCTCGATGATGGCGTAGGCTTTACTGCCTATTCCGGTCCCCAGGAACAACTCGGTGATGTCCTTGAGGCGACACGGTGTCTTGTTGATGAAGTATTCCGATTCGCCGGAGCGGTAGTAACGCCGGGTGACCATTATCTCCGTCAGCTCACGAAAGTGGGCTGGAATGGTCGAGATGTCGAGGTCGAGTTCGCTGAGCTGGTGGGCCTGGGGATCGTTTTCAAAGGTCAACGACACCTGCGCCATACCGCTCGCCGCGACCCGTTCGTTGCCGTTGAAGATCACGTCCTCCATCGACTCGCCGCGCAGGTGTTTGGGACTCTGCTCCCCCAACACCCAGCGAATGGCATCGACGACGTTCGACTTCCCACACCCATTGGGCCCGACGACGGCGGTGATACCCGACGGGAAGTCCAGGACCGTTCGATGGACGAAGGATTTGAAGCCGATTAATTCGAGCTGCTTGATCCGCATGCCCACCACCACCCCACGGCGCAGTATTTCACAGCCCACCTGGGGGGTCAAGGAACGCGCCCGTGCCCCTTTCGCCCCAGCACTGTGATCTTACGAACTTATTCGAGCAGTTCCGTGTTCCAGTACGACACGTCGACCGTCGACAAGAACGGCGCCCACTCCTTGTAGCGACGCAAGCTGAAGGTTTCCAGCATGAAAGGCGTCCACTCCGGCCGCCGCGGTGGGTGGAGCAGTCGCATCCCGGCCTGGTCGGGGGTCCGCCCGCCCTTGCGGCGATTGCACGCGTGGCACGAGCACACCACGTTCTCCCAGCGTGACAGCCCCCCCTGGGATCGCGGAATGACGTGGTCCAAGTTCAAATCGCTGCGCGCGAACCTTTCGCCGCAGTATTGGCAGGTATTGCGGTCCCGGCTGTAAATGTTGAAACGGCTGAATCGCACCTGCCGGCGCGGCACACGATCGTAAGCCAGTAACAGAATGACGCGCGGGACGCGCACCAGGCGGTTCACCAACCCGATGGTGTCGTCATGGACGGACGCCGACAGGTCGGACCAGCTCTCGAAGTCAAAGGTGCGGTAATCGGCGTCGACCGCGTGCGCAACATCTTGATACAAAAGCGAAAATGCCCGTTTGACGGAGGTGATGTGGACCGGCAGGAAGGACCGGTTGAGAACTAGGACCTTGGTATTAAGAACTGACGTCGCCGCAGACATTCCCTAACCATTGAAGCCCCAAGATTTTCGCGCACGGTACCCGTGATGCCCAATAAAGTCAAGAATATGACGGGTTTCGCCGAAATCTGCCCCAATAACTCGGCGGTGCATTGTTGCCCTTTGGGGGCGTGCCTCCTATGATGCGGCGACTCTTGGGAACCCCTCGCTATGGGCGCGCATCGCAGTGCATATGAATCGTTGCTGAACCGGGTAGACAAGCCGGGGCGCTACCTCGGAAACGAGCGCGGTATGGTGCACAAGCATCCCGATTCGGTTGCGCTGCGCTTTGCCCTGGCGTTTCCCGACGTCTACGAAATCGCGCAGTCGCATCCGGGCCTCCAGATCCTGTACGATCTCTTGAATCGCCGCCGCGATGTCTATGCCGAGCGTGCTTACGCGCCGTGGCTCGACATGGAACGTGAGTTGCGCAGCAACGGGCTTGCACTGGCATCTCTGGAGACCCTCACACCGCTCTGCGAGTTCGATATCGTTGGCTTTACGCTGCAGTACGAACTCACGTACACGAACCTCCTGGCCATGCTCGACCTGGGCCGTATCCCTTTGTGTGCGGCGGAACGCGGCTGCGACGACCCGCTGGTGATCGCCGGTGGGCCGTGCGCGTTCAATCCGGAACCGCTGGCCGACTTCCTCGATGCAGTCCTGCTGGGCGATGGGGAGAACGCGATCCATGACATCTGCGATACCTACCTGGCGTGGGACCGGCGCGACCGACATGACTTGTTGGCCGCGCTGGCGGGCATCCGCGGTGTATACGTGCCGGCCTTTTTCGAACCTCGCTATGCCGCTGATGGCCGCATCCTGGAGATCCGTCCGTTGCGCTCCGGGTATACACGCGTCGAAAAGCAGATCGTCCGGGATCTCAACAGCGTACCGCTGCCGCAGACGTACGTCGTGCCGACGATGCAGATCGTGCACGACCGGCCGAGCCTGGAGGTGATGCGCGGCTGCGTGAAGGGGTGCCGCTTCTGCCAAGCCGGTTACATCTACCGCCCATTGCGCGAACGCGATCCGCGGCGTGTCTTGCAACAGGCGGAAGAAGCGGTCGCGCAGACGGGCCATGACGAAGTGTCGCTCCTCAGCCTGAGCACCGGCGACTACAGCTGTGTCAACCCGCTGCTCACGGAGCTCATGAATCGGCTCGCTGCCAAGAAGGTCGCAGTATCGTTACCCTCGACGCGAGTCGATGCACTGGCGCCGGCGCTGCTCGAGCAGATCAAGCGCGTCCGCAAGACCGGGTTCACCCTGGCGCCCGAGGCCGGCACCCAGCGGATGCGCGACATCATTCAGAAGGAATACCAGGAAGACGAATTGATCGCTGCGGCCCAGCAGATCTTCTCGCTTGGGTGGCGCTCGCTGAAGCTCTATTTCATGCTCGGATTGCCCAGCGAAACAGAAGACGATCTCATGGGCATCGTCGATCTGTCGACGAAGGTTGCCGCCGCAGGGAAATTCCGCGCACAAGTCACTGCCAGTGTCTCGAACTTCGTCCCCAAGTCGCACACGCCCTTTCAATGGACGGCACAGATCCCGATCGCCGAGATCGAAGCACGGCAGCGCTTCCTGCGCCGGGAGTTGGGCAAGCGACGCATCCAGTTCCGCTGGCACGATGCACGACTCTCGTACCTCGAAGGGATCTTCTCGCGCGGCGACCGACGCGCGGGTGCTCTGCTGTTGCGCGCCTTCCAGCTCGGATGCCGCTTCGACGGCTGGAACGACGCGTGTCGGTTCGACCTGTGGCAGCAGGCGTTGCAGGACACGGGCCTCTCGGCAGACTTTTACCTGCGCCGGCGTCTGCTGGATGAAGCGCTACCATGGGACCACCTCAGCAGCGGCGTCACCAAGGCGTTCCTGCAGCGCGAGTTGGCGCATGCCTTCGAACGCACGCTCACTCCCGACTGCAGCGTCGAACGTTGCACGTACTGCGGCGCCTGCGACTTCACCACGATTCGCAACGTCGACTACCACGTGCGCGGCGCGAAAGGTTCTGAGCATCGCGGCAACGTTGTCGACAACTGGGCCAGCGATATCGTCTCTGGTTCCAACCAGTCCGGAGCGTGGGAGCCGCGCGGCTGGCACAAGATTCAAGCGAAAGCCCGTGGGCAGCGACGACAGCCCGCACCTTCGACGTCGGTTGAGGAACGGGACTCTCATGAAGGCAGGGGCATGGCGCCGGAGGGCGACGTGTCCAGCGGCTTGGGCAATGCCGAGGAGTGGTTGTCAGCCGGCGGCGAGGCGCTTGCCCCAGTGGTTGACCCCGGTGCGCGCACGGCCCAGGCCCGCATCCGACTGACGTACACCAAGCTCGGGCGTGCGCGCTTCATCGGCACCGTAGAACTGACGACCCTCTTCCACCGCGCGGCGCGCCGCGCGGGTTTGCCGATCGCCTTCTCACAAGGCTACCACCCTCTGCCGCGCTTCGCGTTCGGACCGGCGCTGCCGGTGGGCGTCGAGAGTGGCGGCGAGTTGGTCGACATCGACTTGACGCAACCGCTCAGCGCCGCGGAAGTCGGCGAGCGGTTGGGCGACCAACTGCCGGAAGGGATGCACATTGTGTCGGCCGAATCCGTCCCGCTACGCAGCCAGAGCATCACCACGCGCATCGCCGCCTTCCGTTATCGCGTTGATGCCCGTCACCTCGTCAATGGCGATGGCGGCGTGCACTTCCGCGAGCGCATCGCCGCGTTCTGCGCGGCCGCCGAGTTCCCGCTCAGCAAGCACGCCAAGGGCACACAGCGGGTGATCAACGCGCGGCCCTACGTGGCGGCTCTGCAGTGGGCCGACCCGGGCATCATCGACACAACGATTCTCTTCGGCGCTGCGGGAACGCTGAAGCCGATGGACCTGATCGGTGCGGTGCTCGGGCTGGATGCGCACGCCGCGCGCGCGTTGCCGGTGTGCAAAGTGGAAACCATCTGTCATGGAGGCGCACGGCCGGCGGCGGCCGAGTCGCCCGTCGTGTAACGGCCGTGGCCCGCGAGATTCTCATCAACGCCGCACCCTACGAAACGCGCGTCGCGGTGGTCGAGCGGCAGCGCCTGATCGAAGTATTCATCGAGCGCACCCGCGACAAGGGCGTCGCGGGCAACATCTACAAAGGCCGCGTCACGCGTGTCTTGCCCGGCATGCAGGCGGCGTTCATCGACATTGGTCTCGAGAAGGCGGCCTTCCTGCACGGCTCGGATCTGTATGCGGATCTGACCGAGGAATTCCTGGCTGAGGAGGGCAACACACCGATCGAAGTGGAGGGCGATGCCCAGGCGGCCAATGGCAAGGCAGCAGCGCGCCGGGTGCCCATCGAAGAGCGGCTCAAGAAGGGGCAGGAAATCCTCGTGCAGGTGGCCAAGCAGCCGATCGGCACCAAGGGTGCACGGGTGACGGCGGTGATTTCCCTGCCCGGGCGCCACCTCGTATTCATCCCGTCCTCACAGCACGTCGGCGTCTCCCGCCGCATCGAGGACGAAGCCGAACGCGCGCGGCTGAAGGAAATCGTCCGGGCGGAGCGGCCGCCGGAGGGCGGCTTCATCATCCGTACCGCGTGTGAAGGGCTCTCCAAGCGCGAGATTCAAGGCGACATCCGCTTCCTGTTGAAGCTGTGGAAGCGCATCGTTGCCAAGAGCGAGCAAATGGGTGCTGCCGCCCTGGTGCACTACGACATGGACCTGGTGCTACGCACCGTCCGCGACTTGTTCACCGCCGACACGCAGCGGTTGGTCGTCGACAATCCGCGTGACCATCAGCGCATCCTCGACTTCGTCGATACGGTGATGCCGCGCATGCAGCCACGCGTCGAGCTGTACGAGGACGCCGAACCGCTCTTCGACCGCCTCGGTATCGAGCCGCAGATCACCAAGGCGCTGGAGCGCAAAGTCTGGCTGAAGTCGGGCGGCTACATCGTCATCGACCACACCGAGGCGCTCACGGTCATCGACGTCAACACCGGGCGTTACGTCGGCAAGAAGGATCAGGAAGAGACCGTTCTCAAGACCAACCTGGAGGCGGTGAAGACCATCGTCGAGCAGCTACGCCTGCGCAACATCGGCGGACTGATCGTCATCGACTTCATCGACATGGAGGAGCCGGCAAACCAGCGCGAGGTTTTCGAGGCGCTGGGCGCCGCACTCAAGAAGGACAAGGCGCGTTCGAAGCTCTTGCCCATCTCGGAACTGGGCCTGATCGAGATGACACGCAAGCGGACGCGGGAGAGCCTGACGCAGCTGCTGTGTTCGCCGTGCCCGGCGTGCGACGCGAAGGGCCACATCAAAGCGACCGCTACCATTGCCTACGAAGTCCTGCGCCGCGTGCAGCGCGAAGCGGCGCTCAACCCGAAGATGTCGCAGATTACGGCGCACGTGCACCCCACCGTCGCCCAGTTTCTGCACCAGCACGAAGACCGCACACTGCAGGCGCTGGAGGCCACGCTCGGGAGGAAGATCACCGTCAAGGCGGGCAGCGATCTCGACGAGAGCCGCTACGAGGTGACCGGCGTCGAGGCCGCGGCGTAAGCACGGTCTCGGGCGACAGAGTCGCAAGGCATCTCAGCCTTTCGGATCGAGCGACGCTGGTGACGTCAAGCAGATGTGTGCTAGGGTTTACATGAATATGAGTGAGGTTCATTCGGATAGTGATCGGCTTCCGGCCGCGCTGGAACGGGGTCCTTTGGTCCTGCATGCAGGCCCCGGAGTTGAGCTCACGAGGGAGCAGTTCTTCCGGCTGTGTGCGCTGAATCGAGATCTTCGCTTGGAACGCAGCGCGCAGGGAGACATCATCGTCATGCCGCCGGCAGGTGGAAAGACAGGGGCGCGGAATTCCAATTTGTTGCTGCAAGTCGCGGCGTGGGCCCAGGCAAATGGTACGGGCGTCTCGTTCGACTCGTCGACTGGCTTTGAGCTTCCCGATGGAGCAACGCGGTCGCCTGACGTCGCATGGGTGAGGCGCATGCGGTTGGTCGCGCTGAGCGCAGAGCAGAAGGAACGCTTTCTGCCGCTCTGCCCCGATTTCGTCATCGAGCTATTGTCACCATCGGACTCCCTGTCGCTGACGCAGGAGAAGATGGACGAGTACATCGCCAACGGAACCCAGCTTGGATGGTTGATCGACCCTGCCCAGCACCGCGCGTATGTCTATCGACCCGCCGCCGCGGTCGAGCAGCTCGAAAGCCCGGCCTCTCTGCATGGCGATCCCGTTCTCGCAGGGTTTGTGTTGGACCTCGCTCCCGTTTGGGACCCGGGATTCTAACGCTGCCGAACGACAAGCGAGCGCCACCTCCTCGCCCGGTGTGAGCCGACTGCACAGTTCGGACACCCACCTTCACAGCGGACTGCGCATCCGCAAGCTCGGGGGAAGCCCTTCGAGTGTCGTGGCAACCTGACACTGCGCTGCCTCTTCCCCGGAGAGCCTGATGCAGCCGCTGTGCTCCCCCTGCCCGCATGCGACGCGAAGGGCAACGTCAAAGCGACGGCCACCATCGCCTACGAGGTCCTGCGCCGCATCCAGCGCGAAGCCGCCCTCAATCCGAAGATGTCGCAGATCACCGCGCACGTGCACCCCAGCGTGGCTCAGTTCCTGCACCAGCACGAAGACCGCACCCTGCAGGCGCTGGAAGCCACGCTCGGCAGGAAGATCATCGTCAAGGCGGGCAGCGATCTCGACGAGAGCCGCTACGAAGTGACGGGTGTCGAGGCAGCGGCGTGAGCCCAGCGCGATGAGCGCGGCCCGTCGCCGGTAGTGCTGGGCCTTTGGGTCGAGGGTGAATAGCGCTGGGAGGGGCAGCTGCCGTCGAAGCGGCGGCGCCTGCGTACCATTCGGCCAGTAGTTCGCCGTACACCCAACCTGGCCAGACCTGCAGCCTACGGCAGACCTTTGTTGGCCAATCTCCAGTGCAGTCCGCCCTCTGTGGTTTTGGCAACGCCGCGGGAAGTTAGTGCGAAGACGGTGTTCGGGGAACCGGGGGCCAACATGACGGGCGCGGCCGTGTCAACAGGCCAAATGAACTATACGAAGACCACTTGCGTGCAGTCCCTCAATGGCTCCCCCAAGTTCCCAGGCCGTACGGCCACAGCCCGACGAGCTTTCATCGGCGACAGACGTTCGCGCTTGCTGCCCTCACTTGCGACAGACGACCGCTGTCCATCGCTGTCTGAATCCTGGTGGAGTCCGCCGTCTGCAAGTGAGCCGTGCGGCCAGACCCGACGCGGTCCGTAGTGCGCTCTACCAAGTGTCGCGCAAGCCGCGGCAGTAGTGCCCAAGCTGCCGCTGCTCGCTGGGTCCTGGCATTCGCAGCGGCCTCAAAGCGAGCGCACCGGGCAGCCGGTCGGACTCAACATTCTGAGCGCCGCATCGTGACACCGCCGCCCCCACAATCAGCAAGTGATACACCACGCACGCAGCGGTCGCGTTGATTGCATCGGCTGCACCCGCTAAGCTACGCAAGAAGCTCGTCTCGCGATGATCGCTTACCGAACGGGACAATCCCGCCCGCCACGACGCCACCAAAATGAGGAGAGAACTATCGATGGCTGTGCCGCCTAGTGAGCCCGCGGTTGCAGTAAAGGCGAAACCGCGCCAGCAACAGGAATCCGTCGTCATTCGATTCGCCGGTGATTCGGGCGACGGCATGCAGGTCGCCGGCATGCAGTTCACCAACGAATCGGCGCTTGCCGGCAACGATCTCAGCACACTGCCGGACTTCCCCGCCGAGATCCGCGCTCCCGCGGGTACGCTCGCCGGCGTCTCGGGCTTCCAACTCAACTTCTCGAGCCGCGAAGTCTTCACGCCGGGCGACGATCTCGACGTCCTGGTGGCGATGAACCCAGCGGCCTTGAAGACGAACATCGGCGACCTGCGCTCGAACGGCATTCTCATCGTCGATAAAGAGCAGTTCAACGAACAGAACCTGAAGAAGGCCGAGTACAAGTCGAATCCGCTCACCGACGGGTCATTGGACCGCTATCAGGTGTTCGAGGTCGACATCACCAAGCTCACCGCGGCCACCTTGCGCGACACCAACCTACCGGCGCGCACGGTGAACCGTTGCAAGAACTTCTTCGCGCTCGGCCTGACCTCGTGGATGTTCAACCGTCCCATGGAGGCGACCGAGAAGTGGATCGAGCAGCGCTTCAAGAAGACACCCGATCTGGCGAGCGCCAACCTGCGCGTGCTCAAGGCGGGGTACAACTTCGGCGAGACGACGGAGATCTTTGCGCACTCCTTCGAGATCCAGCCGGCGCGCATTCAGCCCGGCACCTACCGCAACCTCACGGGGAACACGGCATTGGCGATCGGCTTCGTGGCGGCGGCGCATCGCGCTGGTCTCCCGCTGTTCCTCGGCAGCTATCCGATCACCCCGGCCAGTGACATCCTGCACGAGCTGGCCGCGTTCAAGAACTACGGCGTGCTCACGTTCCAGGCCGAGGATGAAATCGCTGGCGTCGGTGCGGCGCTGGGGGCGGCATTCGGCGGTGCCATCGCGCTGACGACGACGAGCGGGCCGGGCATGTGCCTCAAGGCCGAAACCGTCAACCTGGCACTGAGCGTCGAGCTCCCGCTGATCATCGCCGACATTCAGCGCGGCGGGCCGAGCACCGGGTTGCCGACCAAAACCGAGCAGGCCGATCTCCTCATGGCCCTCTACGGCCGCAACAGCGATTCGCCGGTGCCGATCATCGCCCCACGTACGCCGTCCGATTGCTTCGCCGCGGCTTTCGAAGCCGTGCGCGTCGCCACCAAGTACATGACCCCGGTGATTCTGTTGTCCGACGGCTACCTCGCCAACGGCGCCGAGCCGTGGTTGATTCCGAAAGTCGATGACCTGCCCGAGATCAACGTGAGTTTCCGGACCGATCCGCACGGGTTTTACCCGTATCTCCGCGACCCGACGACGCTGTCGCGCCCGTGGGTGGTGCCAGGCACGCCCGGGCTCGAACACCGCATCGGCGGTCTGGAGAAGGAATACCTCAGCGGCAACGTCAGCTACGCACCCGCAAACCACGAGCAGATGGTGCGCGTCCGTGCCCGCAAGGTCGCGGGCATCGCAGCGGAGATTCCGCCAACCGAGATCTACGGGCCGCCCCAGGGTGACGTGCTGGTCGTCGGCTGGGGCAGCACCTACGGCGCCATCACGGCTGCGGTGCAGGACCTGCAGCGCCAGGGCAAGCCGGTGTCTCATGTCCACCTCCGTTACCTCAACCCGCTCCCCGGCGACCTGGGAGATATTCTGCGCCGCTTCAAAAAAATCCTCGTGCCTGAGATGAACCTCGGCCAGCTCGTCAAGGTGTTGCGCGCCGAGTATCTCGTCGATGCCATCGGCTTGAACAAGATCCAGGGCCTGCCTTTCAAGGTCTCGGAGATCACCAACCGCATCAATCGGATGTTGGAGGCTTAGTGCTCATGTCGACTGCTGCTGCCGGTTCGAAGCTGACGCGCAAGGATTTCGTTTCCGACCAGGACGTGCGCTGGTGTCCGGGCTGTGGGGACTACGCCATCCTGGCGCAGGTGCAGAAGGTCATGCCCGAGCTGGGCGTGCCGCGCGAGAACATCGTGTTCATTTCCGGCATCGGCTGCTCGAGCCGGTTCCCGTACTACATGAATACCTACGGGTTCCACAGCATCCACGGGCGCGCCCCGGCGATCGCCACGGGCTTGAAGGCGGCGCGCCCCGAGCTGTCCGTATGGGTGGCAACGGGCGACGGTGATGGCTTGTCCATCGGCGGCAACCACCTGATTCACATCCTGCGCCGCAACCTCGACGTCAACATTTTGTTGTTCAACAACCGCATCTACGGGCTGACGAAGGGGCAGTACTCGCCGACGTCGGAGCAGGGCAAGATCACCAAGTCGACTCCGTTGGGCTCCGTCGACTATCCCTTCAACCCGCTGTCCGTGGCGCTCGGCGCAGACGGGACATTCGTCGCGCGCACCATCGACGTCGAAGCCAAACATCTGCAGGACGTCATCAAGCGCGCCTACGAGCACCGCGGCACCTCGTTCGTCGAGATCCTCCAGAACTGCAACATCTTCAATGACGGCGCGTATGCTCCGCTCACCGAGAAGGACACGAAAGCCGACACCCAGCTCGTCCTGGAACATGGTAAGCCGCTCATCTTCGGCAAGAACCGCGACAAGGGCATCCGTATGAACGGCCATACGCTCGAAGTGGCGCAGCTCGGCAACGGAGTGAGCGAGTCGGATATCATCGTACATGACGAGACCGATACGGCTCTTGCCTTTCTGCTGAGCCTGATGACGCCGCCCCATTTCCCCACCCCAGTCGGCGTCCTGCGCTGCGTTGAGCGCCAGCCGTACGAGGAGATCCTCCACGAGCAGATCCGCACCGCGAAGCAGCGCCAAGGTACCGGTGATTTGAACGCGCTGTTCAGCCGCGGCGACACCTGGACGGTGAGCTAGCAGCGCATCGGAGTTGGAAGTAGGCAGCGCTCCATCGGGGCGCGGGCCACGGGTGACGCCGCGGGTGCGTTGACAGCCAGCGCCGGCGACGGCTAGCCTCAGCGGCACGCCCATGGGCCGCTGGGTTGCCATCATGGCCGGCATCCTGCTCGCCGCGGCTGCCGGTTATCTGGTCGGATACGTGCGTTTCCACCCTCAGTCGACGCTGACACAACGCGTGGAGTCGCGCCTCCAGGAAACGAAGTCGGAGCTCAGCAGCTGGCGCGAAGAAAAGCAGGAGCTGCAGCAACGTATCGAGCAGCTCAGTAAGGAGGAGGAGCGGCTGGCGCAAGAAAACGAGATCCTGCGCAAACAGCAAACCGCCGATCAGCTCTTGACGGGTAAAGGCGGGGAGCTCCCGGCGCACCCACTGAAGTAAATGTGAATCCCCGCGGCTACCGGGGCGGCGTCACCCGCACTATGATCTGCGCCGTCGCACTGACGTTTCCGATAAGGTCCCGTACGCGCGCGGTCACCACGGTATCTCCGGGTGGGAAGCTCACCTTCTGCTCAGCAAACAGCCCGCAGTATTGAATGGTGCTCCCCGTCGCTACGAAGCGGAAGCCACCGTCCTCAAACGTGGTGCAGGCATCCTGCTGCTTGGTGCGACCGCTGTAGAGCCCGCGGCCGTCTTTGAAGCGACACGCGAGGTCATTTATCGCGTTCGATTGCGTCGACGAAAAATCCGGAGGGTTCACTGCTGGCACCCCGCCCAGCGTCGGCGACATGTCATCGCAAACCGCGGTGGTGGCG
>Ga0335070_10004651_pt1 | contig 16074 bp, 11 predicted proteins | sample Lox_Sample_13_FD_206722 | JGI IMG/M metagenome (GOLD analysis project Ga0335070, IMG submission 206722) | Soil microbial communities from Loxahatchee National Wildlife Refuge, Florida, United States - Lox_Sample_1.3 | ecosystem: Environmental > Terrestrial > Soil > Wetlands | place: USA... | reverse complement strand
GCCCCTCGAGGACGCGCGGTCCGGAGGCTCGCGCTCGCAGCCGTATGCCGCCAATCCGGAGCTGTGGATCACGCCGCTGCCCGGCACCGGCGTGGTGGCCGGCCAGGTGTGGGACGCCGACGGGCGCGAGGTGCGGCAGGCGCGCATCTACGGCCTGGTGAAGCCGGAGCCGCAGGAGACGCCGTTCAGCTACGTGGAGACATACGGGCCCGAGGCGCATCCCGACCCGGTGCTCCACGAGCACTTCGCCGTCGGCGACGTGCCCGCGGGCGAGTACGACCTCGGCGTGACGATCGGCGCTCAGCGGGTGATACGGCATATCCGCGTCGAGGCGGGCAAGATGACGTGGGTGGAATTCCGACCCTAGAAGAGACGGGGTTCAGAACAGTTGCCAGACGCCAAGTTGCCAGTGGTTACAAGACTCGAGGATGCAGATTCAGGACGGCTTCGGGCACCTTCGATCTGGCAACTGGTCTGCATTCTCGACGCTGGCCACTGGTAACCACTGGCAACTTGGCGTCTGGGAACTTCACTGTGATCCGTTCTCCTGCGACTCGTTCCTGACGCGTCGTGTTCATCGAGCTGACCGAAGTTCTGCGCTGTCCTCGCGACCACGCCGAGTCCTATCTGGTCGCGGCGCCGATCGCGATGGACGGCCGGCGCATCGTCCGCGGCGTCATCGGGTGCCCGGAGTGTAAGGCCGAGTTCCCGATCGTGGACGGCGTCGCCTACTTCGGCCAGCGGCCGCCGCCGGCGCCCGCGCCGGCGGCGGGCCCTTCCTACGACGCCGCAGCGCTCGCCGCCTTCCTCAAGCTGAGCGGGCCGGGCGGATACGCGGTGCTGGTCGGCACGGCGGCGCGGTTCGGCACGGCGCTCGGCGGCGCCGTGCCCGGCGTCCATTGTGTGGCCGTGAATCCGCCGCCGGGGGTGAGCGCCGGGCCCGGCCTCTCCGTCCTCGTCGCCGGAACGCTCCCGTTCAAGACGTCGTCGGTGCGCGCCGTGGCGCTGGGCGCCGACCACGCCTCGGGCGCGTGGCCCGCGGAGGCGATGCGGATCCTGCTGCCGGGCCTGCGCCTCGCGGTCGAAGACGAGCGCGCCAGCCCGGAAGGTGTCTCCGAGCTGGCGCGCGGCGCCGGCCTGTTCGTCGGGGAGAAGCGACCCGGCTAGTCCACCATCGCCGGCGGGTGCTCCTGGTAGAGCGCGTCGATCTGGCGCTGGTACTTCCTCTCCACGATCCGCCGCCGCACCTTGAGGGTCGGCGTGAGGTCGCCGTTCTCGATGGTGAAGTCGTTCTCCAGCAGCAGCACCTTCTTCGGCGTCTCGTAGCTCGCCAGGTCCGGGAGCATCTTGAAGACCTCACGCTCCATCTTGGCCTGCACCTCGGCCATGCGGATCAGGCCACGGTGGTCGGCGTACGCGAGGTCCTTGTACTTGGCCCAACGGTCGAGGTGCTCGAAGTTCGGGACCACGAGCATGATGCAGAACTTCCGCCGGTCGCCCAGCATCACCGCGTTCGCCACGTACTTGTTCTTCTTCACCAGCTGCTCGATCGGCTGCGGCGCGACGTTCTTGCCGCCCGCGGTCACGATCAGGTCCTTCTTCCGGTCGGTGATCCGGAGGCAGCCGTCGGGGTCGAGGCCCCCGATGTCGCCGGTGTGGAACCACCCGCCGGGGTCGAGCGCCTCGCGCGTGGCCTCCGGCTTGTTGTAGTAGCCCTTCATCACGTTGGGCCCGCGCGTGACGATCTCGCCGTCGTCGGCGATCCGCACCTCGACGCCCGGGAGCGGCGGCCCCACCGTGCCCATGCGCGGCCGTTCGAGCAGGTTGACGCAGATCACCGGGGAGGTCTCGGTGAGCCCGTAGCCTTCGAGGATCGGCAGGCCCGCGGCGTAGAAGAACTTGGCGATGTCCGCGGGAAGCGGCGCGCCGCCCGAGACGAAGAACCGGATCTTCCCCCCCGTCCGCGCCTGCAGCTTCGAGAACACCAGCCGTTGCGCGATGCCGTATTGGAACGCCAGGAAGCGGGGCACCGCCTCGCCCGCGAGCCGGTGGTCGGCCCAGCGGTCCGCGACGCCCCGCGCCCAGAAGAAGATGCGCTTCTTGATCGGCCCGCCCGCCAGCGCATTCTCCAGCACCCGCGCGTACATCTTCTCGTACAGCCGCGGCACCGACAGCACGACCGTCGGGCGCACCTCCACCAGGTTCTGCGGCACCGTGTCGATGCTCTCGGCGTAGTGGATCGCCGTCCCCGCGTGGAACATCACGTAGTGGCCGGCCATCCGCTCGAAGATGTGCGACAGCGGCAGGAAGCTGAGGCAGGAGTCCGTCGGTCCGAGCCGCAGCACCGTGAGCGCCGCGGTCACGTTCGACCAGATGTTGTCGTGCGTCAGCATCACGCCCTTCGGGTCGCCGGTCGTGCCCGACGTGTAGATGATCGTCGCCACGTCGTCCGGCTTCGCGCGCAACGCCTCCTCCCGGAACCGCGCGCCCTCACCCGCCGCCTCCGCCTCGGCGCCCATCCGGTACACGTCCGCGAGCGACAGCACGTGGGGGCCGCTCGCGTCCGGGTCCATGGCGATCACGTGCCGGAGCGCCGGGAGCTGTGATCGGATCTCCAGAATCTTGGCGAGCTGCGGGGCGGTCGAGACGAAGATGGCCGCCGCGCCCGAGTCCTTCAGGATGTAGACGAGCTGCCGGGCCGGGAGCGTCGGGTAGATGGGAACGTCCGTGACGCCGATGCACAGGCAGGCGAAGTCGGCGACCATCCAGCCCGGACGGTTCTCCGAGAGGATCGCCACACGCTCGCCACGCGTGAGGCCGAGGTGCTTCAACGCGAGGCCGGTTCGCGTGACGCGCTCGACAATCTGCCGGTGCGTGAGCGAGCGCCACGGCTCGCCCGTCGGCTTGCAGGCCACCGCATACGGCTTGCCGCCATGGCGCTCCACGGCGTCGAAGAACAGCTGCGTGAGCGTGCCGCGCTCGGATGGATCGGTCACGCGCCCCTCCCCCCTCCTCCCGCCTACTGGAATCGGACGACGAACACGATCGGCGACCCGCGTACCACCGTGCCGTTGGCGCGGCTCGCGCTCGCCCGGACCACGACGGAGTCGGGCTGCGGCGGCTTGCCGTGCCGCTTGACGACCACCGACGCCGCCCCGCCCGAGGTGATCACCGTGTCCACCAGCGAGTTGTTGCTCAGCCGGACCGGAGCGGAGTCGGGGACCGTGAACGCCGGGTAGACCATCGTGAACGCGACCGGGTAGCCGGTGAGGCCGCTCGCCTGCGTCGTGTCGGTCCGGAGGTCCAGGAGCTGCACGACCAGCGGCGCGGAGAGCGAGTCCGTCGCGGCGACCGTGTCGACGGCGGCGGAGGTGGCTCCGCGCGCCAGCGAGTCGGGGGCCCGTACGACCTGCGCGGAGAGGACGTCGGAGCGCAGGCTGCCCGCGATCGCGAGGACGCGCGCCGGGCCGGGCCGCAGGCCGATCAGCGCCAGGGGCTGCGAGTCGACCTGGAGTGTGTCGGGATCGAAGGAGATCACCTGCACCGCGATGCCCGGGATCGAGTCCCCCGCGCGGTCGAGCACGCGCACGCCGATCGGGACCGTGTCGAATTCCTCGATCGTCAGCGGCGGCCGGAAGCGGGGGAGGACGATCTCGACGGCGATCGGGGTCTTGGCGTCGCCCGTAATGCTGGCGCACGACGGTCCCAGCACTGCGAGGGCGCACGCCACGGCGGCCGTGGCGTGGCGGGACTTCACGCGCCTTCCAGTCCTACGGTGCGCTGGGGTGTGGCGGGGGCGCCGAGATCCGAGAGCGCCTGCTCGGCGTGGCCGATCCACTTCTGGGCGTCCACGCCGCGCGGCGGATTGCCGAGGAACGCCTTGAGGTGCAGCGTCGCGCCTTCCGTGTCGCCGCGCTTTATCAGGAGGAACGCGAGCCCGTAGTGCGCCCCGGCCAGCGTCCCGTCCGTCTCCAGGGCCCGCTTGTAATGGCGGATCGCGTCGTCCGTCTTGCCGGTGCGGCTGAAGGCGATGGCGAGGTTCTGGAGGATCCGCGGCTCGTTGGGATGGTCGCGCAGCGCCAGCCGGTAGCTGGTGATGGCGGCGTCATAATCGCCCTGGCGTTCCAATGCGAGGGCTTCGTTCAGGTAATCCAGGCGTTGCGGCTTGATGGGTCGGTGGCTGGAGGCCGCCCCACCCAGGAGACGCCGGAAGAGACCCATGGATTGCGAAGATAGTAATCGGCCAACCGCTTGGCAACGGCCAACCTAGACGTTATGGTCACTGGACCTTCACCTTTGGATCCCGATGCCCCGGACGCCCAACCCGCCGAAGCCGCCCGCCCCCGCCGCCCCCCAACTGCGGGCCGTCATGGAGGTGGACTGGCCGTTCTTCGGGGAGCTGTGCCGCGGCCTCGCCCTCAAGGTCTCGCGCGACTACGCGCCCGACCTGGTGGTGGGGATCGCGCGGGCGGGCGTGATCCCGGGCGCGGTCATCGCCAGCATCCTGCGCTGCGACTTCGCCTCCATCGCGCTGCGGCGCGATCACGAGGGGGAGGCGCCGGCGCTGGTCTCGCGTCCGACGCTGAGCCCGAAAGGGCGTAAGGTCCTCCTGGTGGACGAGACCTGCGACACCGGCGACACGATGCGGCTGGCGGTGTCGGTCATGCGCGAGGAAGGGGCCAAGGCGCTGAAGACGGCGACCTCCTTCGGCACGGGCGCGTACAAGCCCGACTACTGCGCGATCGAGACGAAGGCGTTCATCATCCTGCCCTGGGACCGGTGGGTGATCGCCGACGGCGAGCTGGTGGTGCGGCCCGACTACGAGGACGCGCTGAAGGAGGCCGGCCGCACGGACGCGCAGACGCAGGGACGCACGGGCAAGAAACGCACGTGAGCGGCGGCGACCGGATGCGCGACCGGCTCGGCGAGGCGCTCAAGCGCACGCGCGCCGAGTACGCCGAGGTCCGGTTCGAGCGCTCCTGGGCGAGCCGCGTGACCTTCCGCGGCAAGCGGCTCGAGGTCGCGGCCGAGAGCGCCGACGCGGGGGGCTGCGTGCGCGTGCTCTTCGCGGGGCGCGGCTGGGGCGTCGCGTCGTTCACCACGCTCGACGATCTCCCGGCGATGATCGCCGCCGCCGAGGAGATGTCGCGCGCCGTGGTGCTGGACGAGCCGATCCGCCTGGCCGAGACGGCGCCGCGCGTGGACGAGGTCGTGCCGGCGATCGACGGCGATCCGCGCGAGGTCTCCCTCGCGGAGAAGCGGCGGTTCGTCGAAGGGCTGAACGCGCTGCTGCTCGGAGCCGGCGGCCGGATCGCGGACACGCAGTCGGGCTACTACGACGCCCGCACCGAGTGGTACTTCGCCAACAGCGAAGGGACCTGGCTGCACGAGGTCCGGCCCGAGATCGGCGTCTCGGCGCTGGCCACCGCGCGCGACGGCGACACGATCGAGCGCTACCTCGACTCGGTCGCGTACCGGAAGGGGTGGCGCAGCGTGCAGGGGCTGGAGCCGATGTTCACGGCCACCGCGGCGCAGGCGATCGAGCTGCTCTCGGCGCCGTCGGTCCGCGGCGGCACCTACCCGGTCGTCCTCGATCCGCGCCTGGCCGGCGTGTTCGTGCACGAGGCGTTCGGCCATCTCTCGGAGGCCGACCACGTGTACGAGAACCCGCAGGCGCGCGAGATGATGACGCTGGGCCGGCGGTTCGGCAGCGACATCGTGAACATCGGCGACGACGGGAGCGCGGCGGGGCTCCGCGGCACGCTGCCGTACGACGACGAGGGGACCCCCACCCAGCGCACCGAGTTGGTCCGGAACGGGATCCTGGTGGGGCGGCTGCACTCGCGGGAGACGGCCGGAACGATGGGCGAGAAGCCCACCGGCAACGCGCGGGCGATCTCCTTCCGCTACCCGCCCATCGTGCGGATGACCAACACGTACATCGAGGGCGGCAGCGGGACCTTCGAGGACCTCATCGCGGACATCAGGCTGGGCGTGTACGCCATCGAGATGGTCGGCGGCCAGACCTTCCTCGAGAACTTCAGCTTCTCGGCCGCGTACGGCTACATGATCCGCGACGGCAAGGTCGCCGAGATGGTGAAGGATGTGGTGCTGGCGGGGAACCTCTTCAAGTCGCTGCAGAGCATCGACCGGCTCGCCGGCGATTTCCGGTTCAACCAGATGGGGGGCGGGTGCGGCAAGGGCGGCCAGTCGCCCCTGCCGGTGACCGAGGGCGCGCCGCACGTCCGCTTCGCCGAGCTGCTGGTGGGAGGCGAGGTCGGCGGCTAGCCCGGCGGCGGCGCCCACGACCGTCCTGGCAGTCCGGGGCCTGCGGAAGTCGTACGGGGCGACCGTGGCCGTGGACGGCGTTTCGTTCGAGGTGCGGCAAGGCGAGATCGTCGGCCTGCTCGGCCCGAACGGCGCCGGCAAGACCACCACCATCAACATGGTGCTCGGCGTCCTCTCGCCCGACGCGGGGACGATCGGGATCGAAGGGGTGAGCCTCGCGGCGCGCCGCTCCGAGGCCATCGAGCGCACCAACTTCGCCGCCGTCTACGCCCCGCTCCCCGGCAACCTCACCGTCGAGCAGAACCTGCGGGTCTTCGGCATGCTGTACGGCGTGGCCGGCCTCGCGCCGCGGATCCGCGAGCTGCTGGCGGCGTTCGACCTGGAGCGGTTCCGCCACACCCGCTGCGGCGTCCTCTCCTCCGGCGAGCAGACGCGGGTGGGCCTGGCGAAGGCGATGCTCAACCGCCCGCGCCTCCTCCTGCTCGACGAGCCGACGGCGAGCCTCGATCCGGCCACCGCGCGCGACGTCCGCGCCCGGATCCGGGAGTACGCGGGACGCGGCGCCGGAGGCGGCGGCGTGCTCTGGACGTCGCACAACATGCACGAGGTCGCCGAGGTGTGCGATCGCGTGCTGTTCCTCTCGAAGGGCAGGATCCTGCTCGCCGGAGACCCGCGCGCGCTCCCGGGGGAGCACGGGAAGGCGGACCTCGAGGAGTTGTTCATCACCGTGGCGCGGGAGCCGCTCACCCTCGAGAACGGAGCGTGAGGCCCATGCGAGCCACCCGCATCGGCGCCGTCGCCCTCCGCCAGTGGTACCTCATCAGCCACAGCACCTCGCGCATCGTGCCGCTGTTCGCCTGGGTCGTCGTGGACATCGTGCTGTGGGGGCTCATCACCCGGTACCTGAACACCGTCGCGGGCGCGGGCTACAACTTCGTGCCGGCATTGCTGGGCGCGGTGCTGTTGTGGGACTTCCTGACCCGCGTGATGCAGGGCGTGACGATGGCGTTCTTCGAGGACGTATGGGCGCGCAACTTCCTGAACGTCTTCGCTTCGCCGATCAGGATCTCGGAGTACGTGACCGGCCTCGTGACCTCGAGCGTCGCGACCAGCGCCGTCGGCCTGGTCGGGATGGTCGCGGTGGCGACGGCGGTGTTCCGTCTGCCGTTCACGACCTACGGCATGTTCCTCGGGCCGTTCCTCGCCGTGCTCTTCCTGTTCGGGATCGCGCTCGGCATCGTCGGCATCTCGATCGTGTTGCGGCTCGGGCCCGCGGCGGAGTGGTTCATCTGGCCGCTCCCCGCCATCCTCTCGCCCTTCGCGGCCGTCTTCTATCCGGTCGCGTCGCTCCCCCCGTGGATGCAGGCCATCGCGCGCCTCCTCCCGCCGTCGTACGTGTTCGAGGGGATGCGCTCGATCGTGCTCCGGCGGGGAGCGCCCGTCGCGCCGCTGCTCTGGGGCGCGGCGCTCGCCGTGCTCTACGTCGGACTCGCCTGCCTGCTGTTCGTGCGGGTGCACCGGTACGCGGTCCGCACCGGACTGATCGGGCGCTACAGCGCGGAGTCGGTGAGTTAGATTCCCGGCTACACCATGGACAACCCGAAGCACTCGAGCCGCGTGGCGGGCTACGCCTTTGCCCTGGGGGCCGGCGTCCTCTGGGGCACCACCGGCCCGCTGTCGACCGCGCTCTACGCCGAGGGCGAGGCCATCACGGGCATCGGCTTCTGGCGCATCCTCCTCGGCACCTTGCTGGTCGGCGGCTACGGGCTGCTGTTCCGGCGCGACCTCTTCAGAGTGGACCGGCGCGGCCTGCTCCTGGTCGCGCTCGGCGGCGGGGCGCTGGTCGCGCTGTTCGAGGTGGCGTACCAGTTCGCGATCGCGGGGGCGGGCGTGGCGAGCGCGGCGGCGCTGCTCTACACCGCGCCCTTCCTCGTCGCCCTGCTGGCGCGCCCGCTGCTCGGCGAGGCGCTGACGTCGCGCCGCCTCCTGCTCGCGGCCGTGGTCGGTGTGGGCGCGGTCTTCGCGGTGCAGGGCGGCTCGCACGGCGCGAACCTCGCGGGCGTGACGACGCCGCGCCTCGCGCTCGGCGTCGCGGGCGGCCTGCTCGCGGCGCTCTCCTACGCCGGCACGACGCTGCTCGCCCGCTTCGCGGTGCCGCGCTACGGCGTGACGAGGGTGCTGCTGCTCGAGATCGCCGGGGGCACGGTCCTGCTCGGCATCATTCTCCCGCTGGCGGGCCGCGCGCCCGTGCCTCCGGCGACGGCGGGCGGCTGGATCTATATCGTCGCCCTGGTCCTCGGCACGGTGATCCTGGCCAACGTCTTCTTCTTCTCCGCGACGCGCCGCATCGAGGCCGCGCCGACCGCGGTGGCCGCGACCATCGAGCCGGTGGTGGGCACGCTGCTGGCGCTCGCGCTCTTCTCCCAGCGCCTGACACCGCTCGGCTGGCTGGGCCTGCTGATGGTGGTGGGCGGTGTCGCGGCGGGGTACGCCGAGGAGGCGCGCGGCAGCGCGCCCGCGGCCGAGCGCGCCTCCTAGGCGCGACGCGGGGCCGCCCCGGCTGGTCCTCCTCTAGAATCCCAGCGTCAGACCCATCAGCACCGTGCGATAGCTCGGCGGACCGCGGGAGCTCCCGTTCTCGGGATCGTATCCGTAATAGCTGCTGAACACCCACGGATCCTGCGCCTCGAGGTAGAGGCGCATCGAGTGCACGCCCCGCACCTTCCGGACGAGCGACGCCGGGAGCGTGAAGCCGAGGGTGATGTTGCGCACCCGCCAGTGCGTGCCGACGCGGTAGCCCGGCGCCTGGAGGCCGCTGGGGTCGTCGTACAAGGGGTTCTGACGCCCGGCGCTCGGGACCCACCACACGTTGCAGCCCGGAGCGCTGGCGGCCTGCTGCGCCGCCGTCACGCCGGCCGGCGGATCGAGCTTCGCCGGGTCCGGGCCGCCGTCGCACCGCTCCGGCGTCCAGTACTGGACGTTCAGGTCGTTGTAGCGGTCGAACAGGCTGGTGTTGACGCGGAACCCGTCCGAAAACGTATAGCCGATGCGGCCCTGGAGCAGGAACGACAGGTCGAAGGCGCCCCAGGTGATGTGGTTGTACACGCTGGCGATCAGCCGCGGATAGGTGTTGCCCTGGATCATGCGGTCGAACCCGTCGATCTTGCCGTCGCCGTTGAGATCGGCGACCCGGATGTCGCCGGGCCTCTGCCCGTACTGCCTGGCGAGCAGCGAGTCCGCGAGCTGCCAGATGCCGACGAACTTGTAGTCGTAGAACACCTGGTGGAGTGCATCGTAGCCCGCGTCGCCTTGCTGCCCGATGTTGATCGGCTGGCCGACGAACCACCGGTCGGCAACGTCGTCGCCGACGCCGCCCGCGAGGCTGATGATGTAGTTCTGGTTGTGCGTGAAGCTGAAGTCGGTGGTCCACCGCGGACCGCCGCCGGTCCCCGTGAGGTTGACCGTGCTGATGCCCAGCTCCCACCCGACGTTCCCCGTCATCCCGATGTTCTGGAGCGTCTGAGTGAACCCCGACGAAGGCGGCAGCGCGCGCGGGAGGAGCAAGTCGCTGGTCTTCTCCCGATAGACGTCGAACGTTCCGCTGATGCGGTTCCTGAGCACGCCGAAGTCGATCCCGATATCGAGCTGCTGCGTCTTCTCCCATTCGAGGTTGGGGTTCGGGATGGCGCCGGGCACGTATCCGTTCGCGGTGGAGCTGCCGAAGTTGTACACCGTGCGGCTGAGGGTCCCCTCGGTCTGGTACGGCAGGACGGACGAGTTCCCCGTGGTGCCGAGGCTGGCGCGCAGCTTGAGCCCCGAGACGAAGGTGAACGGTCTCATGAACGGCTCGTCACCGAGCTGCCAGGCCAGGCCGACCGACGGGAAGAACGCCCACTTGTGTCCGGGCGCCAGCACGCTGGACCCGTCGGCGCGGCCCGTCACGCTGGCGCTGTACCGGTTCCGGAGCGTGTAGTTCACGCGGCCCATGAACGACTGCCCCGTCGATGCACTGAGCGTGCTCTGGGGCGGTTGCGGGGCGGCCCCGCTGCCGAGGTTGTACCAGAGCTGGGAGTCGTAGGGCAGGTTCCAGGCGGCAGCCGTGCTGGAAGTCGTGCGGCCTTTCATCATGCCGTAGACGAACGTGCCTTCGACCTTGTGCGCGCCCGTATTCAAGTCCCATGACAGCACGTTGTCGAATCCGTAGCCGGTGCTGCCGGAGTCGATCTCCTGCGCCCGGGCGTTGCCCAGCGCTGCACCGTTGAGCACGACGTTCGCGCCCTGGAACTGCCCGCAGGCCTGCTGCCACACATCCGCGCCGAAGTCCACGCGGTCCGTGAAGCCCAGGCCGAGCTGCAGCTCGGCGAACAGCGACCCCAGGAGCCGGCTGCGGGTGTGCTGGTGCACGTAGGCCTGCGCCTCGCGCAGCGGATTGGTCCGCAGCGGGTCGGCCGACGGATTCATCTGCAGCGTGCAGCCACGGCACAGCGTCGAGCTGGGCCTCCCCAGACTGTCGAGGTACGGCTGCCCGAGCGGGCTGTTCGCGTTGGCCTCGCCCCACAGCTCGTTGTTGGCGCCGATGTCGGCGACCGAGCGTGATCCCGTCGCCGTGGCGCCGATGCGGAGGCGGCCGTACGTGTTCTCCAGGCTCACCGTGCCGCTGTACAGGCTGTAGCCCTGGCCGAGCGTGATGCCTGTCTGATCGAAGGCGCTGCCGGCCAGGGCGATGCGGGCGTTGTCGTGGTTGTAGGAGTAGGTGAGCCGGTGCTGCCGCTGGCTCCCGGTGCGCAGCACCATCCGCTGCCAGTCCGTGCCCATCGAGCAGCCCGGATGCACAGCCTGCCACGTCGAGGTGCCGGCGGCCGTGGTGTCGTACTGCCCGGTGCTCGGATTCGTCTTCACGTTCAGGATGCAGTAGGCCGTCGGCAGCTCCGGAGCATTCAGGATCGAACCCAGCGCCGTGCCGCGTCCTGCCAGGCGCGCGGCGTCGATCCGCTCCTGCAGCAGCTGGGGGCCGTTCATCAGGTCCACCAGGTGCACGGCGCTCTGGACGCCGTACTGCACGTCGTAGCTGATCGCCGAGCCGCCGGCGACGCCCGAGGCGCCGCGATTGGTGGTGATGAGGATGACGCCGTTCGCGCCCGCCGCCCCATAGGGCGCCGTCGCCGCGGCGTCCTTGAGGACCTCGATGGACGTGATGGAGGACGGGTTGAGGTCCTCGATGTTTCCGGCGACGGCCATGCCGTCCACCACGTACAGCGGCTCGTTGTTCGCCGAGATGGAGCGGACCCCGCGGATGCGCACGTTCATCGGCGCGCCCGGCCGGTACCCGGCGCCCACCACGTCCACGCCCGGTGCCCGCGCCTGCAGCATCTGGACGGGGTTGGGCATCGGAACGTCGCGGAGCTGCTCCATCCGCACCGTCGCGATGGAGCCCGTCAGGTCGCGCTGCTCCTCCTCGCCGTAGTAGGCGGTCACGACCATGCCTTCGAGCTGAACGGGAGCCGCTGACAGCTGGAAGTTGAGCGTGATCGCGTCCGCGTCGGTCGCGGCGCGTGGGATGGTGGCCTGCCGGGAAGATGACGCGAAGCCCAGCGAGCGCACGCGGACCGTCTGCTTGCCGGCGGGCACCATCGCAATCGAGTAGTGGCCCGCGGCGTCGCTGACGGCGGCGCGGACGGTGCCCACGATCTGGACGGTGGCACCTGCGATCGGCCGTCCGTCGTCGGCTGAAGTCACGGTGCCGGTGATCCGGCCGGTGTCCTGGGCTCGCGCGTTCGCCGCCAGGCACAAGGCGGCCAGGGATAGCATCCAGGTTCTCATTGCAGCCCCCAAGGTCTGCCCCAAGGTGTCACGGACGCGTCGGAGCGGCGCCGATGCGGCGTCAGCCGCGCGTCAAAGGGCAGGGGCCGGCCTCTTGCCTCCGCCTCATCCGTGTCGCAGGATAGGCGGAGCCACGGTCGAAGTGGCGGCACCGTGGAATCACGAGCGGGGATAGGCATGTTCCGGCTGCGCGTGCTCGGCGGGTTTGCGCTGGAGGGTCCGTCCGGGGCCTCGCTGCCCTCGCTGCCCCAGCGCCGGGCCGAGGCGGTGCTCGCCGTGCTGGCCGTGTGCGGAGACCTCGGCTGCACCCGCGAGCGCCTGATCGCCCTGCTGTGGCCGGAGAGCGACGAAACGCACTCGCGGCACAGCCTGCGCGACTCGCTGCGCGCCATCCGGCAGACCCTCGGTCCGGATGCGGTCCCGTCTGCCGGTGACCTGTTGCGCCTGGATCCATCCGTCGTCGTCTCCGATGTCGCCTCGATCGCGCAGGCCCTGAGCGCCGATCGGCACGCGGAAGCCGTGCGCGCGTACGGTGGGCGGCTGCTCGAGGGGTTCCACGTGGACGGCGCGCCGGAGTTCGAGCGGTGGCTCGACGCCGAGCGTGCGCGGCTCGCACGGGAGAATGTGGAGGCGCTGGAGAAGCTCGCCACGGCGGCTGAGCGGGCCGGGGCGTGGGACGAGGCGGCTGGTTGGTGGGCGCGGGCGGTGGAGCGCGATCCCGTGAACTCGTACTTCGTGCTGCATCAGGTGCGCGCGCTGGCGGCGCTCGGGGATCGGGCGAACGCGATCAAGGTGGCGGACGGCCATGCGCGGCGGCTGCGCGAAGAGCTGGATCTGGAGCCGGACCGGGAGGTGCTCGCGAAGATCGAGCGGATCCGGCGCGGCGAGCTGCTCACGCCGCAGGACTACCCGGTGCCGCCGGGCTCCGCACTGCCGGCAACGCGGCCACCGATCCACGCCGATCCGACACCAGCGCCGGAGCCCGCGTCGCCATCCGGCGGAGCTTCCGCGCCCGGGAAGCGACCCGACACGCAGGCCCGGGGCCCGTGGCCGCCGTGGGCGGGGGCCGTGGCGGCCGCGGTGATCGTGGCGCTCCTCGCGGTCCTGGTCTTCAGAGGACGGCCGCTGATCGTCGGCGCTTCCGACTTCGTCCAGGTCACGGACGATCCCGGCGTCGAGTTCCAGCCCGCGATCTCCCCGGACGGAAACGAGGTGGCGTACGTGGCCGGCCCGATCGGTCTGCCGCGGCCCTACGTGCGAACGACCGGCAACGTCTCGAGCGGCGCCGCGATCCGTCTCGGCGATTCCACGATAGGGAGTGGTTGGCTTCCGGCCTGGAGCGCGGATGGCCAGGTGGTGCGGTTCCTGGGCTGCCGGACAGGCTGGGAGTCGGACTGCGACTGGTTGGGAAGTGGCAGGTTGGGCGGCCTCGCGCGGCGCATCCAGCGGGATCTGCCATCCACCGCTGCGGACGCCGGAGCCGAAGTAGCGTGGTCCCCGGACGGCGCCCGCGTAGCGTTCGTCAAGCACGACACGATCGTAACAGCCTCGGCTGGCGACACGACCCGGCACCTCGTGGCCGTGCATCGTGCGGGTCGCGGCGAGCCGCATTCCCTGGCCTGGTCGCCAGATAGCCGGTACATCGCTTACGCCAACAGCTACAGCGGATGGCGTCGTGGGATGCTCAGAGTGGCCGGCGCCTCCATCTGGATGGTGGATGCCAGAGGCGGGGTGCCCCAGCGCGTGACCGATGAGGACCACCTGAACGTCAGCCCGGCGTGGCTCGACGAGCGGCATCTGCTGTTCGTCTCCGACCGCGATGGCCCGCGTGGACTCTACGTCGTCGCGGTGGGACCACACGGCGCGCGCGGCGCGGCCCGCCCGGTGCCGGGCGTCGCCGACCCGCACTCCATCTCCTATTCCATCGCCGCGCGGAAGCTGGCGTTCTCCAAGCTGACGGCGCGCCAGAACATCTGGTCCTACCCGCTTGGCAGTGCGGGGGCCGTCTCCATCCGGGCGGGCCGGCCGGTGACCACCGGCACCCAGGTGATCGAGGCTCACGACGTGTCGCCCGACGGCCGGTGGATCGCATACAACGGCGGCCGCCGCGGCAACTCGGACCTGTACAAGCTGCCGCTGGCGGGCGGCGAGGCCGTCCTCCTCACTGAGACGCCGTTGGACGAGGCCCAGCCCCGGTGGTCGCCCGACGGCCAGGAGATCGCCTTCTACGTCAGGGACCCGCGACGCACTGTCTGGGCGATGTCCGCCGATGGAAGCAACCCCACTCGGGTGGCGGACGAGTGGTTCGGCAGTCGTCCGAAGTGGTCACTCGATGGTTTGCGGCTCGTGTTCCTCACTGAGACGGGCGCGCGGCCCGAAGGGCGCGACTGGCGCACAATGGTCGTGAGACGTGACCGCGTCGGCGGAACATGGCGCGCTCCCTCGCCGCTCAGTGACGTCCCGTTCTGGCCCCTGGCCTTGGCTCCGGACGGCACCGGCGTGCTGTGCGAGTCGCACCGGGCCGGGGAGCTCGTCTTCCTTTCGTGGGCGGGGCAGACGCTATGGAGGCGCGAGATTCCCTTCGGGTGGTTCGAGCTCGCCCAGTACTCGCGCGACGGAAAGACCCTCTACTTCGACGCGTTGCGCGACGACGGCCGGCAGGGCGTCTGGGCTGTCGCTGGCGGCGGTCGCGGCGCCGCGCGTCTGGTCGTCGCGTTCGACGACCCCAAGCTGCAGGGCACCCAGTGGATCAGCGTCAGCAAGGACCGGCTTTACCTGTCCGTGGCGGAGTTCGAGAGCGACATCTGGGTGGCGAAGCTGCGGTACTGACGCGCGCAACGACTTCCACAGCATCCGCTCGCGGCCAGGTGCGTCGCTTTCGCGTGTTGGCGGGCCCGTTCGGTCGAGGCCGCGCGCACCGTCTCCGAGACTGTCTGTCGTGTATTCGCGGCGTTTGACGGCTGGCTCCGGCCCCGCGGACGACGTACTGTAGTGTCGCTTGTCCCGTAGGGGCCGCGGCCATGACGGATCCGCTCGCACGGCTGCAGAGCGCGCTCGCTGATCGCTATTCCATCGAGCGCGAGCTTGGTGCGGGCGGGATGGCGACCGTCTACCTGGCGAAGGACATCCGGAACGAGCGGGCCGTCGCGATCAAGGTGCTGCGGCCGGAACTGGCCGCGACGCTTGGCGCCGAGCGGTTCCTGCTCGAGATCAAGACCACCGCGCAGCTCACCCATCCCAACATCCTCCCGCTGCTCGATTCGGGCGCGGCCGACGGCCTGCTGTACTACACCATGCCGTACGTCGAGGGCGAGTCGCTGCGAGGTCGACTGAGCCGCGAGAAACAGCTCCCGGTGGACGACGCGTTGCAGATCGCGCGCGAGACGGCCGACGCGCTGGGCTATGCCCACAGCCACGGTGTCATTCACCGCGACGTCAAGCCCGAGAACATCCTGCTCGAGAGCGGGCACGCGGTGGTCGCCGACTTCGGGATCGCGCGCGCGGTGAACGCAGCGGGCGGGGCGAGGCTCACGGAGACCGGGTTCACGGTAGGCACACCGGAGTACATGAGTCCGGAGCAGGCGGCCGGGAACGCGGACCTCGACGGCCGCTCCGATCTCTACTCGCTCGGCTGCGTCCTGTTCGAGATGCTGAGCGGCGTGATGCCGTACGCCGGGGCCACGCCGCTGGAGATCCTGGCCAAGAAGCTGAGCGAGCCGGCGCCGCGGGTCTCCGTGGGGCGGAAGGCCGCGCCGGGGCCGGTCGAGGCGGTCCTCACGAAGGTGCTGGCCACGAGGCCGGAGGACCGCTTCGCCACGGCGAGCGACTTCGTTGCGGCGCTCGAGGGCGAGCCGTTCGCGAAGCTGGTGTCTGCCGGGACAAGGCGCCGGCGGCGGCGCTTCGCGATCGCGGGCGCGGCTGTGCTGGCGGTGGCGGGAGCCGCCGCGCTCCTGTCGCCGTACCTCG
>Ga0335070_10004649_pt1 | contig 16077 bp, 14 predicted proteins | sample Lox_Sample_13_FD_206722 | JGI IMG/M metagenome (GOLD analysis project Ga0335070, IMG submission 206722) | Soil microbial communities from Loxahatchee National Wildlife Refuge, Florida, United States - Lox_Sample_1.3 | ecosystem: Environmental > Terrestrial > Soil > Wetlands | place: USA... | reverse complement strand
GCTGACCGAAGCCGCCGGCGGCGCGCGCATCGCGGCCGAGCGCACCGAGCGCAACCTCACGCGCGTCACGCTCGGCGTGCTCGCCGTCGTGCTGCTGGTCGCGCTGGTGGCGCTGATCGGCATCGCCTCGCCGGTCCGCCGGCTGCTCGAGGGCACGCGGCGGCTCGCACGCGGCGCGCTCGACGCGCGCGTGCCGCGCGGCGGCATGCGCGAGCTCGACGAACTGGCGGCCGCGTTCAACGACATGGCCGAAGCGCTGCACAACTCGCAGCAGTCGCTCCGGGAACACCAGTCCGTGCTCGAGGAACGCATCGCGCAGCGCACCGAAGACCTGCGCCACCTGGCGCACCACGACCCGCTGACCGAGCTGCCCAACCGCCGCGACCTGCACAAGCGGCTGGAGCTGACCATCGAACGCGCCCGCGCCGAGTCGCTGACCTGCGCCGTGCTGTACATGGATATCGACAATTTCAAGACGATCAACGACACGCTCGGCCACCAGTACGGCGACCGCGTGCTGCGCGCCATCGCGGCGCGGCTGCAGAAGGCGGCCGGCCGGATCGGTTTCCTGTGCCGGCTGGGGGGCGATGAGTTCACGCTGGTGATTCCGACGGTGCGCCGCGCCGAAGCGGTGGAGCGCTTCATGGCGCACCTGCTGCGCGAATTCGCGGCGCCGCTGCGCGTGGACGAGCGCGACCTGGTGGTCAGCCTGAGCGCCGGCATCGCGCTCTACCCCCAGCATGGCGATTCGGTGGAATCGCTCCTGCGCGCCGCCGACTCGGCCTTGCACGACGCCAAGGCCAAGGGGCGCAGCGGCTTCCAGTTCTACCGGGCCGAACTGCTGGCGGGTGTCTCGCACCGCTTCCACACCGAACAGGCGTTGCGGCGCGCGCTGGCCGACGGCGATTTCCGCCTGCACTACCAGCCCGAGGTGTCGCTGGTGACGGGCCGGACCACGGCGCTCGAGGCCTTGCTGCGCTGGCAGCGCAGCGACGGCCAGCTCACGCCGGCGAGCGAATTCATCGACATCGCCGAACAGTCGGGACTGCTGCTCGAACTCGGCGACTGGCTGCTGCGCACCGCGGTCGAAGCGGCGCGCACGCTGCGGGCCGGACCGTGGCCGGCCGCACGCATCGCCGTGAACGTGTCGGCGCAGCAGTTCATGGCCGGGCGCTTCATCGATTCGGTGGAGAAGGCGCTGCGCGTCGCGCAGATGGATCCGGGTTGCCTGGAGATCGAACTGACCGAATCGGCGTTGCAGACCGGCCGCCGCGCCAGCGAGGCGCTGCACGAACTGCGCCGCCTGGGCGTCGCCGTCGCGCTCGACGACTTCGGCACCGGCTACTCGACGCTCCGCTCGATCGAGGAACTGCCGCTCACGCGCGTCAAGCTCGACCGCAGCCTGGTACGCAACATCGAGGACAACGCCAATGCCGCGTCGTTCGCGCGCTCGTGCGTGCAGCTGTGCCAGAGCCGCGGGCTGTCAGTCACCGTCGAAGGCATCGAGCGCACGGGCCAACTCGATGCACTGGCGCAATGGGGGGACATCCAGGTGCAGGGATTCCTGATCGCGCGGCCGGCGCCGCTCGATACGCTGGCCGACTACATCGCCGATACGCCCGCACGGCTGGCCGCGGTCTGGCCGGCAATGGCGGCGCGGGCGCGGGAGGATCGGCCGGGCGAGGGCTCGCCGGTCACCTTCCTGCGGCCGCGGCCGCGCCAGCCGTAGCGCGCGATGCAATCGCGTCCATTCGGTACCACGCAGCGCCCCGTATCGGTCCTGGGCCAGGGTTCCTGGCAGATCGAGACGGCCCGCGAGGCCGACGCGGTGGCCGCGTTGCGCGCCGGCCTCGACCTCGGCATGACGCACATCGACACGGCCGAGATGTACGGCAACGGCGCGGCCGAGCGGGTCATCGCCACCGCGATCGCCGGCCGGCGCGATGAAGTGTTCCTGGTCTCCAAGGTGCTGCCATCCAACGCCTCGGCGCGCGGCACGCTCGCGGCCTGCGAACGGAGCCTGCGTAACCTGCACACTGACCGGCTGGATTGCTACCTGCTGCACTGGCGCGGCCGTTATCCGCTGGCCGAGACGATCGGGGCCTTCGAGTCGCTCCAGCGTGACGGCAAGATCCTCTCCTGGGGAGTCAGCAATTTCGATGTGGACGATCTCGAGGAAGCCACGGCCATCGGCGGCCCGCCCGCCTGCAACCAGGTGCTCTACCACCTCGGCGAGCGCGCCATCGAACACGCGGTGATCCCGTGGTGCGCAGCCCACGGCACGGCCGTCGTGGCCTATACGCCGTTCGGAAAGTCCGCCGCGATGTATGAAGGCGGCAGCGCTGGCGCGCGCACCCTGCAGCGGATCGCCGCGCAGCGCGGCGCCACGCCGCGGCAGGTCGCGCTCAGTTTCCTGTTGCGCCATGACAATGTGTTCGCGATTCCGAAGGCAGCCCGCGGCGCGCACGTGGCCGAGAACGCAGCCGCCGCCGCGCTCGAGCTGAGCGTCGCCGATTGTGCCGCCATCGACGCGGCGTTCGGGCGCGGGGCGCCGCCACGGACGCTGCCGACGGGCTGAGCGAGGCCATCGGATCGCCGCGGCGCCATGTGCCGCCGGCGGCGAAACCAGCGGCTACTTGCCCAGTTCCTTGCGGAGCTGCTCGATCTCGGACAACGCCTGCTGCAACGTATCGGTACTGCGCAGCGCGAGCGCATCCGCCGCAGCCACCTTGGCGAATCCGCCGAGCAGGGCATGGAGCAATTCGACCAGGTCCTCGACCTCGTGGGATCCCTCGACCGGCGGCATGCCCAGCAGCTTGGCGCGAGCCGCAGCGCATGAACTGATGAGTCGATTGACCGTGGCGGGCGGCAGCACCAGCGACAGGCCCTCGCCGTCCGTGTTGCGACCGACGCTGAAGTAATCGTATTGCCCGGTGAGATTCAGTGCCGCTCGCGCATCGCCCACTTGGTCACCCCAGCGCCACCCCTGGTCGGACTGCCGATTGACGATAGACAGGCTGGTCCGTAGTGTCAAACCCGATGCAGGTGACATGCTCAACCGCCATCGTGCGCCCGCCGGGCCGGTCCTATGCGCAGGGCCTGACGAGCTCGCGCCAGCTCGGGCCGCCCGACCTCGCCATGGCGTTGCGGCAGCACGAGCACTATTGCCAGGCGCTGCGGGAATGCGGCCTGCGGCTGGTCACGCTGCCGGCCGACGAGCGATATCCCGACAGCACCTTCGTCGAGGACACCGCGGTGGTCACCGCACGTGTCGCCGTCATCACGCGGCCGGGGGCGGCATCGCGCGCCGGCGAGGTGCAGGCGATCGCCACCGCATTGGGCGCGTTGCGGCCGCAGCTCGAATACATCGAGGCGCCGGGCACCCTCGATGGTGGCGATGTCTGCCAGGCCGGCGAGCATTTCTTCATCGGCTTGTCGGCGCGTACCAACCCGGAAGGCGCGCGCCAGCTCGCCGGCATGCTGGCGGCCCGCGGCTACACCAGTTCGACGATCGACATTCGCTCCTGCCCGTCGCTGCTGCACCTCAAGAGTGGGCTGGCCTGGCTGGGCGACCGGCGCTGCGTCGTCGTGCCTGGATTGCCACGTACGACCGAGCTGGCGGACTTCGACTGCATCGAGGTCGATGAAACCGAAACCTATGGCGCGAATTGCGTACGCATCAACGACCAACTGTTCATGGCTGCCGGTCACGCGCGGCTCGGCACAACCCTGCGCGCGCTGGGCTTGCGGCTGCGCGAACTCGAGATGTCGGAATTCCGGAAGATGGATGGCGGCTTGAGCTGCCTGTCGCTGCGATTCTGAGGCGAAGGCCCGGACCAGCGCGGCGCCGATGCCGCTGCCGGCCCCGTGGCCGGAACGCGCTTGTCCTGCAGGTCCGCGATGCGATGCATGGATTCCGAGCGATGCCCCGGCAAATGCCCTCCGTCCCGCTCCGGCCGGCCGCCGATTCTCGTATCATTAATATGATAAAATCCGCCGGCGCCGACCGATTGAAGTTTATTGATATTATTAAATGGCTGCCGGGGCCAGATGCCCCCGAGCACGCGCCAGCGAGGACCCGAGGCCTTGAGTTCCAAACCACACCGCCAGCCGCCGTTGCGCAGCGCGAAGAGCTACGGCAACCCCGGCCGCGACGGCTTCATCCATCGCAGCTGGATGAAAAGCCAGGGCCTGCCGGATGACGTGTTCCACGGCCGCCCGGTGATCGGCATCTGCAACACCTGGTCGGAGCTCACGCCCTGCAATGCCGGCTTGCGCGATGTCGCCGAGCATGTGAAGCGCGGCGTCTGGGAAGCCGGCGGCCTGCCGCTCGAGTTCCCGGCCATGTCGCTGGGCGAGACGCAGATGCGCCCCACCGCGATGCTGTTCCGCAACCTGCTGGCGATGGAGGTCGAGGAATCGATCCGCGGCAATCCGATCGACGGGGTCGTGCTGCTCGGTGGCTGCGACAAGACCACGCCCGGGCAGCTGCTGGGCGCGGCCAGCGTCGACCTGCCGGCACTCGTCGTATCGAGCGGCCCGATGCTCAACGGCAAGTACCGCGGCCGCGACATCGGCTCGGGCACCGACGTCTGGCGGTTCAGCGAGGCAGTGCGCGCCGGCACGATGACGGCCGCCGAGTTCATGGCGGCGGAATCGGGCATGTCGCGCTCGCCCGGCACCTGCATGACGATGGGCAGCGCGTCGACGATCGCCAGCCTGGCCGAGGCGATGGGCGTCGCGCTGCCGTACAACGCCACCGCGCCGGCGGTCGACGCGCAGCGCCGCCTGATCGCGCACGAGAGCGGCCGCCTGGCCGTCCGCATGGTGCGCGAGGACCTGCGCCTGTCGAAGCTGCTGACCCGCACCGCGTTCGAAAACGCGGTACGCGTGCTGGCCGCGATCGGCGGCTCCACGAATGCGGTGCTGCACCTGCTCGCGCTGGCCAGGCGGGTGGGCGTGCCCCTGGCGCTGGCGGACTTCGACCGCCTGTCGGGCGGCATCCCGCTGCTGGTCGACCTGCAGCCGTCCGGGAGATACCTGATGGAAGACCTGCACTACGCAGGTGGCCTGCCGGCCGTCATGAAGGAACTCGGCACGCTGCTCGACGCGGGCGCGCCGACGCTCACCGGCCAGACGCTGGGCGAATCCTGCGCGGCGGCGGAGTGCTTCAACCGCGAGGTCATCCGCACGCTTGCCGCGCCGGTAAAGCCTGCCTCGGGCATCTGGGTACTGCGCGGCAACCTGTGCCCGGGCGGCGCCGTCATGAAACCCAGTGCCGCCGACAGCGCCCTGTGCACGCATCGGGGCCGCGCGGTCGTATTCGAGTCGATCGAGGAATTCCACGCGCGCATCGATGATCCGGCGCTCGATGTCGATGCGAGCAGCGTGCTGGTGCTCAAGGGCTGCGGGCCGAAGGGTTATCCCGGCATGCCCGAGGTGGGCAACATGCCGCTGCCGCGCAAGCTGCTCGAGAAGGGCATCAAGGACATGGTGCGCATCTCCGACGCGCGCATGAGCGGCACCGCATTCGGCACGGTCGTGCTGCATGTCGCGCCCGAGTCAGCCGCCGGCGGCCCGCTCGCGATCGTGCGCAGCGGCGACGAGATCCTGCTCGACGGACCGAATCGCCGCCTGGAGCTGCTGGTGCCCGACGACGAGATTGCGAAGCGGCTCGAGCAGTGGCGCGCGGGCCAGGGTCCGCCCAGGTACACGCGTGGCTACTATCGGCTCTATGCGGAACATGTCACGCAGGCCGACCGCGGCTGCGACTTCGATTTCCTCGCGGGCGCCAGCGGCAGCACGGTCGAACGGGAATCACACTAGTGAAGCCGCCCGCCCTCATCGCCGGCGACTGGGGCACGAGCAACCTGCGGCTGTGGCTGTGCAGCGCCGACGGCACGGTGCTCGCGCGCAAGGCCGGGCCCGGCGTGGCCTCGGTGGACACTCCCTTTCCGCAGCTGCTGCAGGCGCTGGTGGCCGATTGGCGCAGCGCGCACGGCGATCTTCCGATCGTGCTGTGCGGCATGGTGGGCTCGAGCATCGGCTGGACGCAGGCGCCGTATGTGCCATGCCCCGCCGGCGCTGGCCAGATCGGGGCGCGATGTGTCGCGCTCGAGCACGGCAGCGTGCGCATCGTGCCCGGCCTGTCGTGCACGAATCGCCTCGACGCGCCGGACCTCATGCGCGGCGAGGAGACGCAGATCCTCGGCGCACTGCAGCTCGATCCGGCCTTGCGGCAGGGCCAGCGACTGCTGTGCCTGCCGGGCACGCATACCAAGTGGGTGGCGCTCGGTGGCGGCGTGATCCGCGATTTCCTGACCGCGCCTGCGGGCGAACTCCATGCGCTGCTCAGCCGGCACTCCGTGCTGGTCGCGGACAGCCCGGGCGATGCACAACCGGCCGCCGCCGCCAACGGCGCCGCATTTGCGCGCGGGCTCGAACAGGTGCGGCAATTTCCGGACGCCGACCTGTTGCAGCGCCTGTTCCAGTGCCGCAGCCGCCGGCTCCAGGGAGACCTCGCGCCACGCGATGCGGGCGAATTCCTGTCCGGCCTGCTGATCGGGGCCGATGTGCAAGGCGCCTTGCGACTCATGACCCCTGGAACCGGCTCACCCGTGCACATCATCGGCGCGCCCCTGCTCACGCGCCGGTACGCGCGGGCTCTCGAGCTGTTCGGTTCCGCGGCGGCCGAGATCGACGGCGAGGCGGCCGCGCTCGCCGGCCTGCTGCAGATCCATCTGGCGACACTGCGCGACCGGGTGGCCCATGAAGCCTGACGCGCCGGCGCACGGGCGCACACTGGTGGCGATCCTGCGCGGCGTCACGCCGACCACTGTCATGGCGGTGGCCGACACGTTGTACGCGGCCGGCTTCCGCTGCATCGAGGTGCCGCTCAATTCCCCCGACCCGTTCGCCAGCATCGCGGCGCTCGCGGCGCGCAAGCCCGGCGATTGCCTGGTCGGCGCGGGCACCGTGCTCAGCGTGGACGATGTGGAACGCGCACGCGCCGTGGGCGCGCGCCTCATCGTCGCCCCCAATTGCAATCCGGAGGTGATCCGCTGCGCATTGCGGCTGGGCCTGGCGGTGATTCCAGGCGTCGCCACCGCGACCGAAGCCTTCGCGGCCATCGAAGCCGGAGCGAGTGAATTGAAGCTGTTTCCCGCGGTCAGCCTGGGCCCCGCGCACCTGCGCGCGCTGAAGTCCGTGCTGCCCGAGGGGGTGCGCGTGTATCCCGTGGGCGGCATCGGCGTGGCAGACGTGCAGCACTGGATTGCCGCGGGCGCCGACGGCTTCGGTTTCGGGTCGGAGATCTACAGGCCAGGCTACACGCTGGCCGACATCGATGCGCGCGCCCGCAGGCTCCTGCAGGCGCTCGCCGAAGCCTGACCGATGGCACGCACGGCTGCCGACATCGCGCTGATCGACATCATTCCGGCCGGAGACACGGTCGGCGAAGGCATCCTGTGGGACTGGCGGCATCAGGCGCTGTGGTGGACCGACATCCAGCGCAGCCGTCTGTACCGCTACGATTGGGCCACACGGCGGCGCCAGCTGCTGCCCGCGCCGGAGCGCATCGGTTCCTTCGGGCTGATCGCCGGATCGGAACGGCTGATCACCGCCTTCGCGAGCGGCATCGCGCTCTATGAGCCCCACGCGCGACACGTCACCTGGCTCGCGCGGCCGGACGCGGACGATCGCAGGCTGCGCTTCAACGACGGGCGGGTCGACCGCCGCGGGCGGTTCTGGACCGGCACGATGCAGGACCACTCACCGCGCCTGCCGATCGGCAAGCTCTATTCCTACGATGCCACGCATGGGCTGCGCTGCCATCGCAGTGGCGTACTGATCTCCAACGGGCTGTGCATGAGCCGCGATGGCACGCAGCTGTATTTCGCGGATTCGCCCACCGGGACCATCGACGTGCATGCGCTGGACGAGCCGGCGGGCACGCTCGGTGCGCCGCGCGTCTTTGCGCGTACCGAAGCGCCGGCGGTGCCGGACGGTGGTACAGTCGATGCGGACGGATACGTGTGGAACGCACAGTGGGGCGGCGCGCGCGTCGTGCGCTACGCGCCGGACGGCCGCGAGGACCTGCGTGTCGCGCTGCCGGCGAGCCAGCCCACGTGCGTGTGCTTCGGCGGACCGGCGCTTGACCTGATGTTCGTCAGCACGGCGCGCGAGCATCTCGATGCCGCCACGCTGCAGCGCGAGCCGCATGCCGGCGACGTCTTCGTCTACCGGACGCCTTTCAAGGGATTGCCAGAGGAAGAGTACCGATCATGATTTCACGCTCCCTGGGCCAGAACCTCACCAACAGCATCGTCCAGGACCTGGGCGTAGCGATCGTCACCGGCACATACTCCGACCAGAACCCTTTTCCGGTGGAAGCGCAGTTGTGCCGGCAGTACGGCGCCAGCCGCACCGCGCTGCGCGAGGCGGTCAAGATGCTGACCGCCAAGGGCCTGCTGGGCGCGCGCCCGCGCCAGGGCACGTGGGTGCAGCCCGAATCGAAGTGGAACCTGCTCGACCCGGACATCCTCGGCTGGCTGCTGGAACGCAAGTTCTCGCCCGCCCTGCTCACGGAGTTCACGGAAGTGCGCCTCGCGATCGAGCCGCTGGCCGCGGCGCTGGCCGCCACGGCTGCCGGGCCGGCCGAGAAAGCGGCGGTGCGCGATGCCATCGAGCGCATGCGCGCCGCGGAGCGCGGCGAGGACGATCCGCTCGCCTCCGACATCGCCTTCCACGTGGCGGTGCTGCGGGCGAGCAAGAACCGCTTCTACGCGCAGCTGACGGAACTGACCACCTCGGCGCTGCGTTTCAGCATCCGCACGACCAACCGCTACAAGGGCGTGAAGCTCGCCAGCGTGGCCGACCACAAGCGCGTTGCAGATGCGATCGTGGCCGGTCGGCCGGCGGCGGCCGCCGAAGCAATGCGCAGGATGATCCAGGAAGCGCTCGACCTGATCGTCAGCCACGAGGCCGGCACGCCGGCGCGGCGCCGCCGCTCCATCGCCAGGCGCGCCCGCACCCCGGCTGCCGCCTGATCGTGACCGCGCCCATTGCCATCGCGATCGCGGGCCTGGGCAAGATCGCGCGCGACCAGCACCTGCCCTCGCTCGCGGCCAGCACGGCTTTCAACCTGGTCGCGACCGCCAGCCCCCACGACGCGCTCGAACAGGTGCCGGGTTACCCGGACATCGCCCGACTGCTCGACGCCCGGCCGGACCTCGAGGCGGTGGCCGTGTGCACGACCCCGCAGGCGCGTTTCGAGGTCGCGCGCCAGGCGCTGCGGCATGGCTGCCACGTGCTGCTCGAGAAGCCGCCCGCCGCGACGCTCGGCGAGGCGCGCGAGCTGATCGATCTGGCCGCGGCCGGCGGCGTGACGCTGCTCGCCTCCTGGCACTCGCGGCACGCGAACGGCGTCGAGCCCGCGCGTGAATGGTTGTCGGCGCGGCGCGTGCGCCGCGTGTCGGTGCGCTGGAAGGAAGACGTGCGCAAATGGCATCCCGGACAGGCCTGGATCTGGAAGGCCGGTGGCCTGGGCGTGTTCGATCCCGGCATCAACGCGCTGTCGATCCTGACCCGCATCCTGCCGGGCAACCTGGTGTTGCACGAGGCGCAGCTCGCGTTTCCTTCGAACTGCGCATGCCCGATCGCCGCCACGCTCGAGCTCGCCGACGCCTCCGGTGCACCGATCCACATGGAGCTCGATTTCCGCCAGGCCGGCGCCGAAACCTGGGACATCGACGTCGAAACGGACGGCGGCGAGCTGCGGCTCTCGAAGGGCGCGAGCGTGCTGCACATCGACGGCCGGCCGATCGAGGTGCCGCGGGCGACCGAATACTCCCGCCTGTACGCGCATTTCGCCGCGCTGGTGCGCGCGCGCCGGTCGGATGCCGACATCACGCCGCTGGCGCTCGTGGCCGACGCCTTTCTCGCCGGCCGGCGCATCGAAGTCGAGGCCTTCCATGACTGAGCGCGCTCGTCGCGCGGGCCTGGCCGCGGCGGCGCTGCTCCTGGCGTTCGCGGTTGCCGCCACGGCGGCGGCAGCCATGCCGCAGGGCGCGGAAGCGCGCCGCCTCAGCTTCAATGCGGATTGGCGGTTCCACCTCGGCGACGTCGCGGATGCGCAGCAACCCGCGTTCCCCGATGCGGCCTGGGCGCGCGTGCGCCTGCCGCACGATTGGGCCATCGACGGCCCCTTCGATCCCGGTCTCAACCCGCAGACCGGCGCGCTGCCGGTCGCCGGCGTCGGCTGGTACCGCAAGACCTTCACGCTGCCGGCGCACGCAAAGGGCCACGTGGTCACCGTCGAGTTCGACGGCGCGATGGCGAATGCGCGCGTCTGGCTCAATGGCATCGAGCTCGGCGGCCGCCCCTACGGTTACATCGGCTTCAACGTGGACCTGGGCGCGGCACTGCGCTGGAACGGGCAGCCGAACGTGCTGGCCGTGAGGCTCGCGCCCGAAGCGAACGCCTCGCGCTGGTATCCGGGCGCGGGCATCTACCGCAACGTCTGGCTCGATGTGACCGATCCGGTGCACGTGGCGCGCTGGGGCACCTACGTGACCACGCCCGAGGCCACCGCCGCGCACGCACTGGTGTCGGCGAAGACGGAGTTGCGCAACCAGCACGACACCGCCGTCGACGTGTCGGTGCGCACGCAGGTGCTCGATGCGAATGGCCGCATCGTGGCAACGGGTTCGGTGCCCGCGTCGATCTCCGCCAACGGCACGCATGTGTTCACCGCGATGCTGGCCCTCGATCGTCCCGAACTGTGGGATATCGACCGGCCCTATCTGTACTCGCTGGTCACCGAAGTGCGCGCTGGCGGCACGATGGTGGACCGCTACGTCACGCCGTTCGGCATCCGCAGCATCGCCTTCGACCGGCAGCAGGGCTTCCTGCTCAATGGCCGACGCGTGCGGCTGCACGGTGTCTGCCTGCACCACGACCTGGGGGCGCTCGGCGCGGCGGTCAACCGGCGCGCCACCGAACGCGAGCTGCAGATCCTGAAGGCCGCGGGCGTGAACGCGATCCGCACCAGCCACAATCCACCCTCGCCCGAACTGCTCGAGTACGCCGACCGGCTCGGTTTCCTCGTGATGGACGAAGCCTTCGACATGTGGCGCATCCCGAAGGTCGAGAACGGCTACAGCAAGTACTACGACGAGTGGTCGGAACGCGATGTGCGCGACATGGTGCGGCGCGACCGCAACCATCCGAGCATCATCCTGTGGAGCATCGGCAACGAGGTTCCGGAACAGGGCAGCCCCGACGGCTGGAAGGAGGCGCGGCGCCTGAGCGGATTCTTCCACGCCGAGGATCCGACCCGCCCGACGACCGCCGCATTCAACAATCCCGACGACGCGATCCGCAACGGGCTCGCCGGGGAGGTGGACATTCCCGGCTTCAACTATGCGCCGACACGCTACCAGGCCATCCTCGACGCGCACCCGGACTGGATCATCTTCGGCTCGGAGACGGCATCCTGCGTCAGTTCGCGCGGCGTGTATCACCTGCCCCTCGAGAAGTACGAGCGGCATCCCTCGCTGCAGCTCAGCAGCTACGACATCATCGCGCCGCCGTGGGCCTATTGCCCGGACGTGGAATTCGACGCGCAGCAGCGGGTTCCGCGCGTGCTGGGCGAGTTCGTCTGGACGGGCTTCGACTACATCGGCGAACCGACGCCGTACTTCGACCGGCCGGACGCGGGCGCCGACTGGCCCGCGCGCAGCAGCTACTTCGGCATGGTCGACCTCGCCGGGTTTCCGAAGGATCGCTATTACCTCTACCAGAGCCTCTGGCTCGACACGCCGATGGTGCACGTGCTGCCGCACTGGAACTGGGCCGGGCATGAAGGTCAACCGATCCCGGTGATGGCCTACTCCAATGCCGATGAAGTGGAGCTGTTCCTGAACGGCCGCTCGCTCGGCGTGCAGAAGACGCGCACCACGCCCGTGACCTTGCCGGTCGGGCGCGATGTCAGCGCGACGCTGCGCTTCGCCAGCACCTATCGACTGCTCTGGCAGGTGCCATACGAACCGGGCGTGCTGCGCGCCGTGGCGCGCAGCCATGGCCGGGAGGTCGCGCGCGATGAGGTGTACACGGCCGGGGCGCCGGCGCGCGTGCGCCTGCTCGCCGACCGCACGGTCATCCGCGCCGACGGCGATGACCTGAGCTACATCACCGCGCGCATCGAGGATGCCGACGGCCACCTCGTGCCGGCCGCGGATTCATTGCTCCATTTCAAGGTTTCCGGCGCGGGCTGCATCGAAGCCGTCGACAACGGCAACGCCGCCACGGTGGAGCCGTTCCGCGCCGATCACCGCCACGCCTTCAACGGCCTGGCGCTGCTGATCGTGCGCTCGCGCGCCGGGGCCGCCGGCCGCATCGAGGTCAGGGCCGACAGCGACTCGTTGCAGGGCGCAGCGATCGGGCTCAGCGCGCGAACAGTCGCGCCGGATCCCTGAACGCCTTGAATTCGAGCGCGTTGCCGGAAGCGTCGCGGAAGAACATCGTCGCCTGTTCGCCGACCTGGCCGGCAAAGCGGATGCCGGGTTCGATGACGAAGGACACGCCGGCGCCGCGCAAGCGCGTAGCCAGCTCCTGCCATGCGCCCCATTCGAGCACGATGCCGAAATGCGGCACCGGCACCGCGTGGCCATCGACCGGATTGTGGTGCACCGCCGGCCGCGCGGACGGATCGAGGTGCGCGACGAGCTGGTGGCCGAAGAAATCGAAATCGACCCAGTCGGCCGAGCTGCGCCCCTCGGCACATCCCAGCAACCCGCCGTAGAAGCGGCGCGCCGCACCGAGGTCGTGCACCGGAATCGCGAGGTGGAACGGTTGCATCAGTCCTTGGCTCCCTGCGCCAGCTCGAAGGCGCGCACTTCGCGCCATAGTCCCGAACCATTCTCCATCAGCGACAGCCGGCTGCAGGCACAGTCTATCGGACCGTGCCGCGCGAGGAGCGACTTCAGTTCGGCGTCGACGCCATGATCGTCACCGGCGAGGTGGCGCGCCACCGACAGATGCGGCACGTAGCTTGCGTGCTGCACGGCATCCGGCGCGGGAAAAGCTTCCTGGAACCGCAGGTGCAGGTCCGCGAAGCGCGACGCGGGCTTGGGCGCGAGGTAGATCGTCGACGGAAAGCGCGCCACGTGCGTCAGCTTGAAGCGGAACGCGACGACCCCGGCCGCGACCTGCGCCACGCGACGCAACGCGACCTCGTCGAGCCGTTCGGGCACGAGCAGCGGATACAGGATGGTGATGTGCGCACCCAGGCCGCGGCGCGCCGCCGGGTCGAAGCGCTCCCGCCAATGCGCCACATGCGGCTCCGCTTCGGGAACGAGTGCAAACAGCGCCGATACCGCCACGCCGCTTATTACGCATTGATATGTCATCCGATGCAACCGGCATTGCATTGCGCGGTGAACGTCCCAATATTGATCGCCTGCCGTTCCCCCATCGCAAGGAGCCCGAGATGAGCCACCCCGACATCGTCCACACCAGCACCGCCGCCTTCGACCAGGATGTCCTGAAGTCCGACAAGCCGGTGCTGGTCGATTTCTGGGCGGAATGGTGTGGCCCCTGCCGGCAGATCGGCCCGATCGTCGATGAGATCGCGCAGGAGCGGCGCGACACGCTGCGCGTGGTCAAGCTCAATGTCGATGAATCGCCGGGCCTCGCGCAGAAGTTCGGGGTGCGCGGCATTCCGACGCTGCTGTTGTTCAAGCACGGCGCCGTCGTGGCGCAGAAAGTCGGCGCGCTGCGCAAGCCCGAACTGGCCGACTTCATCGACCGCAGCGTCTAGCCGCCCGGACCCGCGTCGCCATCACGCCGGATCCTGGCCGATCTGCCGCAAACGCAGTTCCTCGAGGTCCAGTTCGCGCTCCAGGCGCCGCCGCGCCTCGTCGCTCAGCGCACCGCTGTCGCGCAGCTCGTGCATGCGCTCGCGCTCGGCGGCGATGAGCTCGAGTTCCAGCGCGGCGCCGTCGTGCAGCGCCCGATCCTCGCCCGCTGATTCATGGTGGCGCCGCAGCCGGCGCAACCGATCATCGTGCCGCACCTGCAACGGCGCGGCCAGGTCGCGGTCGATGTCCCGGCGCTCCAGCAGCGTCCTGAGTCGCCCGAGCGTGGCCTGCACCGCTTCGATGCGTGCCGCCACTTCGCGCTTCCACTCGGCGCGCTGCTCCTGTCGGCCGCGCTCCACGAGGCCGAGCGCGCGGAACACGCCGGGCAGCATCGCGCCCTGCCCCAGGAGCGTCGCGAGGATCACGCAGAAGGTGATGAACAGGATCGTGTCACGGCCGGGGAAGGGCCGCCCGTCGGCCAGCGTCAGCGGAATGGACAGCGCGGCGGCGAGCGACACCACGCCGCGGATGCCCGTGAACGCGATCGCGAAGGTGCCGCGCCAGGTCGGCGGCGCGGCGCGCGGCAGGTACCGTGCGAGCCACGCCGCCGGATAGACCCACACGAAGCGGATCACGATGACCAGCAGCGTGACCAGCGCGCCGTGCAGCAGCAGCTCGGCGCTGCCCGCATCGCCCTGGCTCATGAAGATCGTGCGCGCCTGCAATCCGGTCAACAGGAACAACACGCCCTCGATCAGGTACACGACCATGCGCCAGATGAAGAATCCCTGCAGGCGCGTGCCAGCCGAGATCAACCGCGAACCGTGCCGGCTGACATACAACCCGGCCGACACCGCGGCGAGCACGCCCGAGCCGCCCAGCAGCTCGGGCGGCCAGAAGGCGAGGAACGGCGTCAGCAATGCCAGCGTGATTTCGACGTCCGGATCGTCGGCCCATCGGCGCAGTCGCAGCATCAGCCATCCGACCGCAACACCGAACGCGACCTCGCCGATGAGGATCGCGGCAAAGCTGCCGATTGCCGCCGGCATGCTGAACGTGCCGGTCGCGACCGCGACCACGGCGAATCGGAACAGGATCAGCGCGGTCGCATCGTTGACCAGCCCCTCGCCCTCGAGGATCGTCAGGATGCGCTTCGGCACCTGCAGCCGCCGCGCGATCGCCATCGGCGCCACGACATCCGGCGGCGACACGACGGCGCCCAGCACGAACCCCACCGGCCACGACATGCCGAGCACCGCATGGGCCACCGCGGCCACTGCCGCTGTCGTGAAGATCACGCAACCGATCGCCTGCACCGAGATCGCGCCGATGTCCATGCAGAAGCCGCGCCAGCTCATGCTCACGCCGGCCGCGTACAGGAGCGGCGGCAGGAACAGCAGCATGACGAGCCTGGGTTCGAGCACGACGCGGGGCAGGCCGGGAATGAACGCCAGGGCCAGGCCCACCACGACCAGCAGGATCGAATGCGGGATGCGCAGGCGGCGCGCGCCCACTGCGCAGGCCGCGGTGATGGCGATCAGCCCGAAACAGAGCAGGACGTTCGCGACCATCATTCAGCGCCACGGCACATGGCGCGAATTGTACGGGGGCCGCGCGCGGTCGTCCCGGTGAAGTGCCGGCGCGAACTCCTGCCCGGCTCAGCGTACCGTGTAGCCGCGCCCTTCGAGGCAGGCCGCTTCGGCGCGCTGGTAGTCGGCGCGTTTGCTGCCGGCGTCGGCCGCCGCCACGCCGCCGAGCGGCTGCGTTGGATCGAATCCCGACTGCTTCACGGCCCAGGCATGGCACTCGTAGCGGTCGCTGGCCTGCAGGTCGGCGTTCTGCCCGCGGTTGGGGTAGACGTAGACGTCTGTATTCGCCGTGGCCGCCGCGGCAGGCGGCGCGGACTGCGCCGCTTCGGGCGGCGGTGCGGTCACGACGTATTGCTGCAATTCAGGACGCCAGACGTAATACGTGTCGTCGGCGTAGTAGTAGCGCACGCCACCGAACCACAGCGTGGTGCAGTACGGAGGCAGCACGCTGATGCCGATGCCGATCGGCGGCGCCACCACGACGAAGCGGCGGCCCCACGGCCGATACCAGGCGCCTTCGTGGAAGAAATACGGCGCACCGCGGTAGTACACGCGCGTGCCACCCCAGGGAACGGCGTGGAAGGTCGCGCCACGCGCGGGGTAATAGCGGTTGTGCTGATAGCGGTTGT
>Ga0335070_10004648_pt1 | contig 16078 bp, 10 predicted proteins | sample Lox_Sample_13_FD_206722 | JGI IMG/M metagenome (GOLD analysis project Ga0335070, IMG submission 206722) | Soil microbial communities from Loxahatchee National Wildlife Refuge, Florida, United States - Lox_Sample_1.3 | ecosystem: Environmental > Terrestrial > Soil > Wetlands | place: USA... | reverse complement strand
AGAGCTTGTACTCCCGAACCACCTGTTCAAACTCGGTAACTGTGGGGGTGATCGGGCCGATCGGCTCCGGCTTGCCCCAGTTAGGATTTCCGCGTCGCTTGGCCATGAAAGTTCCTTCTCTTCTTCAAGGATAAAAATTGCAAACGATTGACGCCCTACAAAAAGTTTGATTCCAGATACGGCTTCAGGGATTCACACGCGAGCAGGAAAAATCAGCTGCGCCTGTCGGTGAGAAGAACCTCACTTCCCATTGGAAACTACTGATAATAATGGGTTTCCGTGGATTAGTCAATAGAAAAATGAGAGGCGATAGCCAAGCTATTATCTCCTTTCTAAACAGGGACTTCCAAGAAATGGAAGATCGGAACGCTGTCTGGGTGGGGCCTCGCGTAAGGGTGGTTTCTGACGATAGCCCAGACGTGCGACCCGCCAACCGCGGTGACTGGAGTAACCAGAGGAATGTGCCATGGCGTTGACCATGAAAACTCATAGACTTAGAGTGCAAGCAAGGTGAACTCCGCGCGCACCTCATGTCCCAGTTGGACGGATGCGCGGCCGCTGGAATTCAAGGGAAGTATGGGTCTACGTTCCTTACTACTGAGCTCAGACGAGCAGACTGTTCGGATTCTGCGCCGCGTGCTGAGCGATCTGGAGATCGCGGTGGAGCATAGCCGCTCCTCGGAGACCGCCGTGCGTCAACTGACGCGCCAGCGCTTCGAAGCGATCATTGTGGACTGCTCGAATCCGGAAGAAGCGCGCGGCGTGCTTCAAAGCGCGAAGGCCGCTCCGGCAAACAGGCGCGCGGTCGCCATTGTGCTGGTGGATCCGATCGTCGGGCTGCGCGGCGGCTTCGACATGGGAGCACACTTCGTGCTGCATAAACCGCTGACGCGCGAACGCGCGCGCTCGAGTTTCCGCGCGGTGCGGGCCTTGATGAAACGCGAACGGCGCCGCCAGGTGCGAGTGGCGGTGCAAGTTCCGGTGGAATGCCGCGGCTTCGGAAGCTCAATCACCTACCGCGGAAAAACGATCGACCTCTGTGAAGGCGGAATGGCAGTACAGTTCGCCGGACGGGTGGTACGGGAGAATTCTTTCCGGTTCCTGCTTGAACTTCCGGGCATGGAAACCAAGCTGGAACTTGAAGGCGAGTTGGCGTGGGATGGAGGAAGGAACGAAGGCGGCGTCCGCTTCAAGAACATGAATGAGGAGCAGCATAGCGCTCTGCATCACTGGCTCAACAACCAGCTTCCCGAGCCGGAGCAAGATGATCCTCCGGTCAATTGCCAACTCAGCGACCTTACGCCCGGCGCATGTTATCTGGAGACGGCCTCGCCATTTCCGGTCGGGACCCGGGTGACGCTGTCGGTGAAGGTGGGTGAGTCGCAGGTTCAGGCTGCCGGCGTGGTGCGCATCATGCATCCAGAAGTGGGGATGGGCGTAGAGTTCAGCCAGACAACTCTGGAGCAACGCGACCGGCTACGACAGATGATCGAAACACTGCGTGCCAACGGCGAGAAATCGCCCGAGATCCAGGTGGAACCAGACTCTCTCGAACCACTCTCCGAAGGCAGAGATCAGGCATGGGCCGCTCCAGAGACGGAAGACTCACTGGTCGAACTCTTCCGCAATCAATCGAATGTTCCGGTGGAAGTCTTCCGCGAGCAGCTTCGGTTGCAGCGGCACACGCCGGAAGCGAGATAGCTAGCACCCCGTTCTCAGTTCTCAGTTCTCAGAAAAGCAGAGTTTCCAAAATCGTTGGCTGGCAACTGAGCACTACCTGTCATGCTTCCTCATGTTCCTTCAAACGTGAGATCACAGTGAAGTCTTCTAGGGTCGTGGTGTCTCCCTTAACGTCGCCGCTGGTGGCTAATTCACGCAGCAGGCGGCGCATGATCTTTCCGCTGCGCGTCTTGGGAAGCATGTCGGTGAAGCGAATATCATCGGGCTTGGCGAGGGCGCCAATCTCCTTCGCGACCCATTTTTTAAGCTCCTCTTTCAACTCGTTCGTAGCCGCGACACCCTGTTCGAGAGTCACAAAAGCAGAGATCGCCTGGCCTTTGATCTCGTCGGGACGGCCGACTACGGCCGCCTCGGCGACCTTGTCGTGAGCGACGAGGGCGGACTCAACTTCCATCGTGCTTAACCGGTGCCCGGAGACGTTCAGCACGTCATCGACACGGCCCATGATCCAGAAATAGCCGTCTTTGTCTTTGCGCGCGCCGTCACCAGTAAAGTACGTGCCGGGGATCTGCGACCAGTACTGCTTCACGTAGCGGTCGGGATCGCCATAGATCGTGCGCAACATGCTGGGCCAGGGCTGGCGAATGACAAGGAATCCGCCCGAGCCCTCGGGGACGGGCTTGCCGTCCATGGTGACGACCTCGGGAACGACCCCAAAAAACGGGCGGGTCGCGGACCCGGGCTTGGTCGGGATCGCGCCGGGGATCGGGGTGATCATGATCGAGCCAGTTTCGGTCTGCCACCATGTATCGACGATCGGGCAACGATTGTTGCCAATAACCTCGCGGTACCACATCCACGCTTCGGGATTAATCGGTTCACCGACCGAGCCGAGCAGGCGCAGGCTGTCCATCTTGTGCTTTTTCGGCCATTCATCGCCCCACTTGATGAAGGTGCGGATCGCGGTAGGCGCCGTGTAGAACACGTTCACATGGTGGCGGTCGATGATCGACCAGAAGCGATCGGGCTCTGGGAAATTTGGGGCCCCTTCGTACATCAGGCTGGTTGCACCGCATTGCAGGGGCCCGTAGACGATGTAGCTATGTCCAGTGACCCAACCGATGTCAGCAGTGCACCAATAGGTGTCTTCCTCTTTGAGGTCGAAGACGTACTTGGAGGTCAGATAAGTGCCGACCGAATAGCCGCCCGTGGTGTGCACGACGCCTTTCGGCTTTCCGGTTGTGCCGGAGGTGTAAAGGATATAAAGCGGGTGCTCCGCATCGAGCGGTTCAGCCGGGCAGTGGTCGGAGGCTTTGGCCATGAGTTCATGCCACCAGTGGTCGCGGCCTGCTTGCAGGTTGATCGGCGAGCCGGTGCGTTTGTAGACCACGACATGCTTCACTGAGGGACACGATTTGAGGGCTTCTTCGACGGCAGGAAACAGCTTCACTTCCGATCCACGGCGATAGGAGCCATCCTGGGTGATGACCGCAACGGCTTGCGAATCGTGGATGCGGTCGATCAGAGCGTTTGAGGAAAACCCGCCGAAAACGATGGAATGCGGAGCGCCGATTCGCGCACAGGCCAGCATGGCGATCGGAAGTTCGGGAGTCATTCCCATATAGATTGCGACGCGGTCGCCTTTGCGAATGCCCAGGGTTTTCAGGACATTGGCGAACTTCTGCACTTCTTTCCAGAGCTGCTGATAAGTAAGGGTGCGGATTTCGCCGGGTTCGCTCTCCCAGATGAGGGCAGCCTTGTTCTTGCGTGAGTTCTGCACGTGACGATCAAGGCAGTTGTAGGAGAGATTGATCTGGCCGCCGGAGTACCACTTCGCCCATGGGGCATTCCACTCGCGGACCTTGTCCCACTTTTTAAACCAGTGCAGATCCTCGGCGACGCGGCCCCAGAATTTGTCAGGCTCGTCGATGGATTCCCGATAGAGCGTCTCGTATTCCGCCAGGCTCTTCAGGTGCGCCTTCTGGGAAAACTCAGGTGCGGGCTCGAATTTTCGTTGCTCGTGGAGGATGGAGTCAATACTGGATGAAGTGGTGGGTGCTTCGGCCATGGAATCCTCGGGAACGTTGCCCCAGCATAAGTCCGGGGCGACGGGAAATGGTTCTACGTCTTCAATAGCATATGACGACTATGCTTCACAGTCGAAACCAGCAGCCGGCGCATCGGTGCGAGCATTATTCTGCCTTGTCTAATGAGCCGCTGCCTTTTCCGCGCCCAGCCCGGTATTGGAGCGCACCAGCAACTCGTTGAACTTGCTTTCCGCGGTCGGTTCGTGGCTCAACAACGTGCCCACGAATGCCCCCAGGAAACCCAGTGGAATGCTCAGGATGCCCGGATTCTCCAGCGGGAAGATGGCCGGCCGCTGGAAGAGGTGGCGCGCGGTACCGACCACGGTGGGCGGATCGACGCCCATCAAGCTGGGGCTGACCATGATCAATCCGATGGAGGCGATCAGGCCGGCACCCAAGCCGACAACGGCTCCCGCCGTATTGAAGCGCTTCCAGAAAATGGAGAGCACGATCACAGGCAAATTGGCCGAGGCTGCCACAGCGAAAGCGAGCGCGACCAGAAACGCAACATTGGCGGTCGGCCCGAGCAAGATCGCGATGAAGATGGCGACCGCCCCGACGACGAAGGCGGCGATCCGCGCGACCAGAACTTCTTCTCCCGGCTTTCGCTCGACGCCACGGTGGATCACGTTCGTCCAGAAATCATGCGAAAACGAGGTCGACGCGCTGATGGTGAGGCCAGCCACGACCGCTAGAATCGTGGCGAAGGCGATCGCGGAGATGAAGGCGAAGAATACGTCCCCCGCGAGAGCTTGCGCCAGCAGCGGCGCGCTCATGTTCGTACCGCCATGAGTGGAGATGAAGTCACGGCCGACGATGGTGGCGGCGCCGAACCCGAGAAATGTGGTCATGATATAGAAACTGCCGATCAAGACCATCGCCCAAACCACACTCATGCGGGCGGTCTTGGCGTCCGGCACGGTATAGAAGCGCACCAGAATGTGGGGCAATCCGGCGGTGCCGAAAATCAACGCCATCCCGAGGGAAATCAGGTCCAGCGGACCGTAGGGAGGCTTGTAACGAAGGCCGGGCTGCAGAAAATCCTTGACTACTTCCTGGCCTTTGTCGTGGTAGGTGACGTGTCCGACGGCGTCGAAAAACGCGCCAAAGTGGAAGCCGAAGTGGGCGAGGACAAGGATACTCAGCAGAATCGTGCCACCCATCAACAGAATTGCCTTGATGATCTGAACCCAAGTGGTGGCCAGCATGCCGCCAAAAACGACATAGACGATCATCAGGATGCCTACCCCGATCACAGCGGTCTGGTAAGAAATGCCGGAGTTCTTGAGGAGAAGGGCCACCAGCGCGCCTGCACCGACCATCTGCGCGATCATGTAGAACGTCGAAACCGTGAGGGTGCTCAACGACGCCATTGCACGCACCGGGCGCGGCTTAAGACGGTAGGCCAGCACATCAGCCATCGTGTACTTGCCGGCATTCCGAAGCGGTTCGGCGACGACCAGGAGCACGGTAAGATAGGCGACCAGCCATCCGACAGAGAAAAGAAACCCGTCGTATCCCTGGAAGGCGATGATCCCAGCAATCCCCAGAAAGGAAGCGGCGCTCATGTAGTCGCCCGCGACCGCGATACCGTTCTGCCATCCCGTTACACGGCGGCTGGCGGCGAAGTAGGCGCTCGATCCGGCGGAGCGTTTCGATGCCCAGTAAGTGATACCGAGCGTTATGGCGATGAACACCAGGAACATGACAAGTGGGGTAGACATCGCTATTGACCTCCCTTGCTGTTGTTCTCTGACTTTTCGACGATATCGCGCGCAAGTTTGTCAAAATCGCCGGCCGCCTTGACATAGAGCCAGGCAACCGTCCATGCCATGAAGAATTGAGAGAGCGCAAACAGGTACGCGAGATTGATGTTCCCGATCACCTTGATGGCCATGAAGTGGGGCGCGTAGCCAACCAGAACTGGCAAAGCGAAGTAGTACACGAGGAAGAAGACAAAGGCTGGAACGATGAAGACTTTCTTCGTCGCCATCAGGTCCTTGAACTGACTGCTGTTGGCTACCCGGTCCCATTCGGTGGCAGGTGACGGTTGTGTCTTGACCTCTAGCGGCATAAGAACTCCCTCTCTCGTCAGGCGATTCACTACAGTCGGCAATGCGCGGCCTTTGCGGGCCGAGGCATCTCAGTTGGGCCCCGGCATCGTAGCATCGACTGCTTACGATTGCGAGACGTCTATTCGAAAAACGCTGTTGCAATCAAAAGGTAAAGATCGGGCCGAATTCGGAACGGAAATCGTGCCACTGCCGTGCTCCAACTCCTTCGTACTTGGGGAAAGTCGCTGAGTCGGCCGGGTCGGGATCTGCGATCCGGGTCCGATACATGGACTCTTCCAGCACAAAAGAAACCAGGTTATTCATCTTGTAGAAAAGAGTCGCAGCGCCGAGGTCGTTCTTCGAGCGCTGATTGCCCAGATGCAGGACGTCGCTGGTCTTGGCCTGATCGAACGCGTAGTGGAAATAGAGCTGCCATCCGGCGTTGCGGCCAGTGACATCGGCGTTGAAGATGCGCGACAGTGGGAACCCGAGATTGACGAATCCACCCTGCGTGCGGACCGGACGCTGCGGCGCAAATACGGGCGCCCCGCTCGCGTTCAAGCCAAACAGCAGGGCTGTCGCACCATCATTCGAAGTTCCGGAGCAGAAGCCGGCCACTCCCGAGTTCAGGCAGGCCTTGGTCAACCCCGCTGTGTCGTTGAAGTTCGAGAACAGGCTGCCCACGAAATACCAGCGCAGATCGGAACCGTTCCAATACTTCGTGATCACCGTGACATAGCGAGTGGGGAGCTGTAGTTCGGCAGTCCATCCCGCGCGATTGCTGCTGGTTTGAGCTCCGCGGGCAAACGCTTCTTTGAACACGTTGGCGGAAGAGCAGGCGTCGGTGTTGGTGCAAGAGGGAATGTCGGAGGCGCGCACCAGCACGGTGCGATTACCCTGCACGGCACTGAAGATGAGCTGTGCGGGAGCGACGCCCGGAGCTTTGTCGAGTTGCCACTGGGTGACGATACGGGCCTGGATCTCGGGACGGCCGGAGTCGGCACCCTGTTTTTCGCCATAACCGAGCTGGTCGGCTACGTTCGACGGGTCATTACCGTAGGCGGGCATGACCAATGCGAATTCAGGCTGGAAGAAGAAGTTCCGCGAGCCGCCGACTTTGTGGCCAACACCGAACCGGACCTGCGGAGCGCGTTCATAGAGCGTGCCGAAACCGAGGCCGAGCCCGGTGGTTTCGAAAAGATTCGGCAGAGTAGAAGAACCGAACGGAGTCCAATCCTGCCCGAACAGGAGGAAGGCGCTGGTGGCATCGTTAAAGCGGTGATCGATCCGGCCATAGGCCAGCCGGATGGAAGCCATGCTGGATCGAATGGTCGAGATGTTGCGATTCAAAGCGCGGCTGAAGTTTCCTTCGAAATCGAACTCCAGCTTGCCGGTAATGGCTGTGTTGCTGCCCGCGATGTCGGGCCACTCGAAGTTCGTGCCAACCCGGGCGAATCGCGCCTTGGCGTGGAATTCGGGACTTCGAGTCGGCCCGGGATCGAAGCCGGTCCCGGAAGCAGTGATGAAGCCGGGCAAGGGCATGTCAGTTCCATAGGGGGAGGAACTGTCATAAATGACGCTGGCTTTGACCATTCCGTAAAGCTTGAGCCGGGCTCCGCTGCCGAGTTTGAGATCGGGGATCAGGCCATCGGGCTTTGCGGGCTCGAGTTGGAGCACGCGCAGCGGCGCCACGGCAGGAATCACTTTAGGGACAGCTGGCTTGGCTGGTTGCGGTTCCGGGGTTGTGCCGGCGGCCGCGGGCAAGATCGGGACTGCGGACGCTACCAGATTGGAGTCAACCTGAGCGGAAGCCGGCGGCGTGGTCAGCGCGTCGTACTCGGCCGCCGTCAAGACACCCTTCTGCTTCAGAAGCTCGATCAGAGTCCTTCGCTGTTCTGCCGCTGTGCCGATGAGCGAGCGCGCTTCAGCGGAGTTAAGCACTCCTTTCTTGACGAGAAGTTCTACCAGCGGGTCGGGAGCGGCAGCTCTCGATGTGGTCGTGGAAGTGGTCGACGTCGAATTGGCAAGGGCGGCGTCTTCGCCCAACGCCGCAGGGATCAGGGAACAAAAAAAACAGAAAAAAAGAAGTGCGCTCCGAGCTCGCATCTATTCCTCCTGAATGACACAAATTTCCCGGAGGTTGTGCGCAAGCGGCCGTCGACGCCGGGAGATGGAAGCGAGATTCCGCCAAGCCGAACGTTCGCTCAGTGAGCCGGGTCACAGTCTGGTGTGAGGGGTGTCGCTATGAAACTGTGACAATTCCCGAAAATTCGCGTGGAGTGGGCCTGAAACCGGGGTGTGACCCGGATCACATCCGGAGGTGATCCAGGTTGCCGCACGAAGCGCCCCCCGTCCCCCATCATGGTTGTCGACGGCGGGTAGCCCCTGCCGTTCCAGCGAGATTCGGGACTCCGGAGCCTTCGCGGCCTGATGCAAAGGGGACATATGAAGCGCAAATTCAAGACCATGGATGGCAATGAGGCCGTCGCCTATGTTGCCTACCGCGTGAACGAAGTGATCGCCATCTATCCCATCACACCTTCCTCCAACATGGGCGAATGGGCCGATCAGTGGGCTTCGGAGGGCTTGCAGAACATCTGGGGAACGGTACCGCAGGTGACTGAGATGCAGAGCGAGGGGGGCGCGGCCGGCGCTGTCCATGGCGCGCTGCAGACAGGCGCCCTGGCGACTACATTTACGGCGTCGCAGGGATTGCTGCTGATGATCCCGAACATGAACAAGATTGCCGGCGAACTGACGCCGACCGCCTTTCATGTTTCCGCGAGGACGGTCGCTACCCACGCACTGTCGATCTTCGGAGACCACAGCGACGTCATGTTCTGCCGCACGACCGGCTATGCGATGCTGAGCTCGAACTCAGTCCAGGAAGCGATGGACCTGGCGTTGATCGCGCATGCGGCATCGCTCGAGACGCGAATTCCCTTCCTGCATTTCTTCGACGGATTCCGCACCTCGCACGAAGTGAACAAGATCGAGTTGCTCGCCGATGACGATTTGCGCGCGATGATCAACATGGATCGCGTGTTTGAGCACCGCCAGCGAGCGCTTTCGCCGGAACATCCGGTGCTGCGCGGGTCGGCCCAAAATCCCGACGTCTTCTTCCAGATCCGCGAGACGAGCAATCCTTATTACGATGCCGCGCCGAACAAGGTGCAGGCGGTGATGGACAAGTTCGCGGGCCTGATCGGCCGCTCCTACCACTTGTTCGACTACACCGGAGCGCCCGACGCCGAACGCGTGATGGTGATGATGGGATCGGGGGCGGAAGCTGCTCACGAAACGGTGGAAGCACTGAATGCGCGGGGCGAAAAAGTAGGTTTGCTGAAAGTCCGCCTGTACCGCCCATTTTCAGTGAAGTATTTCCTGGAGGCTTTGCCGAAGTCGGTCCGCAAGATCGCTGTTCTTGATCGCACGAAAGAGTGCGGAGCTGCCGGCGAGCCACTCTATCTCGACGTGGTGAATGCGATCCATGAAGGCGTCAGCGGGAAGGTTCTGAACGCGCAGCAGGCGCCGGAGGTTATTGGCGGACGCTACGGTCTTTCGTCGAAGGAATTCACGCCGTCGATGGTGAAGGCGGTGTACGACAACCTGCAGGGCGCCAGCCCGAAAAAGCACTTCACAGTCGGCATTCACGACGATGTAGGCCACACCAGCCTCAATTGCGACGCTGCGTTCTCGACCGAACCGGACGATGTGGTTCGGGCAATGTTCTATGGCCTCGGCGCCGACGGCACAGTGGGCGCGAACAAGAACTCGATCAAGATCATCGGAGAGAACACCGACAACTACGCGCAGGGCTACTTCGTGTACGACTCCAAAAAGTCGGGAGCGGTCACGGTCTCGCACCTGCGGTTTGGACCGAAGCCGATTCGATCGACCTACCTGGTTTCGAAAGCAAACTTCGTCGCGTGCCATCAGTGGATCTTCCTTGATCGCTACGACATGTTGAGTTCGCTGGTGGACGGCGGCACATTCCTGCTCAACAGCCCCTTTGGTGCGGAGGAGGTTTGGGACAAGCTGCCGCGGCCGGTGCAGGAGCAGTTGATCGCGAAGAAAGCGCGCTTCTACGTCATTGACGGATATTCAGTGGCACGCGATACCGGCATGGGCAGCCGCATGAATACGATCCTGCAGGTCTGCTTCTTCGCCATCTCGAAGGTGCTCCCCGGCGACCAGGCGATTGAAGCAATTCGCAAGTCGATTCGCGACACGTATGGTCGCAAAGGCGAGGAAATCGTCCAGAAGAACATGAAAGCCGTGGACGAGACCCTGGTCCACCTGCACGAAATCAAGGTTCCGGCGAAGGTCACGAGTACACTCGAGCTTCCGCCGCCATTTCCAGCAGACGCGCCCGATTTTGAGCGCAATGTGCTGGGCACGATCTATGGCAATCGCGGCGATGAATTGCCGGTCAGCGCGTTTCCGGTCGATGGGACCTTCCCCACCGGGACCGCGAAGTGGGAGAAGCGCAACCTGGCACTTGAAATTCCGGTTTGGGACACGAAGATCTGCATCCAGTGCGGCAAGTGCGCGATGGTATGTCCGCACTCCGTGATTCGCATCAAGGTGTTCGACTCGAGGGAACTGGAAGGCGCGCCCGCCACTTTCAAATCGACCGACGTTCGCGACAAGGAATGGGCCGGCATGAAGTACAGCATCCAGGTGGGTCCGGAAGACTGCACGGGCTGCGGAATCTGCGTGGATGTCTGTCCGGTGAAGAACAAGCAGGAGACACGGTTGAAGGCGCTTAACATGGCGCCACAACCTCCGTTGCGGTTGCCCGAACGCGAAAACTGGGAATTCTTCCTGAAGATTCCGGAACTTGACCGCCGGAAGATCAAGGTCAGCACCATCCGGCAGCAGCAGATCCAGGAACCGTTATTCGAGTTTTCCGGCGCGTGCTCGGGATGCGGCGAGACACCCTATCTGAAACTGCTATCGCAACTCTTCGGCGACCGTTCGATCATCGCGAATGCGACCGGCTGCTCGTCGATTTACGGCGGCAACCTGCCGACGACTCCGTGGACCAAGAATGCAGAGGGCCGCGGGCCGGCGTGGTCGAACTCCCTGTTCGAAGACAACGCGGAATTCGGTCTGGGCTTCCGTCTTTCGATCGACAAGCAGACGGAGTTCGCGCGCGAACTGCTGAAACGACTGGCAGGGAGCGTGGGCGATGAACTGGTCACCGGGCTGCTGAACTCTCCGCAAAAGGACGAAGCCGATATCTACGAACAAAGACAAAGAGTCGCGCAACTGAAAGAAAAACTAAAAGCAGTGGTGACATCGGACGCGAAGCAGTTGCTCGCGCTGGCCGACATGCTGGTGAAGAAGAGCGTGTGGATCGTGGGCGGCGACGGTTGGGCGTACGACATCGGCTACGGTGGACTCGATCACGTGATTGCCAGCGGCCGGAACGTCAATCTACTGGTGCTCGATACCGAAGTGTACTCGAACACCGGCGGGCAGCAATCGAAAGCCACGCCGCGAGGGGCGGTTGCGAAATTTGCCGCGGGCGGCAAGCCGGCTGAGAAGAAAGACCTCGGAATGATGGCGATGTGCTACGGGAATGTTTACGTGGCCAGCGTGGCGATGGGCGCCAAGGATGAACACACGTTGAAGGCGTTCCTCGAAGCCGAGGCTTACAACGGACCGAGCATCATCATTGCGTACGCACACTGCATCGCGCACGGGATCGACATGACGACCGGCTTGCAGAACCAGAAGGCGGCGGTTGATTCCGGTCAGTGGCTGCTGTACCGCTTCAATCCCGAGCGAGCCGCCGCGGGCGAGAATCCGCTGATTCTCGACTCGCGCACGCCGACCCGAAAACTGCAGGACTACCTGCTCATGGAAACGCGCTTCAAGATGCTCACGAAGAGCAAACCGGAAGACGCGAAGAAGCTGTGGGCGGAAGCGCAACACGATGTAGACGCACGGTTCCGCCTTTACGAGTATCTGGCGACACGGAAGCCGGCGACCACGGCTGCCGACTGAGTTGGAAAGGGCGATTCGCCCACAAACTGCCGGCGATGCGCCGGTGATGTGAAAGATCAGGAGAACGTATGCTCGATCTCTCGACGCAATACCTCGGCATGAAACTTCGTACTCCGCTGGTGGCATCAGCTTCGCCACTGTCGCAGGAAATCGATAACATCCGCCGCCTCGAGGACGCGGGGGCCTCGGCAGTGGTTCTTTATTCACTGTTCGAAGAGCAACTGCGCCAGGAATCGCTCGAATTGGATTTCTATCTGAGTGAAGGAACGGAGAGCCATCCCGAGAGCCTGAGCTTTTTCCCCGAGCCGGCGGAATTCTCGCTCGGACCGGATGGGTACCTCGATCACATCCGCAAGGCGAAGACGGCGGTGCAGATTCCGGTCATCGCGAGCCTGAACGGCAGTTCGGTAGGCGGGTGGATCCAGTATGCGACTCAAATCGAAGAGGCCGGAGCAGATGCGCTCGAGTGCAATATCTACTGGATTGTCACCGATCCCGATACAAGTTCGGCTGAAGTTGAACGCCATTATCTCGATATCGTGCAGGCGGTGAAATCGGCGGTGCACATTCCGGTGGCGGTAAAACTGAGCCCGTTCTTCAGCAACCTGGCGAACATGGCGAAACGTCTGGATGCGGCAGGCGCGGATGGTCTAGTGCTGTTCAACCGCTTCTATCAGCCGGACATCGATCTGGCGACGCTGGATCTGAAACCGAACGTGCTGCTCAGCACACCGCAGGCGATGCGGCTTCCGTTAACCTGGATCGGGATTCTCTACGGGCGGGTGAAAGCCAGCCTGGCGGCCACCGGCGGGGTTCACACTGCGGATGACGTGATCAAGTTGCTCATGGTGGGGGCGAAGACGACGATGCTGTGCTCCGCGCTACTACGCAATGGGATCAACCACCTTCGTTCGATTGAGCAAGGGGTGCGGCACTGGATGGAGACGCACGAATACGAGTCGGTGGAGCAGATGCAAGGCAGCATGAGCCAGCAACGGTGTCCTGACCCATCGGCCTTCGAGCGCGCGCAGTACATGAGAGCGGTCAAGAGCATCCAGTATCTGGCGCACGCGGTGCGGTAAGGTCTTAACAAGGCGGCAAATCAACGGGAGACGCAGCGAGCTGCGTCTCTATGTTTTTGGGGACAGAAATCAGAATTCAGAGGCGAATTCGGCGACAGAGCCCTTCTGCAACAGGTAAGCGCCTGGTCCCTGCTGACCTCGGATGCTGCGGCAGAACTCCGAAACGAAAAATCCGGCTTTCAATGACTCAGTGAAGGCCCAGCGCGTCGCCTGACGCCATTCACGGGCCAAGCCGGCGTTCGTGTGTTCAATCTGCAGAATGTCACCGGGGATTTCGATGCTGACGCGCTGCCGGTCGAGCGACTCTTTCAAATCGGCGCGAATAGGCTCGCCGGTTCCGTTGAAACGCACGAGCGGGGCAAGAAGACGAAGGGCATCGAGCGTCTCGCCACGGGGATCTTTTCCGGTAATCCGATCGCGAACGCGGCGTGAGTTGAGAATCCAGCGTGTCCAAAGGCGGTCCGTGCCATTGCGATGCAGAATGCTGGAGGTCTCGGGGCCGTAGAAATCGACCTTGTAGGTGTCGGCAACTACGCCGAGTTTGCAGAGATTGAAGTGGGCGTTACGGCTCTGGAGGGGGTCGTAGGTCCATGAGATTTCCCTGATTCCCATCGCCAGCGCGCGCTCGCGCTGCGCCAGCTTCAGGCGGTAACCGAGATTGAGCGACTGGTAGGGTTCAAGGACCGCCGTCATGTGGGAATGAATTGTGATCTCGCTATGCTCGCGGCCGAAGAATCCGAAAGCGAAGCCGACGAGCTTTTTATCGTCGAAGGCTCCCAGGAAGAGATTGCCGGCTGCCTTGCAGGCGATGGCCATGGTGAGCGGAAAGACGTCTTCGTCGTGGAGTCCCCAAACCTCTTTCTCGACTGCTTGCAGGCTTTTGAGATCCTCGTAACTATCCAAGTCGCGGATCGTGATCTTCCGGGTGGCGACGGTCATTTCCGGCCGCTCTCCTTGGCCCAGGCGGCGGTAGCAAACCACCGTCCTGAGGATTCCTCGGCGCGTTCAATTTCGCGCAAATGACGGAGAGAACGCTTCGATTCTACCTGCGCGCACGCAACTTGCAGGGCGTTGAGAGCGGCGAGCACGGCGACATAGGAACCGTTGTGGATGGGGTTGGTCACGGAAATGGTCCAGCAATCGTGGCAAACGCGAGCGATGGGGGAGTTGACGACATCGGTGATTCCGAAGGTCCACGCGCCCCGCTCGCGAGCGGCCTGGGCAGCCTCGACGGTCAGGCGCAGACAGCGCCCGAAACTGATGGCGACCAGAATGTCGCCCTTGCCCAAAGCCCGCGCGCGGTGATGAAGGTTGCCGTAGCTGCCGACGGGAGCTTCGGCGTTCAAGCCGATCCAGGAAAGTCCGTAGGCCATGGTCCAGGCGAGCGCAAACGCGTAATCGACCCCGACGACGACGATCTGCCGGGCTTTGTGGAGGCGGCGCGCCAACTGGACGATGCGCTCGGGAGAGACGTTCTGGCGGAGAGCCTCGAAGTTCTCGCGATCCATTTCAAGGCTGCGCTGCACTTGTCCTTCCACGGTGCGGTGCTCGCGCGCGGTGGAGCGCATGACGCGGTATTGCGTGATGCGGGTCACGAAGTGGGAGCGGAGATCGGAGATGAACTCGGCGTATTCGCCGTAGCCCATCACCTGGATGGTGCGCACGATGGTCGCGGCATCAACGCCGTAGCGGCGAGCCATCTCGCGCGAGGAGAGGAAATAGGTCTCTTCGGCATTCTCCACAATTGAACGGACGAGCCGAAGGCGGCGGGGACTCAGGTGGGACTCGGCGCGCTGCATGCGCTGTTCGAGGGGTGTGAGCCAATTCTCTTCTGGCGGCGCCGGGGTTGTTTTCTTTCCACGCATACGAAGATTCCTTCGTGTACAGCAGCTGTTGCAATCTGTCAACATCAATCATTAAATGTTGCAGAAGGAATTGCCCGTCAGCCCCGGGACGCAACGATGCATCCTAGTAAGTAGTCTTGAGGAGAGCTGACGGCTGAGCCGTGCTACTCTCGACAGCATCAATGGAGATCCTGTTGTGAAAATCTCAGCGAAGATGCTCTTTGTCATCGCCCTGTTGGCCCTTGTTCCCTCCCAGCTTTGGAGCGCCGATCGCGGGGCGCTGGTACGCGAAGCGGTCATCTATCTTGCTCCGGATTCAAGCTCTAACAAGCTGGCTCAAGCTGAACGCGGACGCGAGGTGATCCTGCTGGAGAAAAGCCGCAACTGGCTGCATGTGGAAGCGCTGCTCGGTTACGCGCGGACGCCCGATCCGGCGTTCGTGGAGGATGAAGATGTAGAGGGCAAAACCGTCAGTGGATGGGTGCTCGACACAGGCGTCGTCTGGGCCACCACGCAGGATGGCGACCGGATTCTGTTCGGCGCGGCCGCCGATGCAGAAGACGAGGCCAGCCGCCGTCATGGACGCAAGGGTGCTGCACAAGAGGCGCTGCGACTTTATCACCGAGTCTACGATCTCTTTCCGGCTTCGCCATGGGCGGGCGAAGCTCTCTACCGTGCAGCCGATATCAAGTGGCAAGTCGATCGAGCCGATGTCAGTACACGTCCCTCGGGACGGGAGGCCAACACATACCGGGAAGGCATCGACGAGCAGCAGATGAAGCTGGTGATGAAAAAATTCCCGGGGACGAAATGGGCGGATCTGGCGGCGTTCCACATTATCGACAACAAGCTGTGCGGCGACTGGCAGGGATCGAAGTGTCCCGACAAGGAAGCCGAAGTTTACGAGAAGTATGCGAAAGAACATCCGCAGTCGCCATCCACGCCGGAAGCGCTTTACCAGGCTGCGTCACGCCGGGCGGCGCTGATCGAGATCTACAAGACTGAAGAGCAGACAAAGAAGTCGGAAGAGTCGAAGAACCGTGCAATCGCGCTAATGCAACAGCTGACTTCGCAATTTCCGCAAAGCGACTGGGCCGCGCGCGGACAGGCTCTGCTTTTCCTCGTGCAACAGGGAGTACCGACCTACGGCAATGTAATCCAGTAGGGCTGGGCGAGTTCGAACTCCTATTGCTCGGCCAAAACGCGATGGACGAGATGAATGGCGATTGCGCCTTCGCCGACCGCTGAGGCAACGCGCTTCACATTTCCGGAGCGGACGTCGCCCACCGCAAACACTCCCGGCAAGCTGGTTTCGA
>Ga0335070_10004645_pt1 | contig 16082 bp, 14 predicted proteins | sample Lox_Sample_13_FD_206722 | JGI IMG/M metagenome (GOLD analysis project Ga0335070, IMG submission 206722) | Soil microbial communities from Loxahatchee National Wildlife Refuge, Florida, United States - Lox_Sample_1.3 | ecosystem: Environmental > Terrestrial > Soil > Wetlands | place: USA... | reverse complement strand
TTCGAAGTCGTCGCTCAGGTCAGCGATTTGGACGCCAATGTCTTGATCGAGGGCGAGAGCGGTACTGGCAAAGAACTGATTGCCCGCGCCATCCACTCCAACAGCGCCCGCGCAAGCGGTCCGTTCGTGCCCATAAATTGCGCGGCAATCCCGGAAACCCTGCTGGAAAGCGAACTGTTCGGTTACGTGCGCGGCGCCTTCACCGATGCCCGGAAAGATCGCCGGGGATTGTTTCAGGAAGCCAGCGGCGGAGTTTTGTTTCTCGACGAAATCGGCGAGATCCCGTTGAGCCTGCAAGCCAAACTTTTACGGGTGTTGGAAGACAAGGAGGTTCGGCCGCTGGGCGCCAATCAAGGCGAAAAAGTCGACACGCGAGTAGTTTCGGCAAGCAATCGCAGTCTCGATCAGCTGGTGCGCACCGGCAAATTCCGTCAGGATCTGCGCGAGCGTACCGAAGACCTGCCTCTCCTGGTCAATCATTTTATCGGCAAATTCGCCGAGGCCGCTAAACGCGAGATCAAGGGCATCGACCCGGCAGCTCTGGCCGTGCTCCAGAGTCATGATTGGCCCGGCAATATTCGCGAGCTCGAGCATGTTCTGGAGCGCGCCGTGCTGCTCGGCAAAGGCGATACCGTCGGCCTCGGTGATTTACCGCCGCAATTGATCGCGCACGGCGAGCGCGCGGCAGTGGTCGGGCAAGCCGTTGCCAAACAACTCACGCTGCACGACCTCGAAAGGGAATACATTGGCAAAGTTTTAGAAAACACCCGTGGCAACAAGACCGAAGCGGCGCGCATTCTCGGCGTCGACCGCACGACTCTTTATCGTAAGCTCGAGGAATACAAGATTAAAGAATAGCCCCCCGCTGCTCGACCTGCGACACGGAACAACCTCAATCCAGAACGGGCGCATGTTGTATGCCCCGGACAAAGGTTCCGGATGCCGGCCGGAGTTGATCCTGAGGCTCGAAGGACTGGCATGACGAAACTTGTTTGCGCCTAAAGGGCGAGGGATTTCAACATTCGCGGAACCGGGGACAATAAGAATTGCCACCGTTATTACCCGAGTCTGTTTTCTCCCAACTTCTTGAAATCCACTTCTGAAAGACGGGAAGTAATCAGGACCGAACTTCATTCGCTTAGGTTCCGCGGGTGTACCTGCTTGGCAAATCTCAACTCAACGCGCCGATCTCGGCCATACTGGCATCGAAGATAATCTTTTCGTTGTCTCTGGGGTGCCGCAAAGTCCAAAAGGGATCTTGACCTTTGCTCACGGCGTCGATCGACTCCAGGATCGTATTGCGCAGGAGAACTACCCCTTGATCGGCGGCGCCTAGGTGCTCTTTGCTGCGGTCGTAGATAGGCCCCTGAGTCTCCTGGGCGACGCGGTCCTGGTCGTGTGAAGCGATGCCCCACCAACCGTCGTTGACTCGCGTGTAGATTCCCGGTTTGTCATCTTCGAACCCCACTGTTTTTACAACCAGCGGCTTGCCGCGCTCGGTTTCATCGTAAGGCGTGAAGCGCAGCCAGAACGTCGTGGTTTTGGTGTCGTCGGTGGGCACGCGAAAACGGATTGCATGATCGGGAATCCGCCCTTTGCGCGCGGTGGTGTGGCGCGTATGGGAGGGAAAAACCCAGTGCGAATGCTTGGGTTTGGTCACTCCCGGCACGTGCATGGTGATTTTGGCGCCGTAAGCCGTTTTTTCCCAGCCGATTTCCGGTCGTTTCAAGGCCATGTGCGGATACTCGGGCGCGTGCAGCGCAACCAGATGGGTTTGATCGACGGAATTTTCGGCGCGTTGCAGCCAGTTGCAGTATTCCGTGCCGGCGCCGATTAGGCGCGTGCCGTTTTCTTCGAGCAAGAGATCGTAGCGCGGCAGAAGCGGCACGGGGGCCGGGCCGATGTAGGCGAAAATGAAGCCGCCGAGCTCCTGGGCTGTGAAGGCCGGGTGACGGATGCGATCTTTGAAGGTGCTGTCGGCGGGCTCGGCCGGCTGTTCCAGGCAGCGGCCGCTCACGTCATACAGCCAGCCATGATAACAGCAGCGAATCCCGCGTTCTTCGACCCGGCCGTATTCCAACGAAGTGCCGCGGTGCGAGCAGTGGAGCTCCACCATGCCGAGCCGGCCGCCGCCGTCGCGAAAGAGCACGAACTCCTCGCCCAGCAAGGTCGTTTTGACAGGGCTGCCCTTTTCTTTGACGTGCTCGCTGAACCCCACCGGCCACCAGTAATGCCGCAACATCTCGCCGGCGGGAGTTCCCGGGCCCACGCGGGTCAGCATTTCATTTTCTGCTTTCGAGAGCATGACGGCTCCTTAGTTCTAACTCAAAGATGAGTCCAAAGGTTCAAGGTTCAAATGTTCAAAGTTGTCGGATGACTGAGATGAATTAGGAACCTTTTAGTATTTTCGCGAGTTCTTCTTTGAATTGCAGACCCTCGGCATCTTCGGTTCTGAGATAGTAGCCAATGGAAAGCTTGGGCTCCTGGACGGCGATTTTGTTTTCCTTCAAATATTTTTGCATCAGCGTGCCTTCGACGAGATGGGAGCTGCGCGATTCGTATTTCTGCAAGACGCCCTGGGCCTCATTGGTCGTCATGAACGCGACGAAGAGCTTGGCCAAGTTCGGATGGACGCTGTTCTTGGGCACGCTCAACTGAAAATAATCGGTGTTGACCGGCGTCACGCCGGGCACCGCGACCAGCGGTGCGCCTTTGGGTTGCCAGGTCCACATGGCGCTTAACGCGTCGCCGAAGTTCGCCATGATCGGAAATTCGCCGCTAACCACGCGCTCCTCTTCGCTATAGCGCAGCCGCCCGCCGGAAATCGCCACCAGCTTGCGCGCATAGTCTTTGACTCGGTCCTGGCCCCAAACGAGCGATAGCTCGGCCAGCCAGGCGACGTACGGCGGAATCGCGATTTTCCCGGCCCAAATTGGGCTGAGCTTCGGATCGACCAGATCGGCGTAGCCTTTCGGCGCCTTGTCTTTAGGAATCAAATGGGCGTTGTAAACAATCCCGTTGGGCGAGGTATAGGTGAGCACGGTCTCGTTGGGGAAGATTTCCATCGCTTTCGTCACCCAGGGAAAGAGCGATGAGTAATTCACTTTTTCCAGGGCGTTTTCTTTGTGGAGCAACGCTTGGTGCGATTGCGAACCGAGGAAGATATCCGAGGAAACCTTCCTTCCCGCTTTGATCTCAGTGATGTGCCGCGCGGCGCGCGCATTCATATCCGGTCCCGCGGCGAAGCTGATTTTCATATTGAGGCCGAAGCGCTTATTAAATGCGGCTTCGAGATCGCTGAGACCTTTGCGGCCGCCGAAGGTCTGGGCGCCGGCGATAAAGACCAACTCGTCTTCTTTCTTTGCGCCCGTGACCAGTGACTCCAATGTCTCCGCGGCGCGCAGCGGCGGTGCCATGGCGATCGATGCGAGCAGGAACAGGCCGAGTCGGAGCGATTGATGTGGCACCATGAGCTACCTCCCGATCAGCTGACCTGAAACTCGCCGGGCACCGGACCGATGCTCTTGTTTTGATCCGGATCGCGGATGACGCCCACGGGATCTTCACCGCGCTGCACCGCTTCGATGCATTGCTTGAACATGCGCCGTAAAATGATCACGCCCTCGTCCGAGACGCCGAGATGCTCACCGCTGCGGTCGAAAACCGATCCCTGGCTTTCCTGGGCGCAGCGGTCCTGGTCGCCGCGGGCGATCCAGCCGATCTCTTCGTCCCAGCGGTATTTCCCCGGCGTGGTGTCGCCCAAGCCTTGCACCGACTGATCCTTGGGCATTTTCGCCGAAACTTTGCCATCGACGAACGGCGCGAAATAAAGCGTGAAGTGCATCGTATTGGTGTCGTCGATGGGCACCCGCCAGCGCAGGGCTTCATAGCCTTCGTGGGTCGCCGCGAACGCCGCGGGATGATCTTCGTTCAAATGGTAGCCGACTTTGTTCATATTCGGCATCAGGAAGTGGCTGATCGTGCGGAACGTGCCCTCGCGCACCGTGCGGGTGAAGGTGTCACGGATGCCGAACTCGGTGATCTCGGATGTCAGCTTCTCGTTAGTCCAAAAGCGCGTCTTGGGCGTGCGATGCAGCCATTTGAAATGATGCTGATCGACGCTGTTTTCAACGGTCTGCAAAAAATTGCAGTGGATCATGCGGCCGGCCATGGAGCGCACGCCATCCTCGCGCACCAACACGTCCCAACGCGGCAATAGCGGCGCGGGTTGAGGCCCGATGTAAGCGAAAACGATTCCGCCCAGCTCCTGCGCCTTGTAAGCTTTCTGCTTGACGCGATCCTTGAAGGTGCTTTCCGGTGGCTCGCCGGGCATCTGCAAAATTTTTCCTTCGATATCGTAAAGCCATCCGTGGTAGCAGCAGCGCAAACCGCCGTCTTCGATGTGGCCGAACTCGAGCGACGTGCCGCGGTGCATGCAGCGGAGCGTCAGGAGGCCGACTCTGCCGCGATCGTCGCGGAAAACGACCAAATCTTCGCCCAGCAACCGGCGCCGGATCGGCCGGCCTTTGAGCTCGCTGCTGAAGCCGATAGGATGCCAGTAACGGCGCATCATTTCACCGCACGGCGTGCCCGGCCCGACGCGAGTCAACAGTTCGTTTTCATCAACGCTAAGCGACATGGTGGATCTCCTGCTTAAAACTGCGCGAGAATCTACCGGAGATATATGCGAGGAGGAAACGAAGTGTCAATGCCGATAAAGGCTCGTTGGAGAAAGATTTCTCCCTTCGTTCGAGAGGATAGATCCTTGTTGTCATTTCGAGCGAAGCGAGAACTCTTTCCTCATCGTCCATTTGCAGCGAACACTGGCGCCGCTGCACACAATAAGCCAGTAAGTTCCTTACCGGATTCCCTTTCGCTCCAGGAAAGCTTTGAACCCCTCGCGCGGCGAATTGGCTTTCAACTTGCCCTTGCGGGCATTTTGTTCAGCGTCGAAGCGACCGCGCCAGTCCATGCCGATGCCGCCGTCGAGCAATTGCTTGATGCCTTGGACCATGCGCGGATCGTTCGCCGCGATTTGTTTTGCCATTTCGAGGGCCGAGTCGCGCAGTTGCGCGCACGGCACGACTTGGTTGAGCAGGCCGATGCGTTCCGCTTCCTCGGCTTTGATCGGCCGGCCGGTGTAGAGCAATTCTTTGGCTTTCGGCATGCCCACGACCAACGGCAGCGACCACGTGGAATTGGCGCGGCCATATTTGGCCGCGAGGAATTGAATCTCGGCGTGCTCGCAGCCGAGGCGAATGTCCAACATCGTCGTCAATTGCGCGCCGGCGCCGTAGGCGAGGCCGTTGATGGCGCCGATGATCGGCTTGGTAAAAGTCGCCAGGTGCCAGTTGGCTTCGCGGCGCGCGTCGGTGCGCGCGGCCATTTCCTCAGGCGTCGACTTGACCATCTGATGAATATCGCCGCCGGAAGAAAAAGCTCGCGGGCCGGCACCGGTCAGGATCACGACGTGGACGGAGTCGTCCGATTCGATCTTGGCGAGCTCTTCGTCCACCTCCATCGCCAGCTCGTAGTTGAGCGCGTTGAGTTTTTCCGGACGATTCAAGGTGATGATCGCGACGTTTTCGACGCGTTCCGCAAGAATATTTTGATAGCTCATGGACGCTCCTTAAAGTTCACCGCGCATTACAACAGAAAGAGAAGAAGGGAGCAAATGTCCAGAAGGATGAAGGCGCAAGGATGGAGTTAGGAGGACGGCATGCCGTGCTCCTAACTCGTGAAACCCGCAACTTAGAACCCGAAATCTGGAACGACTTCCTTTACATGCGCTCCGGTTCGTAAACCAGCGCTTGTTTGATGGCGGCGTCGATCTTGGGCGCCATCGGATTGCGGATTTCCTCGGCGATGTGGCCGATGGCGCCGAGGGTGCGGCCGATCAGGGCGAAGGCTTTGGTGATCTGCCAGGGATAGCCCATGTCGAGCGCGATGGCACCGATAGCGCCGGTGACGTTGACCGGGATCAAGCGTTTGCGCTTCGCGCTGGTGAGCGCCGACAGCTTCTCGATCAGTTGGCAGTATTTGCCGTAGACCCCAGTGTCTTTGGCGATGCCCATCAGCGTGTCCACGCGCGGGTCGCCTTCGGCGTGGGTGCGATGGCCGATGCCGGGCATGCGCTGATTGCGTTTGTCGAAATCCTCGATGATCGACGCCGCGACGGCGTCGAGATCATATTTTTCCGTGTCGGGAGGCAGCGCGTCGACGAGCATTTTCGCCGACCATTCCGAGGAGCCGAGATGGACGCTGCCGGCGCCGCAGAGCGCCGCGGCCACCGCGCCCTGCATCGCCTCCGGCGCGCAATGAAAGATCAGCCGCGCGGCGACCACGTGCGAGATCATTCCATGTTCCACGAGGATAATCAGCAGCGCGTCGAGCATCTTGGCTTCGTTGGCCGTCGGGAGCCGCCCGCGCAAGATCAGCGAGGTCATCTCCGTAAAAGTGATTTTGCCGACCAATTCCTTGTTCAAATCATACCCGCGCACGAGTATCCGGTGCAGCTCGGCCTTGCCGATGCCCGTGACGATTTTTACCGGTTCTGCCATTTTTGACTCCTTCAGGGAAAATTTTGTGCGAGGCGATAGTAAGCTACACTCCTGCGGAACGTCAAACGATCCGCAGGTTAAAAGTTCAAGGTTCAGATGCGCCGGTAAAAGCCGGCAAGGTGTTGTGAATGAAAGTTTCATACAGTGAAGGAGTAGCGATCCACACTGGCTCCGAGTCATGTACCTTCCTCCGCAAGGGCGAGGGTGAAGCGTTGACAGGGGTAGGTGCAGGCCAGGTATTGAGCCGCGAAATTGAACCACCATCGCGCAAGCGATGGCTACTCCGGGGTGCCGACGCTGTTGAACTAAGCGGAAGGCAAAACTGGGAGCGTCGCAATCGCGAGACGCTTTTGGACCCCGCGCGGTCTAAGACCGTGCGCATGCACGCAAGCACCTTGAGCGGAAACCGGGAGATTCCGTGTCTTCCGCCAAAGGGCGGACGCGTCGGAAAGTCTAAGGACGCACACCGATGATGCACGGGCACGGGAAGTCGGACAGTCCCATAGTACCAGCGAAGCCGCCGAACGAGGCTGGGCCTGAGGTTAAGGAGGCGGTGGAGGAAAGGGGACTGGCCAAGGGGAAAACGCCCGAGCGTAACATGTCCCGGACACAGGGCCGGAAGAGCATGTCCAGCGCGCTTGAGCGGATACGTCAGGCAGCAAGGAGGGATAGAAGACAGCGGTTCACGGCACTGCTGCATCAGGTATACGACACGGAGCGACTGCGTGCAGCCTACTGGGCAGTTAAGCGAGAGGCCGCCGCAGGCATCGATGGCGTGACCTGGAGGCAATACCAAGAGGGGCTTGAGAGAAATCTTTTGGACCTCTCGGAGCGACTCAAGCGAGGAGCGTACCGGGCGCAGCCGGCACAGAGAGTCTATATCACCAAGGCGGGCGAGCCAGGAAAGCTTCGTGCACTCGGAGTGCTTGTGCTGGAAGATAAGATTGTTCAGCGCGCCACCACCGAGGTGCTTAGTGCTGTTTACGAACAGGACTTTGTGGGATTCTCCTACGGGTTTCGACCAGGAAGAAGTCCGCATCAGGCTTTGGATGCGCTCAGCGTTGGGATCATGCAGAGAAAAGTGAACTGGGTGCTCGATGCCGACATCCGGGGTTTCTTTGACACCGTGGAGCACGGATGGCTGGTGAAATTCATGGAGCATCGCGTGGCGGATCGGCGCGTGGTGTGGCTGATCCAGAAGTGGCTCAAGGTCGGAGTGCTGGAGGATGGCAAGCGCATCGAGAGCGAGGTGGGGACCATACAAGGCGGAAGTATCAGTCCGCTTTTGGCCAACATCTACCTGCACTATGCGTTTGATCTGTGGATGCAGCAATGGCGAAGAACGAAAGCACGGGGAGATGTGGTGGTGGTGAGATACGCCGATGACTTCGTCGTTGGATTTGAGCACAGAGAGGATGGGGAGCGATTTTTGAGCGAGCTTGTGGAGCGGCTTAGGCGGTTTGGGTTGGAGCTTCACGCCCAAAAGACGCGCCTGATCGAGTTTGGCAGACACGCGGAAGAAGACCGGCAAAGACGAGGGGAAGGGAAACCCGAGACCTTCAATTTCCTGGGATTCACTCACAGCTCGGCTAAGACACGCAAGGGAAGCTTTGTGGTGCTGAGGCAGACGATGCGCAAAAGGTGGCAGGCGAAGCTTAAGGCGGTTAAAGCCGAACTGAGACGACGCATGCACGATCCCATCATAGAGATGGGGGCCTATGTGCGCTCGGTGATCCTTGGGCACATGCGTTATTACGCAGTGCCGATGAATGCGGTGTCGGTCAGCGACTTCCGTATGGCCGTGGGACGGCTTTGGTGGCGGGTCCTTCAACGCCGTAGCCAGAAGAGCCATGTGTCGTGGGCTCAGATGGAGCGCCGGGTGGCTCGCTGGGTCCCGCAAACTCGCGTTTGTCATCCCTATCCCTGGCAACGCTTTGGCGTTATTACCTGAGGCAAGAGCCGGATGCAGTAATACTGCACGTCCGGATCCGTGGAGGGGGTTATGGGCAACCATGATTCCTACTCCGACAAATGGGCGCGCTTGGTTCTTTGAACTTTGAACCAAGCTCCATCGAGGTTCGGTCACTTGCGGAGCAATCCTTTAATGAACCCGGAGTCTTCCAATTCTTTGACAAACCGCGTGTCGATGTAATCTTTGACGTTGGCTTGGGCGGCTTTGGGATTCTTTTCCGCCATATCTTGTAAAACCAATTGATAGCCGTCGGCTGGCGGATACGGCGCGTCGGGCATGAACTTGGCGTGCCAATCCCAGGCTTCTTCGAGTGCTTTTCGGTCATCCAAACGAGAATATTTTTTCATTGTCTTCATGGTGTCTTCTTTGTGCGTCTTGTAGTAGTGAATCGCCTCGATATAAGCCCTCATATAACGCCGCACCAGGTCTGGGTTCTCGCGGATCAGTTTCGTCGAGGTGTAAATGCCGTTTTGCGGAAACGGAATCTGCAGCGCGACCATGTCGACAACCGTTGGGTAGCCGAGTTTTTCCGCGATCGCTTTACCGGCTTCCGTCACTACAGTGAAATTGACGATGCCTTTTTGTAGGGCCACCATGCGCTCTATGGCGCCGCCGATGACGCGCAAATTGACGTCCTTCAGCGGATCGAGGCCGATCTTCTTCAGTCCCACTTTCAAAGCGAATTCCGCTGTGGTCCCGGCGATGTGTGTGCCACCGATTTTGCCGCGTAGATCTTCGTGCTTTTTGATCGACGGCTGCGACACCAGGTAATAGGGCAAGACATTCACATTTCCGGCGATCGCGACCACGTCACCTCCGGCCAGGCGAGCGCTGGCCAGCCCCGGCCCGCCGCCTTCGCCGATGGCGATCTCGCCAGCGAGGATCGATTGAATGCCGCGCACGCTGCCGGAGATGAAGATCACGGTCGCGTCGATGCCGTACTTATCGAAGATCTTGGCGTCCTTGGCGACCCACAGGACCGATGAAGAACCCGGAGTCGTGGAAATATATGCCGTGTTGAGCTTGTCGACGGCCCCTGTCGGACTGGCAAAAACACTGATGATGCCGATGAGGACCGCGAACAAGAAACTTGCCGATATCAGATTCATGCTTTCCTCCCCTTCGAGCGGTATGTGTTCGACGGCGCGCACATTATACAATTGCCGACCTATGCGCAATAACTGGCGTGTTCACGTTGACTTCGCCGGTAAATTCCACTTCAATCACCGCTATGAAAAAAACCGTCGATCTGGTCATGTTCGATCTCGATGGCACCCTGGCCGATACCGGCCGTGACCTGGCGGACGCGGTCAATTTCACTCGTGCGCGATTCGATCACGCACCGCTGCCGGATCAGGCGGTTTATACGCACGTGGGGCGCGGTGTGGAACATCTGCTCAAGCACACCTTACCGGAGGAAAGCTCGACTCGTTTTCACGATGCGATGCGCATTTTCCTCGACCACTACGAACATCATTTGCTCGACCGCACGGTGCTCTACCCAGGCGTGCGCGAAGTTTTGGATTACTTCCGCGGCAAACGCCGCATCGTCGTCAGCAACAAGATCGAGCGGCTGTCCGCAGCGGTGGTGCGCGGGCTCGGCATCGCCGATGAATTCGATGCCATCCTCGGCGGCGACAGCGCAGCGGAGAAAAAGCCGCATCCGGCGCTACTGAGTCTCGCGTTGCAGCGCTTTCAAATCTCCGCCGGCCGGGCACTGATGGTTGGCGACGGCGACACCGATGTCGAAGCCGGGAAGGGAGCCGGTGTCATCACTTGCGGCGTGACTTACGGCTTGGGCAACAAAGACGATCTGATCGCCGCCAAACCCGACTACTTGATCGAAGAGTTATCTCGCTTGACTACTTATTTCTGTTGACCTGAGTCCTTAGTCAGGAGGTGCAACATGACCGCTCAAATCCCGGAAGCGTTTAAAGACCTTTTCACCAAGACGTCGTTCGCTCACCTTGCGACCTTGATGCCGGACGGTAGCCCGCAAGTAACGCCCGTGTGGTACGATTTCGACGGCTCGCTAATTTGGATCAACTCTGCCAAGGGGCGTGTCAAGGACAAGAACATGCGGCGTGACAAGCGGGTTGCCCTGTCGATTCAAGACCCGGACAATGCCTATCGCTATTTAGCGATTCAAGGAGAAATTACTGAGATCACCGAGAACGGTGCCGATGCCCATATCGATAGGTTGGCAAAGAAGTATCTAGGCAAGGACCAATATCCCCTCCGCAGTCCGGGAGAAGTACGTGTGATTTATAAGATCCGCCCGCTGAAAGTGTCGACGATGGGCTGAGAAGGGAAAAGCCTATCAGATGGACTTCAATCGACGGCGACGTGACATACCGGTGCGCTGTTATTGGAAAATTTGTTCAACGCCGCCAGCGCGGCGACTTTGTAGCATTCCGCCAGGGTCGGGTAATTGAAAACCTCGCCGATCACGTGCACGCCGAGCAACTCGCGCGTGTCGCTGTGAAAGATTAACTTCAACATGCCGATGGTATCGCCGATGATTTGGCCGCGGGCGATCTCCCGGTAGCGCGCGATGCCGATCTCATAGGGAATGCCGTCACGCGTCAGCTCGTCCTCGTTGCGACCGACCATGGAAATCTCCGGAATCGTGTAAATACCGTAGGGCAAAAGATGGGAGGAGGTTTCGCACCGCAGGCCGAAGGCGTGGCAGGCTGCATGGCGGCCCTGTTGCATGGAGGTCGAAGCGAGCGCCGGAAATCCCACCACGTCGCCCACCGCGTAGATGTGAGGCAAGGTCGTCTGAAAATTTTCGTTCACCTTCAGTCGGCCGCGCTCATCGGGTTGGATGCCAATTTGCTCCAATCCCAAGTTGGTGGTCGCCCCGACGCGTCCGGCCGAATACATCAACAGCGGGGCGCGAATTTGTTTCCCGCTCTTAAGCTGTAGCACGACGGATTGATCGGTGGCTTTGGCGACGCCAACCACTTCTTCATTGAGGCGAAGAGTGATGCCGATGTTGCGCATTTGATACTGCAGTGACTCGATGATTTCGCTATCGACGAATTCGAGCAGCCGCGGCCGGCGTTCCACCAACACGACAGGAATCCCGAGGGTGGCCAAGATGCAGGCGTATTCGCAGCCGATTACGCCGCCGCCAACGATCGTCAGAGCTTTCGGAAGCTGTTTTAGAGAAAGCAGGCCGTCGCTGTCGATCACGCTGTCGCCGTCGAAGGGAATACCTGGCGGACGGGCCGTCTCCGAGCCTACGGCGACAACTATGTAATCGGCGGTGTGCTCGTTGGTCTCGGATTCCTGTTTGATCGCGATCCGGTGCGGATCGAGGAAATTCGCTGTCCCGACCATGAAGTCAACACAGTTTCTTATAAGCTGGCTTTGGATGACTTCCTGCTCCGCCTTGACGACGTGATCACACCGCTGGGCGAGATCTTCGAAGGTAATATCCCGTTTGACGCGATAGCTCGCGCCGTAAAGGCTCCGTTGACGGAAACCGGAAAGGAACATCACTGCTTCGCGGAGAGACTTGCTCGGAATCGTGCCGATGTTGATGCAGATGCCGCCAGCGACTTTCTTGCGCTCGATGATGCCGACTTTTTTGCCGACTTTGGCCGCCTGAATCGCGGCCTTTTGGCCCGCCGGACCGGAGCCGATCACGAGCATGTCATAGTGGGCCATGAATCACTCCTGAACATCCCATGGAATTATAGTCTCTGCGCCAGATCACCCTCTTTGAGCTTTTCATAGGCACGTCGCCCGATGGCGACATCCATAATGCCGGTGCCCTGGAGCTTGAACAAAGTGATCTGCTCATCGTCGGTTCGGCCGGCCGTTTCGCCAAGCAATAAACTGGAGATCTCATGCACGCGGTCCCACGCAATCACGTGATCACGCACGGCGCGGAAGATGTCGCTTTCATTGACGCATACCGTGGCTTTTGACGTCACGAAGATCGGATCGGCGCGCCGTAGCGTGATGTCGTCGAGCTCCTGCCGGACGCGCGTTTTGTCGCCGTTTGCAATCGAAGTGATGTGCGTGCCAGGCTTCAGCCATCTGCCGTCTACTATTGGTGTTTGTGCGTTGGTCGCCGTGATAAGGATATCGGCGTCCAGCAAGGCTTCTTGAGCGCTTGTCGTCGCAATCACGGGGATCTCCAACTCGCGGCTCATCCTTTCGGCAAAAGACTGACGGTGGGCCGCCTGCGGACTGTACACTCGAACCTCCGTCAAATTTCTGACGGATGCCGCCGCTTGAAGTTGGGTTTCGGCATGGACGGCGCTGCCGATGATGGCGGCTCGGTGCGCATCCGCGCGCGCCAGGTATTTTGTCCCGATCGCGCCAGCGGCGCCGGTCCTGTACTCGTTGATCGCGCAGTCCTGGAACAAAATCAGCGGTTCGCCAGTTTCAACGCTATACAGAGCCACGGTCTCGTGATGGATTCGGCGCTCCAGATCGGTCTGCAGATAGGCGCCCATGACCCCGTGTACGGAGCCGGGGAGAATGCCGAAGATCATCCGATTGGGATGATGAATCCTTCGCCGTGGGAGGTCGAAGCCGCGGCCTTGCGCGATTTCTCTTAGCGTGTCTTCGACGATCTCGATCATCTCGTTCATCGAGAGGATCTGATTGATGCAAGTGTTCTGTAGAAATAACATGGCATGGCTGCCTAGCAGAAGGCTTACTGCAGCGCTTCGGAACGGTCAAGCTAAATTCAAGTTACGGCCTCCGCAGACCGGCCGCAATGTCGTTTAAATATTTGGTCGTCCGATTATCTCGAGTTGGGGATAAAGCGCCGCTCCAGACATAGAGCGTAGCGCGAAATAGTGTAGCTGCAAATCCAATACACCATTGCGATGAACAAGTAGAGCTCAAAGGGCCGGATTTCGCGGTTGTTAACGATTTGCGCGGCCTTGGTCAGATCGACGTAGCCGATAATCGAGGCCAACGAGGTGTCTTTCAGCAGGACGATGAATTGAGTCGCCAAAGCTGGAATCATATTGCGCAGGGCCTGCGGCAGGATCACGTGGCGCATCATGGCTGGTCGCGGAAGCCCTGTCGCCGTGGCGGCTTCGAGTTGGCCGCGCGGCACCGATTGAATCCCCGCGCGCACAATTTCCGCCAAATAGGCGGCTTCGAAAGCGACGAACGCCGTGAGCGCGACGCTGTACTCCGGCAGCGATGTGCCGAGGATCGTGGGTACGATGAACCAAAACCAGAAAATCACCATCACCAACGGCACGCCACGAAAAAATTCAACGTAGAGCGTCGCCGCCAATCGCAACCATGAAGCTCGCGCTAGACGTGCAAGAGCGATCAAGGTGCCGAGAATGAAACCCAATGCGATGGCCGGCAGAGCCAAGCGTAGCGTTCCCCCGGCGAAAGCCCCGAAGCCGAAAAACCCCTGGAGAATCAAAAAGGACCAACTATTGGCGATGACCTGAAGATCCAATTTACAAATCTCCAGTTTGGCTGCGCGCGATCATGCCCGGAATCGCGACGCGTCGCTCGACCCTCGACATCACCGCGCTGAGGACGAGACAAAGGCTCAAATAAATGAGTGTTCCGGCCGTGAGGGCTTCGAACGCTTTGGCTGTATAAGTCTCGATCTGGCGCGTCTGAAAGGTGAGCTCTGCCACACCGATGGTCAGAGCGACCGAAGAATTCTTGAGCAGATTGAGGGTCTCATTGGTGGCCGGCGGCACGATCAATCTCATGGCGACGGGCAGAATGATCAGCCGGTACGTTTGTGCCAGGGTAAGGCCGGTCGAGATACCCGCTTCCAATTGAGTTTTCGGGATCGCTTGAATTCCCGATCGAATCACTTCGGAAAACCGCGCGCCGTGATACACCCCCAGCGCAACGACGCCTGCGGAAAACTCGGCGCCGTGTTCGAAGAGCCATTCTTGCATCGCTTCGGGCAACAATGGCGGCACGCCAAAATAACAGAGGAACATCCAAACCAGCAACGGCACATTGCGAAAGAATTCGACGTAACCTGTGGCAAGCCATTTTAGTGGCGCCAAAGGCGTCGTGCGTAACGCTCCGGCCAGAATGCCAAGAAACGCGGCGAGCAGCCAACCCAAAATAGAGAGCTCAAGCGTGGTGACGAGACCGTGAAACAACCATGCGCCGGATTGGCCACTCCACAGAATACTCCACGTGAATTGGTAGGTCATCTCGCGAGGTGGCACGGGCTTGAGGCGGAAGGCGCGACGAGGAAAAACTATCGGGCTTCCTGCGGGCCTCAGGCCTGTTGCCTCAAGACTTTACTTGGGCACAACTTGCATTTGCAGGAACCGTTTCGTTTCGGGGGCTAGCGGATAGGGTACTTCACCTTGCGGGCCAAACCATTTTTCGTAAATTTCGAAATAGAGGCCCGATGCGATGGCGTCCATCAAACCGATATTTACGGCCTGACGGAAGTCGGAGTCATTTTTTCGTAAGGCCATGCCGTAGGGCTCGTAGGAATAGAATTCACCGACCACGGCCCAATCTTCAGGTTTGGGCGCTTTCGCTTTCAGACCGGCGAGTTGGATGCCGTCGTTCGTATAGGCCTGAACTTGGCCCTGGACGAGGGCTTGAAAGGCCGCCGGTTGATCGGGGAACTCGAGCAGCTTGGCGGTCGGAGCGCGCTCCCGAAGGATCTTTGCATTGGTCGAGCCTTGCTGTGCGGCAATTCTCCGCCCCGCGATCGTTTGAATGCCTTTGATCGGGCTTCCTTTCTTGACCAAAAATTGCGCCCCCGTCACGAAATACGTGAGACTGAAGTCGACACTGTCGCGGCGCGCCTGCGTGTCCGTCATGGTCTCGGCGATCAGATCGACAGCGTTGGACGTCAGCAGAGGAATCCGCGTCTGCGGCGTGGATTCCTTCTTCTCCAGTTTGATAGGTTTATTCAGCTTTTTGCCGAGCACCGGCAGAATCGCGCGTTCCACTAATTCGATCGCAAACCCGACCCATTCGTTGTTCTTGTTGACAAAAGCGAAGGGCGGTGAACCGGTACGGGTGCCGATCATCAGCGTGCCCGACTTGTCGAGTTTCTCAAGCGTCGGTTGGGCCAGCGAAGAGCCGGTAGCAGTTAAAAGACAGATGCCGACCAGCGCTGCGAGTAGGTTGCCGTTCATTTGGTTCTCCTCAGTGGGAAAGAATCTTGCTAAGAAACTGTTGAGCTCTCGGGGATTCAGGCTTAGCAAAAAATTTCTCCGGCGTGGCAGTTTCAACAATTTTGCCTTCATTGATCATTTCCGGATCCAATGCGGACGTCGGCTCGTCGAACAGCATGATCTTCGGTTTCATCGCGAGGGCGCGGGCAATTGCCACGCGCTGCTGTTGGCCGCCGGACAAGTTGGCCGGATAGACGTGGGCTTTGTCCGGAATACCGACGCGCGCCAAGAGCTGCGTCGCGATTTCCTCCGCTTCCTGCTTGGCCAAGCCTTTCACTTTGACGGGTGCCAGCGTGATATTGGCGAGCACCGTCATATGTGGATAGAGATTGAACGACTGAAAAACCATGCCGACTCGAGTGCGGAGCTTCGCCAGATTTACGCCGGAGT
>Ga0335070_10004644_pt1 | contig 16082 bp, 14 predicted proteins | sample Lox_Sample_13_FD_206722 | JGI IMG/M metagenome (GOLD analysis project Ga0335070, IMG submission 206722) | Soil microbial communities from Loxahatchee National Wildlife Refuge, Florida, United States - Lox_Sample_1.3 | ecosystem: Environmental > Terrestrial > Soil > Wetlands | place: USA... | reverse complement strand
CGACAGCGAAAGCCAGGCCGGTGCTGACGGTGCCCGCCAGCAAGAACCCCGCGAATCCAACTGTCCACGCCGAACGCACCGGCAGCGCCGGAACCGCCGGTTGCTGGATCACGGCCACATTCAAAATGCCCCCCTGATCCAGGGCATCACCGATCCGGGCTTCCTCGCGCTTGTTGACGTACAGGACATATCGCTCTTCTGCGGTCCTGATATTGCGGATCAAGTCCTCCTGCCTGATGGCACGGTCAGCCAGACGGTGAGCCGTCTCACGGTAGCTGGTGAGTACCGTCCTGGTTGCTTGTGCACGTGCCGACAACACACTGAATTCCACCTGTGCTTTCACCAGTTCGGATTTGACCCACTCATGGTTGGGATCCAGCGCCGTGGTTTCGTCGCGCAGTGGCAACTGGTCTTCTGCTGCCAGCATCCGCTTGGTTTCCGCGATCTGTTGGTCGACTTCCTGCACCAGGCGGTAGGAAGGTTCGAACTTGGTAAGCAGTTCCGTGCGTTTCAGCTCCAATTCCAGCAGCTTGGATTTCAGTCTTCCCAGAAGTTCCGGATTGTCCACGTTTCGTATCTGAGTCGTTGCGCGCTCCGGCAAAGACCGTAGCTTCGATTCCAGAGTGCTGATGCGTTTTGCCGTCTCGCTGAGCGCCACGCGGGTCTGCAACTCATTGGCCTCGGCGTCGCTCAGCCGCTGCAGCGCGATGTCGCGCTCCAGGGAAGCGGAGACCACGCCTTCCTCGCTGGTGAACTCCATGAGCTCGCGTTCTGCTTGGTCGAGGCTGCTTCGCGCCAGCGCCGCTTGCTGTTCGAAGAAGTCCGACTCTCCCGAGGGACGGCGCACCTTCTGATGCCGCCGCAAGTACGCATCTTCCAGGGACCGCAGTACCCTGCACGCCTTCGCCGGATCCGACGAGCGATACTTCACCGTGATAAGAGTGGCCTTTCTCGCGGGCTCTACCGAGAGATGCTGGTCAAGGCGGCGGACCGCCCGATCCACACGGGTGTCATCACTCTCTCCGGTAAGTCTTCCGAACCAAGAGGCGCCGCCGGGTTGCAAGCCGGTCTCTTGCACCACTTGACGCAAAATCTCCTGGTCGTGCAGCAGCCATGCTTCTGAATTCAACTCCTCCTCGCTGATTTCCTCGCGGGCGAATTGCGGTGCGGGGGTGGGCGCAGGCGTAACCAGGGGGTCGATGCGGCCACGGCGCACAAGAAATTTCATTTGTGCTTCGTAGGATGGGAAGAGCAGGCCATACAAGACGCCCGCCAGAAAGATGAAAAGGAAGGAAATCAGAGCTAGTCTTCCCTGCCGGAAGATGACGGCCAGCACGTCCCGCAGGGTGGGAGACAGCGGTCGGGACGCCGAACGGACCAATCTCAATTCTTCCGGCATAGCAGACTACTCATGCCCGGCCGCTCTGGATTCACTACGAGCACCGGTGTATGACCCTTTCTGTGTGTGTGTCAGCGAACCAAGACAGCCGGCATATCTGCTGTCAACCGGAGCACCGCTCCCTAGGCTACCTAGAACTGCTTGGGACTCCAGTACATGCCGAGGCTGACGCAGGAAGATATCTCCTGATTTTGGACATCCTGCTCTGGGGTACGAACAAGAGATCACCCGGCTTGAGGTGTGCGTCCTCCCTCAAGTCTCGCGAGTTAAGCATGTGCTTCACATCCAACAGCCGGGCCTCGGCCAGGCCATCCGACATTCGCCGGAAGAGAACAACCTGCGAGTGTTTGGCTTGGCCTGTGAGGCCCCCAGAGATCGCCAATGCCTCTGTCACCGTCGTATCGCCCCGCAATTCATACTTGCCGGGACGCGCCACCTCCCCGGAGGCAATGAAATAAGGCTTTTCGCACTCCTTCAACACGAGCGTGATTTCTGGATCGTGCAGGATTCCGGTGTACGCGCGCGTGATCTCCTCTTTTACTTCTGCAATCGTCATCCCTTCGACATACAACTCCGCCAACCTTTTCAGTCCCACGAAACCGTCCGGTTGCACGCTGACTGTCTGGTTGAACTCAGGTGCGAAGGTAAAGCTGATTTCTACGACATCGCTCTTATGAAGCCGGTAAAGCGGACGGCGGGCCCCCGTCAGGGCTGGACTCTGTTCGCCGTCCGCTGTTCCGGGTCTTGCTGTGTCCGCCGACCCAGTACGTTCCATGGTTTCCCGTGGCTGCTGACTCTGGGCGGCGGACATCACCGAAGAATGCTGGATCGCGAAATACACCAGAACAATTGCCGTACGTGTTGCCAAACGGTTCATTTCACTTATAGGTCCTTGTAACGCCTTGCGGGCTGCCCTCAAAGCCACCGGCAGCCATTCGCATGTGTGTGCACCTTAAGCCTCGATGCCCGAGGCAACAAGACATGGGAAGTGTTGTCTACCAAAGTGGCTAAGCAGCCCGAAAAACATGGGAGCCGACCGGGGAGGCCCTCCCGAGGTTGCTCGTCATGACTCGGATGGCTAGTTCGGTGGGAACACGGCGGAGGAACGACGTATTTTCACGCCGCGACAACGAGTTGCCGAGAATGATCGATGTTTTTCCGATTCTTAGGCGCTGAAATCCTTCCGAGTTTTCCACATCACGAGTCCCGACCGGATGTTGAAGCGTCACAGAATCGTGAGCCACCCAGCCGCTAGTATCCTTTCACCACACTTGGTGCGTGACTGATTTCTCCCCCTGAGGTGTTATGGGACCTTCGCCAGCCAGGCCCTGCGATTCCATTAGTGTGCTTGTCGCCGACTCCAACCAAATGCAATGCCAGCTCCTGACCAGCGCCCTGCGCCGCCGCCCGGAGTTTCGCGTTGTGTCGTGCCTGCCGGAGATGGATGCGGTTATCGACGCCATCGACTCCGCCGCGGTTCAGGTTGCCATTCTAAGCACTCAATCCCAAAACCAATATCAGGACCTTGCGCTAGTACGGCGGTTGCATTTGAGTCATCCTTCTGTTGCCAAGGTCCTGCTTCTGGAAAGTTACGACCGCGATCTTGTCGTCAGCGCCTTCCGGTCAGGCGTGAAAGGGCTGTTTTGTTTGACCGAACATCCCTTTCGGCTGCTGTGCAAATGCCTGCACTGTGTTAGCGAGGGGCAAGTGTGGGCCAACAGTATCCAGCTTCAGTACCTATTGGAAGTGCTGACCCAAGTGCCGACGCTGCGTACGGTCGACGTCTTGGGGCGGAAGTTGCTGACTCGCCGTGAGGAGCAGGTCGTCGCCCTGGTTGCCGACGGTCTGAGCAACCGCGAGATCGCACGGGAGCTCAATCTCAGCGAGCACACCATCAAGAAGTACTTGTTTCGCATTTTTGACAAGCTGGGAATCTCCAGCCGCGTGGAATTGGTCTTGTATGCCGTCAGCCACGGAGGCTACCGTGAGGCTGAGTGGCTGGCCGGAGCTGGGAGCTAGCCAGGGCGCTCGCAAATGTTTGGCGGCTACAACGCAGAGTGATCGCGATCACAGACCGCTGGGTAGTGGATCGGCGATAAAGCAGCGCAGGAAAGACGTAATGCAAGTCGCAGGGCAAATGTTGTTGTACGTTGTGGGTGCGTTTTACGCGACGGTGGGTTCAATCATCGTTCGTCGCGCCTGCAAGCCGAGCTGCCGGAATTGCCTCTACCGGCACTGCTGCCCTCTACAACAGAGATGCTGGAGCAGGCATCTCACCTCCGTTTCGATGACCCAGTAGTTCCGTATGTCTTCCTCTGCCGTTTTCGTCAAGGGCCTAAGTTTCTTCCCCAGAATGGAATACGGGTGCATCTAGGCCGCCGCGCCTGGCATCATACTTTTAGCAAACGGGCACATCGCCGGGTCTGTGCTCTGTCGAACGAATGATGGAGGTAGAGACTAGATGCGGAAGCTCATCTGCACGGCGGCATTCTTCGGAGTTTTCTTGATACACGGCGCGGCCCAGGGACAGCAAGTCGACCTCGCTTTCGGTGTGAGTAATATGATTGCCCCTTCCGCATCGAGTGCATCCGGGAACCACAGTCCTGTGACTCTGAGCGGGGGCGCCTACCCGGTCATCAGCGGCGACATCCTGTTTAAGCATTCGTACGGGATCAACGGGGAAGTCGCCTGGCGCGGGGGACAAGCTCTGTACGGCGGCCTCGCGCCTATGCGTCCGATTTTCTTCGACTTCAACGGCATCTGGGCTCCCCGGTTACATAAAAAGGTAGGAGCCGATCTGATGGCCGGCATTGGCGCTGAGGACTTGCGCTTCTACACACCCTATTTCAATTGCAGTTTTACCTGCACCAATTACGTCACCAGCAAGCACTTCATGGGACACTTTGGCGCTGATCTTCGCCTCTATGTGCATGGGAACTTCTTCGTCCGGCCGGAAGCCCACTGGTATCTCATCAACAACAACCAGGAATTCAGCTCCAACTACGCTTCCCGCTACGGCATTTCCATCGGATACACTTTCTTCGGGAGAGAATAGAACCAAGATCATCTCCGCTCGCTACACCTTCCGGCCGTCCTCCGGTCAACCCGTTGGTTATTGACAGCCAAGCCTAAGGGCTATATCGCATAGGGAGCAGTCCGCCAACGAGGACCCATGCCCCTGACTTCGACCGACTGGATCGTGGTCGCCGGATACCTGCTCATTAACCTCCTGATCGGCGTTTACTACCGACGCCGCGCCAGCGGCAATACGGAAGAATTCTTCGTCTCTGGTCGTGACGTTTCCTGGTGGCTGGCCGGAACTTCGATGGTCGCTACCACGTTCGCGGCCGACACGCCACTGTTTGTCTGCGGCGTGGTCGCGCGCCAGGGGATCGCCGGCAACTGGATCTGGTGGGGCTCGTGTGTCGGCGGGATGCTGACCGTCTTCTTTTTCGCACGCTACTGGCGTCGCGCCGAGATCCTGACCGACGTGCAGCTTGTCGAGCTTCGCTACGGCGGCAAGCCCGCAGCTTTTCTTCGCGGATTCAAAGCGGTCTATCTCGGGCTGTTCATGAACTGCTTCATTCTGGGATGGGTGACGCGCGCCATGGTCAGCATTGTCACCGTGCTCCTGGGACCGGCCATCGCCGCAGGCCGCGTGCTGCAACTGACTTTGGCGGGACATGTTTTTCAGTACACTCTGGGCGAGCCACGGCACACGGCATTGCTCATTTGCATTCTGGTCCTGATTCCCTTCACTGGCCTCTACACCTTCATTGGCGGCTTGTGGGGCGTGCTGGTCACCGACCTGTTTCAGTTTGCCCTGAAGATGGCCATGATTATCGTGCTGGCTTGGGTCGCCGTGTCCAAGATCGGCGGAATGCAGGTCCTGCAGGCACATCTGCAGGTGATCGAGAGCAATGCCCGGGCGACGGGAGCGCACACCGCCGATCCCACAGCCTTTCTGCCCAGTTTCCACCTCGGCCTGACCACAGATTCACTGTGGACCCTGCCTCTGCTTACTTTCATCGTTTATCTGGGAATGCAGTGGTGGCTGGCGTGGTATCCGGGGGCGGAGCCCGGCGGCGGCGGATACGTGGCCCAGCGCATGTTCAGCGCCAAGGACGAGAAGAATTCGCTGGGCGCGACATTGTGGTTCAACATCGCTCACTACGCCTTGCGGCCCTGGCCGTGGATCGTCACCGGACTGGTCGCACTGGTCGTGTATTCGCCCAACGGAGGCCTGCATCCGAGCGCGGCCTTCGTGCAGGACCCCGAGCAAGGCTACGTGATGGTTCTGCGCGATTACCTGCCGCCCGCCCTGCGCGGTTTGATGGTTGCTGCATTTCTTGCGGCTTACATGTCAACCGTCGGAACACAATTGAACTGGGGCAGCTCTTACCTGGTGAACGACCTCTACAAACGTTTCGCGGTGAGGAAGGCGACCGAGCGCCATTACGTGATCATCAGCAAGATTTTCACTGTTCTTCTTGTGTTGTTCAGCGGATACACGGCCGCGCAGCTGAAGTCCATCGGCGAAGGCTGGCAACTGGTTTTGAATATCGGATTCGGGACAGGAGCAGTTTATATTCTGCGCTGGTACTGGTGGCGGATTAACGCCTGGAGCGAAATCTCGGCAATGGCGGTTGCCGCGGTCACCACCATCGGACTGAACAAAGTGGCATTCACCGGAAACAGCGCGCTGGTGTACGCAAAGTCGGCTTTGATCACCGGACTGGCGACGACAATTGCGTGGCTGGTTGCAACCTTTGTCACTCATCCCGAGTCCGAGCAGACGCTGACCACGTTCTACCGTCGCGTCCATCCCACCGTGTACGGATGGCGGCACATTGCACGGCTGGTGCCGGAACTTCCCGAAGTGCGGGACGTCGGCAGCAACGCCTTCAACTGGGTGATGGGTTGCGTGCTGGTCTACGGATGCCTGTTCGGAATCGGCAAGCTGGTCTTTGGCGAATGGTTCTGGGGAGTTCTTCTGCTAGCGGTCGCGGCTGGCGCCGGATATCTGATCTTCTGGGATCTATCGCGGCGCGGCTGGGCCACGCTGAGCGGGCGGGAAGGTGCTGACGTGGCGTAACTTTTGATTTTTTGCGGTGGGACAGCCGCCCTCGGCTGTCCGGGCGAGCGCCGCTCGCCAGCTCCCAAAACAGGAGTCTATTCTTGGTTCGCAAACGATTGGAGTCTTCCGCGATTACTCTGCTGTTCTAACCTACCCACTGCGGAGCTTCGCTCCGCTGGACAGCGCGACCAGGGCCGGAATCCAACACCGATTCCACTTGAGATCGACTGGTTCCCAGGTTAGCGTCCAAAACCGAGACGCAAACCTGGGCCACCAGCCCCGTGGTCCTTTTCCTCATTCTTTTTTGGCGGCAAGATATCAACATTGTGGAACTCAGGTTCCTGAGTATTGCTGTGCGGCATCTTGATCGTCGGTTTTTGGGGAGCACGTTGGTCATCACTCTTTCCCCAAAGTGACAGCACAGCAAGTAGAACTACCACAATCCAAAAAATGAGATCGAGCCGATCAAACCAACTGCGCAACGTGGCGGTACCGTGCATCATGAGAATTACAACGATTATCAGGAGAAGCGTAATGACTGTTGCGCGGTTGTTGAAGAACATAATCTATTTGACGGGTACCCGCTCTTGCTAGGCCGCTCGCTTCAAAACGTAAATCACCCAGGGTGCGATCTTAGTCTCATTCACCCAGGAATAGGGTTCATCGCCCTTGGCCAGCGGCTTGACGACTTGAACGGCACGCAAGCCTGCTTCCCGATACACCTCCCGGTACGACTCATCGGTCCAGAGGATGTCTTGCACTGGTCTGCGATCCTGATGGTCGGTCACAATAATGCGCACCACGTCGCCGCTGCGCGCGGCTGCGTTCTCCGGGAAGTCCTTGGTTGTGAACGAGGCCCATTCGTGGGTGTAAATCTCCGGCGAGGAAACCACGCTCACCACGGTTCCATCCGGGGTCAGCAGCTTTTTCAGGTCGCCAAGAATGCTGGCCTTCATCCCACCTGGAATGTTGTCGAAGGTGAACGCCGAGAGTACAACGTCGAATGTTGCCGGGGCGAACTGGCTGAAATCATCACCCGGCACAAGCCGGTAATCGCCGGCAGGATCAGTGGCGCGGGCGACGCACAGCATGTCCTCCGAGATATCGACTCCGGTCCCACGGAATCCCAGGCTGCGCAGGAACCTGGTCGACCGGCCTGTGCCGCAGCCGAAGTCCAGCGCCCGCGCGCCGGTTGCATGTTCGGCGAGAATTCGGGGCAGGTCGCGGTAAGCCAGGTAATACGTGTTGGCGAACTCCAGCGTGGCATAGGCTCCGGCGCGGTTCACATCCTCGTAGCAGTTCGCGAAATTCATGGCCTCCTCTCGATTTTCCTCTGACTGCCATCTTTCTATCCGATCTCGTAAGACCCAGTCAGTGACTTGAGGTGCGATTCTGCAGAAATGCAAGAGCACCGGTCTGCTTCCACCACCTCGTTGCGTGATTGTAGTCACTGTGGGGAGTCGAAACCGAAACAAAGCTGGGATTGTCCGTCTCGGCGGTGGTTGAATCCCAAGGGCGTCGCTGCCAGCCCCCAAACACGAGATAACAAAATGAAAGTGCAAGCCTATGTGTTTATCGATACGGAGAATCCGGGCCCCAAGCGGATTGTCGCGGAAGTAAGGAAGATCGCTGGTGTGGTGCGTGCCGACGCCCTCTTCGACACGCCCGACGTGATTGCGATCGTCGAAGGTGACGACATGGCAAGAATGGACGCTGTCATCGATCAAATTGCCGAGCTGGCCGGAGTTCGAGACACCGACTCCAAGGTGATCCGCTGGGTATAGAAGCGTACTAATCAGTGCTAGGATACTGGCAAAGGTGGGTCATGAGTAGCGCCGCTCGGTTACTGGCCGTTGTAGTGTGCCTCGGTTTTGCCCTTCCTGCATTTTCTGGCGAACCGCAATGGGTGGAAATCCGCTCGCCGCACTTTTCTGTGGTGACCGACGCTGGAGAAAAACCTGGCCGTGATGTGGCGGTCCGCTTCGAACAGATGCGGGCTGTGTTTGGCGCCTTGATGGTGAAGGCGAAGGTCAACACTCCCATTCCGCTCCAGATCATTGCCTTTCGCAACCGCAAAGAGCTGCGGCAGTTTGCACCGATGTGGCAAGGGAAGCCGACAGAATTGGCCGGGCTGTTTGAGAGCGGGCAGGATCGCTGCTTCATCCTGCTTGACATGGCGGCGCCAAACCCCGGCCAGGTGGTTTTCCATGAGTACGCTCACCAACTCATGGCCGGCACGCTGTCCATGCAACTGGATCCATGGTTCGTGGAGGGTTTTGCCGAGTATTTCCGCAGCATAGAAGTGGACGGCAAGAAAGCCTACGTAGGCAGGGTTCCCGAGGACGAGACTTACGTCCTAGCGTGGATGAAGATTGCCGACCTCTTCCGGGTGCAGCAGCAGTCGAAGACTTACAACGAGAACGGGGATCACCGCACGGTGTTTTATGCGGAATCAGGGATGCTGCTTCACTATATTTATGACAATTCCCTCTTCCCCAAGGTCGCGAACTACTTTGACCTGACCCGGAATAAACATGTCGGGGTCGAGGACGCGATCCAGCAAGCCTTTGGTATGAGCCCGGCCCAGTTCGATAAGGCGCTGCACAATTACGCGAGAGGTCCTTTCAAGTTCTACGCGCTGCCGGCTCCGGCTGGAATTGATGGCAAGGCATACGCCAGCACCCCGCTAAGTGCACTGGATGCACAGGCGATACTCGCTGACGTCCATTTACACTCGCCGGACTATCAAGCCTAAGCGGAGGAGGAATTTGAAGCCGTCTTGAAGCTCGACCCCAATAACGGGGTGGCACTGCGAGGGCTAGGTTATGCCAACCTGCTCAAACTGGACCTGGAGAAAGCGGAGGAATATTTTCGTCGAGCGAAGGAACGCTCTCACGACCCGCGGGTTATTTACTACTCGGCGCTGCTGACGCAACGAGAGGGGGGACGCGGGTTTCGCAACGATGACGGGCAGCTCGAGACCATGCAGAAGGAACTGGAAGGCGCCATTCAGCTCGATCCCGATTTTGCCGACGCCTACAACGTGCTGGCCTTCACTTACACGATGCAGCGGAAGCACGATCAAGCCGCAGCGGCTTTAACGAAGGCTATCCAACTGAGCCCGCAGAACGAGGAATACCGTTTCAATCTGGCGCACGTGTACATGCAGAAGGAAAGCTTCGACTCGGCAACAGCCATTCTGAAGGACCTGCAGACCAGTGACAATCCGATCGTCGTGGCCCGCTCAAGCGACGAACTGGCTCAGGTGGAGACACTCAGGGAAGAAGCGCGGCTGGCCGCGCAACCCTCCCCGCGAGAGATTGCCGGTCAACCGTCTCCGACCGAAACACCGTCTGAGGTTCCGTCTGCCGCGCCGAGTTCCGAGAGCCCGAAGGTGGGAGGACCGGCCAGGTTCCTGAAAGGAAAACTCTTGTCTGTCGATTGCTCGGCCCCTCCGGCGGCGACGCTGGTCATCGTGGCGGGCCCGAATACATGGCAGATGCGCGCGGCAAACGCCAGCACCACGATCGTCATCGGCGCCGACAAGATCTCGTGTGATTGGAAGAACCAGAAGGTGGCGGTGAATTACCGCCAGACCGGCGACCGTCAGGGCGACATCATTTCGCTCGAGCTTCAGTGAACCAGCGCAAGTCCCATCTCACAACGGGGGCAGCAGTGACTTCCTTACAGCCTTTCCTTCAGCTTCTCGACCAGCTCTCTGGCCACAGCGTGCAGCTCGGCAAGCTGGCCTTTCTTGAATTGAATCTCGGGAGACTGCAAATCCTCCTGAATGCTGCGGCATAGCTGATAGGCTGCTCGCACCCGTTCCGACGCCAGAAGGGAGACTACCCCTCCCGCTTGGCGCTCCGAAAGCTTGGAAGCCACAAATTGCTGGGCCGCCCATGCTGTGTTGCGAATCCGGTTGAGGGCGTCGCGAAAGTCGCTTAGAACCCTGGGATCAACATCGCCTGCCAGGAGTAACTCATGCAAGGCTCGCAATTCGGGGATGGTACTCCGAAGGCGGTTGGAAACATTTACACTTTCTGACTTCGTCTTCACTTCTACTTCTCCACCTCAACCTCTCCAGCGCAAGATACAGACTAGTCTATTTCCCCCCTTGTAGTGCAGACCTCCTAAGATATACCCCCTTCGTAATCCCAATTTGGCGCGGTGTCAATCCACTCAGCGACACAAAGCATCGAGCAGTGGGCCAAACGAAGGGTGCGCGGGTAGGGGCAGACCACCCTCCGCCATCACTTCCTCAAGACTGTCAGGACCGGTCGGCAGACTTAGATCGGTGTCTTCGCGGTAAAACTCGTCACTCTCAGCTTCCGCGAGTGTGACGAATTTGAAGCCTCTGGACCGGTACAACCCCAACAACCGTGGCAACATCTCCGCATCAAGGGCCCCGATGTGCATGAGGAGGACGTAAGGAATATCCCGTCCGTAAAGCGTATGCGAGAGCCCGCGGTAGTAACTGATGCTCTCATCCGCAGCTGCGAGATAGCTGTCTTCGAGGGCGGTAATGGCCTTGGCATCGCCCTGTGTTTTGCATCGGGCATACGGTTCGGTCCATAGATAGTCACCGAAGCTCATGGTGACTCCGGCCACTTTGTAACCGCGCTTTTCAAGAAGCGCTCGAACGCCGGTTTTCTTTTCCGGAGCATCACCTTCGGCAAGAAACGGAAATCGAAACCAGCGCCAGTCTTCTTTCGGCATCCACTTGTTGAGCAGGGACTCGTTACGGTCAACCTCTGCCTCGAACTCCGCGAGTGAATGCTGGTTCAGGTTCATGTGCGACCACGTGTGGTTGCCCAGCGGCTGACCAGCGTCGCGCCAGGCCTGCAACACGGCAACGTCGTCGGGTTTCCGTTCGAGAAGCTGCCCGTTCACGAATCCGTAAGTTGGAGGCACACCAGCATCGTGCAGAGCAGAAAGAATCTTCGACGCTATCTCCGCGCGGGTCGTGCCAGGCGGCAGCGATCCGTGCGCCGGAAGATCATCGAAGGTGAAGGCAATCTGCGGAGGTGCCAGGTCAAACAACGAGAGCGGCACGGCGTTTGCCATTGCAGCATATCCGGCCGGCGAGGGATGGAGGTGGTCCCCGGAGTCAAATGCGGGGAGAAGGCGGTCAGGATGCTCCGGATCCCGCGTAAGCTTATCGAAGTCGATGACCGCATCAAAGTGGCCCGGAGTCCGAATCCATTGGTTTACCGCCTGGTGGTCCGCTTCAGTGCTCGGCCCGGGATGGTAGAACTCTGCCCCTACGAACGGCATAATCGTGGCGCCGAATACCTGGATGCCGTGCGCGTGTGCTCGCCAGATCATCTGTTCATAGGCAGCGGTGATACGTTGCACCAGCGCGTCATGTTCAGCTTTTGGGACTTCTCCCGTCCGCGCCAACATGCCGAGATCGTTGACTCCTTCTAGAACGATCAGGTAGCGAACACCGGGTTGCGCCAGCACGTCATGATCGAAGCGCGCCAGAGCATTGGGGCCGAGCCCGTCGAGCAGAAGGCGATTTCCTCCGACGCCATGGTTCAAAACGGCGAGCTGTTTTCCCGGTCCTTCCTGCAGACGTCGAGCCAGAACGTCAGGCCAGCGGTTGTTGCCATTGGTGGTAGAGCCGCGGCCGTCGGTAATGGAATCGCCCAGAACCACGACAGCAGCCGCCTGGGGAGGAGCAGCTACGTCCACGCCTGAGATGAAATACCAGTGATCCACCTTCCTCGGGTCGGGCAGGTCGGCAGCCGCAACCAAATCGCCGTGCACTAAATAAGAGGTGGTGCGCGAGCCGGGGTGCCCGGTCTGGTTGGCTGGCGGTTCGATACTACGAAGGGTGATGGCTAAGTCCGATAGCGGCGCGGCCGGATATTTTACGGGATCCGAAATATAGTCGGCGCCTGCCGGAACGGTTACATCGGGCGCACCCGAGAAGGTGAGAGCTTGATCAGTCTCAGGGACGATGCTGGCGGAAGAGGTCGATACCGGGCGTGCGATATGAACCGAAGCGAACCGCAACGGAGCGGTGCCAAACCGGTTTGATATATGCACTCGCAGCTCTGCTCCTCCGATGGATAGATGGACAATCTGGCGAAGAGTGCCGTCCTTGAGATCGTCGGGAGCGAGCGCGTTGTGTGGTTCAGGAAGTTGCTGGGACGCGGCCCACGAACCCACCCAGTGGGTCTGCGCATGGCTAATTCCAGTTATGATGTGGAGCAGCAGTGCGGCAGCGAGCGATATCCGAAACCTTGCGTGGATCATTAGAGAACTAGTGCACCTGAGCAGGGCTGATGATGGTGTTCAAACGCGCACGCCAAAAATAACAGGCCCGGTTGGGCGCTGTCTATTCGGACACCCACGGTTCGGACATGTGGAACAGGTCAGTCAGCGTTCTCGGCAAGTGCGCGGCCACTGCCCTGCGCTTAGTGTGCCAGTGTCAACGTGGTAGCAAGGACCGATCGCCAGCGGTATCATCGACGATCTAACATGCTCTGGCTCCCCATCCTCAGAGGACCTCTCAAAGGAAAGCGCTGGCTGTTGGCAACCCGCCTGAATTTCTTCCTCGGCACGTACGAGCCCGAGCAGACCGCGGCATTTCTGGAAACCGTGAACGCTGGGGATGTTGTCTACGACATCGGCGCGCACTGCGGCTATTACGCACTGCTTGCCTCAGGTCTGGTAGGACAAGGAATGGTATTCGCCTTTGAGCCCTCTCCTGGCAACGTCCGGCAATTGCGTTTTCATTGCGAGGCCAACCAGTGCGCCAATGTGACGATTCTGGAAACAGCGATCAGCGACTACTCGGGAAACGCACGATTCGACAACCAAGCCGGTTCGGGCGTGGGGCACCTTTCCGCCACAGGCGCAATCGAGGTTCCGGTGACCACTCTGGATGCCTTGGTAGCCAGGCTGCCTCTGCCCACTGTGATCAAGATCGACGTGGAAGGAGAAGAGGTGGCGGTGCTCGAGGGCGCACGCCAAGTCATCGCCAAGACGAAACCGGCGATCTTCTTGTCGACACACGGCGATGATCTGCGCGAACGTTGCCTGCGATTTCTGCAGGAGTTCGGCTATCGGAACCAATTTTTTACTTCAGGAGATCTCCTCGCCACGGCGGTAGTCTCACTCGCAGAGCGTTGAATCGTGAAGACAACTCCACCGGCGAGCGAGTATCGTGGGCGGCTGGCGCCGTCGCCCACAGGCCTGCTGCATCAGGGGCACGCCCGCACTTTCTGGGCAGCTGCAGAGCGCGCCCGACAGAACGGCGGCACACTGATTCTTCGTAACGAAGACCTGGACCCTCAGCGCTGCCGCAGCGAGTTCGTCCGCGCCATGCTGGAAGACCTGCGCTGGCTCGGCATCGAATGGGGCGAAGGCCCGGACTGCGGAGGGCCGTACGCGCCCTACTCGCAGAGTGAGCGGCGCAGTTACTACCTGGATGCTTGGCGGAAGCTACGTGATGCGGGACAGATTTATCCCTGCACCTGTTCGCGCAAGGACCTGGCGCACGCCGCTACCGCCCCCAACGATTCCGACGACGAGCCCTTGTACCCGGGAAACTGCCGCGCGCGAACCGATGCGGCCACTTATGTGCAACCAGTGGGAGTGAATTGGCGCTTCCGGGTGCTGGAGGGAGAAGTCGTCAGCTTTACGGACTTGCACGCCGGTCCGCAGCAGTTTGTCGCCGGTCGCGATTTCGGGGACTTTGTAGTCTGGCGCCGCGATGATGTCCCGGCGTATCAGCTGGCAGTCGTTGTAGACGATGCAGAGATGCGTATCACGGAGGTCGTACGCGGGGCCGATCTTCTGAAGTCCACAGCCAGGCAGTTGCTCCTGTACCGGGCACTGGGATGGAAACCGCCGGAGTTCTACCACTGCGATCTCGTCTGCGACGAGGCGGGCGTGCGCTTGGCCAAGCGCCACGATGGGCTCAGCATCCGCCGGCTGCGGGAGAGTGGGAAACGACCAGCGGACATTGTGTGAACAAAGCAGATTCCTCGGGACTTAAGTCCCCCGGAAATGCCCATCAGTAAGCAGAGTTTCACTTCGTGGGGACGATTTCAAAGTGGACTTCGATGATGTCCTTTACCTTCACACCGCCTCCGGCGATAGTGATCGGAGTAATACCAAAGTCGGTCTGCTTGAGCTTGACAGTTCCGGAATAGTGGCCCGCTGAAAAAGAAACGGGCAGCTCAATAGAGCGTGTCGCGCCGTGCAAGGTAAGATCTCCGCGGACCAGGAAAGCGCCGGAGTCCCGCGGTTCCACACTGGTCGAAGCAAAAGCAATCTCAGAGAAGCGCTCAATATCGAGAACCTTCGCGCTCTTCATGGTGCGCTCAATATCGGCACGCTCAGAGTCCTTGACGCCCGGATCGAGGACTTTCATTTCTGAAGTCCGGAAACGAAGCTCGACGGTTCGTTTCTCGGCGTCGAGTTTGCCGGAAGCGAGCGGCGCCGAGATCGTATGGTCGTGAGCGAAAACGGAAAAGAACCCAGACTTGAAGACGCGCACGGTGATCGTGGAGGCTGCGGTGTCGATCTCAACCGCATGAGCCGCCGCGAACTGCAAGGAAAGCAGTAGGAAGCAGAGAAGTGCAAGTTTTCGCATAAGCCAATCGGCCGGGGCTGCTGTTGAGATCGAAAACCGCAGTGTGCATAGTGTAAGGACCATCAGCGTTGCCGCGCAAGGCGATGGAAGGCGGTGAACAGGTATTAAGTCTCTATGCCCACGTAGCAGACCCTGCCCACCAGGTAGTCGGCGGGACTCTTCCCTGCAGCCATCGCCATCACTTCCACAGGATAGGCCTGGTTGCTCGGACGAAGCACAAGGTTCCTGCCGGCTAATTCCACATATTTGATGGTGCAGGTTCCGTTCTTTGCCACCCCATACATGCTCGCCTCACCCTTGCGATAGGGCTTCAGCGAGTTGTAGTGGCGATCGAGGAGCACGGTCGCGCCCGGCAAAAGACGCGGATACATACTCATGCCTTCGCGGGCATCGACCTTGATCAGCACGAAACGCTCCCAGTGAGCGCGATCGCCTTCGGTTTCGCAGCGCAGCTTGCGCAGGAAGCTTTGCCGAAAAGTGGCCACATCTTTGACGTTCATACTGGTGACGAGAGGCTCCGCAGTGGCAACCTCCGGCTCTACCAGGGCAACTTTGCAGAAGCCTTCGTCGCTGGGAGGCAGAACGGTAGCCCGCTTGTTAACCTCCTGAGGGTCGAGCAGGTCCAGCACCGACAAGCGCTGCACATTAAGCACCTTATCCATGCCTTCCACGCTCAATCCGCGTTTGCGGTTAAGAAAATTGGAGATATGGGCCTGCTTGAAGCCTGTCTGCTCGGCAAGCCGAAGGCCGGTAAGTTCCCCCTCTTCAATGCGGGCGAGCAATGTGCGGCGAAGGTTGTCCTGCAAAGCCTTGAATTTCATCGGGAATGGCTCTTTTGCATACCGCTTCTTGACATTTCAGTGACAACTAACACATCTTTCAGACAATATACTGCTTGACGTAGTAAAACTTATAGCTATACGATCACTTCTCATTATATCTCGTTTCCTGAGGATGGAGACACGTATGGAAAGCCATGCAAACATAGAAAGCGA
>Ga0335070_10004643_pt1 | contig 16088 bp, 14 predicted proteins | sample Lox_Sample_13_FD_206722 | JGI IMG/M metagenome (GOLD analysis project Ga0335070, IMG submission 206722) | Soil microbial communities from Loxahatchee National Wildlife Refuge, Florida, United States - Lox_Sample_1.3 | ecosystem: Environmental > Terrestrial > Soil > Wetlands | place: USA... | reverse complement strand
TCTCGCGCGCGCCCTTGGTCCAGTCGATGCGGCCGTCGTCGGTCTTGCGCCCGCGGAAGTAGCCGCCCTGCGAGAGGTCCTGGCTGCGGGGCTCGGCGGTGCCGTCCACGAGCCGCGGCAGCGCGCGGTAGAGCACGAGCTCGGCGGCGACCGTCACCTTGCGCAGGACGTCGATCGCCCGGTCGTCGGGCAGGATCGGCACCTCCATCTGGTCCACGATGCGCCCGGCGTCGGGCTTGGCCACCATCTCGTGCAACGTGGCGCCGGTGCTCTTCTCGCCGCGCAGCACCGCCCAGTTCACCGGCACGCGCCCCCGGTACTTGGGCAGCAGCGAGCCGTGCATGTTGTAGGCGCCGCGCATCGCGGTGGCGAGCACCGCGGGCGAGAGCATGTAGCGGTAGTAGAACGAGAAGATGAAGTCGGGCGCGATGTCGGCGAGCCGCGCGAGGAACTCCGGCGCATTGGGCTCGGTGGGCGTCACGGCCTCGATGTCGTTGTCGCGGGCCAGGCGCTCCACGCTTTCGAACCAGATGCGCTCGTTGGGGTCGTCGCGGTGGGTGACGACGAGGGCCACGTCGACGCCCTGCGCGAGGAGGACCGAGAGGCAGCGCACGCCCACGTCGTGGTAGGCGAAGACTACGGCGGTCGGGGAGCCGCTCATGCGTCCGTTTTCTCGAGCAGCGCCTGGATCAGGTAGCGGGGCCGCTCGCGCACCTGCTGGTAGATGCGGCCGACGTACTCGCCGATGAGCCCGAGGCCGAAGAGCACCATGCCGGTGAGGAAGAACTGCAGGATGTCGCGGTCCCAGATGACCCACAGGCCGTTGCCCTGGCCGGAGACCACGCGCTGCACGATGACCACGACGTAGACGCCGAGCGACATGACCGAGACGAAGATGCCGAACAGCGAGAAGAGCTGCAGCGGCATCACGGAGAAACCGGTGACGATGTCGAAGTTGAGGCGGATCAGCTTGTAGAGCGAGTACTTGGATTCGCCCGCCTGGCGCTCCTCGTGCTCCACCTCGACCTCGGCGGGGCGCTGCGAGTACGAGTAGGCGAGGGCGGGGATATAGGTGCTCACCTCGCGAGAGGCGCGGATCGCGTCGATGATGGGCCGGTCGTAGGCGCGCAGCATGCAGCCCTGGTCCGTCATCTGGATGTGGGTGATGCGCTCGCGCAGGCGGTTCATCGCCTTGGAGGCCCAGCGCCGCCACGCGGCGTCCTGCCGCATGCGCCGGATCGAGCCCACGTAGTCGTGGCCCTCGTCCATCTTGGCGAGCAGCTTGGCGATTTCCTCGGGGGGATTCTGCAGGTCGGCATCGAGCGTCACGATGCGCTTGCCGCGCACGTGCTCGAAGCCCGCGAGGATCGCCATGTGCTGGCCGAAATTGCCGTTGAAGAGGATCACCCGGGTCACGTCCGGGCGCTTCTGGAACTGCTCGCGCAGCATCGCGGCCGACCGGTCCAGGCTGCCGTCGTTCACGAACACGACCTCGTAGGATTGGCCCAGCGCATCGAGCGCGGGATAGAGTCGCGCGAAGAGCGCGGGCAGCACCGCCTCCTCGTTGTAGACCGGGATGACGACCGAGACGGCCGGGTGGTCCACCGTCACGCCGCCTTGCGCCGCATCACGCGCGAGAGCGTCGTGACCACGCGGTCCACGTCGTGCTCGCGCATTTCGGGGAAGAGCGGCAGGGTGACGGTCTCGCGGGAGATGCGCTCGGAGACCGGGAACATGCCTTCCTTGAAGCCCTTGCGGCGGAAGAGCGAGGTGAGGTGGATCGCCTCGTAGGAGACCCCGGTGCCGATGCCTTCGGCGTGCAGCGCGTCGCGAACGGCCTTGCGCGTGGTGCCCAGCGCCTGGAGCGGCAGCAGCACCGTGAACATGTTCCAGCTGTGGCCCGGGTTGTCGCGCGGCGGCAGGCATTCGGGCGTGAGCAGGTCGTCGCCCTCGAGGGCCGCGAAGTACAGGTGCGCGATGCGCTCGCGCATGCGGCACCACTCGTCCAGGTGGCGCAGCTGCTCGAGGCCCAGGCGCGCCGAGACGTCCGAGAAGTTGTACTTGAGGCCCGCCCGCTCCACGTCGCGCGTGCCGTCGGGCAGCCGCCTGATGCCGTGGAAGCGCATCTCCTCCACGAGCGCGGCCTCGCGCGCGTCGTTCAGCACCAGCGCGCCGCCCTCGATGGTGGTGATGTTCTTGTTGGGGTGGAAGCTGAACGAGACGATGTCGCCCGAGGCGCCCACGGCGCCGCGCGAGGTGCGCGAGCCGATCGCAAGGGCCGCGTCCTCGAGGATGCGCACCTTGTGCGCGCGCGCGAACTCATCGAGGACGTCCGGGTCGAGCGGCGCGTTGTAGTGCGTGGGCAGCAGCATCTTCGTGCGTGGCGTGACCGCCGCGCGCGCCTGCGCCATGTCGAGGTTGCGCGAGCGAAGGTGCACGTCCACGAACACGGCCTTGGCGCCAGCGCGCTCCACCACGTTGCCGGTCACGAAGAAGCTCTGCGCGGGGATGATCACCTCGTCGCCCGGCCCCACGCCGGCGAGCTCGAGGCCCAGCTGCATCGCCGCGGTGGCGGAGGTGAGCGTGCGCACCGGGCGGCCGCCGAAGCGCTCCGACAGCGCCTCCTCGAAGGCGGCCACGCGCGGGCCGGTCACGATCCAGCGCGAGCGCAGCGTGTCGGCCACCGCCGCGATCATCGACTCGTCGATGGTGGGGCGCGCGAAGGGGAGGTATTCCATCTAGGAGCGCGTCACCAGGACCACGCCGACCACGATGAAGCCGATGCCCACCAGCTTCTGCGCGCCGAGGGATTCGCCGAACAGGAAATAGGCGGCGACCGCGTTCACGATGTATCCCACCGAGAGCATCGGATAGGCCACGCTCACCGGAACGCGCGACAGGCCCAGGATCCAGACCACGACGCTCACCACGTAGCAGCCGAGGCCGGCCAGCACGAACGGGCTCTGCGCGAGCTTCAGGCCCGCGGGCACGAGGCTGTCGAGGGCGAACGAGAACTGGCCCACGCGGTTGGTGCCCGCCTTGAGGAAGAGCTGGGCCGCCGCGTTCAGCAGCACGCCCGAGATGAGGAACGAGAAGGTGATGGGGCTCACGGCTTGCGGACGAGGACGCGGCGCGGGTCGCTTTGCACGACCTGCATCGGCAGGCCTGCCGCCTTCATTTTTTCGTATGCACCGGGCTGCATTATAGCCAGCGCATCGCCCGGCCGCAGCCATTCGGCGGGGAAATCGTCGAGGTGCGCGACGGCGAGCTCCGGTTGCGCGGCGAGCCCCGTCTCGAACTCATCGACGTAGCTCACCAGCGTGAGCGTGCGCCCAGTGTAGAACGGCACGGTCTGGTCGTAGTAGGACACGCTGTACAGGCGGGTGGACGGTCCCAGCAGGGGCTTCATCGCCGCGGCGACCGCGATGCCCGACTGCCGCGGCGTGAGCGTCTCGTAGGCCTTGCCGAGCAGGCCGACCGCCACCAGGCTTCCGATCGCCACGGCCGCCAGGGCCTGCCAGCGGCGCGCCTCGCGAAGCTGGACGAGGCTCGCGACGGCGGCGAGCACCAGGGCGAGCGCCGAGGCCGCGGCCCAGGGCCGCGCGGCCACGTAGAGCTCCTGGTTCCAGGCATCGCGCGTGAGGCTCGGAAGCACGGCGGCGCACGCGGTGAGCGCGGCGGCCGCGGCGAGCAGCAGCCAGGCCGATATGGCGAGCCGCGGTAGGGGAGCGCGCACGAGGTAATGGCCGAGCGCGAAGGCGAGGGACGGAACGAGCGGCAGGACGTAGGCCGGCAGCTTCGAGCCCGAGGCGCTGAAGAAGACGAGGATGAAGGCGCTCCACGCGAGGCTCATGCGCAGGGCGAACCCGGCTTCCGGGGACTTCCAGGCGTGCCGGAGGCAAGCCACCAGCGAGTACATCCACGGAAGGAATGCCGCCAGCACGATGGGCAGGAAGAACCACGCCGGCTGCACGCGCCGGTGCTCGTGGGTGAGGAAGCGCTCGAAGTGCTCGTGGATGAAGAAGAAGCGCGCGAATTCCGGGTTGGCCGCGGACACCGCGATGAACCACGGTGCGGCGATGGCGAGGAAGATCACGAGGCCCCATCCCCAGTGCATGCGCCGCAGGATCCCGGCGTCGCGGCGCAGCAGCATCGCGAAGAACACCGCGGCGCCCGCGAAGACGATGCCCACGAGGCCCTTGGAGAGGACGGCGAGCGCCATCGCCGCCCACGCGGCGAGCATCCAGCGGCGCTGCGCGCCGGGGCTCGCCCCGGCCTCCTCGGAGAGCAGGAAGGCGAAGAACGTGGCGCTCGTCCAGAGGGTGAGGCCCATGTCGAGCGTGACGATGCCGGCGAGGGCCATGAAGTACGGGCTCGCGGCGAGTACCAGCATCGTGGCGAGCCCCGTGTCGTTTCCCGCGAGCCGCGCGGCGGCGAAGCCGGCGAACGCGAGGCTCGCCAACCCCGCGAGCCACACGTAGAGCCGCGCCGACCACTCGTGCTCGCCGAACAGCTCGAAGGCCACGGCGGTGGCCCAGTACTGCAGCGGCGGCTTCTCGAAATACTTGATGCCGTTCAGCCGCGGCGTGACCCAATCGCCGCTCGCCACCATCTCGCGCGAGATCTCGGAATAGCGTCCCTCGTCGGGATTGGCGAGCGGGCGGCCCAGGCCCAGCAGCCCCACCGCGAGCGTGACGGCCACGAGCGCCGCGGCGAGCCAGCGCGGGAAGGGAAGGATCACCGCGTCACGCCTGGAGCAGGACGACCACCGCGCCGCCGCCCCCATGCGCCGCGCGCGGCTCCACGAAGGCGATGACGTCGTCGCGCCGCGCGAGCAGGCGGCGCACGCGGCGCTTGAGGACCGGCTCCCGGCCCGGCGAGCGCAGCCCCTTGCCGTGCACCACGCGCACGCAGCGCAGCCCCCGCTTGCGGCAATCGGCCATGAAGGCCGCGGTCTCCAGCGCGGCCTCGTCGGCGGTGAGCCCGTGCAGGTCGATCTCGTCCTGCACGACCCAGTGCGTGCGGCGCAGCTTCCTCAGGATGTCGCGCGGCAGGCCCGGGCGCAGGTACGAGCCGTCGTCCTCCACCTCGGCCTCGTCGTCGAACGTCGAGCGGGCGAGCTCCTCGAGCACCGCGCGCTCGTCCTCGTTGCGCTTGTGGGGAATGGGCGGCGCGGGAGCGCGCCACGGCTCGACGCGATTGGTGGGCGCGATGGGCGCCACGTCGCGCACGGCCTCGCGAAACTCGTCGTCCCGCGCCTCGCGCCTCGTGCCCCGCGCCTGGCTCACCCCAGGCTCTCGAGATACTTGTCCGCGTCGAGCGCCGCCATGCAGCCCGTGCCGGCGCTGGTGACGGCCTGCCGGTACACGTGGTCCTGCACGTCGCCCGCGGCGAACACGCCTGCAACGCTCGTGGCGGTGGCGCCGCCCTCGAGGCCGCTCTTCGTGACGATGTAGCCGTTCTTCATCTCGAGCTGCCCGTCGAAGATCTCGGTGTTGGGGCGGTGGCCGATGGCGATGAAGCATCCGGTGAGGGCGAGCTCCTTCGTCTTGCCGTCCTTCGTGGACTTGATGCGCACGCCGGTCACGCCGGACTTGTCGCCCAGCACCTCGTCGAGCGTGTGGTCCCACGCGATGCTGGCCTTGCCCTCGGCCACCTTCGCGAGGAGCTTGTCCTGCAGGATCTTCTCGGCGCGGAACTTGTCGCGGCGGTGGACCACGGTCACGTGCCTCGCGATGTTGGTGAGGTAGAGCGCTTCCTCCACCGCGGTGTTGCCGCCGCCCACGACGCACACGTCCTGGCCCTTGTAGAAGAACCCGTCGCAGGTCGCGCAGCCGGACACGCCCTTGCCCATGAAGGCCTGCTCGCTCTCGAGCCCGAGGTACATGGCCGAGGCGCCCGTCGCGATGATGAGCGCGTCGCAGGTGTACGTGCCCGCGTCGCCCACGAGCGCGATGGGCCGCTCGTTCAGCCTCGCGGTGTGGATCTGGTCGAAGATGATCTCGGTCTCGAAGCGCTCCGCGTGCTTGAGGAAGCGCTCCATGAGCTCCGGGCCCTGCACGCCCATGGCATCGGCGGGCCAGTTGTCCACGTCGGTGGTGGTCATGAGCTGGCCGCCCTGGGCAAGCCCCGTGATGAGCACGGGCTTCAGGTTGGCGCGTGCGGCATACACGGCCGCCGTGTATCCGGCGGGGCCGGAGCCGAGGATGAGAAGGCGCGAGTGGCGTGTTGTCACGGTCGGGTTGCGGAAAATGGGGTTCGCGGTCGGTGAAAACCACGATTATCGCATCCTGCCTATGCTGCGTATCTGCCTGAAATTAAGGGGGTATCTGAGAACTCGCCCCTAACCGTTTGACAAATAAGGCCATTTTGGGTATTAGACAACCATGATCCAGGACGTCAAGAAGCCTGCCGTGGGCGAGCGCACCATGACGCTCAAGGCGGTCCCGTTTTTCACCCAGCTCTCCGACAAGGAGCTCGACCTCATTCGCGGCGTGGCCGCCGAGAAGAGCTACCCGAAGAACGCGGTGGTGCTCACCGAGGGCGAGATGGGCGACTCGCTCTACATGATCGTGTCGGGCAAGGTGAAGGTCTTCATCGGCGACGAGGAAGGCCGCGAGATCATCCTGAAGATCCTCGGGCCCGGCGCCTTCTTCGGCGAGATGTCGATGATCGACAAGCAGCCGCGCTCGGCCTCGGTCACCACCATCGAGGCCTCGACCTTCCTCGTGCTCGCGCACACCGGATTCGAGCGCTGCGTGGAGCAGGAGCCGCGCATCGCCAACGTCGTGATGCAGATGCTCGCGCAGCGCGTGCGCGAGGCCGACCGCAAGATCGGCACGCTCGCGCTCATGGACGTGTACGGGCGCGTGGCGAGCACGCTCCTGGAGCTGTCCGTGTACAACAACGGCAAGCTCGTGGTGGGCGAGAAGCTCTCGCAGCAGGACCTCGCCAACATGGTGGGCGCCTCGCGCGAGATGGTGAACCGCATCCTCAAGGACCTCTCGGACCGCGGCTTCATCTCCATCGAGTCGAAGTCGATCACCATCATCAACCGGGAGCTCCCGCCATCGCTGTAACGACGGTCCCCAACACGCATCCGCGCCTGGGGCGCGCCATCCGCGAGGCCGCCTGGATCGTCCTTGCCGCGGCGGGCGGATACCTCGCCCTCATCCTCTTCACCTACAGCCGTTCCGACCCGGGCCCGTCGTTCAGCGGAACGGGCGCGGCGATCGCCAACAAGGGCGGCGCCATGGGGGCGTGGCTCGCCGACGCCTTCTACTACGTGTTCGGCATGTCCGCGTGGTGGTGGGTCGGGCTCGCCGTGTTCGGCATCTCGAGGCTCTACCGGCGCGTCGAGGCGTGGGAAGCTCCCAACCGCCGCAGCGTCGCGGTCTCGCTCACGGGATTCGCCGTCGTGCTGGCCGCCTCCTGCGCCCTCGAGGCCATGCGCATGCAGGGGCTGGGCGCGGGCTGGGGCTTCGCCCCGGGCGGCGCGCTGGGCGCCGTGCTCGCGGCCGCGCTCGCGCCCCTGCTGGGATTCACGGGCGCCACGCTCCTGCTCCTCGCGTTGCTCGCCGGGGGCGTGAGCCTCTTCACGGGGCTTTCGTGGCTGCGCGTCTCCGAAGTGCTCGGCGCGGGGCTCGAGTGGGCCTGGCTCGTGGCCAGGCGGCGCATCGAGGCGCGCCGCGACCGCGAGGAGGGGCGGCTGGCGGCGCAGGAGCGCGAGGAAAAGGTCGAGGAAGCGAAGAAGATCTTCGAGGACCACGAGCCGATCCGCATCGAGATGCCGGCGGTGCACGTGCCCAAGAGCGAGCGCATCGTGCGCGAGAAGCAGGTGCCGCTCTTCGCGGACCTGCCGGACTCGCCGCTGCCGCAGCTCTCGCTCCTCGATCCGCCCGACACGCACATCGAGCGCCCGACCGCGGAGACGCTCGAATACACCTCGCGCCTCATCGAGCGCAAGCTCCTCGACTTCAACGTGCAGGTGAAGGTGGTCGCGGCCTATCCGGGGCCGGTGATCACGCGCTACGAGATCGAGCCGGCGGTGGGCGTGAAGGGCGCGCAGGTGGTGAACCTCGCGCGAGACCTCGCGCGCGCGCTTTCCGTGACGGCGATCCGCGTGGTGGAGACGATCCCCGGCACCTCGTGCATGGGCCTGGAGATCCCGAACCCGAAGCGCGAGATCGTGCGCCTGTCGGAGATCGTGGGCTCGCAGGCCTACGCCGACATGCATTCGAAGATCACGCTCGCGCTCGGCAAGGACATCACCGGCAAGCCGGTGGTCGCCGACCTCGCGAGGATGCCGCACCTGCTGGTGGCCGGCACGACCGGCTCGGGCAAGTCGGTCGCGATCAACGCGATGATCCTGTCGCTCCTCTACAAGGCGACGCCGGGCGAGGTGCGCCTGATCCTCGTCGACCCGAAGATGCTGGAGCTCTCGACCTACGAGGGCATCCCGCACCTGCTCGCCCCCGTCGTGACCGACATGCGCCAGGCCGGGGCGGCGCTGCACTGGTGCGTGGCGGAGATGGAGCGGCGCTACAAGCTCATGTCGGCGCTCGCGGTGCGCAACCTCGCGGGCTACAACCAGAAGGTGCGCGAGGGGATCGAGAAGAAGCAGCCGTTGAAGCACCCGTTCACGCTCACCCCCGACAATCCCGAAGACCTCGAGACGCTGCCGCTGCTGGTGGTGGTGATCGACGAGCTCGCCGACCTGATGATGGTCTCGGGCAAGAAGGTCGAGGAGCTGATCGCGCGCCTCGCGCAGAAGTCGCGCGCCTGCGGGATCCACCTGATCCTCGCCACGCAGCGCCCGTCGGTGGACGTCATCACGGGCCTCATCAAGGCCAACGTCCCGACGCGCATCGCGTTCCAGGTTTCCGCGAAGGTGGACTCGCGCACGATCCTCGACCAGCAAGGCGCCGAAAGCCTGCTCGGCCAGGGCGACATGCTCTACCTCATGCCGGGCGGCGGCATGCCGCAGCGCGTGCACGGCGCCTACGTGGCCGACGCCGAGGTCCACCGCGTGGTGGAGTCGCTGAAGAAATTGGGCGCGGCGCAGTACATCGACGGCATCCTCGACGAGCCCGAGCCGGAATTGAACGCGCCGGGCGAAGGCGCGGTCTCAGGCGAAGCCGATCCCCTCTACGACCAGGCCGTGCAGATCGTCCTGCAGAACAAGCGTGCGTCCATCTCCCTCGTCCAGCGCCACCTGCGCATCGGCTACAACCGCGCCGCGCGCCTCATCGAGGACATGGAGAAGGCGGGGCTGGTGACGCCCATGGCGTCGAACGGGAACCGCGAGATCATCGTTCCCAGCCGGGAGAAGTAGCTTGTTTCGCCATGCCGCGTCGGCGCTCCTCGCCGCCTCGTGCCTCTTGCCACGCGCCGGTCTCGCCAATGGCCTCGACGACTTCCTCGCCTTCAACGGCGCGACGAAGAGCGCCACTGCGCGCTTCGAGCAGCAGGTCTTCGACCGGGCCGGCAAGGTGGTCGAGCGCGCCTCCGGCACCTTCGCCTTCGCGCGGCCCGGCAAGTTCCGCTGGACCTACGAGAAGCCCAACAAGCAGATCCTCGTGGCCGACGGCGCCAGGCTCTGGATCTACGACCCGGACCTGAACCAGGTCTCGGTGAAGCACATCGACAACGCGATCTCGTCCACGCCCGCCGCGCTGCTCGCGGGCAGGGAAGACATCACGGCGCTCTTCACGCTGCGCGACGCGGGCGCCGCCGACGGGCTCGAATGGGTCGAGGCCGCGCCCAAGTCCCGCGACACCGGCTTCGACCGCGTGCGCCTGGGCCTCGCGGACAAGAAGCTCGCCGCCATGGAGCTCTACGACCAGCTGGGCGGCCACACGCTGCTGCGCTTCACCGAGCTCAAGGCGAACGCGCACGTGGCCGCCGACACCTTCCGCTTCTCGCCGCCCGATGGTGCCGACGTGATCGAGGACGCCCCGGCTAAACGCTGAGCCGCCGCCGTAGAATGCGGGGGCAAGGAGGACTCCAACGGCATGAGGCCCTGGAGCATCAAGGATCGGGTCTCTCTCGCTGTCGCGCTGCTCTTCGTGGTGGCGCTGGTCGCCGCGGGGATGGTGCAGCGTCGCTTGGTGCAGGGCGACATCATCCGCCTCGTGACCGAGCAGCAGGCCTCGCTCGTCGAGCGCGTAGGCCGCGATATCGACTCGAAGTTCGAGACCGGGGCGGGGGCGCTGTCGGCCACGGCCTCGCACCTCGACGAGCGCGACCTCGCCGACCCGCGCGAGCTGCGCCGCCAGTTGGCCGCGCATCCGGCGCTGCTATCGCTCTTCGACGACATCCTGGTGCTGGACGCCCGCGGCATCGTGATCGCCGACAGTCCCGAGGTCGTCGGGCGCACCGGCGTCGATGCCTCCGACCGCGCGTTCTTCAAGGAGGTGTTCCGTTCCGGCAAGACGGTGGTCTCCGAGCCCGCGCTGGGCAGGACGCGCCGCGAGCCCATCGTGCAGCTGGCCGCGCCGATCCGCGCGAGCGATGGCCAGATCGCCGGCGTGCTGCTGGGCGTGATCCGCCTTTACCGTTCGACCTTCCTCGGGCGCCTGGGCGACGAGCGGATCGGGAAGACCGGCTACTTCTCGATCCTTACCCGGGGCCCGAAACCGCTGTTCGTCGTGCATCCGCAGCGCTCGCGCATCCTCCAGGAGCGGCCCGCCAATGGCGCGCGCGCAGTGACCGACGCGATCGCCGGATTCGAGGGGACCCGCCAGGACATCTCGAGCGCCGGCGTCCCGACGCTCTACACGACCAGGCTGCTGCACGCCGTACCCTGGGTCCTGGTCGCTGCGGTGCCGGTCGACGAGGTGTTCGCCCCGATCCAGGCCGCGCTGCGGCGCTTCTGGATCATCGTGGGCGCGGCTACGGCGGTGCTGGTTCCGCTCGTCTGGCTCGTGGTGCGCCAGCTCCTGCGGCCGCTGCAGCTGCTGCGCGGCTCGATCGCGGGGCTTCGCGAGGGCGAAGGCGAGTTCGTGCCGATCCCCGTGACCCGGCCCGACGAGGTGGGGGAGATCACCAGGCAGTTCAACGAGTTGATGCGCCAGCGCCTGGGCGCCGAGAAGGCACAGCGCGAGAGCGAGGCAAGGCTGCGCCTGATCGCCGACAACGTGCCCGCGTTGATCTCCTATGTCGACGCCGAGCTGCGCTTCCGGTTCGCCAACTCGGCCTATCGCGAGTGGCTGGGGCTCGATCCCGAAGCGATGGTGGGCCGGCGCGTCGACGACGTATTCGACGATGCGAACTACCGGGCCACGGTCCTGCCGCACCTGCAGCGCGCGCTGGCCGGAGAGGCGACCACCTACGAGTGGGAGATCCTCGCGCGCGAAGGCCCGCGCACCGTGCGCACGTCCTCCTTTCCGAGCAAGGGGCCCTCGGGCGAGGTGGTGGGCATCTACAACCTCACCACCGACATCACGCGCGACCGCGAGCTGCAGGTCGAGCTCGACCGCCTCGCCCGCCGCGATTCGCTCACGGGCCTGCACAACCGGCGCAGCTTCATGGAGATCCTGCCGCAGGCGCTCGCGCGCGCCGCCCTGCAACAGCGCTGGCTCGCGCTCCTGTTCGTCGACCTGGACCACTTCAAGGCGGTGAACGACGACTACGGCCATGAGGCGGGCGACGAAGTGCTGCATGCCGTGGCCGAACGCCTCGAGGGTTGCGTGCGCGCCACGGACACGGTCGCGCGCCTCGGCGGCGATGAATTCACGGTGATCGTGGAGGGGCTCGATACGCCGGAGGAAGCCGAGGTCATCGCCGCGAAGATCGTCGCCGCCGTCGGCCAGCCGATCGGGAGGGGGCGCAGGACCTACCGCGTGAGCGCGAGCGTCGGCGTCGCCGCCTGCCGCGGCGGCCCGATCGATCCGGACGAGCTGCTCAAGCGCGCCGACTCGGCCGCGTATGCGGCGAAGAACGCGGGGCGCGGGCGCTACGAGAGGGCCGAACCCTTGGCCGCGGCGACGCCGTGAGCCCGGCGAGCCCGTGCGCCTTGCGGCAGGACGGCACCCCGGAGGTATCCAGCCGGCGAAAAAGGGGGCAGAATCCGGAGCCAACGAGACAAGAAAAGGGAGGCAAGGCAATGCGCACGGGAACGTTCAGGCAGTGGGTACTAGGCTGTTTCCTCGTTGTGGCGTCGGCACTTTCGGCATACGCGGCCCCCGTAACGATTCCGTTCGTGTATAGGGGCGGGGCGGCGTCGGCGGTGGGCAGCGTGACGTTCGAGAGCACTCTCATCAGCAACCCGGGCCTCAACAATTTTGCGCTGCCCAATCCCGCGGTTCTCGGCATCAGCATGACCGTGACGGGCGCGGCGGCCGGTAACGGCACGTATACGATCGCCGACTTCACCGGGGTTGTATTCGATACCCACGGCGGCACGCTCGACCTTTCGCGGCCCCTCATCGGCCAGCCCACCAGCGGCGCCCCCTGGGGCACGAGGCAAGACGGGACGGCCGGCGACCTGAATTTCTTCTCCGGGGGGCCCGCCCCCAACGGTGTCTTCTTCTTCACTCTCGCCGCGAATGGCGGCATCGCGGATGCCATGATCCTCGTGGGTCCGCTGAATCCCATCCCGACGTTGAGCCAGTGGGCGATCCTCGTGCTGGCGCTGCTTCTTGCAGGCATCGGGATCGCCAGGGCGAGGCGCATCCGCTCCTAGTCCGGACAGCCGTGGCTCCCGGCGCGCCCGCCCCGCGCGCCGGGCGATAATCGGGGCATGAGCCAGCCGCGCGATCTCTTCACCGCCACGGGCGAGGTCTACGTCCCCCTCGCCGAGCGGCTACGGCCCCGGAGCGTCGAGGAAGTGGTGGGCCAGCGCCACCTGCTGGGCGAAGGCAAGCCGCTTTCCATCGCGCTCAAGTCCGGCAAGCCGCATTCGATGATCCTGTGGGGCCCGCCGGGCGTGGGCAAGACCACGCTCGCGCGGCTCATGGCCAGCGTCTTCAACGCGGAGTTCATCACGATCTCCGCGGTGCTCGCGGGTGTCAAGGAGATCCGCGAGGCCGTCGAGCGGGCGAAGCTCTCGCGCGACCAGTACGGGCGCGCGACGATCGTGTTCGTGGACGAAGTGCACCGCTTCAACAAGGCGCAGCAGGACGCGTTCCTGCCGCACGTGGAGTCGGGCCTCTTCACCTTCATCGGGGCGACCACCGAGAACCCGTCCTTCGAGGTGATCGGGGCGCTCCTGTCGCGCGCCCAGGTCTACGTGCTCGAAAGCCTCAAGCCCGAGGAGCTGGACACGGTCATCGCCCGCGGCTTCGAAGCGGAGAAGGTGGACTCGACCGCGGATGCCCGCGCGCGCATCGCGGAGTTCGCCGACGGCGATGCGCGGCGCGCACTGAACCTGGTGGAGCAGGTTGCGCAGGCCGCCCGCGTGGAAGGCCGGCGCGGCGCGGACGTGGATTTCGTGAACACCGTCGCGCAGCGGGCGGGACGGCGCTTCGACAAGGGCGGCGAGAACTACTACGACCAGATCTCGGCCCTGCACAAGAGCGTGCGCGGCAGCGACCCGGACGCCTCGCTCTACTGGCTCGTGCGCATGCTCGACGGCGGCGTCGATCCGCGCTACCTCGCGCGGCGAATGATCCGCATGGCGACCGAGGATATCGGCCTCGCCGACCCGCGCGCGATGGAGGTGGCGCTCAACGCCGCGGAGATCTACGAGCGCCTCGGCACGCCCGAGGGGGAGCTCGCGCTCGCCGAGTGCGTGATCTACCTCGCGGTGGCCGCGAAGTCCAACGCGGTGTACACGGCCTACGGCGCCGCGCGCGCGTTCGTGGCCGAGGACGGCACGCGCCCGGTCCCGCTGCACATCCGCAACGCGCCGACCAAGCTCATGAAGAACCTGGGCTACGGGAAGGACTACCGCTACGCCCACGACGAGGACGAGGGCTACGCGGCGGGCGAGAGCTACCTGCCCGACGGGATGCCGCGCCAGGAGTGGTACCGCCCGACCGATCGCGGGCTGGAGGCGAAGATCCGCGAGAAGCTCGAGCACCTGCGCCGCAGGGACGAGGACGCGAAGAAGATAAAATGACGCCATGCTCGACATCCAACTGCTCCGCAAGGACCTCCCCGCCGTCGTCGCGGGCCTGAAACGCCGCGGCTTCGACTTCGACGAGGCCCGGTTCCGCACGCTCGACGAGGAGCGCAAGAAGCTGCAGTCGCGCACCGAGGAGCTGCAGGGCAAGCGCAACACGCTGTCCAAGCAGATCGGCGTGCTCAAGGGCAAGGGCGAGGACGCCTCGGGCGTCATGGCCCAGGTGGCCGGCCTCGGCGACGAGCTGAAGGCCAACGAGGCCGCGCTCGCCGCCAACCAGGACAAGCTCAACGCCTTCCTGCGCGTGATCCCCAACATCCCGCGCGCCGAGGTGCCGGGGGGCAAGTCGAGCGACGACAACGTCGAGGTGCGCCGCTGGGGCGAGCCGCGCAAGTTCGATTTCCCGGTGAAGGACCACGTGGACGTGGGCGTGGCGCTGGGCGGCCTCGACTTCGACACCGCGGCGAAGATCGCGGGGGCGCGCTTCTACGTCCTCAAGGGCCCCGTGGCGCGCCTGCACCGTGCGATCGGGCAGCTCATGCTCCAGATGCACACCGAGGAGCACGGCTACACCGAGGTGTACGTGCCGTACATGGTCAACGCGAAGGCGGCGGACATGCCCTCGTCGCTCGCCAAGTTCCACGACGACCTCTTCAAGATCGAGGGGCGCGACCTCTACCTCATCCCGACCGCCGAGTATCCGGTCACGAACTTCGTCGCCGACGAGATCGTCGACGCGAAGCGCCTGCCGCTCAAGTTCACCGCGTACAGCCCGTGCTTCCGCTCCGAGGCCGGCAGCTACGGCAAGGACACGCGCGGCATGATCCGCGTCCACCAGTTCGACAAGGTGGAGATCGTGCGCATCGTGAAGCCGGAGACCTCGGCCGAGCAGCACGAGGAGCTGGTGCGCAACGCCGAGGCCGTGCTGCAGCGCCTGGAGCTTCCGTATCGCACGATGCTCCTCTGCACCGGGGACACGGGATTCGCGAGCGCGAAGACCTACGACCTCGAGGTGTGGCTGCCGGGGCAGGGCGCCTATCGCGAGATCTCGTCGTGCTCCAACTTCGAGGCCTTCCAGGCGCGCCGCGGCCAGGCGCGGTTCAGGAACGAGCAGGGCAAGATCGAGCCGGTGCATACGATCAACGGCTCGGGCCTCGCCATCGGCCGCACGCTGGTGGCCATCCTGGAGAACTGCCAGAACGCCGACGGCTCGGTCACGGTGCCGAAGGCGCTGGTGCCGTTCATGGGCGGAACGACGCGCATCGAGAGGAAGTAGCCATCGACGTCGACCACGACAGCCAGCGGGAGCTCGAGCACCACGCGCTGCGCAACGCCGCGTCGCTCGCCGAGCGGCTGGGCCTTCGCGACGGCCTCGACAAGCGCCGCGAGAAGCTCGCGATCAGGCTGCTCGGCGCGGTGGCATTGCTCACGATCGTGGCCCTCGCCGTGAGTGCGCTCCTCAAGCAGCCGTCCGAGGAAGAGGACGTAACCATTCGCCGCTGCCAGGCCGACGTGCGCGCCACGATGACCGAAGCCGTCTTCACGCAGGTGGAGAAGGAGCATCCCGAGCTGCGCCCTGGCGAACGGGATCGCATCGCATGGGAGCGACTCGCGGAGATGGTGCGGCAGAAGTGCGGCTCGACGAAGCAGTGACCACCCGCTTCATCGTGGTCCGGCACGGCGAGACGTACTGGAACGCCGAGACCCGCATCCAGGGGCAGCTCGACAGTGAGCTGAACGAGGAAGGCGTTGCGCAGGCCGAGGCGATCGGGACGCGCGTGTCCCGGGAGCCGTTCGACGTCCTGGTCTCGAGCGACCTGGGGCGCGCGGTGGCGACCGCGCAGCGCATTTCCGACCGCACGGGCAAGCCCATCGAGCTGGACGCCGCGCTTCGCGAGCGCTGCTTCGGCTGCGTGCAGGGGATGCTCTACGCCGAGGCCGACCAGGCGCATCCGGGTGCCTTCGCGCGCTTTCGCGATGCCGACCCGGACTACGTGCTGCCCGGCGGCGAGAGCCGCCGCGC
>Ga0335070_10004642_pt1 | contig 16089 bp, 15 predicted proteins | sample Lox_Sample_13_FD_206722 | JGI IMG/M metagenome (GOLD analysis project Ga0335070, IMG submission 206722) | Soil microbial communities from Loxahatchee National Wildlife Refuge, Florida, United States - Lox_Sample_1.3 | ecosystem: Environmental > Terrestrial > Soil > Wetlands | place: USA... | reverse complement strand
CCGGAATTGACGCATGCTCCGCCATGTTGGCGATGGTTTCGTGAGCGAAGGTGCGCAGAACAATCGCGTCCACCCAGCGTTCCAGGTTGTGGGCGATATCGCTCAACGTCTCCCGCGCGTCGATCCGGCCCTGAGTCTGGTCGACAAAATGGGCGTCCCCGCCGAGGCTGGCCATGCCCGTCTGAAACGTGAGGCGGGTCCGCAGCGACGGTTTTTCGAAAAACATCACGATCTGCTTGCCTGCCAGAGCTCGGCGAAAGTCGCCCGGACGCGATTTCATGACAGCCGCCAGATGCAGGACTGTCTTCACTCCTATGGGGCCGAGGTCGCGGGTCGAGACCAGGTCGGGGCACAGAAACCGCTTGGGTACGGCGCGCAACGGGACTTGCAGCGTGCTCTGGGGCTGACTATTCAACTTTCACTCCTTGCTTGGTTTTTCGAGCTAAGCCGTTTTTGCGCTGCGGTGCCGGTGCGCTGCAGGACAGGGCCGAATCCAGCGCCTGAATCACCTGGTCCACATGCTTTTGACGGATGATGTACGGGGGCAGGAATCGCAACACGGTTTCGTGGGTGCGATTGATGATGATTCGGCGCTGCAGCAGTTGCGCAGCCACAGACTTGGCAGTCTCGGAGGAATCCAGTTCCATGCCCAACATCAACCCCAGGCCGCGAACTTCGCGGACACAGGTGTGCCGGGCTCTGAGCCTCTCCAGTTGTCCGCGAAAATAGGCTCCGACCTCGCGGACGTGGACCAGCAGACCTTCCAGCACGCGCAGGAATTCGATGGCGACCGCGCAGGCCAGCGGGCCGCCGCCGAAGGTTGTGCCGTGCATTCCCGGGTGGATATTTTGAGCCACGCGATGTGCGGCGAGGATCGCCCCCAGCGGCAATCCTGCCGCCAGCGGCTTGGCCACGGTCACGATGTCCGGTTGCACGCCGTAATGCTGGTAAGCGAAGTAACGGCCCGTGCGTCCGAGCCCACACTGGATTTCGTCAAGGATCAGGAGTGCGCCAGCGCTTTCCGTCAACCGCCGCGCAAGCTGCAGAAACCCTGCGCTTACGGGACGAATGCCACCCTCTCCCTGAATCGTTTCCAGACATATGGCGCAGACGCTGCCGTCAAATTTCCGTTTGAGGCCTTCCTCGTCGTTGAGCGCGACAAAGTCCACGCCGGGCAAAAGCGGGGCGAACGGATCGCGATACTTCGCCTGACCGGTCGTGGCCAGCGCGCCGTAGGTCCGGCCGTGAAAGGAGTTGTCGAGAGCGAGGATTCGCCAGCGGGGTCTATGGCCGTTGGTGTTCTGCGCGCGGGCATGAAGACGGGCCAGCTTTAGCGCCCCTTCCCATGCTTCGGTGCCGCTATTGCAGAAGAAGGCGCGATCCAAGCCCGAAATCCGCGTCAGCCGCCGGGCAAGCTCCGCCTGGTATTCGTGGAAAAACAGATTGGACACGTGCATCAGGCGCGAAGCCTGCCGCTTCAGCGTCGCCTGAATCGCAGGATGGCCATGACCGAGCGCATTTACTCCGATTCCGCTTAGGAAGTCGAGGTAAGGGCGGCCATGCGAATCCCACAGAAAAACTCCACGGCCTCTTTCGAACAGAATCCTGTGCCGATCGTAGGTGGGAAGAAGGAGCTTCTGTTCGGAGCGAATGACGGAAGCGAGATTCATGCGCAGGTCACCTCCGTCCCACAGTTGAGGCGGGTGAAGTAGAACTGAGGCAGAATGTCGGCCTGGGCCGCGGGCAGAATGCGCACTCGCACCACGCCCCTGCTGAGCGCCTGGCTGCAAGCTTCCAGCTTGGGCAACATGCCGCCGGCAACCACGGAATCGGCGATCAGCGCAGCCACCTCTTTGGTGCTGAGCCATGGGATCACAGCGCCTTCCGCGTTCTTTACTCCAGGTACATCGGTGAGAAAAATCAGCGCATCGGCGTGACAGGCAACCGCACAGGCAGCGGCCATTTCGTCGGCATTGATGTTGTAGTACTCGCCATCTCCCCCCAGGGCGATCGACGACAGGACAGGAATGCCACCTTCGGCCCAGATGGCTTCCAGCCAGCGCGGATTGACGGAACAGATCTCGCCTACGTACCCAAGGTCGCAGGTGGAAGTCCGCTTCTTGCGGGCGCGGAAGGTCACGCCGTCACCCCCGCAGAGGCCCATTGCCGGAACGCCACCAGAGGCAATCGCGGCGACCAGTTTCTTGTTGACCATGCCGGCAAGTACCATCAGCGCAACATCTCGAGTTGCGGCATCGGTGACTCGCAAGCCGTCTACAAACTCACTCTTCCTGCCCAGCTCCGCGAGAGTGCGGGTCAAAACGCCTCCGCCGCCATGGACCGCGGCAACGTGGTGGCCGTCGCGGGCCAGTTCAGCAACGGCCTGGGCGCATTTGCGGAGCGTGGACTTTTCCTCGATCGCGGCGCCCCCGATTTTGACGATGATTTTCACTGGAGGCCTTCTCGCTCGTCCCATCCGTACATCAGATTCAGGTTTTGCACGGCTTGTCCGGCCGCACCCTTAAGCAAGTTGTCCACGCAAGAGACCAGCACCAATCGTCGGCCGTCTTCGGCGAGGCAGAACCCGAGGTCGCAGAAATTCGTGTGCAGGGAAAACTGGATTTGCGGGAGCTTGGGCGTCGCAAAAATCCGCACCCAGGGCCTGCCGCCATAGAACTCGCGGAAGCAGCACTCAATCTCAGACGGCGTCATCCTGCGGTTCAAGTGAACATAAACCGTGGAGAGGATGCCGCGCGGGATGGGCAGCAGATGAGGCGTGAAAATCAACTCATCCGTGCTCAGTCCCAGTTGCTCCAGAATCTCGCCGACGTGACGGTGGTTGAACACCGAGTAGGCAGATAGATTGTCGGCCACGGAAACAAAGTGGGTCCGCGAGGTCGGCTCCTTGCCCGCGCCGGAAACGCCGGACTTGGAGTCCGAAATAATTCCGCGGCTACGATCGATCACGGAGGCCTGGAGCAACGGCGCCAGCGCAAGAATGATCGAAGTCGCGTAGCAGCCCGGGTTTGCCACCAGCGCCGCATCCCGCATCCGGTCGCCATGCAGTTCAGGCAGACCGTAGATGGCCCGCTCGGTGAGCGCGGCTGCGGTCAGCGAGTCAGCGTCCTGGAAGTTGTAGATCGCCCGGTGCTGCTCCTGCTTAAGCCGCCAGGCGCCGCTGAGGTCGATTACGCGCAGTCCCTGCGCAACGGCCTCCGGCACAAGCGAACGGGAGACCTCGTGCGGCGTGGCAAGAAAAAGCAGCCCCACGCCCTGTTGTTTCAGGGCGGGCCAGGAGAGTGGTTGCAGCGAATAGCTGCCATTCCCGGCAAACGCCGGGAAGATATCGGCAAGGTTCATGGCGCCGTCGCTTTCGCTCCGCCGCCGAAGCAACAACGGCTTTGCCACGCGGGGATGGCGCAGCAGCAGGCGCGTCAATTCCACGCCAGAATAGCCGGTGGCTCCCAGAATGGCGGTTTGCAGCTTGGCCGGCATCAGGCCAGCATCTCCTCAACACGGGCAGCCAGCGCCCCGGCATCCTTGTTGCTCGGACACACAATGAGGATGGTGTCGTCGCCGGCAATGCTGCCGACCGACTCCGGCCAATCCTCTCCATCCAGCGCCGCGGCCACCGGTTGAGCGCTGCCGACGATGGTCTTGACCACCAGCAGGTTCTGCGCCGCGCGCGCCTCGATCACAAACTCGCGCACCAGCCGTGACACCGGGGGCAGGGCCGCCTCCGGCGAGGCTTCTCCCGCAGGCAGGGCGTAACCCTTTGCCGTTTTGTTCAACCCCAAATCGCGAATGTCGCGGGAAAGAGTGGCTTGCCCTACCTTGAAGCCACGCTTGCGCAGCGCCCGCTGAAGGTCCTCCTGACTGGCAACGGGGCCGCTCTCCAACAACTGCAGGATGGCACGGTGTCTGAGGGTCTTATTCATGATGAATATTTATGCACGCTGATGCATAAATATTCGTGTATGGTACCGGGTTGACGCCCGGTGTCAAGCAAAAAATGCAGAGGAGCCCGAGAACACACCCCGGAGGGAAGGGGAGACATCGCTCGGTTGGATTCGTGGAATTGACAGTGCGCTGCTCAGCCTCTCTCAGCGTCAGTTGATACTACGGCGAATGCGGTGATCTCAATTCTGTCCGAGCGGTTTGAAGCTGGCGGACGCCGGGCAGGCCTCACACAGCTCTTGTTGCGCGAAGGCGTAGTATCCCACCTTGCAATGTGCCTGCAGCTTTCTTTGTGAATCAATGACAACCCGCAACTGGTGAAAACCGCCGGCCAGAGGGGCTTCCGCACGGCGATAGGTAATGGTGTAGCGGCCGCGGAGCTCCTGCTCTAGTCTGGAGAACATCTCCGCATTGCCGCCATGGTTGTCAAAGAAGAGGATGCGGCCTCCGGTCTCCGCCGTGAGCCGCCGCAGAATGTTGTCGCCCTGAGACCTCTGATCCATGCGGCGTAGGGCGATGGCGTAGATGGCCACGTCGGCGCGCTGCGCTGCCTGTATTGCTTGCGCAGCTGTACGCCAACTGTCATTGTCCTCCCCGTCACTTAGCAGCACGAGCACCCGGCGAACCGGGTGCTGCTCCTGCCTGAGCATCAGCTCCTGAGTGGTCGCCTGAAATATTGCGTCGTAGAGCGCCGTCTGTCCACCTGGACGGAACCTATTCAGAGCCTCGATCAGACGAGTTGCGTCACGTTCTGATCTCACCTTGACGTCAGAAGTCTGCCTGAAGCCGAGTACAAATGCCTCGTCTCCCTCTGGGCGCAGAATCCCTTGCAGAAAACCGATGGCCGCAGCCTGCTCAGCACGGAAGGCCTTTGCTGTGGAGTCGCTGAGATCTACCAGCAATCCCAGGCGCAAGGCTAAACCGCAGTCTTTCTGGAAGCTGGTGAAGTGTCGGATGGCTTGATCGTTGTCGAGGACCGCAAAATCTTGCACCTGAAGACCATCGACTAGTCTGCCCTCGCTGTCGGTCACTGAAAAGGACAGAACCACCTCCTCGGCGGATCTCCTTAACACGAGCTCCGGCGTGGAACCATCCACCATCTGGGCCGCGTCTGGCGCCGCGGACAGGAGAAGCAGGAGAAGCACGCAAACGGTCGGAGATGGCGGAAGCAGCTTCATAGCTCGGCTCGTCCCGCCTCCGAACTAACCTTCTGAGAACACGGGCAGACGCCTGGCGGTCACGGCAAAAGCCGTAACGCCCAAGGCAATCACACCATAAGCAATCAGGAACTCACTCCAACCGGGCAGGTAGCGCATCCCGGAGGTGGCTTCCACGGAAGTAATGCAGGTATTCAAGCGATTGGTAATGAGCGCGGCCAGGACCATCACGGCGCTGTAGTAAGCCACACGAGGGCTCATGGGATCGCGTTCTGTAATGAGCAGCCACATGGGCAGGAAAAACAGGCAAATCTCGAGGCCGAACAGGAAACTCTGCAGATCGTTCCTCTGCACCAGCAAAGGGACTCCTCTGGAGATGGAGTCGGCGAAACGCAGACTCAGATAGAAGAACAGGAGAGCAGCCAGGGCTTTGCCCATGCCGGCCACCAGGTCGTTGGGCAGTCCGCGGGCCAAGGCAAGGTCCATGTGCCAGGAGGCGAAAATCATCGCCGCCAGAGCCGCGCATGCCGCAGAAACAAAGAAGAGGAACGGCAGCTGCGGCGTGAACCACAGCGCTGAGCCTCTGCCGGGCGTGGCCAGCAGCAGGTCGGCCATGGACGTCTGATGGAGCACCGACAGGACTACCGCGAGAAGCAGCAGGGGCATGCCGAGCAGGCGCAGCGACCGCGGAGGCTCACGCCATCCAAATCGCTTGCCCAGTTCCGGAGCGAACTCCAGAATCAGTATCGCCGCATAGAAAACTAACGACCACATCGCCCCTGATAGCACCAGGCGCGGATGCCAGGTGATCAGTAGACCTATGCGGTAAGGTTGACCCGGGTTGGTGATGAATCCCAGAAAGGCGACCAGGTATCCCAGGAAGCCCATGAGCAGGCAGGGGCGCACCACGGGGACGTATTTTTCGAGCTGCAATATACGAACTGCGGCCGCCACCGTAAAACCGCCCGCACAGAGGGCGAGTCCGCAGAGAACGCTCAGACCAACCTCAATGCCCCAGGGAAAAACGTCGCGGAACTGGGCCGCTGGCGCCAAAGCGTGAACGGTCTGCAGGTAATAGGCAGAAAGGCCCCCCACCATGAGCAGGGTGCAACACCAAGTCCAGAAACTCCAGCGTGGCCAACCGGGAAGTTGCTTCATCGCTCCCTCCGCGGGGATTCTGCAGGGACCACGGATACACGTGCTCCGCCTTCAAGCGTAGGCGAGCAATCCCTCGACTTCCTCGAAAATCTCCTGGTCTTCGAACAGGTTCTGTTGAATGGAGCCGGACGGGCAGGCGGCAACACAGGTGCCGCAGCCTTTGCACAGTACTTCGTTAATCTCGGCTTTCTTTTTCGCTGGCATGAACGAAACAGCCTGGTAGGGGCAGAGCGGCACGCACGTCTTACAGCCCGAACAGATCTCCTCCAGGACATGCGCCGTCGTGGGCTCCTGCTCCACGTAACCGATGTCAATCAAGGCCAGAGCCTCGGCGGCAGCCGCGCCAGCCTGCGCCACGGTATCGGGAATGTCCTTGGGGCCCTGGCAACAACCCGCCAGGAAGATCCCATCGGTGAACGTGTTCACGGGCGCGAGCTTGGGATGGCGTTCCAGGAAGAAGCCTTCACTCGAGCAGCTGATGTTAAAGAGCCGGCGTACGTCCTGGGCGTCCGCCCGCGGCTCTAGCCCGACCGCGAGCACAACCATGTCCACGGGGATGCGGCGGACAAAGCCACTTAAAGTGTCTTCCACGCGCAGCACCAGTTTTCCTTCTTCCGAGGGATCCAGGGCCCAGTCGGTAACCTCGGCTACTCTGCCGCGGATGAAATGCACTCCCTCCTGGAGCAACCTTTGGTAGAACTCTTCGAATCCCTTTCCCGGCGTCCGGATGTCAATGTAGAAATTGAAGACCTCCGCGTGCAGCCGCTCCCGGATCAGGTGAGCCAGCTTCAGCGAGTACATGCAGCATACGCGGGAGCACCAGCGATTCGTGGTTTCATCCCGCGAACCCACGCAATGGATGATCCCGACGGTCTTCGGCTTGTGGTTATCGCGCAGGGTGATCTCGCCGCCGGTCGGCCCGGACGCGTTCACCAAGCGCTCTACCTCCAGGCTGGTATAAACATTTGGATATCTTGCATAGCCGTAATAGGGAAGGCGGGTGGCATCAAAGATCTGGAACCCCGTGGCCAGCACAATGGTTCCCACGTTAATCGTCTCCACCTTTTCTTGTTGCTGGAAATCGATGGCCTTGCGATCGCCGCAGGCCTCGACACAGGTCTTCTTGCACTTTCCCGACTTGAACTGGATACAGGTGTCCCGGTCGATGACTGGTATCTGAGGTACCGCCTGAGGAAAGGACAGATATATGGGTCGGCGTTTGCTGAGACCAAGGTTGAATTCGTCGGAGACTTTGGCCTGCTTGTAAACGCAAGCTTCGATGCACTCCAGGCAGCCGACGCAGAGGTCCTCCAGAATGTACCGCGGCTTACGCCGCACCGTCACCTCGTAGTGGCCGACGTACCCATCAACCCGGGCCACTTCCGAGAGCGTCCACAGGGTGATGTTGGGATGCTTCTTAACGGCAGTCATTTTCGGGGTGAGGATGCAGGCGGCGCAGTCCAACGTGGGGAATGTCTTGTCGAACATCGCCATGTGTCCGCCGATGGTGGCTTCGCGCTCGACCAGATAAACGTGCTTGCCCGCGTTGGCCAGCGTCAGGGCGGCATGGATGCCGGCGATTCCCCCGCCTACCACGAGAACCTCCGGCTGAATGGAAACTCTTTTCTTCTCCAGTGGCTTGTGGAAGGTCACGCGGCGCACCGCCGCCCGAATCAGATCTCTTGCCTTGCGGGTCGCCTCTCCCCGATCTTCGTGGACCCAGGAGTCTTGCTCCCGAATGTTCACCATCTGACAGTAGAAGGGATTCAGGCCTGCTTTGAATGCCGCACTCCGAAAGGTCTCTTCGTGCAGCAGCGGGGAACAAGAGGCCACCACGACGCGGTTGAGGTCGTTTTCCTTGATGTCGCGCTCGATGAGCTCCTGTCCTGGATCCGAGCACATGTACTTGTAGTCGCGCGAGACCACCACCCCGGGCAAAGTGGCTCCGTACTCTGCAACCCGCCGCACATCAATGGCGCCGGCGATATTAGTCCCGCAATGGCAGACATACAGTCCGATGCGAATTGGACCTTCGGTTTCAGACATAGGCCTGGACCTTTTTGGGAACAGAAAACCACTGTTGCAGGAGTTTTCGGCCGGAGATGGCACGGTGCAGACCCAGCTCACGAAAGTCGCCGCCCAGTGCCCAACCGAGAAGCTGAGTGAAGTAGAAGACGGGTATGTCCAGCGACTCTCCGGTCTCGCGGCGCATCTCGGCCTGATAGCTGTCCAGGTTGAACTGACAAAGCGGACAAATGGTGGCGATGGCCTGCGCTCCCTTGCGCGCGGCTTCCTTGAGGAGGATGTAGTTCAAGCGCACACCGACAGAATGGATGGTGCCGGTCAGCGAGCCACCGCAGCATTTGGTCTTGAGAGAAAAATCCACCACTGGAACTCCTACGGCCTGGAGAAGTTCATCCATGCGGGTGGGATTGTAGGGATTGTCGACCTCCGCATAAGGTCGTACTGCCTGGCAGCCGTAGTAACAGGCAACTACGCCTCCCGACCAGCGACGCACGACATTCGTGCGGATTTTCTCGACGCCCACATCCTGATACAGCACTTCCAGTGGATGACGCACGTGGATCGGTCCGACGGGCGGTAGGCCAGCCCGTTCGAGGGACTCATCGACGCGCTCGCGAACCGCAGGATATTGCCGCATGCATTCCTGGAGCTTTCTCAGCACCAGGTAGCACGCAGCACATGGGGCTACCAGGTCGCGCGAGCCGGCCTGGCGGGCCAGGGAGAGGTTCCTGGCTGCCAAGATGAAAGCGGAGTCTTCATCAATCGACATGTAAGTCGTAGCGCCACAGCAGTTCCAATCTGGCAGCTCCTCCAGAGGCAGGTGCAGCAGACGGAAGACGGTGAGAACGCTCTCCCCTGAGGCGGCGCCGAAGCCTTTCATGACGCATCCCGGGAAATATTCGTAGCCGGGCGACACCGCAGTGCACACCGGTGACGACATTTACGCCGCCTCTCTGGAGCCTTCCAAGGCCTGCCGGAGCTCCTGGATCCTTTGGATCCTGTCCGGACGCAGGAAGACCCTGCCCGTCCGGAGCAGATCCCATCCCGTCTTCACCATGCTGAGCAAGATCAGCGGACTGGAGCGGACAGCGACGCGCAAAACCAGCCACAGATCAGCGTTGCGGCCGTATCGCCGGACGATTTCATAGAACTCCCGCGCTAGGACCGGGATGGGGAAGCGGGTGGGGTACAACCCTTCGCGGATCGCTTCCCTTCTCAAGCTGTACATCAGGTACGGGAGACTGATCTTGTGCGGGCAGTGAACGAAGCAGGAATCGCACGAGGCACAGAGCCAGATGGTTTGCGATTGCAAGGCATCGGTGCGAAACCCTTCCCGCACCAGGTTGATGATGCGGCGCGGGGTATAGTCCATGTAGATGGAAAGCGGGCAAGCGGCGGAGCAGGTGCCGCACTGCATGCAGGCGGAGATTGCTTCACAGCCCAAGCGCTTGCCGACGGCCTGCGCCCACTCCGGATCCGACTCCCGCTGATACTTCATCTTCCTTTCGAGGCTGCTCACGGCTCACCTGCTTTCCCCGCATCCCGCGGGTCGCCTCGTAGGTGCGGCTCCCGATGACCCGGCAAAGGGAAACGGGAGCCAGCGTTCAGGATCCGTTGCCCTGCCTGCGGGCACGGTACGTGTGGTAAAAGCAGTTGTGTCCCGACAGGGTTCGCAGCAGGCATCGCTCTCGGAAATAAACCCCGCACTGCAGACACACTTCTTCTGGTTTCGCGCTGTGGTTCACAATCTGCGCCGAGACGCGATCCAGCAGATCGGCGGTATGCTGCAAATCGGCAGCAGAAAAACCGCGAAAAATTCTCTCCAGCTTCCGCGCCTTGGCAGCCTCGTAACTTTTCAGCAGACGGTGTCCGGAGTCGGTGAGGGACAACTTGGCAAACCGACGGTCCGCTTCGCCCTCGGTGCGACGCAGCCACTTCCGCCGCACCAGTCTGTCCACTGCCTGGCTGGCCGCCGGTTTGCTCACCCCCAGAAAGGCGGCAACATCGCCCACCGTGCGCGCATTTGTGTGGGCGACGAAGATGAGCAGCTTCAGCTGGGAGAATCCAAGTTGGCGCCCTGCCACCTCGCGCAAAAGCCGGTCTTCCAGCACCTCTCTTACCGCCGAGGCAAAGACATGGGCACTGCCCAAAAAGTCTCGCTTGACACTGGGAGCACTGGTTTCCGTCATATATTTCGGCAGCCCCTTCGCAGTCGAAAATCCGAACCCGCGCGGCGCGATTTCACCAACGCTTAGGCTAAATGCTTAATGTAATATAAATGTATCATAACATTAACTGTATATCAACATTAACTACATAATCATCCGACGGACGGCCTTTACCTTCTGGAAAGGCCCGGAAAGCCAATGGCTAACCCCACCGGAGTCACACACTCGGGTGACCCATAGCATTGCACCGCACCTTTCTGGGCAGGCAAACTAAAAAGGGAGATGTGCGCGGTGGCGAGAGCCACATCGCAGGACGCGCTGCTCAGCGGTGCGCAGTGCAAAGTGTACACCGGCTGTCTCCGGGTTCTGGCAAAGATAGCGTTGCCCGCAGTTCCTGCTGTTTCGTTCACGCGCGACCAGCACCTTATCAGGCCATCTCCTTTTTGGAAGGGAAGAAGGCTGAGATCAACGAGTTGCTGTACAAAGGGTGGGACCTGCGTGGCCTCCTGCCCGTCGGGCTCCATCCAGCAGAAGCTGTTCGAAGACCAGGAAATCTTCGAGGAAGTCGAGGGGTTACTCGCCTATGCCTGACGCAAATCCCAATTCGTCGCAAGCTTTGTCGCAGAGGTTTGAGCCCAGGATTGTCGCCTTCTTCTGCAACTGGTGCACCTACCTGGCGGCTGATCTGGCCGGGACATCGCGCATGAAGTACGCCCCCAACGTGCGTGTGGTGCGGGTGATGTGCTCCGGCCGGGTGGACCCGCAGTTTGTACTCGACGCCCTGGCTCATGGGGCCGATGGTGTCCTCATCGGAGGCTGTCACCCCGGGGATTGCCATTACCAGGAGGGCAACTACAAGGCCTTGCGCCGGTACCGGCTGCTGCGGCGCATGCTGCAGGACCTGGGCATCGAGGAAGACCGGGTGCGCCTGGAATGGATCTCCGCCTCTGAGGCGGACCGGTTGCGCAACGCGGTCAACGACATGGTGGAGAGGGTGCGCAATCTCGGCCCGCTCCGCCTCGAACCAACCGAAGAAGTCTTTCCCGAGGAGGTTACAGTCTAATGCCGGAGAAACCGAAAGTCGCCTTCTATTGGTGCGCATCCTGCGGAGGATGCGAAGAAGCGGTGGTGGATCTCGCTGAAGCCATCCTGGACGTGGTCGCCGCCGTGGACATTGTCTTCTGGCCGGTCGCGCTCGACTTCAAACGGAAGGACGTCGAGGCCATGCCCGACGGCTCCATCCTGGCGACGTTCGTGAATGGCGCCGTGCGCACCACGGAGCAGGAAGATATGGTGCATCTGCTGCGCAGGAAATCCAAACTGTTGCTGGCGTTCGGATCGTGTTCTCACCTGGGTGGAATTCCGGGTTTGGCCAATCTTTTCGACCGCGACAGCATCTTCCAGACTGCATACCGGGATTCGCCCAGCACGGTGAACCCGGAAGGCGTGGTGCCCAGGATGCAGTTCCGCGACAACGGTCATACCGTGGGGTTGCCGGGGTTTTACCAGACGGTGCGGGCCTTGAACCAGGTGGTTGAGGTGGACTACTACATTCCCGGGTGCGCTCCAACACCCAGGATCGTTCGCACCGCGCTGCAGACCCTGCTGGGTGGAGATTTGCCGCCTAAGGGCACCGTGCTCGCGCCCGACCAGGCACTGTGTGATGAATGCCCCCGCAAGGACACCAAGCCGGAGCAGTTGTCCATATCCGAATTCAAACGCCCTCATCAGGTGCTGATCGACGAGGAAAAGTGCCTGCTGGCGCAAGGCCTGCTCTGCATGGGCCCGGCCACGCGCGCCGGATGCGAAGCTCCGTGCATCCGCGGCAACATGCCCTGCACCGGGTGCTGTGGCCCCACCAGCCGGGTCAAAGACCAGGGGGCAAAGATCCTTTCCTCCCTGGCCTCGCTAGTGGAGGGCAAACAGGAAGACGAGATTGACCGCATCCTGGACACAATCCCCGATCCGGTAGGGAGTTTCTATCGCTACAGTTTGCCAGCGTCACTGCTGCGGCGAAAGAAGCTGAATAACGTCAGCAATGTGAGTACCCCGAGGTGAGCCATGCCCAACCCGAAAGAAGTGAGCCTGGAGCAGACCTGGGCTGAAGGCGCAGCCAGGGCCAACGCGGAGTACATTCGCCGCCGCATCACCATTGATCCCATCACCCGCCTGGAGGGCCATGGCAAGATCGATGTCTTTTTGGACGAGGCCGGGCAGGTGGAGCGGGCCTATTTCCAGGTCCCCGAATTGCGTGGCTTTGAGAAGTTTGTGCAGGGACGTCCGGCCGAGGACATGCCTCAGATCACCTCACGTATCTGCGGCGTATGTCCCACAGCTCACCACATGGCAGCGACCAAAGCTCTGGATGACCTGTACCACGTGGATCCGCCCCCAACCGCCAAGAAGATTCGTGAGCTCTTCTACAGCGTCTTCATGGCGGAAGACCATGCACTGCATTTCTACTTCCTAGGTGGTCCTGATTTTGTGGTCGGACCGGAAGCGCCGCCGGCCGAACGCAATGTGCTGGGTGTGATCGCCAAGGTCGGTGTGGATGTGGGCAGAAGAGTGATTGCCACTCGCCGCCGTCTGCGGGAGTTGCTCGCCCTGGCGGGGGGGAAACCCATCCATCCGGTGTTGGGCCTGCCCGGCGGTGTAGCGAAGCGCATCACCGCGGAGATGCAGAAACAATTCCAGGAGGTGGCCGCCGACGCGGTCGGCTTTGCTCAATTTACCCTGCAGATCTTTGAGGATGTGGTGCTCAAGAACTCGGATTACGTGAACTTGATCCTCTCCGATGTTTACACTCACCGGACCTATTACATGGGCATGGTGGATGCCAACAATCACGTGAACTTCTACGATGGCTCGATTCGCGTGGTCACGCCGGAGGGGAAGGAATGGAAGAAGTTTCGCCCGCAGGAATATCTGGACAATGTGGCGGAACACGTCGAACCCTGGAGCTACGTCAAGTTCTGCTACTTGAAGCCGGTGGGCTGGAAGGGCTTCACCGATGGAGTGGACAGCGGCATCTACAGCGTCGCTCCCCTGGCGCGGCTGAATGCGGCCGACGCCATGGCGACCCCGCTGGCCCAGGAGGCCTACTCCAAGTTCTGCTCGGTGCTGGGGGGAAAGCCGGTCCATCACACTCTGGCGAATCACTGGGCGCGCGTCGTCGAGTTGCTGTATGCGGCGGAGCGCATGAAGGAACTGGCCCGCGACCCGCAACTCACCGACCCCAACGTCCGCACCCTGCCCACGGAAAAGCCCAGTGAGGGAGTGGGCATCGTCGAAGCGCCCCGCGGCACTCTGATCCACCACTACCAGACAGACGAACGCGGGATGATCGAAAAGGCAAACCTCATCGTGGCGACCCAGAACAACGCCGCGCGGATCGCCATGGGCGTGGAGAAGGTGGCCAAAGGCCTCATCTCCGGCGCCAATGTTCCCGAAGGTGTGCTGAACAAAGTGGAGATGGCGTTCCGCGCTTACGATCCCTGCCACGCCTGCGCTACCCACTCCTTGCCCGGCAGCATGCCGCTGTTGCTCCGGGTCCGCAATCAGCGAGGAGAAACGCTCGCCGTCCTGCGGCGTGACTCAGACGGGAAGGTACATCATGATTGACACTTCTCCTTTCGCCGTCGAATTGCCGGCTTCCGATGAACCACGGCCCGCGCGCGTACGCGTCCTTTGCCTGGGAAACGAACTGCTGGCGGACGACTCTTTAGGCAGCGTTGTGGCGGAGCAGATTCGGCGGTTCGCTCCGCCGGGGGTGGAGGTCGTCAGCACTCCTGAAGCGGGCTTCCACTTGCTGGACTACGTACTGGACACTTTCTTTCTCATCGTGATTGACACTGTCATCACGGGCTCCACCCCGCCGGGCACCCTCTACGAGCTTCGTGAACAGGAATTCAGAACTTCGTGGGGCGGATCCCCGCACTACATCGGCCTGCATGAGACCCTTTCTACTGCCAGGGCACTGCATCTTGCCGTGGCTGAAAACGTGGTGTTACTGGCCGTCGAAGCCGCCGACTGCTCCACGCTCGGCGGGCAGATGAACCCCGCCGTCCGCCAAGCCATACCCATGGTCTTGGATAGAGTCCGGGAGATGCTCGAAGCGGCGGGTGTGCCGAGAGCCGGCGCGGTGCAGTGCTGAGGATAGGCATCCCCAATGCGCGAGACGTGGCGGGATTGTGTCCTCTTATTAGCGCTTTTTCCCCGAATTCACCTATTCCCGGACGTGTCCCTGAGTCGGTCGGCTTAGCTGCGACACTCGATGTACTCAATAGGGCGTCCGTCAGTTGTCTGCTAGCAGCAGCAAACAAAAGTATAAGCCTTGATAAAGTGTCATATTAGATATATTCTAAGTTGTTCATGGACGCGACGGCAATTAAACGGTTCTTGGAGGGCAGCGGGTTGCGGTGTACGCCGCAGCGCTACGCCGTGATGGCCTTCTTGTTGGAATGCAACCGGCATCCCACGGCGGCGGAAATCTTCAAAGCCGTGAATCGCGTGGATCCGCGCTCTTCCAGGGCCACGACGTATAACAATCTGCGGGACCTGGTGCAGGCGGGGTTGGTGCGGGAAGTGGCCGTCGAGGGCCGCGCCGCACGATTCGATGCCCGAGGCATGCGGCATCACCACTTCATCTGCGACCGCTGCGGCAATGTTGAAGACCTCGAGTGGTACGACGTGCCCCGGCCTGCCTCGCGCTCTCTCGGAAAGCGGATTCTTCGCGAATGCGAGCTGATTTTCCGGGGACTCTGCACGAAGTGCGCACCACGGCGTGCTACCAGTCGAGTGTCGTAGGCCAGCGGATGCCGGAGGAATGGCGTGCGCCGAAAGCAAGGCCGGCGATGGCGCGAATGGGAAAGCCGGGATGGGTTCGTAGTTCGTCACAGTCTTTTTCACTAATCCGTATCTAAGATCAACCCGTGGAGAACGAACTGACCACGATAGCGCGGGGCGCCTGTCCCCAATAATAAGGAGCAAAAATCATGGCAACCGAAACCAAGTGCCCGGTAGCGCACGGCGCTCACAAATTCCAGACAAATGTCGACTGGTGGCCGAACCAGTTGAACCTGAAGATCCTGCACCAGCACTCTCCGCTGTCCGATCCGATGGGCAAGGAGTTCAGTTACGCAGAAGAATTCAAGAGCCTCGACCTGAAGGCCGTGGTCAAGGACCTTCATGCCCTGATGACGGACTCGCAGGAGTGGTGGCCGGCCGACTTCGGCCACTACGGGCCGCTGTTCATTCGCATGGCGTGGCACAGCGCGGGCACGTACCGCATTGGCGACGGCCGCGGCGGCGCCGGGTCCGGGCAACAGCGGTTCGCGCCGCTCAACAGCTGGCCGGACAACATCAACCTGGACAAGGCGCGCCGGCTGCTGTGGCCGATCAAGCAGAAATACGGCCGGAAAATCTCATGGGCTGACCTGATGATTCTCGCCGGCAACGTCGCTCTCGAGTCGATGGGCTTCAAGACGTTCGGGTTTGGTGGCGGGCGCGCGGATGTCTGGGAGCCCGAAGAGGACGTCTACTGGGGCCCCGAAGGCAAGTGGCTGGCAGACGAGCGCTACACGGGTAACCGTGATCTTGATAACCCGCTCGCTGCTGTGCAGATG